>Ga0075525_10000658_pt1 | contig 11350 bp, 5 predicted proteins | sample NGEPertwo_FD_74795 | JGI IMG/M metagenome (GOLD analysis project Ga0075525, IMG submission 74795) | Arctic peat soil microbial communities from the Barrow Environmental Observatory site, Barrow, Alaska, USA - NGEE Permafrost154B-two | ecosystem: Environmental > Terrestrial > Soil > Wetlands >...
GCAGAGAATGCTTTGTTTCGAAATAAGTTCCGCCATGCGATTTTGAAATAATTTTTAAACATGCTTATCTTTTTTAAAACAATTTTGTCATTTTATTGCTGCATTGCAGATCAAAACAAGCGTTGCGGTCTCGCTGCTATCGATAACTACAGTTACCCTGTCTCCTGTTTTCAAATCGGATTCGGATGCAGGACCCATTGAAGTTCTGATCTTTGTCCGATCTGTAAGTTTAATAATTTGACTGATGCCGTCATTCCGTTTAATAGTAATTGTGTTATTTCTCATACTAATGATCTGTCCGGTTCCACCGGTGCCATTACAGGGATCGACGCCTGGGGACATTTTACGTTCTTCATTATCAAAACGATCAGACTGACCATTCTCAGCGCCGCGTAAGGAATTCATACGTTGCTGCTGACCCTTCGGATAAATAGCATACAACGCAGTCACCGCAGTAGCGATAACAATAATTGCTATAATAATTATAGTTTTATATTTCCCTGAACGCACCCAGTTTGCGAGTATCACAAACGCCCAATAGCCGATCACCACACCGATTGCGTTCAGTATAACGTCATCAATGTCAAATATGCCAAGGTGTAACACCACTTGCATTCCTTCGATGAAAAAGCCAGCAGCAACAGCGAGCGCGAGCGTTTTTTTCCATGTCATGTTCCGAAAGACGAAAGGAACAAGAAATCCTATTGGCACAAGTAAAACAATATTTCCGAGGAGATTAATGGCACCAATAAGCAACCCCTTCTCACCGAGCAGATACGGCAAAATGGTTTTGAACGGCACTAAGTTTGCTGGACCTTCCTGCGTTCCTCCAAATTTAAGCATCAGTGAGCCTATCCTGATAATCGGCACGTCCTTAAATACCATTACTTTGATCAGGATCACGCTATAGGCGATGAAAATAAATGTTGCTATTAAATGCTTCTTCACTGTTTTTAAGTTTCGTATATCGTAATCTTGTTATTTACTATTGAAAAATTAGTTTCTGGAAAAACCGGTTTACAAATAACTGATTTCCAGTAACCAGTTATTCTATTACTCCGTTCTCAGACTCTTCACCGGGTTCGCTGTCGCTGCTTTTATCGTTTGCAGACTTAACGTAAAAAGTGCAATTAAAACCATTCCCATTCCACTTGCCACATATATCCACCAGCTCATATCCACCCTGTATGCAAAATTCTGCAGCCAGTTATAGGAAGCCCACCAGGCAATAGGGGCTGCTATTACAAATGCAATTAATATAAGCTTCACAAAATCTTTAGACAAAATTGTAACGATTTGCGCTACAGTTGCGCCAAGCACTTTACGTATTCCAATCTCTTTAGCCCTTGTATTCGTCGTGTATATAACCAGACCAAGTAAGCCAAGACAACTGATAAGAATAGCAAAGCCGGTGGCCCATTTCAAAAGTCGTTGTGTTTGTTGCTCACTCTGATAAAATTTCGCGATCGATTCGTCCAAAAAACTATAGCTAAAATCATTTTCCGGATAAACCTGCTCATAAGCTTTCTTAATCTTCTGAATTGCATTTTGCCATGTAATTCCTCCTACGTTTTGAGGCATCAGTGCGATATGAAAATAGCCGTTACGACTATTAAATGAGGCGAATACAACCGGATCAATTGGTTTGTGCAAGGACTGTTCATGAAAATCATTCATGACACCTACTATCGGCAATTTTTTTCCGTTAAAATCCAATTGCTTATTAAGTGCATCAGCAGGATTCTGAAAACCCAAAACCTTCGAATAGGTTTCATTGATTACAAATTCCTTAATGGTATCACTTTGCAGAACATTCCTCCCCGCTAATATTTTGATCTGGTACAATTTCAGAAAGGTGGTATCGCCCCATCTTATTTGTACATCCGCCTTTATGTCCTTTACACCGTCATTGTATTTTACGTTCGTAAAAGCTGGTCCGTCAGTTTCAGGAGGAAGAAACCCGACACTAGCTGTTTGTATTTCAGGAATCGCTTTTAATTTTTGCAGTAACAGGTTTTGGTTATTTACGGAATTACCCCATGGAGTGCTAAAATTTAAAATGGCATCCTTTTTAAAACCTAAATCTTTATTGAGGGTATAATTTATTTGTTCGCTAACCATTAATGTGGCGATCACAAAAAACTGTGCGATTACAAATTGTGTTACAGTTAATGACTTCCTTATCCATACGCTTCTGGTTTGTCCTTTATTTTTACTCGCCTGGTCCTTTAAAACAGTCACCGGGAGAAAACGTGACAGCACAAATGCGGGATAAAACCCTGCAATTAAACTTACAGCTATCGTAAGTATAAAAATGAATATCATTATTGAAGGCTGCCGGAACAGATCAAATGCTAATCCTACAGGAAGAAGGTCAGAAAACAACTTTAGCAGCAAAGGGGTGAGTGTAATTGCAATTGCAGTAGCTATCACTGTAATAAAAAAAGTCTCACTCAGAAACTGAAACACAAGTTGCTTCATTGAGCTGCCCAATGTTTTGCGAATACCGATCTCTTTTGCTCTTTTCGCTGCATTAGCAGTCGTGAGATTAATGAAGTTGATACAGCCAAGCAACAACAAAAATCCGGCAATAGCCAGCAAACCATAAAGGGTGGGTTTATGGGCGGTTCTGTGTCCAAAACTATCGTAATAGAAATGAACTTCGCTTAAAGGCTGTAACCGGAAAGTCATTGAATTACTCGGACTTTTATTGGCGTCCTTGTTATACTTATTCAATAAAGCGTTGATGTTTGCCTCGGCTTTTTCCGGTGTATTTCCTTCAGCAATTTTTATGAATAATTGAGAGTAAGCCATCCAGTCATTCCATACACTCATCATAAAATTGTCTTTTAAGCCAGTCTGCATGACTGTTGGCAAAGAGATAAATTCAAGTGAGGTAAAAAATGTATTTTCGCTGATATCCTGCACAATTCCTGTTACGGTTGTTTTTAAAGAATCGCCGTACGTTATCGTTTCTCCGATAACATCCTGAAATGAAGTATTGGGAAAATATTGCCTGGCCCTGCTCTCTGTAAGAACTACCGTAAAAGGTTGCTGTATTGCAGACGATGTGCCCGCAATCCATTTGTACGATAGCAGTTTAAAATAGTCTTCGTTGGTGAAGATTACCCCCGACTGATTTTTATAGACAACAGGATCTGTGCTGTTTTTCTTCGTAACCAATACATTTACATTCCCATTACCCTGAAATTGGAAAAGCGGAATTGTTTGTTCGATGCCTGTTATTTCTTTTTCCGTTGCAGCACCTAATGGTGCTGGTACAGCAGCACTGTAGCCTATTTCACCGTCGTGCTTCATTTCTATGATTACGCGATAAATTCTGTCGTTGTCTTTCTCAAATTTATCAAAGCTGAATTCAAAATAGACAATTAAAAACAAAACAAGGGATACACTAATGCCGATTGATAATCCAAGGACATTGATTGATGAAAAAACCTTATTGTGCCAAAAGTTTCTGAATGCAGTTTTGAAATAATTTTTGATCATAGGTCTATTTTTATTCTGTCCGTAATGATTTTACCGGATTAGCCATTGCAGCTCTTACGGCCTGTGTTATAATGGTGGCAAGAGCTACAACTACTACAAGCAAACTTGCTATTGCAAAGAGCCACCAGTCTAATGTAATGCGATATGGATAGTTCTGAAGCCATTTATTTGCGGCCATCCATGCAAGCGGTATTGCTGCAATCAGTGCAATAAGGACCAGCTTTAAAAAATCTCTTGAAAGTGTTGTGACAACGCTGTTTACTGATGCACCAAGGACTTTGCGTATACCGATCTCTTTTGTCCGTTTTTCAGCTGATAAAACTGATAATCCGAACAAACCAATACAAGAAATAAATATGGTTAAAATGGCGCCAAAGAAAATGATCTGTTTCCACTTGGCCTCAGCTTCGTAATCTTTAATCCGTTGGTCACCCTTAAACAGGTATGAATACGGGCTCAAAGGAAAATATTGTTTAAAAGTTTTTTGAATGAACTTTAGACTTTCAGTTTCAGTACCCGGCTTTATTTTAATATTGAATGTACCATACAGATTTGCATTCTTCATAGTAAATAATTGCGGGCCAATTTTCTGGTTTAAAGCCAGGTAATGGTAATCTTTAACCACACCTACCACTTTGTATATTTCATTGTTGCTATAAAAGAATTTAACCGTTTCACCAATTGGATCTTTCCAACCAGCCTTTTTTACAAACGATTCGTTTACAAGTATTGAGTTAATTGAATCTGATGGATAAGCCCGAGAAAAATTTCTTCCCTCTACCAATGGAATTTTTAACAAGGGGATATAAGATTCATCAATCGTTTCGTAATTAAAACTGATGGTCGAGTCGTTGTATAGCTTTGCTCCTGTCATCCATCGACCGCCATTCTTGGAAGCGACATCAACAATGTTCGGGTTCTTCAGTAATTCAGCTTTGAAATAAGCCGCTTCGCTGTGACTCATTTGCCATTTATTCACCTCAACAATATTGCTGTCATCGTACCCTAAATTTGTTTTGGTCAGAAAATTAAACTGCCTGTAAATCGTAAATGTGGCAATAATCAAAAAAGAAGCCAATGCAAACTGCAGAACGACCAGTGATTTTTGTAAATAATTCTTGCTGGCCAGATTGAAACGATTGTACAACGTTTCGACCGGTTTATAGCTCGACAAGACCAATGCAGGATAAAATCCGGCAAGCAGAGCCGTTAACAAAAATAATACCAGGTATCCCGCAATTAATTTTGCATCAAACAAATAAGAAAATGAAAGCGCTTTATTTGCCAAATCATTAAATACTGGCAGTATCAATTGCACTATTAGTAATGACAAACTAAAAGCAATTAAACAAAGCAAAAATGACTCTCCTAAAAATTGAATGATCAACTGTTTCCTGTTACTGCCAATCACCTTGCGAATGCCTATCTCTTTGGATCGTTTTAGTGAGCGGGCTACGGTAAGGTTTACAAAATTGATACAAGCTATCAGCAATATAAATAAGGCTATACCAGAAAGTATATACGAATACATCGGGTTACTGGCATTTACCAATCCATTTTGTGCAGGAAGTTCTGTATTCATATGCATATCGGTAAACGATTGCAGAAGATAGGTTCCCATGGTTGCCTCTGCGCCCCCACCATATTTTGCAATCATTTGCTTAAAGGCTTCAGAGGCATCCCGCATATAGAAATTCTGCATTTGCTTCTGAACTGTTTCAATACTTGCTTTTGAATTTAATACGACAAAAGTGTTCAGAAAATAACTATACCAGTTATCGCCATTTTGAGCATCTGCTTCAGATTCCTTGAAGGGCAGCAACACGTCAAATTGTACGGAAGAATTTTGCGGGCATCTTTTTGCTACGGCAGTTACCTTAAACGGCACGAATGCGTTGTTATCTTTCAGCATTACTATTTTGCCAACAGCATCTGTTGTACCAAATTGCTTCTTTGCAAAATCTTCGGATATTACGATAGAATTTGGCTTGGCTAAACAAGTTACTGCATTACCATTCAGCAAAGGAAAGGTAAATACAGAAAAGAAACCGGGGTCAACACGCAACAGATCCTGCGACTGAATGTCTGTCCCTTTTTTTATGTCCTCAGTCCCGCTTTGTATGCGTACAAATGTTTCGATACCCGGTACATTTTTTGCAAACCTCGGACCTTGCAAGTGCCCGGTATTGCTGTCCTTATATTCAATTCCACGATGTTTTGATCGTGTTACGATCCGATAAATGTTGTTTACATTTTTATGAAACCGATCAAAGCTTACCTCATCTTTTACATACAGCAGAATCAGCATCGAACAAGCCAAACCAATACTCAAACCCGCAATATTTATTAAAGAAAAGGTTTTATTCTTTCGTAAATTTCTCCAGGCAATTATGAAATAATTCTTTATCATGGTTTTCGTTTTTATTCTGTTCTTAAACTCTTTACCGGGTTTGCAACAGCTGCGCCTATTGTTCTGATGCTTAGGACTACGAGTGCAATGAGCAACATGCTTATTCCACATACAGCAAACACCCACCAGCTCAATTGTGTGCGGTAGGCAAAAGTCTGCAGCCATTTGTTCATGGCCAGCCAGGCGAGCGGCGCCGCGATAACAAAAGCAACCAAAACGAGCGATACAAGGTCTTTCGATAATAATGTTACAATCTGCGATACCGAAGCGCCGAGGACTTTACGTACTCCGATTTCCTTCGTCCTGCTGTTGGTGGTAAAGATTACCAAACCAAGCAACCCAAGGCAACTGATAAAAATACAAAGGCCTGCCGACCAGTTTAACAAGCGGGCAATATCCTGTTCCGCCTTATAAAATTCAGCAATTGTTTGATCAAAGAAGATGATATTGAAATCATCGTCCGGATACAATTTCCTGTATTCTTTTTCGACTTTTGCAAAAGTTGCTTTCCATTGTCTGGGCGAACCGGCTTCGGATTTTAATGCCAGGTGTATAGTATAGCAACCTTCGCGGTAGTTTTGATAAGTATACGGTTTTATAGGCTCACGGGTTGACCGGGCTTGAAAATCTTTCAATACTCCAACAATCGGAATGTTGTTTTGAATATACTGCCCGACAATATCGGGCGGGTTAATATATCCATACGCTCTGGCAAATGCTTCATTCACAAGATATTTAGGTAAAGTATCATTTTGTCCATAAATTTTGCCGGCAACAAGCTTCATTTTGTAAATATCGAAATATACAGAGTCGGACCACTGTCTCTCCACCATCAGTTCAACTTCTTTCGAACCATTGAACATCTTAGTGCTTATGTCTGATATATTCCGGTTAGCGGGCGGACCGCCTCCAAGGCTAATTTTTTCAATGCCCGGAATGGATTTCAGCTTTTCGAAAAACACAAACCGCCTGTCATCCTTTTTATTCGAAAACATATTTTCCGGCATATAAATAAAAACGATCGCGTCTTTCTTGTAGCCAAGATCTTTGTTTAAAGAATAATTGATTTGTTTGCTTACCACCAATGTGGCAATAACAAGGAATTGTGCAATTACAAACTGAGTTACGGTAAGGGTTTTCCGGACCCAAGCTTTCCTGCTCTGTATTGAGTCAGCAGTTATTTGATTTTTCAGGACGGTAACCGGTTTAAACTTTGTTAATACTATGGCCGGGTATAATCCCGATAAAAGAGTCATCAAAAAAATCAGGATTGCCATAAAACCCCAAATATGAACCTGGTTCAAGGAAACCATGGTGATTTCGGGAGGAATAAAGTCTTTGAAAATGGCAAGCAGCCAAGGCATTATTACTATTGAAATAACACTAGCGATTAAGGCCAGAAAGAATGTTTCAATTAAAAACTGAAAGATCAGGTTCCATTTACTGCTGCCAAGTATTTTCTTGATTCCGATTTCTTTCGACCGCCGTGTAGCCTGCGCGGTTGTAAGGTTTATGAAATTAATGCACCCCAGCAGCAACAAAAAAGCAGCAACGGCCATCAATCCATACAAAGTTGGTTTATGAGCTTGCCGATGATTGAATGCGCCATACTCTGCATTAAAATGAATATCTGTTAATGGTTGAAGATGGTTTGTTACTTTCGCCTTCCAAAGTGGGTCTTGTTTGTAGAATTTATTTCTTATACCTTCAAGTTTTGCATCTATTAGCTCTAGCTTTGTGCTAGGTTTCAGCTTAACAAACAATTGCATATCATCAAAACCATCAATACCTATATAATACTGTAAATTGGTGTTCATAACTGTAGCCAGTGAAATAAATTCCTTAAAATGGAAATCAGTAGCTTTATCAACAGGGTTTTTTATGATGCCTGTAACCGTAGTTGTGATAGTGTCGTGAAATATTATTTTTTTACCAATAATGTCAGCAGCAGCGATATTTCCAAAATAAGTCCTGGCTTTGTCATCGGTAAGCACAACTTGGAAAGGCTCTTTCAGTGCGGTTAGTTTTGATCCAGCCAGCCAGTCGCACTCAAACAGGGAAAAATAATATTCATCGGCAAATACAATATCGGTTTGGTTCTCAAATACAGTTGGTGGCTTGCTATCCTTATGAGGCACAGCTACTTTTAATCTATCAAACTCATCGATTATAAAATAAGTTGCAATTTCAACTTCCGGCAGGTCAGTTCGTACCGATTTTGCCATAAACACCGACGCATAGCCACCTTTATTTAATGGTTCTCCGGGGAGTGCAACATGAGTAACCATTCGGTAAATCCTGTCAGCATCTTTCCTGGATTTTTCAAAGCTGAATTCGAACTGCACGATAAGGTAAATAACCAGCGAAGCGCTGATGGCAATAGACAGGCCCGAAATATTGATCAGCGAAAAAACTTTGTTTTTCCAGATATTTCTGAATGCTATTTTGAAATAATTTTTTATCATGATTCTGATTATTTATTCCGTTCTTAAACTCTTTATCGGGTTGGCAATCGCCGCTTTAACTGCCTGGAAACTTACTGTCGCCAAAGCAATTATAATCGCCACACACCCTGCTGCAACAAACATCCACCAGCTTATATCGATCCGGTAAGCAAAATTCTGAATCCAGTTATACATTCCCCAATAAGCAATTGGAGAAGCGATTAATATTGATAGAACTACCAACTTCAGAAAGTCTTTTGACAGCAGTGAAATGAGAGTTGAAATGGAGGCACCGAGTACCTTGCGGATGCCTATTTCCCTGGTGCGTTGCTCTGCGGTAAAAGCCGCTAACCCAAACAAACCAAGGGCTGAGATCATAATTGCAATGATGGCGAAAACAAAAATAAGGAAGGAGACCTTCTGATCTTCCTTATAAAGATCATTGAAAGCATCATCCAAAAAATTGTATTCCAGTGGACTGCCTGGTAAAAATTTCTTCCAAGCTGTCTGAACATCCTGAATAGCCTTTGAAGCATTTCCTTGTGAAGTCCGAACCATGAAGAACCGGTACCATTGCGGATCATTAAAGGCAATAAGCGGTCCCGTTTTATCATGCATACTCTTGTAATGAAAATCTTTTACAATACCTATAATTTCGCCTGTTCTCCCCTTGAATGTAAAACGCTGACCAATAACAGGAGTCTTTATTTTCAGATCATTAACTGCTGTTTCGTTGAGTACAACATTATTCTTGTCGGCGATATCCCCCTGCACAAACCAACGTCCATCTTTCATTTGCAACTGCATTGTCTTTTGAAAGTCAGCATCGGTTGAAAGCTGGGCGATCTTCGGATTATATGCATTGTCATGCCCGTTCCAGTCGGCACTTCCGGTTGACACGCTTCCAATATTTATTATTGATTGATTGGCAAGCGTTATACTCTGTATACTACTTTGGGTGAGAAGATCTTGCTTAATGGCTTGCATCAGCAATTCCTTTTTATCATTTTCCACACCGGCAGGAAGTGGAAATGACAAAACCTGTTCGCGGTTATAACCGGGATTGGTTTGCTGAACAAACTTCATTTGCCTGTAAATAACGATTGTGCCTGCAATTAGCATCACAGAAATCGTGAACTGAACAATCACAAGACCCTTCCTGAAAAAGCTGTCTTTAACCTTTAAAACGGTAAAACCCCTGAAGACATTCAACGGTTTAAAGGATGATAACAGGATTGCCGGATAGATACTATTGAGCATAAATGCAGCAAGTAATGTAATACCGATGATGCGCCAAATACTTATTGAAGTAAGCGGCAAAACAAAGAGCTTACCGGTCAGGGAGTTGAATGCCGGTAAAGAAATATGAATCAGTAAAAGCGTTACAACCAATGAAAGGAAACTAACCAGTAACGATTCTGTCATAAACTGGTAGAAAAGGTGCTTCCGCCTTGCGCCAATCATCTTTTTGATACTTACTTCTTTGGCACGCAGACTTGCCTTCGCGGTAGTCAGATTCACATAATTAATGCAGGCAACCAGCAACAGCAAAAATGCGATTGCTGCAAAAATGGAAACAGTTGTCTTATTGCCATGTACAAATTCTGAAGACTGGAGATCCGATTCAAAATGCATATCTTTTAAGGAAACAAGACTAATGTAACCCTCTTTATCGCCGCTGTTTTTCTGTAAAACATCCGTCAGTTTTTTAGCTGCAACCAATGGACTTACCAAAGATTTCAGTTTTACAAAAGTGATGTAGTTGGCATTACTCCATTGTTCATCATTTTCTCTTAATTCCTTATTGGTCAGCAAAGCTGCCAACGGAATAAATGCATTGTACTGAAAACTTGAATTGGAAGGGGCATCTGCGACGACTCCATTTACGAGGTAATCTTTATTGTCAATGCGGATGGTTGCATTCAACGCTTCATGGTTCCCAAAGTATTTTTTTGCTTCTGAGGTTGTCAGAATAACGCTGTATAAATCTTCCCCGAATGAAGTTGCATTGCCTTCAATAAAATCATATTGAAAAATATTGAACCAGTCGCCATCAACGTAGGCGCATTTTTTTTCATACACAAGGTTACCGTTTATACTGAACACAGGTGAATTATAATCATTTAACCGTGCCGTTTTTTCTATCTCCGGAATCTCATTTTTTGCTGCATCAGCCAGTAATAATGGGGTGCTTTCCCAGATCCAGTTTCCTTTATCCACTTTAGTCGTCAACCTGTAAATGCTTTCAGACTGTGGGTGAAAGTTGTCGAAATTCATTTCATTCTGAACCCAGATCAAAATCAGCACGGCAGCCGTCATGCCGGTTGCTAATCCGACAATATTTATTGAGGAAATCACCTTGTTTTTAATAAGGTTCCGCCAGGCTATTTTGAAATAATTTTTAATCATCGATATATCTTTCTATTCTGTTCGAATGCTTTTAACGGGATTTGAAACCGCCGCTTTGACTGCCTGGAAGCTCACTGTTATCATGGCAATTATTAGGGCAAGGATACCGGCTGCCACAAAAACGGTCCAACTGATATTTATTCTGTATGCGTAACTATCCAGCCAGTTTTTCATCATCCACCAGGCAATGGGGAAAGCAATAATGCATGAGATAGCTACCAGCTTGATAAAGTCTTTCGAGAGTAATCCTGCAAGGCCTGAGGTGCTGGCTCCCAATACTTTTCTGATTCCTATCTCTTTTGTCCTTATTTCAGCCGTGTAAGCAGAAAGCCCAAATAAACCCATGCAGGATATCAGAATTGCAAGGAGTGCAAATATGCCGGCCAGTTTGCCGATGAGCGTTTCTGTTGTGAACAACTTGCTAAATGTATTATCTACAAATTTGTATTCGACAGGATAACCCGGGTTGTCCTTTTTGATTACATTTTCTATTTGTGCCAATGCTGTAGGCAATTGTGCATTGTCAGTTAGCCGAAGAGTCAGATAATTTATAAAAGCTGAGGTGTCGCAAAAAAGTATC
>Ga0075525_10000660_pt1 | contig 11341 bp, 9 predicted proteins | sample NGEPertwo_FD_74795 | JGI IMG/M metagenome (GOLD analysis project Ga0075525, IMG submission 74795) | Arctic peat soil microbial communities from the Barrow Environmental Observatory site, Barrow, Alaska, USA - NGEE Permafrost154B-two | ecosystem: Environmental > Terrestrial > Soil > Wetlands >...
TGACGAAGGAGAAGCTCTCCAGCCACGACTCGCGTCTCGGATCCACCAGTGGCAAGGCGCGGCGGCCGTGCTCGGCGTAGGGCCAACACGCTTGGCGCTTCAGGACAGCGGCGACCTGCTCGTAGGATACTTGCGCCTGTCGCAATGCCGAGTCGGCCATGGCGACACCATCGGCATTTGGTAGGTGTCGCAGGTTATCTGCGACGGTGCGGGCGCGGCTCGTTGTCCGAACCTCCCATCGCGTCCCGGCGATGTTCATGTTGCACGTGCTGACATCAGCGGCGGGGAGGCTGGCGACCTGGACCGTGAGGTCTTCCTCGCGCCCCCGCAGGTGGGCGTGACGCGTGGGTGCGTCAAGGTTGCCATCGGTGAGTGCTACCGGACCGGTGCCGGTCAGTGGTAGGACCCAGCCGTAGGCGACCGCAGCGCTGAGGTGGCTGGCCACGCCTCCGTCGGCGCGCGCCATCAGCGTGGCGATCACGGCGGTCGTGTGTTGCTCGCGCTCGCTCAACGCGGCATACCGCCGCTCCTCGATGTAGACGGCCCGGCGCAGTGGGCGCCAACTGCAGGTGCGCACTCGCTGGGCGATTTGGTGACGGCTCAGACCTGCGGCCAGCGCCTCGTCTCGAGTGAAGAGGAGGGGCAGAGCTGGGTCGCCGCGCATTGGACAACCGTGCCCGCAAATGGGGCCTTCGCCGAGGTCATCCACAGGCCACACGCCTGCGGCACGGACTTTGCTCACTTCAGGCCGCTCGCAGACGGCCACTCCTGCCCAAAAACCGGCCTGAGCCGAGCAACGGGTCAGCCGAAGCGACCGGAGATGTAGTCCTCGGTGGTGCGCTGGGTCGGGTTGCTGAACATCTTGTGCGTGTCGTCCATCTCGATCAACCGCCCGGGTTTACCCGTCGCTGCCAGGGTGAAGAAGCCAGTCCGGTCCGAGACCCGAGCCGCCTGCTGCATGTTGTGTGTCACGATCACGATCGTGTACGTGCTCTTCAGCTCGGAGATCAGGTCCTCGATGGCCAGCGTCGAGATCGGGTCCAGTGCCGAGCAGGGCTCGTCCATCAGCAGCACCTGGGGCTCGACGGCAATGGCCCGGGCAATGCACAGCCGCTGTTGCTGACCGCCGGAGAGGCTGGCTCCTGGCTTGGTGAGCCGGTCCTTGACCTCGTCCCACAGGTTCGCGCTGCGCAGCGAGGCCTCGACCTTCTGGGCGAGGATCTTCTTGTCTTTCAGTCCGTTGAGCCGTAACCCCGCCGCCACGTTGCCCTCAATTGACATCGTGGGGAACGGGTTCGGTCGCTGGAAGACCATGCCGACGGTGCGTCGAACGGCCACGGGGTCCACGCTCGCGCCATAGATGTCGGCGTCGTCGAGGTGTACCGACCCTTCGATCCGTCCGCCGGGGATGACCTCGTGCATGCGGTTCAGCGTCCGTAGGAGCGTCGACTTGCCACAACCGGACGGGCCGATGAAGGCCGTCACAGACCGCGGCTCGATGGTCATCGTGACGTCCTCGATCGCCTTGAAGGCGCCATAGAAGATGCTGAGGTTCTTGACATCGATTCGCTTGGCCATGAGGTGTAGTCGTCCTTCGGGTCAGAACAGTTAGGAGTAGGCGGGTGTGCCGGTGGTCGGTCAGGTCTTGGGCGCGCCGAGGCGGGCGATGATGCGACCGGCGATATTCAGCATCAGGATCAGCAAGATCAGTGTTGCCGCCGCTCCCCAGACGCGGTCAACGGCAGGTTGAAGCACTTCCGTGCGGTCCTGGTTGATCATCGTCGGCAGGGTCGGCATGAGCCCGCCGAAAAGGTCGGTCGCGATGCTCTTGGTGTACGGACCCAGGATCAGCAGTGGCGCCGTCTCTCCCATGACCCGGGCCAGGCCGAGCAGGACACCCGTGACGATGCCGGAGAAGGCAGTGGGCAGGACGACCCGAACGATCGTTTTCCACTTCGGCACCCCGAGTGCGTAGGCGGCCTCGCGCAGCTCATTGGGCACGAGTTTGAGCATCTCCTCGGTCGAGCGCACGACGACCGGGATCATGAGCAGCACCAGGGCCAGGCATACGGCGAAGGCGACCCGCTGGAGCCCGAAGACGGTGACCCAGACGGCGTAGATGAAGAGCGCGGCGACGATGGACGGGATTCCGGTGAGGATGTCGACGGTGAAGCTCACAACCTTGGCGAGCCGTCCGCGGCCATACTCCACCAGGTAGATGGCCGTCATCACCCCGATCGGTACGGCCATCAGCGCCGTCGCCAGAGCCTCGATGATGGTGCCCTGGATCGCATGCACCGCGCCACCGCCGACGACCCGGTTGGTGATGCCACGCTGGGAGTTGGTCCACCAGCGGCTGTCGAGCAGCATCTGGCCGCCCTTGCTGGCCACGCTCCACAGGATCCAGGCCAGGGGTACCATCGCGATCGCGAACGCCGTCCACATCACGATGCGCGCCAGTTGGTTGCGCAGGGCCCGGACACCGGACCTGTGGCTCAGGCTGGAGTCAGGCCTCCACTGTTTCGTGGAGCTCAGGTTCGAGTCCGATGCCACGTCGGTCGTCGTCATTCGACGAAGGCTTTCGTACGCTCGATCACAACGCGCGCGATCGCGTTGACCACGAAGGTCAGCAGGAACAGCACCAGCCCCGCGGCCATGAACGCACCGGCCTTGCGTGGGGAGTCGAACTCGGCGGCGTTGTTCGCGATCTTGGAAGCAAAGGTCTCGCCACCGTTGAACATGGACCAGGACCAGGGCGTGTTGTTGGCCAGGGCCGAGAGGATGATCGTGACGGCGACGGTCTCACCGAGCGCCCGGCCAAGGCCGAGCATCGAGGCACTGATGACCCCCGGTTTGCCGAAGGGCAGGACTGTGGCGCGGATCATCTCCCAGCGGGTCGCACCCAGAGCCCAGGCCGCGTCCGTATGTGATGTGGGGGTCTGTGCGAAGACCTCACGCGACAGCGCGGTGACGATGGGCAGCACCATGATTGAGAGCACAACGGCCACCGTGAGGATCGTGCTGGCGGCACCGACTCCGGTGTCCTTGAACAGCGGGAACCATCCGAAGAGTCCTTTCAGGGCTGCCTGTATCCCGTCCATGTGGCTGCCTAGGACCTGCAGTCCCCACAGGCCATACACGATCGACGGTACGGCCGCGAGCAGATCGACCAGGCTTGCCGCTGGCCGGCTGAGCCAGGTTGGTGCGTACTGGGTGATGAACAGTGCGACGCCGACGCCCAAGGGGACGGCGATCAGCATGGCGGTCGCCGAGGAGAGCATGGTGACCCACAGCAGGTTGGCAATGCCGAACTGCATAGGGGTCCCGTCGACGTTCCACTGGGTAGACGTCAGGAAGTTGACCTTGTCCTTGGCCAGGGAGGGGAGGGCCTGGGACAGCAGGAAGACGGCGACCAGGGTCACCAGGGCGATGACAAGCAGACCGGCGCCCCTGGCCGTGCCGCCGAAGAGGCGGTCGCCGAACTGCCCCGTGGAGGCACGATCCGACTGGAGGGGACCGTGCCCTTCGGGGCCGCGGAGCTCGTCCACGGAAGAGACGCCGGTGATGCTCGGCACGTCAACTCAATCTGTCTGCGTCAGGATCAGGATGTTGCAGGATCAGGATAGGGCGTCGATCGCGGTCGTGACTCTGGCCTGTACCTCGGCAGGAAGCGGTGCGTAGCCGATGTCCTGCAGCTTGGTCTGCATGTCGGCTGCGGCGAACGACTTGAGGAACGTCGAGAGCAGTTTGGCCTTGGCCGGGTCTTTGCCCTTGGAGCAGATGATCTCGTAGGTCACCAGCAGTATCGGGTACGCCCCAGCCTCCTTGGTGGCGAAGTCCAGCTTCAGCTTGATGTTGTTGCCCTCGCCGTCCTGCTTGGCGGCGTTGACGGCCTTGCCCACAGCCGCGCCCGTCAACTCGACGGGGCCGCCGCCGTTGTCGATCTGGGCGATGCCGAGCTTGTTGTCCTTGGCGTAGGACCACTCGGCGTAGGTGATGCCGCCATCGGTGGCTTTCACTGCATTGGCGACACCAGCGGACTTCTCCTTGCCCTCACCCTTGCCGGTCCACCTCTTGCCGGATTCAGCGGTCCAGTCAGTGGGGGCAGCGGCCTTGAGGTACTTGGTGAAGTTGTCCGTCGTGCCGGACTCGTCGGAGCGGAAGAAGACCTTGATGTCCTGCGCCGGGGGGGTGACGCCCGGGTTGATGGCCGCGATCGCCGGGTCGTTCCACTTGGTGATGGCACCGTTGAAGATCTTGGCAGTCACTGCGGGGGTCAGGATCAGCTTCTCGACACCCTTGAGGTTGTAGGCGACGGCGATGGGCCCGGTCACCATGGGTAGGTTCCAGGCGGGGGAGCCACACGCATTGTCGGTGTCGGCCTGCTCGATGTTGGCCGAGCCCGCCTTCGGCTTGTCGCTCAGCGCCGAGTCGGACCCCGCGAAGTCGACCTGTCCGGCGATGAGCTGCTTGACTCCAGCGCCCGAACCGGTCGGGTTGTAGTTGACGGTCGCGTCCGGGCACATCTTTTGGAAGTCGGTGATGGCCTGCTCGATGGCGTTCTTCTGGGCCGATGAGCCCTCGCCGTTGAGGGTGCCGGTGGCGCAGTCGGCCGCGTTCGGCGCGGTACCACTCGCGCCGGAGGTTGCGGTCGTGTTGTTGTCGGAGCCGCAGCCGGCAAGAGCGAGCGTGCCGGCCAGGGCAACGCCCGTGATGCTGGCGATTCGCCGACGAGACTGGATCTTCACGATTTGGAGCCTCTCCATGGCACGGAATGACAACGGCGCGCAATGGGGCCGCCGCGATGAGGATATTGGGTTCGTATGACGTGCTGCTTGGTGGCAGGTGAACAGCGCATTAACGGAATGAGGCGTTCGGGTGACCGCAAACCGACCCTGCCCGGGCTTTGCTCATTTCAAGCCGCTCAGCGTCGGCGATTCTGGCCCAGAAACCGGCCTGAAGTGAGCAAACCGGCCTGAAGTGAGCAAAGCAGTCAGGGCGCTGCATATCGCTCGAGGTCCACGACCCGAGCCCCGGCCCCGGCCCCGGTTACATGGGCCACCAGGGCTTCGCCCTTGCCCATGCCGCGTTGAGCGGCCTCTGACAGGGTGACCTTGGCGGCTGACTCGCCGGGGTCGGTGATCTCGGCGAGCCGTTCGAGCAGCACTGGCAGGACTGGCCTGTGGCTGCACACGACGGCTGCGTGGCCGCGCTCGAGCAGTCGGTTCAGGTGGCACAGGGCGTGGTCAGGTTGCCCGGCGAAGCCGTCCTCGGACAGCCCCGCCTTGAGCCGGGCGGGTTGCCCTGCGGCGACGGCATACGGCAGGACGGTGTCGAGGCAACGCATGGACGGGGAGGTGATCACTCGGGTGACCCCGTATGCGGCCAGAACCGGGATCAGCGCCTGGGCGCGTTCGCGGCCGCGGGCGTTCAGCGGTCGCAACGGGTCGGCGTCGGGCCATGACGAGCGAGACCGGGACCCGGCGTGGCGGAGGACGACCAGCGGCCATGTGGCCAGGGTTGCGGCACGGTCTGCCTGCTCTAGGGCACGGAGCTGATCGTGGTCGCGGGCGTAGCTGAGCCGGGCGGTCGCATCCACCAGATCGAGCCAGGTGACCTCGTCGATCTCGTTGACCAGCGCCCCGTCACCACCCACAACCTCGGCCGCCCAGTAACGACAGTGTTTGGTCGTCGGCTGACCGGCCTCGTCGGTGACGGAGTACTCCGACGAGGGCAGGGTGCGACCCAGGCGCACGTGAAACCCGGTCTCCTCGAAGACCTCACGCACCGCGGCGACCGGCCATTCCTCGGCCGGATCGAGCTTGCCCTTGGCCCAGGCCCAATCCCCGTAACGGGGTCGGTGGACCAGGGCGACCTGCAGGGCGCCGCGTTGGTGACGCCATGGCAGGGCCCCGGCGGCCGGGATCACGGTGTCCTCAACGGCGTGTGGAGATCACCGTGCGACGGGCTTTACGGCGCCGCCTGGCGTTGTTCTCGATCATCGTGCTCTGCAGCTCGAGCAACTCCTTACCGTCTGCATCGCGGCGATGTCGAGTCCATCTCCCGTCGCCGCTGAGGTGCCAGCTGGTCGTGCCATCACTCATGCCCAAGTCCATCAGGTACTTCATGTCCGAGACATGCCTCGGGTCGGAGAGCCGGACCAGGGCCTCGACCCGGCGATCGAGGTTGCGGTGCATCAAGTCGGCGCTGCCGATGAAGACGACCGGGTCGCCTCCGCCGCCGAAGATGAACAGCCGCGAGTGCTCCAGGAACCTGCCCAGGATCGAGCGCACCCGGATGCTCTCGGACAAGCCCTCGACACCAGGACGCAGGGCGCAGATGCCGCGGACCCAGAGGTCTATCTGAACCCCGGCCTGCGAAGCTCGGTACAGCGCATCAATCAGCTGATCATCCACGATCGAGTTCAGCTTGAAGCCAACGTAGCCGGGCAGGCCTGCCCGCACGTTCTCGACCTCGGCGTCGATGTGGTCGGTCAGGCCCCAGCGGACCGAGCGCGGGGCCACCAGGAGACGCTTGAATCTGCTGCGGGGCGCCCACCCCGAGAGCTGGTTGAACAGCCGGGTAAGGTCTTCGCCGACCTGGGGGTCGCAGGTGAGCAGACCGAGGTCCTCATACAGGCGGGCGGTCTTGGGGTTGTAGTTGCCGGTGCCCACATGGCAGTAGCGTCGCAGCCCCTCGGCCTCCTGGCGGACCACCAGAGAGAGCTTGGCATGGGTCTTGAGTCCGACGACGCCGTAGACCACGTGGACGCCAGCATGTTCGAGCTTGCGGGCCCACGAGATGTTGGCCTGTTCGTCGAACCTTGCCTTGATCTCGACGACGGCAAGCACCTGCTTGCCGGCCTCTGCCGCATCGATCAGGGCGTCGACGATGGGGGAGTCGCCGCTGGTGCGGTAGAGAGTCTGCTTGATGGCGAGCACTTTCGGGTCTGCTGCCGCCTGCTCGATGAACGCCTGCACCGAGGTCGAGAAGGAGTCGTAGGGGTGTTGGAGCAGGATGTCCTTGGCTCGGATTGACGTCAGGATGTCACTGGCGTGTGAGCTCTCGACCGGAGCCAGATCTGGGTGGGTCTTGGGCACGAACGCGGGAAACCGCAGATCCGAACGCTGGAGGTCAGCCACCACGTCGAGCCCCCGCAGGTCCAGCGGAGCCGGCAGGCGATAGACCTCGCTGGCGTCAACCCCAAGCTCGCGCCCGAGCAGGTCCAGCACGTGGTCGTCCATGTCGTCGGCGACCTCTAGGCGCACCGGCGGGCCGAAGCGACGCCGGGTGAGCTCCTTCTCCAGGGCAGCGAGCAGGTTCTCGACGTCGTCCTCCTCGACCTCGAGGTCCTCGTTGCGGGTGACCCGGAAGGTGAAGTGCTCACTGACCTGCATGCCCGGGAACAGCTGGTTCAGGTGCGCGGCGATGATGTCCTCGAGGGCAACGAACCGTGCTCTGAAGGGATGGGCCGGCGGCGAGCCCGGCGACTGGATCTGCACGAAGCGGGGCAGCAGGTACGGCACCTTGACGCGGGCGAAGTGCTCGATGTCGGTCTTGGGGTTGACCAGCAGGACGGCAAGGTTGAGGGAGAGCCCGGAGATGTAGGGGAACGGGTGTGCTGGGTCGACGGCCAGGGGGGTGAGCACCGGGAAGATCTGGTCCCGGAACATCCCGTGCAGTCTCTCCTGCTCCCCGCCGTCGAGCTGGTCCCACCTCACGAGGGTTATGCCCTCCTGGATCAGGGCGGGACGAACCTGGTCTTCGAACACCCGGGCATGACCTGCCATCAGCTCGTGGGCGACCAGTGAGACCTCCTCGAGGACCTCACGCGGTTCAAGGCCCGAGGCGGAGCGCACGGCCAGGCCGGTCGCGATACGGCGCTTGAGGCCGGCCACGCGGACCATGAAGAACTCGTCGAGGTTGCTGGCGAAGATCGCCAGATAGCGGACTCGCTCCAGCAGCGGTGTCGACTCGTCGGCGGCAAGCTGCAGGACGCGTTCGTTGAACTGCAGCCAGGAGATCTCGCGTTCGAGGAACCGGTCCTCGGGCAGGGCCTCGGGCAGCACCCCGGGTTCGACCGGCGGGTTGTCGGCCCGGACGACGCGGATGAACTGACCGTTCGAGGACCGGGGGCGCGCGCTGATGAGGGACTGCGGCACTGGCTCGGCCGACGCGGGAGTGACCGTCTCGGCCGCCTCGACGGCGCGCGGGGCCCCAGTCGTGTGCACGTTCATGATCCTATCGCGGCACTGGCGGGGGAAGGGCGCGAGAATACAAGACATCGACGGCGCAGCGGACGAAGCCCAGCCGGGAGTAGGTCGCGACGGCCGCCCGGTTGTCGGCGTCGACATAGAGCATGGCATCGGTCAGGCCCTTCTCGCGCAGGTGTGCGAGCCCCAGGATGGTCACGGCCCGCCCCAGCCCCAGCCCTTGGTATGCCGGGTCGACGCCGACCACATAGACCTCGCCCTCCGTCGGGCGGGTCCGTGGGTCTTGTGGCGGAACGACCTTGGTCCAGTGCGATGCGGCAAGCACCGGTACGAGACCATGCGTGTCTTCGATGAGGATGAATCCCCCGGCGTCGAACCACGGCTCGGCGATCCGCAGGTCGAGATCGTGGCGGGTCATCCGGCCCTGCTCAGGGTGGTCGACGAAGGCGCCGGCGTTCACTCGCAGCCAGGCGTCCTCGTCCTGGCCGACGACGAAGTGCCGGGCCCTGAAGCCGTCGGGGAGCCTGGCAGCGGGTAGTGAGCCGACGTCGGATCGCAGCGGCCGGCGCATCTGCCACAGCTCACGCACTATCGAGTAGTCGTCGCGGAGGGCGAACGCGCGGGCCCCGTCGAGATGGCCGTGCGACCAGAGCCGCAAGACCCGGGCCCGGGGCACAGGCGCATTGTCAGGGGCGTCCTCGAGGGCGTGGATCAGCGCGGTCCCGACGCCCCGCCGCCGACATGACGGGTCCACCACGACCTCCGCAGTGGCGGCCTCGCCGGCCTCGCCTCGCTCAAGGTGGGCGTAGCCCGCGAGGTGCGTGCCGGCATACGCCAGGAAATGTGGCGAGCTGGTGGTGGTGATGGCGAGGTGGCCGCCTCGGGCGGCCAGCAGCACCTGCTCAGATAGCGGCGCCACCTTGTCCACGTCGGTGGCGGCCTCGACCAACCCGAGCACCTCGGACAGCTGCCCGTTGGCGAGTTGCTCCACGTTGTCGACCTGCATGGCACAGTCCATCGCGGGCGGTCAGCTCCCTGCGATCACGTGGACGACCTCATCAGGGGTCCGTCAGCGATTCGCTCGAGCGCGGCGAGGACTCAGGCACGAAGCGGTAGCCGACGTTGCGCACGGTCCCGATGAGCACTTCGTGCTCCAAACCCAGTTTGGCCCGCAGACGTCGCACGTGGACGTCGACCGTGCGGGTCCCGCCGAAGTAGTCATAGCCCCAGACCTCCTGCAGCAGCTGCGCCCGGGTGAAGACCCGGCCCGGGTGCTGCGCGAGATGCTTGATCAGCTCGAACTCCTTGTAGGTCAGGTCGAGCAGTCGCCCGTCGACCCGCGCCGAGTACGCGGTCTCGTCGATGACCAGGTCACCGGTTGTGATCTGGGCGCCCGTCGGGTCGTCGCCGGACAAGGCCAGCGAGCCGATGGTCAGACGGAGACGGGCCTCGACCTCAGCCGGCCCGGCCGTCTCCAGGAGGACGTCATCGACGCCCCACTGTGCGGTCAGCCCCGCGAGACCGCCCTCGGTCAGGATCGCCAGCAACGGCACCGAGATACCGGTGGCGCGCAACAACCGGCACAGGGACCGGGCCGCGGCGAGCTCACGACGCGCGTCCACGAGCACGGCGTCGGCGTTCGGGGCATCGACCAGGGCGGCAGGTTCGGCGGGCAGGATGTGCACGTGGTGGCTGAGCAGGGCGAGTGACGGCAGCACCTCGGCACTGGGTGTCAGAGCGTTGGTCAGCAGCAACAGGTGGGCCACCCTTGGCAGAATAGGCCAGTGTTCAGCCGTTCGGGCTGTTCGCTCGGCTCATGAGACCCTCTTATCACTCAGGAGATGCCGGTATGAGGAGTGGCCCAGTTGGCTTGACCCGCATCGCCATCGTTCGCGGCCGGTGATGGGAGGATGCCACACGTGACTGATGCCATGCCTGAACCTCCCCCACCGACACGCTCACTGACCCGCGCAGAGACGCGAGCCGCCGCGGCGGCCTCAGGGCCGGCCACTGCCCCCGTGCTCGAGATGCCCCTGCAGCCTCTGGTGACGATCGCCGTCGTCGCCCTCGCGGGTCTGCTGACCATCACAGCGTTCGCCGGGCCGGTGCTGGTCGCCCTTGCGGTGGCCTTCGCCGCGGGCGTCATCTCCTGGGGTTGGTCGGGGCTGCTGGGGTTGCCCGACCCGCGCGGCACCGCGTTCGTGCTGTCTGCGGGGTCCGCGGCGGCGATCGGGACCGCGCTGGCAACCCTCGACGACCCCTTTCTGGCCTGGATGCCGGCCGCGCTGGCTGGTTCCATGATTGTCGCCTTCCTCCATCAGCTCGCCCGCAGGGACGGCCGGCCGCGGCTCGTGGAGTCCATCGCCTCGACCATTACGGCGATCGCGATCGTGGTCTCCGGCGCCAGCTTCGTGGCGTTGCCCCGCACCGCGCACGGCGCCTGGGTGGTGGCCCTTGCCTCGAGCGCGGTGGCCGTGTCCGCCCTGACGGATCTGGCCGGCCGATCGCAGCGGTTGCGCGCTTGGCTACTACCTCTGGCGATGTTGGCCGGAGGCATTGCCGCGATCGTGGTCGGCCACCTGCTCGGCGCCGTCGGTTGGGGGGCTGCCGCTCTCCTGGGGGTTCTGGCGGCCGGGGTCAGTCATGCTGTTCGTCGCGTGTTGGCCATGTTGCCGGCGATCAGCAGTGCCCGTTCACAGCTGGTGAGCGCCTGCGCCTCGGTGCTGACCGGCGGCGTGGTTGTCTACGTCGTGGGCCGCCTGTTGATCGCCTGACCCCGTCCTGCGGGTTCAGTACACGAGCGCCTGGGCTCTGTCGTGCAGGACCTCCTCAACGAACGTAGCGGCACCCCGGATCACCGCTCCCGGCAGCAGATCGGCCTCGGTGAGGTCCCGACGGGCCGCGCACTGGCTGCACACCGTCAGGGCACCATTGGCCAGCACGGCATCGCGCAGGTCTGCCAGCCGGGCAGCATGTGGCAGTGAGAACTCCTCCGCTCTTCCAGGAACCGCCAACCACGTGGACTCACCGGTGAGCCAGAGACTGACCCCGGCGCCGCTGGCCACTGCGGTGGCGGCAACGGTGAACGCCTGGGACAGCTTCTCAGGGGACTCGACCCCGCTCGTGAG
>Ga0075525_10000663_pt1 | contig 11293 bp, 12 predicted proteins | sample NGEPertwo_FD_74795 | JGI IMG/M metagenome (GOLD analysis project Ga0075525, IMG submission 74795) | Arctic peat soil microbial communities from the Barrow Environmental Observatory site, Barrow, Alaska, USA - NGEE Permafrost154B-two | ecosystem: Environmental > Terrestrial > Soil > Wetlands >...
CAGCGGGAGTGGGCGGCGATGGTGGCGCGGATGAACCGGGGATTGGTGGAGGACTCCCAGCTCGAGGACTTCCTATTTGGAGCGCGCCGGGCGGGCGCCGGCCGGCTGGCCTTCCCTCTGCGCGAGCTGCAGGAAAACCGCTGCTTTTACTGCGGCGAGGTGATCAAGACCACGGCGGCGGTGGATCACTTCCTGCCCTGGGTCCGCTATCCCGATGACGGCGTCGAGAACCTGGTGGCGGCGCACGCGGGCTGCAATGGTTCCAAACGAGACTTCCTCGCGGCCGAGGAGCATGTTACCCGCTGGGCGGGACGCTTCGCCCCCGGCGCCGCCGAGGGTCGACAGTTGGCCGAGATCGCGGAACTCACCCGCTGGCAACGTCACCCGGAGCGCACCCTTTCCGTGGCCCGCGCGGTCTACCTCAACCTCTCACCGGGGGTCAAGCTCTGGGCGGGAATCGACCTGTTCGAGGACGCCGACCTGAGCGGACTCGAGCGGGCGCTGGCGGGCTAGGCCACCGGGTCACGCGCCCCGATGAGTCTCCTTGCGAAGTAGTTTTTGCAGCCTTCCCAGTAGCAACCAGCGGTATAATCCAATGTACTACCTAAGTTGTACGTACAGAGGTGGGCTTCATGGCTAGACTTGATGCCAGGGCGGAGATCCGGCTGGACAGCGAGACCTTGGGTCGGCTCGAGGTAACCGCGAAACAGCGGGGAGTCAGTGTAGCTGCGCTGGCCCGGGAAGCAATCAGCCGGCTGTTGGAGGAGGGGGGAATGCGGCGGGAGGTGACCGATTTGGAAGAGGCGCTTGCCCTGGAAACACCCGTTCCAATAGAGCCTCAGGAACTCGCGCGCGAGCTCGAGAAAAGATACGAGTGCCACTCGGGGGCGAGCCCTTCTTAGCGGCAGGACAGGGGGCGGTCGGTGTACGTCGATTCGGTAGTCTTTATGTATGCCTTCGGGGCGGAGAATCCGTGGCGGGAGGCGTCGGTCTCGTTCTTGCGGGCGGCGGCGGCACGCGAACTAGCAGCCGTGACCAGCGTCGAGACTCTCCAGGAGATCATCCACCGCTATCGAAGCATCCGCCGCTTTGACGAGCTCGAAGCTGCCTACCGAGGCGTCCTGGCCTCAGTACGTTCGGTTTTTCCCGTTACCAAAGCGGACGTGGATGAGGCGCTTGAACTCAGTCAGGCACTGGTGGACGTCGGAGTATCCGCCCGCGACCTGCTGCATGCGGCGGTTGCGCGCCGGCACGGAATCTCTACCGTGGTCACTTACGATCGAGACTTCGAAACGATCCCGGGGATTCGCGCTGTTACGCCTGCCGCTGTTCTCGGCCTGCGGTAGCGTGGCGTCTAGGCCTCCACCTCTAACTCGCCCCTCCGCTGGGGCTTGGGCTCGAATTCGACCACCAGGCCCTGCCCATGGAAGCCGCTGACTTCGACGTGCCCGCGAAAGGCCCCGCGGCGGAGCATCTCGATCGCCTGTTCGGCGCTCTCGACCTCTCGATAGAACTGGTTGTAGCTGGTTCCCAGCGTCCAGTCCTGGTGGGAGTCCGAGCCGGCGATCAGCATAGGTGGATGGGGCAGGACGTCGTGGCGGATGGAATCGAGCGCCTGCACGTGGTCACGGACGCGCTCGGGCTTTGCCATGAAGGAGAGCCGAGCGGCGTTCACCTCGAGAAAGTCGAGGGGCAGTTCGACCAGCCAGGCGGGGAGGGGGAATTCCACCTCGAGCGGGTGGGCCCAGATCAAGAGGATTCGGGGATCGTGTAGGTAGGCGCGCAGCTCGTCGTTGCTCGGGTCGGCCGCGCGTCCCAGATGCCAGAGTAGCTGGTGAAGGCCGGCAAAGGCCTCGGGCTCGGCGGTCAGCAATAGTAGGTCGGCCCAAGCGGCGCCCAGAGTGACCTCGAGGCCGAGCAGGCCGGGGGGTCGCAGCCGCGGATCCTGTCCGTGGCGCTCGTAGAACTCGAGCGACTGGTGATCGGCCACCAGCGGGAAATAGTTCGGGTTGTTCCCCGCCCACTGCAGGAACTCCTCGTCGGTGAGGCGCGAACAGGAAGAGGCCGAGGCGTGTACGTGCGGATCAAGACGGGTGGGCATCAGCGGGCCAGCCTCCGGGCCAGATCGAGCAGGCGAAGCACGTCCTCGACGGGCATCCGCCGCATTAGCACAGTGAGTTCGGCCAGGAGCGAGTCGAACGAGTCGTTCTCTTCGCGCATGGCCTCTTGCCTCGAGGCCTCGTAAGGCGCGGGACGATGCCGGGCGGGGGGCGGCTCGTAGGCCGCGTCCCGGCCCCGCTGTTCGTAGCCGGGAGAGCGCTTCACCCAGTCGGGAACCTCATCTGAGGAACTCTCGAACGGCGCGCTTCTCCTGGATTCTTGGGGCAGTCGCCCGGCCGCCCGGTCCTCCAGACGCATGCGCTCCCAGTAGTGCCTTAGCGAGGGGGAGATGTCGTCCGCGTACTTCAGCCACTCGGGCGCGAATTCCTCGTCGAGGAAGCCGCCACCTCCGGAGCGCTCGGCCTCGATGCGTTCCGCCGCGCCGCGCAGCAGCTGACTGGGCGAAACCTCGAGGGCCTCGGCGATCTCGCGCAGTTTGGTGGAAGAGGGGGGCTTGCGGCCCTTCTCGATATCGGAGAGGTAGGAGTAGGAGATGCCGCTGAGCTCTGCCAGTTCGGTGCGCTTCAGTCCCCGCTCGGTGCGCATCACCTCGATTGTCCGGCCCAGCGCCTCGCCGACCGCCTGCTCGGCGGCCTGTCTGCGTTCGCTTGATGAATCCGATTGCCTCGGCATTGTCCGTCCTCCCTGGGGACGAGCGGCGCTGTCTGCAAGTAAAATACGCAGCGCGGCGCCAATATTATCACTAATTGTGGTAGAGTAACCACCGTCAGCGGTAGTAGCGGTTCTGTCCGCTCCTACTTCTACCATGTAAATTGGTGAGCGCGGTCCGCGAGGCCAAGCGCGAGCCACTACCAAAGGGGGTCGTCATGAGCGGAAAAAAGGAAACCATCGAGGCCAAGGCGCGGTTGAGCCATCCCGTGATCCTGGCCGGGCAGCCGGAGCAGGTCTACCTGCGCATCGACGTCGTGGGAGCGAAGCAGGAGCAGAGCCGGCCTCCTTTCGACATCTCCGTGGTGTTGGATCGCAGCGGTTCGATGTACGGGGAGAAGATCGTCCACGCCCGGGCGGCGGTCGGCCGGCTGATCGACGGCCTGGTGGGAGCGGACCACCTGGCGCTGACCGCCTATGACAACGTGGCCGAGACCGTGTTCTCCCGGCGAAAGGTGGACGACGCCCTGGTGATGCGGGCGCGGACCGAGCAGGTCGCGCCGCGCGGGTCCACCGACATCTCTGCGGGCCTGACCGCGGGCCTTCAGCAGTTGGGATCCAAGGGCGAGGCCCTGCGGCGGGTGTTTCTGCTCTCGGACGGACTGGCAAACCAGGGCATCACTAGTCCGGAAGGGCTGAGGGATCTGGCCCAGCAGGGTCTGGCCGCGGGACGACTGGTAAGCACCTTCGGCGTGGGCTGGGACTTCAACGAGGACCTGCTGCGCAAGATCGCCGATGCCGGCGGCGGCAACTACTACTACATCGGCTCTCCCGAGGACATCCCGGTGGCGCTGGAACAGGAACTGGGCGAGCTCTCGTCGGTGGTGGGCCAGAATCTGACCGTGGATTTTCAGGCTCAGCACGCGCAGGTGGTGGCGGTACTGGGCTTTGACGGTAACCAGTTGCCGGCGGCAGCCGGCGACGTTCAGGGAGGCGGTACTCGTTCGGTGATCCTGGCGCTCGCCGTGCCGCCTTCGGAGGAGGGCGAGGCCATGCTCGGCGAGGTGCGCTGTAGCTGGACGCCTCTGGGTCGGGCGCTCGAGCGCGTGGAGGGTAAGATCACGGTGAGCGCGGTGGTCAGCGCCGACGCGGTTCGGGTGCAGGAGGCCCGGGACGAGGAGGTGTTGCGGGCGGCGCGGCTACAGTTGGCGGCGGCGGAGAACCGCGAGGCCGCGCGGGCGGCTGCCCAGGGAGACGCGGCCAGCTTCCACCGCTCTATGGTGACCGCGAGTGCGCACCTGGCTCATCTGGGAGCCGACGAAGACGCCGCCGAGCAACGTGATTTGCTGGAGGAGATGCAGGCCCGGGGCTTCGAGGGTACGAAGAACGACCGGGATATGCGGCTGCGCACGGACGAAAGCCAGTACTGGATGCGCAAAAGCCGCCCGAGCCGCTGGTCCAAGGGCGACGGGCCGCGTGAGAAGAAGGGAGAGTGATGAACGCCGTGCGCAGTCTGCTCTACTTCATCGCCCGCCTGCTGGGCGATGCCAACGCGGTGCGCCGAGGAACCGTGGGCAAACGCATCGGTCGCCGCGTGACGGGGCGGGCCACGGGGAAGCTGTTGCGCGGCCTTTGGCGATAGGCGCTCCGGGAAAGCACTCGTTGGGTAAGGCAAGGGCATGACGTCCCACCCGCACCCCCGCTCCCCGGACAACCCGGTTCCGCCCCGCTCGTCTCTGCGGCTGTACCTAATCCGGCACGGCGAAACCGAGTGGTCGCTCTCCGGCCGACATACCGGTCGCACGGACATCGACCTGACGGCAAACGGCGAGGAGGCGGCGCGGGAACTCGGACGGCGGCTTCGGGAGATTTCGTTCGCACGTGTCGTGACCAGTCCGCTGCTCCGCGCCCGGCGTACCTGTGAGTTGGCCGGGCCGGCCGCTGGTTTCGCAGTAGAGCCGGACCTGGCGGAGTGGGACTACGGTGGCTACGAGGGACGAACCTCGGCTGAAATTCTCGAGGAGCGCCCGGGATGGAATCTCTTTCGCGACGGCGCTCCTGACGGGGAAGCGCCCGACCAGGTGGGCGCCCGCGCCGATCGGCTTCTCCTCCGGCTCCGGGCGCTACAGGGTAACGTCGCGCTGTTCTGCCACGGCCACTTCGGGCGCGTGCTCGCCGCCCGCTGGATCGGGCTCTCGGTGGCCCAGGCCCAGCACTTTCTGCTGGCCACGGCCTCTCTCAGCATTCTCGCCTATGAACACGAGCGCACTGATCGGTCGGTCATTGCCCTTTGGAACTCCGAGGCGGGCAAACCCCCGGCCTTGACCACGTAAGAGCTGGGCGGAGGAGCGAGGCAGTGAGCCCCTCGAAAACAAAGCTCGGATTCAACGGCACCTGGTCCATGGCCGTGGGGGGCATGGTCGGCGGCGGGATCTTCTCCACGCTCGGAGTGGTGGTCGGCATCGCCGGTCCCTGGGCTTGGCTCAGTTTCTTGGCCGCCGGGCTCGTCGCCCTGGCCGCGGGCTACAGTTACGTGAAACTGGCCGCCCATTATGGCGAAGGCGGCGGAGCCTTCACTTTCTTGCGTGAGATCGACGCTGAGGGGTTCGCCGGCAGCCTCTCGTGGGTGCTGATCGTGGGCTACGTGCTCACCAATGCGGTCTACGCGTTCACCTTCGGGAGCTATCTGGGGCATGTTGTGGGGTTGGGGCCGTGGTTCCCGCGCGCCGCAGCCGTCGGGATCATGTTTCTGTTCATCGGGCTCAATCTGCGCGGGGTGGGCGAGGCCGGCGGGGTGGAGGTGGTTCTCGTCTGGTTCAAGCTGGCGGTGCTCGTGGGGCTGGCTGCCTGGGGCCTGGCGCAGTGGGATCCACCGATGCTCTCGCGAGGCGTGCCGGGTTCCGGGGTCGACTCCGCACTTTTCGGCGCGGCCTCGGTGTTCATGGCCTACGAGGGCTTCCAGTTACTGACCTACGATTACGAGGACATCGACCGGCCGGAGCGCACCCTGCCCCGCGCGCTGCTGTCGGCAATTGTCGTCGTGATCTTCGTCTACCTCATGGTGGCCGTGGGCACGGCCATGCTGATCGGGGCCGACCAGGTGGTGGAGCACCGGGAGGTCGCGCTGGCTATCGCCGGGCGGCAGGCATTGGGTGTCGCCGGTTTGGTGGTGGTCACGATCGCCGCGGCGTTCTCCACAGGATCGGCGATTAACGCCACGCTTTTCGCCACCGCCCGCCTGGCCAACCGGGTGGCCGGCGACGGCGAGTTGCCCGCAGGCCTCGAGCATGAGAACGGCGCCGGCGTGCCGGATCGGGCGGTAATCGGCCTAGGGGTGATGGCGGGACTCCTGGCCGCGGTGGGAACGCTAACCACCCTGGTCGAGGCGGCCAGCCTGGCATTCCTCTTCACCTTCGCGGTTGTCGGCGGGCTGGCTTTTCATCAACGAACGGGCTCGCGCTGGGTGACCGGATCCGGCGCGCTGGGTGCGGCGGCGGCCTCGGTAGCCCTGATCCTCCGCCTGGCGGAAACCGAACCGATCGCTCTGGTGTTTCTCGGGCTGTTGGTGCTGATTGCGGTCTTCGGGCGCCCGGTGCTCCTGCGTTACGTGAGGACGGAGTCCGATGGCCGCTGAGTGCTTCAGCGTTGACGAGCCACTGGGCCGACAGGCCTGAATCGTCTGAATCGCCGGATCCCGGCCGGAATACCCGCCCTGGTGTATATTTACAGACCGTATACGCATTAATGGACTAGGAGACAATTGACCCCTAACCCCGAGGCCGAACTCATCAGAGCAGAGGCCAAGCGCCGCCGAACCTTCGCCATCGTTTCTCACCCAGACGCCGGGAAGACCACCCTCACCGAGAAGCTGCTGCTCTACGGCGGCGCCATCGAGGCCGCCGGAGCGGTCAAGGCCGGCCGAGGAGGCCGGGCGGCGAAGTCCGACTGGATGGAGATGGAGCAGCAGCGAGGGATTTCCATCAGCTCCACCGTGCTCCGCTTCCCCCACCGTGGGCACGTGCTCAACCTCTTGGACACCCCCGGTCACCGCGACTTCTCCGAGGACACCTACCGGGTGCTGACGGCCGTGGACGCGGCGGTCATGGTGCTCGACGCGGCCAAAGGGGTGGAGGAGCGCACCCTGCGCCTTTTCGAGGTCTGCCGCAGCCGGGGCACGCCGCTCATTACCTTCATCAACAAATGCGACCGGCCTTCCGATTCGCCTCTGGGGCTGCTCGACGAGATCGAGGAGAAGCTCTCGGTGGTGCCCACGCCGATGACCTGGCCGGTGGGCTTGGGGGCCGACTTCCAGGGAGTGCTCGACCGGCGGGACGGCAGCTTCCGCAGGTTCAAACGCACGTCCCGCGGGGCCACCGAAGCTCCCGAGGAGCGGCTGGACCTCTCACGGTTGCGGAGTGCGGGACCCGAAGGCCGGACCGCGGGGGAGGAGCTCGCCCTTCTCGACGGCATCGGCGCCGACTTCGATCTCGAGGCCTTCCTCACCGGAGTGGTGACCCCGGTGTTCTTCGGCTCGGCCCTCTGGAACTTTGGCGTGGGGGCTCTGCTCGACGCCCTGGTCGATCTCGCGCCGGCGCCGCTGCCGCGTCCGGATGAGGATGGGATAGGCCGTCCTCTGGGCGCTTCGTTTTCCGGGCAGGTCTTCAAGGTCCAGGCCAACCTCGATCCCCGCCATCACGACCGGCTTGCCTTCGTGCGGGTCAATTCGGGGCGCTTCGAGAGGGGCATGCAGGTGAAGGTCGCGCGCACGGGCAGGCCCTTCTCGACCAACTACGCCCACGGTCTCTTCGGCCGCGGACGGGAGACCATGGACGAGGCCTTCCCCGGAGACGTGGTCGGGCTGGTCAACGCCCGCGATCTCAGGCTGGGAGATAGTCTCTACACGGAGGAGACGGTCAGCTTCCCCCCGATTCCCGCCTTTGCGCCGGAGCACTTCCGGCGGGCGCGGGCGCTGGATCCCGGGCGGCATAAGCAGTTCCGCCGGGGTCTGGCGACGCTCGAGGAGGAGGGCGTGGTCCAGATTCTCAGTTATCCCGGGAGCGCGGACCACGTGCCCGTGCTGGGCGCGGTGGGACCCATGCAATACGAGGTGGCTCAACACCGGATGGAGAATGAGTTCGGGGCTCCGGTGGAACTCACGGCGCTCCCGTACACCCTGGCCCGGCGGACGGACGCCCGGACCGCGGCCACACTCCGTAACCATCGGCGCATTGAAGTGCTTACCCGAAGCGACGGCGCCCTGCTCGCCCTCTTCCCCGACGACTTCTGGTTGAGGCAGACGGAGAAGGATCGGCCGGAGGCCACCCTGGAACCCCTGTTCGTGGGCCAATGTTAAGGAGAAGGACTGAATGAAAGGGTTGAGCTGGACGGTCAAACTGGGCATCGGCCTGCTGCTGACCTCGGTGGTGCTGTTCGCCATTCACCTGGCGATCTTCCAGGACTTCCACCACATCGCCATCTACACCCTGCACGACATCGCCTTCCTCCCGGTCGAGGTGCTGATCGTCACCATGATCATCCATTCCCTGCTCGAGAGGCGCGCCCGCCAGGAGATGATGAACAAGCTGAACATGGTGATCGGGGCGTTTTTCAGCGAAGTGGGGTCGGAACTCCTCCGCCGGATCTCTGAGTTGGACGAGGAGGTCGAGGTGCGCGAGTACTTCCTGGTCAACGGCCACTGGGATGCTGCGCGCTACCAGGCAGCCAAGAAGGCGGCTACGGATTACGACTTCGGGATAAAGGCGAGCCGGGAAGACCTGGCTGCGCTCAGCGCCTTTCTCGACGAGAAGCGCGGTTTTCTCCTGGGAATGCTGCAGAACCCCAGTCTGCTGGAGCACGAGAGCTTCACCGAAGCCATGTGGGGGGTGTTCCACCTGAACGACGAACTCAGCCGCCGTCGGGACTTCGTCGAACTGCTTGCGAGCGATGTCCGCCATCTATCGGGCGACGTGGAGCGCGCCTACCGAGTGCTGGCTCTTGAGTGGCTCGACTACGTACAGCACCTGCAGAAGGACTACCCCTACCTCTTCTCGCTGGCGGTGCGCACCAACCCGCTGAACTCCGGTAGCTCGGTGGCGGTGACGGGCTGATGGACCCGGCGCCCGGCCGGGTGCTTGCTCACCAGGAACTCTTCCATCTCGCTTCCCGGTTCTGTCCGGACCAACTGATACTTTGGTTTTGCCGATAGACTCGTCAGTGTTCCCAGATGGGGGATGCGTCAGCAGGAGGGCCTCAGCATGGCCGCAAGGGTTCCCAATCTCTCGAAGTCGCGCTACCAAAAAGGTCTGCAGTGCCACAGGCAGCTCTGGTTGGAGTGCCACCGTAAGCACCTGGCGGATCCCATCTCCGATACGACTCGGGCTCTGTTCGACATGGGGCATCGGGTGGGGGAACTCGCGCGCGAGCGGTATCGAGGCGGAGTTCTGGTCGAGGCGGGCCACCGTCAGGGAGCACTCGCCCTGCGGACCACCCGGGAGCTGATGCGCCGGGGTGCCGATGCGCTTTTCGAGGCCGCTTTTGACGGCGACGGCGTCTTCGTGCGGGTCGACGTCCTCCTCAAGGCGCCGCAGGGCTGCTGGGACCTGATCGAAGTCAAGCAGTCGACCAGGGCCAAGGAAGAGCACGTCACCGACGCTGCCGCCCAGGTCTATTCGATCGAGCGGTCGGGACTCTCGGTGCGCTCGGCCGCGATCATGTACGTCGATACCGAGTACGTCTGGCAGGGGGGAGCCTACGATCCGCACCGCCTGTTCGCGCTCGAAGACATCACCGACCAGGTGCGCTCGCATCTGGAAATCCTGCCCGGCCGCCTGGCCGAGATGCGCCGGATGTTGAGCGGGGACTGTCCGGAGAAGAGGTTCGGCAAACACTGTCGGAAGCCCTATGACTGCGCCTTTCTGGGACACTGCCATGCCTCACTGCCCGACTTTGCGATCACCGACCTTCCCTGGGTGACCGATGAGCAACTGGCCGCGCTGCAGGCCGACGGCATCTATTCGGTGACCGAGGTCCCTCCGGTCTATCCGGTGCTGCAGGCCCGCCAGCAGACCGTCTGCCGCGTGGCGGCCGAGCACCGGGTACGGTTTGCCGACGGGCTCGCGCCGGCGCTGGCTGCCGCCGAGCGCCCCCTGTTCTTCCTGGATTTCGAGACGGTGATGTCACCGCTGCCCCTTTTTCCGGGGACTCGCCCTTACCAGGTGATTCCCGTGCAGTGGTCGCTGCACCGGTTGGACGGGGACGGTAGTCTTCGGCACCGGGAATACCTGCACGAGGACCGCGGCGATCCACGTCCCGGTCTGATCGAGGCCCTACTCGAGCATGTGGGTGAGCGGGGCAGCGTGGTGGTCTACTCGTCCTACGAGAAGACCCGGCTCAGGCAGCTGGCCGAGGAATTGCCCGCGTACACCAAGGAAATCGCCGCGCTCGAGGCGCGGCTCTTCGACCTCGAGCCGGTCGTCAAGGAGCATGTTCAGCACCACGAGTTCCGTGGCCGCAGTTCGCTCAAACGGGTGCTGCCCGCCCTGGTTCCGGACCTCGGCTACGACGACCTCACCATCGCGGACGGACAGACGGCGATGGTGCAGTACGAGGCCGCGGTGCGGAGCGGACAGAACGGCACTGCGAGGACAAGGCTCTTCGCCGACCTGAGTGAGTATTGCGCGCGGGATACGCTCGGGCTATGTCGGGTGTATCAGCACCTGGCAGAGCGCGCCGGCCTCATCTAGCCCCGTTGGGCTGCTGCGGCACCGGTATCCGCGGCCTGACGGCCCAGCGCTTCTCCCTGGTCTTCCCCCGCGTGGACGACTGCATCTCTTTGCTGCTCAATCATGGTTGCCTGCGGGAAGAGATGAATCGTGACGCCCGGGCTTATTACCTGACCTGAGGCCGGTTGAGCCGCCCCAGCGGGGTCCGACACCGAGATCGTGGTGGTGCCGCCGGGGCGCCGGGTCCCTCTGATGGACATCATGATCCCCTAGAATGAGGTCAACTTGCCCAAACGGCCACACTACGACGCGGGCGACGAGCTGAATCAGCCCTTCGCCGACCCCGAGGAGCTCGCCGAACCGTATCTTGCTCCGCTGGATCTCGGGCCGACACGCCCGCACAAGCCCTCCATGGTCGACGAGATGAGCCGGACACGTTGGCTGGCGCTCGTGCTGGTCCTCGGGGGTCTGAGTGCCTTTGGGCCGCTTTCGATCGACATGTACCTGCCGGCACTGCCTCGCATCGCCGACGAACTGGGGGGCGGCGCGTCCGGCGTGCAACTCACCCTTACGGCGGTGCTGGCCGGCCTGGCGCTGGGTCAGTTGATAGCGGGACCCCTGAGCGATCAACTCGGCCGGCGGCTGCCCCTGCTGGTGGGCGTATCCGGCTTCGCCGCCGCCTCGCTGGCCTGCGCCTTCGCGCCCTCGGTGGGGGTGCTGGTCGCGCTGCGTTTTCTCCAGGGCTTGGGCGGCGCCGCCCAAGCCCTGGAGAAAACGCAGCGCGACCAGCACCCCCACCGAGG
>Ga0075525_10000665_pt1 | contig 11278 bp, 10 predicted proteins | sample NGEPertwo_FD_74795 | JGI IMG/M metagenome (GOLD analysis project Ga0075525, IMG submission 74795) | Arctic peat soil microbial communities from the Barrow Environmental Observatory site, Barrow, Alaska, USA - NGEE Permafrost154B-two | ecosystem: Environmental > Terrestrial > Soil > Wetlands >...
TGATAAATACAAGATATGAATCACTTCTCCGAAGCAGAATCTGTGATAAATTAATAGTAGGATATAGCACCTCATTAGGCGCAACAAAATTAATTGTTTCCCTTGATTTTTCATTATTGCCATCCTTCTAAAATTTTAATAAAAAGGCTAAATCTCAACAATTTAGCCTTTATTACATTTTCGTGGCCAATATAAGACAGCATTGAGCACAAAATGATAATTTAATCTGAGTGAAGCTCAAAAAATGGGTAGACTGGAATGACAAAGGCTGGGAAGGATAGGTGGGTTAATAATCAGTCCGCTGATTGGTGCCCTAGACGAGTTTTACCAGAGGTTTGTACCTAGAAGGAACTCATGGTCAGTGACTCGCTCATTGGCTTTATCGGGTCGTTTGAGGGATGGTGAGGGTATGTGGTGTGGATAGATTGCTTGGAAAACTAAGGGACTAAAAGGAGCAAATAATAATATAATTTCGGTATAGGAAACCTAAGAAAACAAAATCAACTGACTATGTATTGCAAAATAATTGATAATGATTTGGGGGTATGTTAATATGATGTTGATAAATAATTTGCACTTATTGTTTATTAAGTTATATTATACTGAAGAAATTTAAAGTATAGAACTTATAAAAACTGTCCCAAAAAGTGTTGCAATGCAAAAATCCATTTCTCATTATTAAAAGATGTAAAAATATTTTCAATTGGGGAGAGCAAAATAATGTTATTTAAAAATCTGTTTACTGAGTATTATAAGACTGCTGAAGATACAATGGTTTTGAAAAATGAAAACAATTTAGTCAGTTTTTTTGGCTCAATGCTATTACTTATAGGTGCAATAAGCAGTCTCTTGTCACTTCACTATTCCCTGCATTTGGATTTTGCAAAAATATGGTTTGGTTGTTTTGTTATGTTTATTTTGGGACTCCTTGTTTTGTTTATTTCATCAATGAATATTAGCGAAGGTGTTAAAAGATATATGCTATCAGCTACATTTTCATTCTATTTAGGTTTTGTGTCGATGCAGTATTTTGAATATATTGGCCCTGCGGTATGGATCATAGCTATAATCATAATTGCAATTTCATTATTATATACAGATAGGAATATGCTAATAATTATTTTGACAACAACTTTACTTATTACTTTATATTTTGCGTATAATAATTTTGAATTCAAAAATTGGGCTATCTTTTATCAAGCCGAAATTGTAACATTGTTAATTTTAGCAGTGGTTATTACAACTATCCATATGATCAATAAAAAACGAACCGAAATAATACGCAAACAATTTAATGATATTAATAAATCTGAAGAAAAATTGAAATTAACCTTGGAATCTGTCGGTGATGGAGTTATAACAATGGATGAACATGGGAACATAGAACTTATGAATCCAATTGCTCAAAAGTTGACTGGCTGGTACAATGATGAATCCAAAGGAGTGTCGATTGATACCATCTTCAATCTTGTAAATGAATATACAAGAGAGAAAACTGAGAATCCGGTTAAGTTGGTATTCAATACGGGGGAAATTGTAGAGTTGGCGAATCACACGCTACTTATATCCAGAGATGGAACAGAAAAATCTATTGAAGATACTGTCGCGCCTATTAAAGATAAATCCGGAAAAATTATTGGCTGTGTATTAGTATTTAGAGATTCCAGTGAAAAAAAAGAAAAGCAAAGGCTAGTTGAGTATCATAGTTACCATGATCAATTAACCGGATTATATAATCGTAGATATTTTGAAGAAGAATTAAAGCGTTTAGATACTAAAAGAAATCTGCCTATCACTATCGTCTATGCAGATGTTAATGGCTTGAAAATCGTTAATGATGCACTTGGGCATGACCAAGGTGATCAACTCATCCAAAATGTTGCTGAAAGTTTGAAGGCAGTTTGCCGAGCCGATGATATCATTGCCAGAGTTGGTGGCGACGAATTTATGATATTACTGCCTAAAACTGATAAAATAATTTCAGACAATTTAATTGAACGGATAATATCAACCACTAATCAGATTGAAATAATGGGTATTAAAACATCCGTCTCTTTTGGATGGGATACAAAAGACAATGAAAATTGTCTCGTCATGAATATTGTAAAAAGCGCTGAGGAATTAATGTACCAAAAGAAAATTCTCAACAGTAGCAGCAAACGGAATGGAATTGTAACGAGTATCCTTAACACTTTACTTATTAAATCTCCCAGAGAAGAAGCCCATTCTTTAAGAGTAAGCATGTTATGCGAAGAGATTGGAATGGCATATCATTTAAAAACAGACGAATTAAAAGCGCTAAGCATATTAGGAAAACTACATGATATAGGAAAGATAGGTATAGATGAAAGCATTCTTAACAGTTCAAATAAATTATCCGATTCAGAATTTGCTCAAATAAAAAAACATTCTGAAATCGGATATAGGTTATTAGGTTCTACCATTGAGTTTAATATCCTTGCGGATGATGTACTCGCACACCACGAAAGATGGGATGGGGCAGGATATCCTAACGGTTTGAAAGGCGATGCGATTAGTTGGAATGCAAGAATATTATCTATAGCTGATTCTTATGATGCGATGGTTAGTGAACGTTCATATAAGCCAAGTTTGAGTCAGGAAGAAGCGATTGAAGAAATCAGAAGAAATGCAGGTACCCAATTTGATCCTGAAATTGCTACGGTGTTTATTGAAAAGGTTATTGGTAAGCTTTAAGCCGGTGGAGCTTGAAAAAGTTGTTGAGAGCGCAAAATGAAGTCTGCAAATCAACAAACAAGAATAGCTTTCTATGATAAAATAAATCATTGGATTGGCGAATGAGAAGTACCTGCATAAAATAAAAAAATATCCAAATGGAATAAAGCTCGACAATTCTAAAACGCCTCAAGGAATTACAAAATTGATAACAACTAGTATTGCAGGATATCAGGATTAAATAATATTATTAAGAACAATAGAAGCTGACATACCATTAAAAGGCTAAATATCAACAATTTAGTCTTTATTACATTTACGGGACCAATATAAGATCAAATTGGCCACAAAATGATAATTTGTGGAATGAACCCCAAAAAGTGGACAGCCTAATTTTTGCCAATTTGGTGGATTATAAAGGCTGGAATGGATAGGGTTATCACTGGACATTAATATTTTTAGATCAGAGCAAACAATACTGTCTACTAAAATGGGGCTGATTTTACGGTAAATTAACATATTATATTTTAATTTATAACTCACAAACTATAGCTAAATGTCAATCCTCACATAAAGGCGTGGTCGCAGATGTGAATATAACAAAAAACTACACCTGTAATAGGTCATTTACAATATTCCAAACTAATTAATTTTCTTGATTTTTCATTCTTGTTATCCCTCTAAAAATTCAATTAAAAGGCTGAATCTCAACAATTTAGCCTTTATTAAATTTTCGTGGCCAATATAAGACAGTATTGAGCACAAAAGGATAATTTCATCTAACAAAGAAGTACCATTTACTGGTGTCTTCTGCTATGCAACAAGTTTAACTAGTTCTTCCAACGCGGCCACGTCTTTCAACACTTCCATTATTCATTATCCTTAAAAAATCAATAACGTGAGAAAACAAAAAGAACAAAAACAAATATGGATGGCTTCGACAGGGTTGGAATGCTTACCGTAATAAAAAAGGTAAAAGAAAACTAAGTTAGTGTGTGGGAGGGAGGTCTTGAACCATCACAAGAGCTTGTAAAAATGATTTTAAAGGCTATTTAAGTATTTTATGGACTTTGCTTGGTTTATGGGTAACATATACATTTTTTGTTGACAGAGTTCTTTTTTTGCAGTAAAGTATGAATATATATATTTTATGTTCATACAATCACAAGATATAGTGAAATTTATCAGGAGGTTATTATGCCTAAAGGGTTTAGCGATAAACAAAAGGAAAAAATCACAATTGCACTTATTGAAACAGGTAAAGTATTTTTTAGCCGATATGGATTAAAAAAGACCAGCATAGCTGAATTGACAAAAGCAGTAGGAATATCTCAAGGTTCGTTCTATATTTTTTTCCCATCAAAGGAGATGCTATTCTACAAAGTCTTAAAGGATGAAGAAGTAAAAATTAAAGCGCAGTTGATGAAAGAGGTGGATTTTACATCGAGCGATATCAAAGGCAATTTGAAGAAGATAATGTACTGGACACTTACTATGGCTGATAATAATCTATTTATCAAACAAATGATGTCTATGAATGAACTTGGTATTATGATGGATGGTGTATCCAAGGAGACTAGTGATGAGCACATGAAGACAGATGAAGATTTCTTCATGGAGATCATATCCAAATGGGAAAATGACGAAAAACTTATTAATATCAAGACTGAAGTTTTGGTCGGAGTATTTGGAGTGATTTTTACATTGCCATTAAATAAAAGAATAATTGGGGAAGCGAACTATAAACAAACAATCGAGCTTGTAATTGATTCATTGGCTGAGGGATTGTTGAGGAGGTGAGAGAGTGGATGCAATAATACAAACAGAAAATCTATCTAAGAATTTCGGAAATTTTTGTGCTGTCAATAAAATCAATCTAAATGTGGACAAGGGAGAAATATACGGATTCCTGGGCCTTAATGGAGCAGGCAAAACAACTACCATTAGAATGCTTCTTGGGATGATAAAAGCAACTTCTGGGAATGCATATCTTTACGGTAAAAAGGTTGATTCAAAAGATTTGGACTTGTGGAGAAAAATTGGATATCTTGTTGAAGTTCCATATTCATATCCGGAACTTACGGTAAACGAAAATTTGGAAATAATAAAACGTCTTAGGCGAATAGATAATCCACATGCTGTTGATGAAGTGATGGAAAAACTTAAACTTGACATTTACAAGGACCGTAAAGCAAGTAAGCTTTCTCTTGGAAATGCGCAGAGACTTGGCCTTGCTAAAGCACTAATCCATAAACCTGATATATTGTTATTGGATGAGCCTTCGAATGGACTCGACCCCGCAGGAATTGTTGAAATGCGTGAATTATTCATGGACCTTACACAGAATCATGGAGTTACAATATTTATTTCAAGCCATATTCTTGGAGAGGTTTCGAAGTTGGCGAATCGAATAGGCATAATTCACAATGGTATTTTAATGAAAGAGATAGATACAGATAAAATAGATATACTGCGAAAGAAGACACTATTAGTGAACACAAATAACAATGAATTTGCACGATTTATCCTAATTGGAGATGGTTATACTGTGGAAGATGACACTGAAGGGAATTTGGTGATACTTGATGTCAGAGCGAATGAAAAGCCTGATGCAGTGTCGGAACTGCTGGCAATGAAAGGCTGTTATCCAACGATGCTGATGGAACATAAAGAGGATCTAGAGTCTTATTTTTTCGGAGTGATTGCAAATGACGGAGGTTTGGCGATATGAATAACTTGCTAGTAGCATTCAATGTTGAATGGATTAAAATAATCAAATCTAAAGTTCTTTGGATTGTAATGGTTTTTTTTATATTTATACCTGCAATGATGGGAGTATTGATGCTTTTTGTAAAATATCCTGATATTGCAAGCAAAATGGGTATAATCGCATCTACAAAAGCTGAAATGATAGGCGATGCAGACTGGCCGACGATGTTCACGTTGATGGGCCAAATAATCTCGGTAGGTGGTTTTTTCGGTTTCGGATTCATTACAAGCTGGGTGTTTGGGCGTGAATATTCCGAAAGGACGCTAAAGGATTTGCTCGCTCTTCCTATATCCCGTACGACAATTGTGCTTGCTAAATTTTTAGTAATTTTAATATTTTCTATCACTCTTTCTATTTTAATGTTCACTACCAGTATAGTCGTTGGCAAATTCGTAGGCCTTGGAGAATTGACTTTAAATATAATGATTGTTGAATTCTCAAGATTTGAGATTTCATCGTTGCTCTTAATCGCTCTTTGCACACCTGTTGCTTTTTTTGCAAATGTGGGGAGAGGGTACATGCTTCCACTTGGATCTTTGATTATATTAGTTGTATTAGCTCAATTTATTGGAGTATTTGGACTTGCACCTTATTTCCCATGGGCGATTCCCGCATTATACCTCGAGGAGGCGGGTGGAATTGATGCTGGTCTTTCTATCACAAGCTACGTGATATTGTTTCTCACAAGTGCACTAGGATTTTACTTAACACTATATTGGTGGAATAAAGTGGATCAAACTTAAATAACAACAAAATGGTGTTGTCTTATTTACTATATGTCTTCATTTTTCTAACCATCTATATATTCCGTATGTTTACAATTCAGTATGACTAAATTTAAACGATTTGGTCATTTTTTATTATCCTTTGTGGGTCCAATATAAGACAGAATTGACCACAAAATGATAATTTAATCTGGGGTGAAGCTCAAAAAATGGGTAGACTGGATCACAAAGGCTGGGAAGGGTAGTTGGGTTAATAATCAGCCCGCTGATTGGTGGCCTGGATAAGTTCTGCCTGAGTTTTGTACCTGGAATGAACATTGTTCATTAACTCGCTTATTGACTTTAGCGGGTCATTTATGGGGATGGTGGGGCATGCGGGGGATTTATGGATTGATTGGGATGCTGCCATCCTAGAAAGAAAGTGGAATGACCCCCAAAAACCAAACCAGATTTTAAGTTAGAGGGAAAAATGATAAACTAATTTAAAAGAAGTGAAATGAATATAAAAAAAACAAATTACAAGGTTGAGCAGATAATAGTACATCTCAGAGAAGTTGAGGTTCTTTGTGGCCAAGGGAAAACCATCGGAGAGGCAGCAAGACAAATAGGAGTAACGGAGCAGATCTACTACCGCTGGAGAAAGCAATATTAGTTGCCGCATAGGCTAACTTGGAATTTGAAGTATAAATTGGGGGCAGACCATTCCCAATTCTATATGAGGTTTATTTATTGTGGTAGTGGTTTCTAAGAAATTTATCATCATAACAAAACTCAAATAATTTTATACGAAAGGATGCTTGTTTATGGTAATATATAGAAAAAGGAACCTAGAAACTTCGTAACTCTGAAGAAATTGAATTAAAAATCAGGTTAACGCAGAATTTAGGGACAATATATCTCTGTTATATTAGATGACAGGGAACTGGTTTTATTGAAGGAAGAAGGCTTCGGAGTTTCCTTCATTGATTCAAATAAAAGGACACTGATTCCATTACGAAAGCATATGGAATCAATCGGTGCAGTCGTTAGTTATGATGTAAGCAGCAGAGTGGTTAAGGTAATCAAAAATGATATTACAGTAAAGGTTGCCGTAGGGGACAACGTGATTGATATAAATGGGAAAAAGGTCACAATGGATACGAAGGCCATTATAAAGGATGGCAGGACTTATATTCCTCTGCGTGCAATTTTCTCGGCATTTGGATATGATGAGAAGTGGCATGGGAGTAGTCATACCGTATATATTCCTGGGCAATTATAAGAGGGCAAACGACCATGAAAACTTGGGGATTAGATTAAAATGCATGTTTGAATCATTAGGTTTTAGTGATGTAGGTAATGGTTTGGGTTATTATAAAATACACTTCCAAAATCTTTTACAAAGGTAGAGGACCAACTTTCAGGTAATTCAATCCCATACACTTTAAATTTATGTTAGAATTAATATTATAATAAAACTTATAATATTTTGATTTTTCCCTCGAACTAAAATAATTGAAAGATAAAGATTCCTGGAGGCAGCAAAATGGGGCTTCAAATTGAACATGTAAACAAAAGTTATGGCGATAAAAAAGTAGTGAACGACCTGTCTTTTAGCATCAATGAGCCTGGTGTTTTTGGCCTGCTTGGGACAAACGGAGCGGGGAAGACAACAACAATTCGTATGATTTTAGGCATTTTAGAAAAGGACGGCGGCAGAGCTGATTGGAATAGCAAAGAGATAACCAGAGAAAATGTTCGCTTTGGCTATTTGCCGGAGGAACGCGGGTTATACCCAAAGGCAAAGATTAGTGACCAGTTACTTTATTTTGCAAAGCTCAGAGGGATGAGCAGTAAAGATGCCAAAGCTTCTTTAGGGTACTGGCTCGATAGGTTAAAAGTCAGTGAATATGCACAAAAATCGGCAGAGAAGCTTTCAAAAGGCAATCAACAAAAAATTCAACTTATTTCCGCAATCATACACAATCCTGTGTTGATCATTCTTGATGAACCTTTTAGTGGTTTGGATCCTGTAAACATTGACCTTTTCAAATCGGTGATGAAGGAATTGCTTGAAAAAGAAAAATATATTATTATGGCAAGCCACCAAATGCAGGCTATTGAAGAATACTGCAGAGAAATACTGATATTGGACGAAGGGAAAACAATATTAAGTGGCAATCTAAAAGAGATAAAACATAGCTATGGAAGAACTAATTTATTTATTGACTGTGACGGTGATATTGCTGACTTTGCAAGGGAAGAGGGTATAGATAAAATCACATCTACCGCTTCAGGCTTTGGACTTAAAATATCAGCCGATAATCAGGCATATAGGCTATTGGACAAAGTCATCAAGGCTGGGCTAAGGCTTGACAAGTTTGAAATTCGAGAGCCGTCGCTGCATGAAATATTTGTTGAATTGGCAGGTGAATATAAATGAGAGAATTCTTAATCGTTCTTGCTTATACATTCAGCGAGAATATCCGCAAAAAGACATTTATTGTGTCTATAATTATCACACTGATATTAACTGTTGCGATGATGATCATACCTGGACTGATAACCAATTCTCCAGGATCAGGTACGCCGGACGACAATGATCAAAAGAACCATTCGACTGTAATCCAAAATTTTTATGTTGTTGACACTATAGATATGTTAAAGAACGATACCGGGTTTTTAAGCAAGACCTTTACGGATTATAATTTTAAAATGAAAACTTCAAGCGATGTCATTTCATTAATTGACCGTATCAAGGCGGATGAAAATACATTCCTACTAGTATTGGGTGAGAGGGAAGGAAAGCCTACCTTTGAATACTATTTTATGAGTTATGAAGCAGGCCCGGATTTTAATATCCTGGAGCAGAAATTAAAAGATAAATATGCTTCCAATATTCTTGATTCAGCTGGAGTGGATGCAAGTATCGCAGCAAAAGTTACATCAATACCTGACGTTTCTTTGAATGAACTCGGAAAAGGCCAATTAAAGAGTAGGATCTCAAGCATGTTAATAATGTTTATATTAATTATTGCTATTTACTATTTCGGTTATGGTGTGGCAATGTCAGTGGCATCTGAAAAAACATCGAGGGTAATGGAAACACTTATTACTTCGACAAGGCCCTCTCGCATAATAATGGGGAAAACTGTTGCAATGGGACTTTTGGGACTTTCGCAGATGGTACTGATCTTTTTAGTCGCTGTAATCACCTATAAGCTTTTCTTCCCTAAAAACTTTAGAATATTTGGACAAAGCATCGATTTTGCTGCTTTTTCACCACTGGTCATTGTAATGATCATGTTATATTTTGTTTTGGGCTATTTTCTTTATGCAATGCTCTATGCAGTTGCTGGTGCTTCTGTCAGCAAGTCAGAGGATATAAACACATCAATCATGCCTATTTCAATGCTATCAATACTTGCATTCTATATTGCTTATGTCCCGGCTATAATGCCAAACAGTGGCAATATAACTACTGTAACGTCAATTATTCCATTCACATCGCCGTTTTCCATGCCAGGCAGATTATTGATGTCTAACGTGTCATCCTTGGAACTTACAGCTTCAATCACCCTATTGATTGCAACTATTGTGCTGTTCTCCTGGGTGTCGATCAAAATATATTCTGCCGCTATTTTAAACTATGGCAACAGGCTTAAACTTTCGGATTTTATTGAAATGACGAAAAGTAAACATTAAGAAGTTGGAAGGAAAATAAGATAAGGATATACTTGAAGTTTAGGTCGTAACATAAAAGGGAGGGGTTTTATATGAATTTAAAAATAAGAGAGGCGATTGCAAATGATTATCTTGATATTAAAAATCTTGTTTTAGAAGTACATAATTTACAGTTGAAAATAGACCGGATGTTTATTCGGAAGTTGATAATCCTTTGCTAAAAGAGCAATTTGAAAATTTACTAAACAGCAATGACACAAAATTGTTTGTAGTTGAAAATACAGATAATGAAGAATTATTAGCATTTAGTGTTGTGCAAATTATGACTCAGAGTAACATTCAGTTACTTATTCCATGTAAATTTACTTTTATAGATAGAAGAAGGAACCTAGAATCTTCGTAACTCTGAAGAAATTGAATTAAAAATCAGGTTAACGCAGAATTTAGGTAATATTTTATTAATGAATTGCCTGATACAATAAACTAATTAACGGAGGGTAAGAATAGTGTTTAATAATGATTATTTTATGAGGGAAATGGAAAAAATATCCTTATTTTTAGCCAATGCATTATCACAGAAGGATATAGCAATAATTGATATTATTGACGAACAAGGCAATATTCTGGAGGAAAATTTACTGCGTTATGAGCTTTCAAAGATGGTTCAAGAACACAGGATTAATGATGCTGAGAATTATTTGTTTGATAAAATGGAGGGAAATCCAACGCCTGAATATTTGAAAATTGCCATTGATTTTTATTCTAAACTTGAGAAACTGAGTGATTCATATTTAGTTGAGTGCGGATTCGAAAGAGAAGAAATCCTGGATGGGTTGAAAGCTATTAATAAGATATATAAAATGAATGAATAATTCAGAAACAACAAGGTGAATAACCCATTAATGAACATAATTTTAAATCTTAAACGTGGTGCTAGTAGAAACAATAACGATTAACGCAATATTGCTATTGAGCAATAACAAAAGATAAGGCTAAGATTTGATCCATTCAAGACTTTTGAAAGATGCCCAAGTGATCAATGATGGCATTTCTCATTATTATCATTTGCGGGTCCAATATTAGAGCGAATTGGCCACAAAAGGATAATTTGATCTAACAATAAGCACCATTCTTGGTGCCTTCTGCTATGCAGCAAGTTTTACTATTTATTCCTTCTTATTACTACGCGGAAATATACGCCTTTTATTAAACAGCATACTGTATTTGATTTGTTGGAAAAGAAACCGATTAGGTTAGATTACGGAGCCTCTATATTATTAGCTTGCCTCTTTAGAGACGGGGTTTTATTGTAACTATTGTTGAGGAAGTGGTGGATGTGAGGGCAACTACTTTAATTTCACCTTGTTTAAGTGATATATCTAAGCCTGGATGTATTGACAAAGTTGAGTTCAAATGGTATTATGTG
>Ga0075525_10000667_pt1 | contig 11274 bp, 6 predicted proteins | sample NGEPertwo_FD_74795 | JGI IMG/M metagenome (GOLD analysis project Ga0075525, IMG submission 74795) | Arctic peat soil microbial communities from the Barrow Environmental Observatory site, Barrow, Alaska, USA - NGEE Permafrost154B-two | ecosystem: Environmental > Terrestrial > Soil > Wetlands >...
CTGGACGTGTGGGTCGCGAGCCTGACCGACGCGGTCTCGACTGGTGAGGTGTATTCCCAGCCCATCGCGCTGACCGACCCGCAGTGGTGCCGTGACATCGGCCGGACGTACCCGGGCACCGCAGTCCTCGTGGTCGACCCGAACACGTACTCCTCGGGTGATCTTTTCGCGGCCGGATGGGCCGACCACGGGATCGGACCGCTGGTCTGCATCGGCCAGGCGACCGGCGCCGGTGGCGCGAACGTCTGGGGCGACCTGCAGCTGAGCGAAGCCTTGACGGGCACGCCGTACGAGTTCGAGCCGCTTCCCGATGGCATCCACTTCACTATGGCGATCCGCCGGGCGATCCGGTCCGGCCGTTCGGACGGCGTCCCGATCGAGGACCTGGGGGTCCGTGGGATCCCGTATGCGCTGACCCGACGGGACCTGTTGGACGGGAATCGCGATCTGCACAGCTTCTGCGCGCGGACACTGCAGGACTGGCCCTGATCGGTCCGCTTCGAGGCAGCCAGCCGTTCGGTTCGACCTGGGGTCAGCACACCTACTACCAGCAGCAGGTCAACGGCCCCTTCATCCATCGGCGGGATGCCGACAGATCGCGATCCTCGCGACCCGGCCTGGCATACCCGCCGATGGTGGTTGGCGGAGTCGCGGTCAGCGCTTCTTGACGGCGATGGAGTATGTGCCCGTGCCGGAGCGGTCGTAGTGTCGGATCTGGACGTAGTAGTCACCGGCCAGCAGCTGGGCCGAGATCCGGGGGTTCAGGCCGTACCCGCTGTCGTCGTCCTCGTCGATGAGGGCGGTCTGGCTGTTCGGCCCGAACAGCTTCATGTAGACGTCCGTCTGGCCGCGGGTGTCGATCTGGTAGACGCCGTCCTGGTCAGTGGTGAACCGGAACAGGTCCTCCTCGCCGGACTTGCCGATGTCGGCTTTCGCCCGATCGGCACCCACGGCCAGGACGGTGGCCTTGGATGGGCTGGGGCCCGACTTCGGGTACATCTTCGCGCCGGCGACGAACTCCTTGTCGAGGGCGGACAGGATGTCGTTGGCGTGTGTGGCGACCCCGTTCGTGGTCCACGACGCGGGGAACGCGTAGAGCATGATCGAGTCCGGGTCGAATGCCGTGCCGTGGATCTGGTCGAGCGAGTACTTGAAGAACACGTTGTGCCGCGTGGTCGCCTCGTCCCAGAAGTTAGGCGGTCCGGCGAGCGCGGCCAGGACCACGGGCTCATCCCACTGGATGCCGCCGGCCGGGCTGGAGTGCTCGTGGGCCAGACCGATCGCATGTCCGAACTCGTGCCCAGCGGTACCTCCGTCAAGGAAACCGAGGTTCATCGTTGCCTGGTTGGGCGGCATCTGACGCGAGTCCGTGCCAACGAACGACCAGGCACCGTCGTTGGTGTCGAACGAGACTCGGATCTCGGCGTCAGGGGCGTTGCCGAAGTCGAAGGTGAGGTTCGCGTAGTCGGCCCACCAGAGCGCCTGCTCGCGGGCGGTTGCCTGCTCGGCTGCTGATCCGCCCATGAACCGCACCCGCAGGTTTGAGCCGTTGAGCCACGACTTGCCTCGGGGCGATATCGCACGGGTCGTCCCGTTCGGACCCGTCGTGGTGAGTTGTGGGCGCAGCACGTCCCGCGGAAGGATTCGGTCGAAACACATCTTGGGTGCGGCAGTCATGGTGGTCTCCCTTGAGATTCCTGAGAACATCGGAATGGTCGGTATCGCCCCTCAACCTCGCTTCCTGGGCGACTGCAGAGTCGCGGCCGGGTGTGCGTACACGACGTAGGCCAGCCACGTTGCGTCCCCGTTTTCGCGAGCCTGCGCTCGGGCCGCGACCACGGCATCGGAGATCGGCTGCCCTTCGAGCAGCTCGCGGTACAACGTCTCGACAAAGGCACGGGCCGGTTCGTCGCCCACCGACCAGAGGCTACTGACAAACCCACCGGCGCCTCCTCGCAGGAAGGCCCGGGCGAAACCCCCGAGACTGGACAGCTGATTGGAGACTCGTCCGACCTGGCATGCATTGAGCACCACCAGGGGCCCGTTGCCCTTGTCATCGGCGAGGTTCGCGGTCTGCTCCACGGTGGTCGCACTGATCGACTCCTCGACGTATCGGCCACCCTCCTCGCGCCCGCTCAGCAGTATCCTGGCTGCCGGCATGTCTCCACCGGAGGCAACGCCGTGCCCGGCAAAGTGCAGCAGGTCGAACCCGCCACTGGCCATCAGGTCCTGCACCACCGACTGCGTCGCAGTGACCGGGACTGCCCCGAGCTGGTCGGCGACGAACGTGGCTTCCTGCGAAGCTTGTGGGAGCGCCCAGCCAGGGTCGACGTACTCCGGGCACAGCGACCGGACCTTGCCGCGGCCTGTCCGGAACCGCAATGGCTTGGGGAAGGTCCCGTACAGCCAGCGCACCATCCCGAACTGGCCGAGGAACAGGGTCTCCTTCGGCAGTGGCTTGCCGCGCTGCTTGAGGTGGACGAGCTCCCAGGGGATGAAGACTTCTTCGGAGATCACCATGAGCTGGCTCAGCTTGCCGCGGTTGTCCCACAGGAGATCCTGCAGCTCGGCCGGGAACAGCTGATCGAACATCTCGCCTCCGAAGGCCCGCAGCTCACGCTGGAAGGCGACCCCGTCATCGCCGCTGCTGATCCAGCGGTTCTCGATCGAGGCGTACAGCCCGTCGACGTACTCCTGCCGGTTGTGCAGGGGCCGCGACTCGAAGGTCTGGAGGATGCCCAGGTCCTCGGCCTGCACGTCGTAGCGGTACACGGTCTCGCTGCCTCGTTGGGTCTCGAAGATCCGGAACCATTGGACTCCGTCGACCTTGGTCACCGGGCTCGGGCCGACCCGCGCCTGGGCGCTGACTCGTCCGGTGTCCCGGTCCGGACGCGCCATGGATGCCGCGGACGCCTCGGCAGTCAGCTGGAGAGTGACCAGAGGGGCAGGGCCCTGGCGCAGGATCACCCAGACCTCGAACTGCCCCGGATCGGTGACCCGGACGTCGAAGAAGACCGCGCTGATGTCTCCGGGATCGGGTAGTGGAACGTCGACCCGGTCCTCGTTCAGGATCTCCGTGTTCTTCTGGGGAACGATCTGCAGGATCAGATTCCGGAACGGGTCCACGGGGGTCCCGCCGGCCGCGTTCACCCGCCCTGCCGCCACCTCCAGCTGCTCTCTGGAGAGCCGGCAGTTCACCGCGAAGGTCTCACCGACGATGACCCGAGTCGGCATGTCCGCCGCCACGTTGACCTCGACCGTGGCCAGGGTCTTGCCGGCACCACGAGATGGTCGAGTCGACCGCTCGTCCGCCCCGTCGCCAACCCGGGGTGCTGCCCGGTGTGCTGTGCGCCGCGCCGCCCGTCGCGCCGGCGCAATGTCCGTCAGCGCGTCGGGGGTGACCTCGTCGATGACCCCGATCAGAGATCGACCTTCGACCAGCACCCCACGCGACCGCGTTCCGCCTCCGGGCTGTGCCGGCTTGAAGGTCGGGTTGACCCATCCTCTGGCCTCGACTGTTGAACTGGCCATGTCCTTGTGGAGGTCGAGGGCGTCGCCGACCGATGTCTTCGCGCCCTTGCCTTTGAGCTTCCTTTTCAAGGACCGTAAGTCGAAGGCATGGTGCAAGGTCCCTCCGAGGTGGTTCCCGGTCAGGACCACATACTCGGCACTGCCGATCGCTTTGCGAACCGCGGCGACCTTGTCGTCAACGCTCACGGAGACGACACTGCGGCTCACCCCTCGTGGCAGCGACGGCGTGACCACAGCCCCCGGTGCGACAGACGTCGCCGTCCCATGGACCTCGAGCCAGTCCATCAGCGCACGACAGACCTTCGGCTGGATGAAGTAGCTGAGGTGGTAGACGACGCTGTTGGTGCCGAAGTTCAAGGTGTCTTTGATGAACCCACCCCCGGACGGCAGGTCAACCGATCCCATCGACGCGGTGTCGACCACGAGGTCGTTCTTGGTGCCCATCAACCGGTCAACGAGACCGTCGGCCAGCTTGGTCACGAGCTGTCGCGGTAGCTCGGGCGGTTCGTGTCGGTCTTCGAAGAGCCTTGCTTCGAAATCCGAGGAGACGACGTACCAGGGTGTCCCGGCCACTGGCTGGCCCGGCTGCGTCCCGTTGATTTCCTTGATGAACGCGCCATCGGGCTCCATGGCCGCCAGGCCAGGGACTCTTCGATCCGTGACCGATGCCGACACCAGGTACTTCACGAACGCGCCTATTCCCGTGACCAGGCCTGTCACGACCTCGGCCGCCGGAGTCGTCCCAGTGACAAACCCGATGGACCGCGCTGCTCCCGCCGCGAGGTTGGTGTGGAGGTCGACCAGGTCCTTCCAGTTGTCCGGTTCGGCCAGCTGGGTGCCGGAGTTGGTTGCGCCGACGAAGACCACCTTGCCGAGGTTCGCGCGCCACGTCGAGGACGGCAGCAGGTACTCGATGAAGCTGCGTGCCACGAGACCGCCGCGGCTGTAGGAGACGATGTCGATCGTCGGGGTGAAGGCCAGGTGCCGGGCCTTCAGGCGAGCCAGCAGGTCGGTCGCGTTCTCCAGTGGGTCCCGGCTCAGGGTCAGGTGGTCGAAGCCGACGATCGCGTCATACGAATCCTTGGCAGCCACCAGGAGCTTCTGTCCTTGAGCAGTCGACGGGAGCACGCCGTAGCTGCCCACGGTGCTCGAGAACGTCCCATGGATGAATAGGAGGATCTTCGCCGGTCGGGTGTCGGGCAGCTCCACCTGGTTGAGGTTCTCGACGAGCGGCCAGTTCTTCACATCGTTGCCGGTCATCAGCACCAGGCCGGGCTGGGTGTCCCGCTCTAGGAACGCCATGAGCGCGCCGGGGATGGTCCCGGAGACGAACTTCAGCACGTACGCCTTCAGCCGACCGATGACGAAGTCACCGAAGGGCCCGCGCGCGGCGCGGGTGCGCGCGCCCGGCCGGGCAGGTGCGACGGGTCTCACGTCGATCTCGAACCGAACGACCCGGGTAGGCGGCGCGCCGCCAGGACTTCGGGCCGGCGGCGGCCCTCCACGACGCCGTGACGTTGTTGGCGCCGCCTCGTGACCGGTGGGCAGCTGCCAGGAGAAGAACCCGTCTTGTTCGAGCAGGACGACCGCATCCTCGCCCAGCGCCAGGTCCAGCGCGAGGCGCACTTTCCCTGGCTGGCTGGGCCGCCGTCCGCGGCGTCCGGACGGCGCCACCAGGGTCGCAGGTACCAGCTCGAAGGGTTCCACCAGGTCCAGGTTCTGCGCGGCGAAGGCATCGAGCAAAGCTGCTGAGACTTCGTCGGTGGGCCCAACGGGCCCAGTCTCACCGGAGGTGCCCGATGGCTGGCCCCGTCGGTCAGCCGTCGCAGGATGCCGATGCTCCGCCGCGGGACGCCAAGGCTCAGCCGCATACGAGTTGGGGTACGTCACCCGAAGACTCCCGGCAGCCAGTTCCAGAGACGGCATCTGGGTATCCCCTCCACTGTCCATCTGAACGCGCTCAAGCACACGCTATCCGTCAGGTCAAGCCCCAGCCTGGTCAGTCGACTCTGACTCTCTCGCCGAGCTCGGGCACGACAGCCAGCCAGCCGGTCTCGGCCCGGACCTTGGCGGCCAGCGAACGGGCTGACTGCGGCTCGCCGTGGACGACATAGATGGTCTCAGGGGCCGCAGGCAGCTCCTGCAACCACGCGAGCAGCTCGCCGGCATCGGCATGGACGGAGAATCCGTGGTCGACAACCACCTCGGCGCGAACCGGTACGTAGCGGCCGAACATCTTGAGCTCCGTTGCGCCTTCAGCCAGTTGGCGCCCTCGCGTGCCGACGGCTTGATAGCCGGTCAGGATCACCGTGTGTCGAGAGTCCGGCAGGAGATGCAGCAGGTGATGAACCACCCGACCGCCGGTTGCCATGCCCGACGCGGAGATGATGATCGACGGTGTCCGTGGTTCGTTCAGCTGCATCGACTCCTGGGCGCTGTGCGCCGCATGCAGGTTGGGGAGGTCCACCAGTCGCGCGGGGAGGTCGCGGCGGAGGTCCTGGCGCGCAGGGGGGCTGCGATAGACGTCCAGCGCAGCCAGGGCCATCGGGCTGTCCACGTACACCGGCAGCGCGGGTATCTCGCCGGCGGCGGTGAGCTGGGAGAGCGCGTGCAGCACCAGTTCGGTCCGGTCCACGGCGAACGCGGGGATGAGGACCGAGCCGCCTCGCTTCACGGTGCGACGGATGGCCTCAGCCAGGACCCTGTGATTCGGGGTGTCCTCGGCTGGGTGGGCGCGGTCGCCGTAGGTCGACTCGATGACGATCGTGCGCGCTGCCGGGGGTGCTTCCCGGGCCAGGAGTAGCGGGTGACGGGTGCGACCGAGGTCACCGGAGAACAGGACAGTGCTAGTTCCGATCGTGACTAGAGCGCTGGCCGAGCCCAGGATGTGACCGGCTCGGCTGAAGGATACCTGTGCATCCGAGAGCAGGTCACGGCGCTGATGGAAGCCCGTTGGCTTGAACGAGGCAATCGCCCTCTCGGCGTCGGCGGCGTCATACAGCGGGCGTGGCGGGTCGTGCCGGGAGAATCCCCAGAGACGGGCGTGCTCGGCATCTTCTTCCTGCAGATAGGCGCTGTCGCGCAGGACGATGGCGGCCAGGGCAGCGGTGCCTTGCGTACACCAAGTGGGTCCGGTGAACCCCTCTCGCACCAGGGCGGGAAGATGGCCGCAGTGGTCCAGGTGCGCATGGGTGAGGACGACATCGGAGACCGATGCCGGGTTCACGGGCAGCGCCTGCCAGTTCAGACGGCGCCAGGCACGTTCTCCCTGGTACAGGCCGCAGTCCACTAGCGTTCTGCGCTGGTCGTGCTCGAGCAGGAACTTGCTGCCGGTGACGGTGCCCGCGGCACCAAGGAACGTCATTGCGGAAACCATGGCGTCATTCGCATTCTCGTGGTCGGTGGCTGTTGTCCAGATGTCGAGCAATCCCCACTCTGCCCATTCAGAGAGTGCGCGCACAGGGAACTTGGTCCTTAACCTGTCGCGCCGAGGAGGTCAACGTTGTTTCGGGACTTTCGACTCTGCCCCTGGCGGCCGATGGGCGCGAGCATCGTTGTCATGCACACAGACGCCACCCCCGGCCCTGCTGGCACGCAGTCACCGCAACACGCGCGCGACGTCGTGGCCGGACTGGCCAACGACGGCATGGCGACCCTGGTCGCGGGTGCGGCGGTCCGCGAAGCCCTTCACCGTGGATCCCGCGTGCGCTTTGTCCAGGTGCTGCCCACCGGCCTCAGCGCAGAGGATCGTTCGGAGATGGATGTGGCGATGTTCGGCGTCGCCCTGCGTGCCCTGCATCGGCAGCGGTGCGTTCCGGTCATCTTTGAGACCGTGCAGGGTGATGCGGCGCGGATACTGGTCGAACGCAGTCGCGGCGCGGCGGTCCTGGTGGTTGGCCGCGATGCGCCCGACGTCGTCGACTCCGTGTGGAGACACTGCCAGGAGCATGCCTGTTGCGACGTACTGACCGTTGCCGGCCCGGACTGCTCGTTCCAGTCGGCGGGCGGTACGGACGCGAGAACGCAGGACACGGCCTAGTCCACCGGACACGCCCTACAATCCAATAGGTGGAGTCCCATCCCAGTACTGAAGGACCGGCATCTCCTCGGCCGGCCACTACTTCGCTCGACCCGGAAACGCTGCTCAATGAGCTACGCAGTCGTGAGCAGGCATCGAACTGGGCCCAGCAGCGTCTGAGGGCACTCCTTGACGCAGTGATGGCGGTCACCGCAGACCTCGAGCTGACCGACGTCCTAAACCGGATCGTGAATTCTGCCTGTGAGCTCGTCGACGCGAAGTATGGCGCGTTGGGCGTGCTCGGTCCCGACGGCGAGCATCTCGTGGAGTTCGTGACGCAAGGGCTCACGCAGCAGGAGCGTAACGTGATCGGGGACCCACCGCGTGGACATGGTGTGCTCGGTCTGCTGATCCGCGAACCGCAGCCTCGGCGGTTGTCAGACGTCGTGGGCCACCCCGACTCGTACGGCATTCCGCCTGACCACCCATCGATGCACAGCTTCCTTGGCACACCGATTCGCGTCCGGGACGAGGTCTTCGGAAACCTCTATCTGACCGAGAAGCAGGGCGCAGCGGGGTTCACCCCGGACGACGAAGCGATCCTGGTGGCTCTTGCAGCGGCTGCCGGCATCGCCATTGACAATGCACGCCAGTTCGAGGAGAGCCGTCAACAGCGGCGCTGGCTCGCGACCACCGGGGCGGTGACCCAGCTGTTCCTTGAGGGTAGGGACGAGAGGTCAGCGATGCACTTCCTGGCCCAACGCACCTGGGAGCTGTCCCAGGCCCAGCTGACGATGGTGGCGCTGTATGACGATGACGGAGACCTCGTAGTGCGGGCATTTCAGGCAGGGGAACCCCACGAAGGTGCCGTACGTTCCGATGCTGTGCTCGGAACGGTTCTGCACAAGGGCCACTGGCGCGAGCTCGTGGCGGCGCGCGAGCCCGTTCTCCTGCTGACCAGGCCTGGGGACCCGACGGTCGACGGTCTGACCAATGATGTGAGGTCGCTGGGTGCCTCGGATCCCGATGGTCCTACGGCGCTGCTGCCCATCACCGTGGGCGACGACGAGATTGGCGTGCTCGCCGTCGCTTGGGCCGCGGCTGCCGAGACGTTCGTTGGTGATGTGGTGCCGCCATTGGCGGCGTTGGCGCAGCAGATGGGGCTGGCTCTGGTGGCGGCTCGCAGCCAACAGGATCGCTCGCGTGTTGCCATGTTGGAGGACCGCGAAAGGATCGCTCGCGACATGCATGACCACGTGATCCAGCGACTCTACGCGACGGGTCTGTCGCTGCAGTTGACTTCAAGGCTGGCGGAGCATCCGACTGTTCGCACGAGGCTGGACGAGGCCGTGGACAATCTGGATGCGGCTATCAAGGACATTCGGCAGACCATCTTCGAACTTCATCGGGCCAAGCCCACGCGGGAGCTTCGCGAGGAGATCGCGGAACTGGTGCGGGCGTCCATGCCGACCCTCGGGTTCGCCCCTGATCTCACGATCGACGGACGTCTCGAGGCTCTCACGCCCGACCTCGAAGCCGATCTGGTCGCCGTCGTCCGAGAGGGGTTGGCCAATGTCGTCAGACATGCCCAGGCGTCCAGTGCCAGTGTCCAGGTCATCAGTGACGGCACGATCAAGGTCGAGGTTGCCGACGACGGCGTCGGGGTCTCGCCAGCCGCCGTGCAGAGCGGGTTGGCCAACTTGCGCCAACGGGCTGAGTCCCGTGGCGGTTCGCTGACCCTGAGGGCGAGGACGCCGCGCGGGACAGCGTTGGTGTGGGAGGCATTGCTGGATCGCGAGTGAGGGCGGCACGTTTGTCACTGCTCCAGTCTGGCTGCCGCGAGGGTGACCGGCCTGAAGAGCTGGCCCGCGGAGGTCACCTTCGGGCGTGCGGAGATCACCGAGAACGTCTCGGAGCGTGAGCGAGCAGCCGCCATCTCCATCGCCTGGTCCGTCAAGGGCGTTCGCCGTGTCACGTCGCATGACTCAGCCGCCTGACTGGGGCCTTTCGGAGAGGGTGCAGCCGTACTCGACTGCTTTCGTGAAGCATGATGGTGGGGTCCGGCACGGGAAGGCGACCAGATGACGATCCGAATATTCCTCCTCGACGATCATGAGATCGTGCGACGCGGACTGCGCGAACTCCTCGAGACCGTTGAGGATTTCGAGGTGGTCGGCGAGTCCGGCTCCGCTGTCGAGGCCGCCCGGCGGATTCCCGCGCTACGCCCGAACGTGGCGATCTTCGACGCCAGACTGCCGGACGGCTCGGGCATCGACGTGTGTCGAGACGTCCGGTCCGTGGACCCTGAGATCGCGGGGTTGATCCTGACCTCGTTTGACGATGAGCAGGCGCTCGCAACGGCCATCCTCGCCGGGGCAACCGGATATCTGCTGAAGGACATCAAGGGGAATGGGCTGATTGAGGCCATCCGCAAGGTGGCCGCTGGGGAGCAGTTGATCGACGCTGCGACAGTTGAGCGGATCCGGTGTGGGTGGACCGGCGACCTGGGGGCGGATCCTCGGCTGCGGCTGTTGTCTCCGCAGGAGCGACGAATCCTTGATCACGTTGCGGAGGGTCTGACGAATCGCCAGATCGGTGAGGTTATGTCCTTGGCCGAGAAGACGGTCAAGAACTACATCACTGCGGTGCTGGGCAAGCTGGGCCTGGAGCGGCGAACGCAAGCCGCCGTGTTCGCAGTGACGCATCAAACCGGCCTGGGGCCCCGACCGCCGAGCTGAATGGCCACCTGATGTGAGACTGAGCGGGTCACCATTCAGGCATTCGGGACCTTTGATCCGGTACTGCCGATCTCGTAGTGCGACCCCGGCTCCATGAACGCTGACCACCTGCGTGGGTGTCGAGCTGTCGATGGCGGAGTCATGGGCCTTGCTTCGGGAGTCCGAGATGGGTGATCCGAACAGCAGCGGTACGAAGCTCGCGGGGCCTCAGGACATCAGGTAGCGCTGGGAGTGGACGCGTACGACCCAGAGACCGCCAGCGTCTCCGAAGCAAGACTTCGTCGGGGTCACTCCCGACGGCTTTGCCGGTCGCCGGTTCGCAGTGGCGGGTGGTGGTCATGCCATCGTCCGAGATCACGATCAGGCATAGTGGCATCGTGCAAACGATGAATCTCGACCAGCTCCAAGGCCACCTGGCTGCCATTGACGGTGTTCCGCGAGTGGTGGTCGGGGGCACGGCGGCGACGCCGTGGCTGGTCCTTGAAGCCATCGACCGCTCGATCGAGCGGTATCGCCTCTTCCAGCTCAACTCTCCGTTAGGCGTTCCCGATCGTGCGGGTGTCACAGCCGAGACCTGCTTCGTCGGTCCTGGCATGCGTCATCACCCTGCGCTGGTGTACGTCCCCAGCAGACTGTCACTGGTGCCGGCGCTCTTCCAACGGACTTTGCCTCCGGATGTCGTGCTGCTGCACTGCGCTCCGCCGGTGGATGGCCTGCTGAGTCTGGGAGTCGAGGTGAACGTACTCCCGGCGGCCGCCGAGGCTTGCCGCGCTCGCGGTGGCCTGGTGATCGCGGTGATCAACTCCCGTATGCCGTACACGTTCGGGGACTCACAGCTACCTGTCGAGGCGGTCGACTTCGCGGTGGAGGTGGACTGCGAGCTAGATGACGCGCACGACAGCACTCCCGACGAGGCCAGTCTCGTGATCGCAGACCGTCTTGCCGCCATGATCGATGACGGGGCAACCCTCCAGATGGGCATTGGGC
>Ga0075525_10000677_pt1 | contig 11229 bp, 8 predicted proteins | sample NGEPertwo_FD_74795 | JGI IMG/M metagenome (GOLD analysis project Ga0075525, IMG submission 74795) | Arctic peat soil microbial communities from the Barrow Environmental Observatory site, Barrow, Alaska, USA - NGEE Permafrost154B-two | ecosystem: Environmental > Terrestrial > Soil > Wetlands >...
CAGCGATACCTCAATGAATTTGTTTATAAGTTGAACCGAAGGTACTGTAAATCAATTTTTGAAAGGTTAATTGTTGCAAGCGTTTTCCCTTACTGGTATAATAACGACTAAGCAATTTTCTGAATATATAATCGCGGAGAATCATCTCTTCTTCTCTTGATTCAATCGTTTTTTTGTGATCATGCCGAATGATATTTACTGCATATTCATGAGTAGGATCATATAATATTTGTTTTTCAATCTCTTCAGAATATCTAGGAATAACTTCTTCTTTATGAGTATAACGGTCAGAGATTTAGGCACTTAACAATGTGGCTTTTAGCAGTGTTCTATTTGCCCCATTTGTAATGACTGAATAAAACTCTTCGGATAGTTGTGGGGCTAAAAAGGTTTCCTTTAATACCTTTAAACTTTTATAGGTAAACTTATGCTTGGTCGTAATGGTTTTTCCCGGTATAAGAACCAGTTTCCATAATCCCCTTCTTTCGTTGCTCAAATGGAAAAATGTAAGCGAGAAGTTTGGCACATCTTTCGTTCTTACAAGTAAATTCCATAAATCATAAAAACGGGTTAGCAATGCTTCATTGATCCCAATCCAGTTGTTTTCGATTTCTCCTTCATCGAATGAATCTAGAAGCGCCAATAACATAATGGGTTTATGAGGTGCCGGCCCAAATTCTGTAATGGCTCGCCGAAGTGAAGTGACTTGTTGTAATAATGCGTCCATAAATACTTTTAAAGAATATCACGTTGGCAGGAATATTCTTGCAATATGACTCCAATTGTTCAGATGCTTCTGAAGGCTCAAAAGGTTGCCTTATGCCGAAAGCTTTGTTTTTTTTGAAATAGCTGACCAAAGGGATATTTCTTGCATTCATTTCTTAGAGTCTAATTCTGCACGAAGGTTTAACGGAAAATTATATTTACATAACAATACTTTGGCTTTAAAAATTATTTGACTGAGTTATAACCAGAAGGAAGCTGAAGGTCGATTGCTTTTATGGAGGTCATATTCAAGATTTATCGACTTATTAGAAAACTATTTAGGAATGAAAACCAGGTGGGTGGTTCACCTCAGGAATATTGCGGTTAACCAATAAATTTTGCTGTTACATGTGTTAACAATTCCTAAAACACGCAACTATCGTTGACGTGTCATTAACCTTTTGACGTGTTTTGTTGTCTTAGTGAAGATTGTCAATTTCAATCGTAATAAAAACAGAAATAAGATGCATAAAATCAGTTGGACGCTTTTCGCATTATTGGCCTTGAATTTGAGTGGATGGACGCAAAGTGATGTGTCGAAAGCAAGGGTGAAATCGAATGAGATTGTTGTGGACGGAAATGACCGTGAATGGACAAAGCCTCTCAATTTTTATGATGATAAAAGCGGTTTACTTTTTGCCATTTGCAATGATAAAAAAAATCTATATTTCGCTTTTACGGTCAATGACGAAATGAAAATGCGAAGGCTTATGAGTTCGGGCTGGTCGTTAGAAATTTCGTCGAAGGAAAAGGGACGGAAATTCAACGCTACCTTGAATTTCCCGGGTGTCAATATGACCGGGATGCAACGGAGACCTGGTGCTCAGTTTGAGAAAAAAGTGGCAGGTAATCCTTTAATAGATTCGTATCGATTACAATTACAATCGGTTGCAGTTAAAGGTTTTCAGTCAAATAAGTCTACGTTGCAATTAAACGACCACAATGGGATTGATATTGCGATCGGAGTTGGCAGTACGCCTTATATTATTTATGAAATGGCAATCCCTTTCACGGAGCTGATGGCGAGTCATTTGACTCAGCTTGATGAGCTGATTACATTGAGTGTCTCTGTAAATGCTTTTGCGCGCCCTGCTGTTGGCAGCGGTGATCGTGAAGGACACGATCGCAGGGGTGGTGGAGGATCACGTGGCGAGATGTCGGGAATGGGCGGTGGCCGTGGAGGAATGGGCGGTGGACGTCAGGGTGGTATGTCGCGCAGCAGTGGAGGATATTCGGGTGAAAGAAGTAGTTCGTTTGAAAAGATATCGTTCAAACAGAAGTTTACGCTGACCAAAGAGTGAATGTAGGGACACTATGCTATAACCTAATTGATTTTCAGCTAAATAATTAGGTTGAAATATAGATTGGCTTATGATTTCAACTAGGGTTATCGAATAATAACAAAGGTTTTTCTTTGCATAACTTATTTTTGCGGATATATTTCTCGGCAAGAAATGTGAATTCATCTGTTTATTGATCACCAAAGTCTTAATCTTTTTTACCATGTAGAATAATTCTCAAACAGCGTTAAAGAGATATCAAATTTATACAGATTCTAATTTAATGCTTACAGATTAAAACTTTTATAAGTTGTTTTGATTACAGATTATTTATTTGTAAAATCGCACCGCCGTAAACCAATTTATGAATGATTCCAAATATTAATCATCGTCATTGGGATTTTTACGTACAATCTGTCCATTATTTGCAAAAACGAACAAATCAGATTCAACCATGGAGAATTTCGAACAACTAAAAACAGTAAAGTTTTACAGCGGTGAAACAACCCCACTCGAAATGCACAAAGTGCGGGTGGTCCAGAAACTAAACCTTCTACCAATCGAAGAGCGCAAAGAAGCGATCTTTGGAGCCGGTTTTAATACCTTCCTCCTTCAAAATAAGGATGTCTTTCTTGATATGTTGACAGATTCGGGCACTAATGCGATGAGTGATAATCAGGTGGCGGCCATGAGTGTTGCCGATGATTCATATGCAGGATCGGCAAGCTATTACAAACTTGAGAAAGCGATTAAAGAGGTATTTAATCAGCAGTACTTTCTGCCTGTTCACCAGGGTCGTGCGGCAGAACACATTATTGCAAAGACTTTTTGCAAGCCGGGAACGGTTGTTCCGATGAATTACCATTTCACAACCACCAAGGCACATATCGAAATGATGGGAAGTATTGTTGAAGAGATTTATACCGACGAAGCGCTGAAGACCAAAAGTGTTTTCCCGTTTAAAGGGAACATGGATATTCCAAAGCTAAACAAGGTGATTGAAAAATGGGGTGCTGAAAATGTTGCCTACATCCGCTTTGAGGCAGGAACGAACCTGATAGGTGGTCAGCCATTCTCGATGGCAAACCTGCGCGAGGTTTCGGTAATTGCCAAGGCGCATAAGATCATGTTGTTGATGGATACCAGTTTGATTAATGAGAACCTTTACTTTATTAAGATCCGCGAGGAGGGTTATCAGAACAGGCCAATTGTGGATATTCTGCACGAGATGTTGAGCTATACTGATTTCTCTTACTTCTCGGGACGCAAAGTAAGCTGCACGCGCGGTGGAGGTATCTGTACAAACAACCACGATATCTATATGAAGATGCGTGACTGGGTTCCACTTTACGAAGGTTTTCTTACTTATGGCGGCATGAGCGTACGTGAGATCGAGGCGATGGCGGTTGGACTTTATGAAACATTGGATTTCAATGTGATCAGCCATTCACCCACTTTTATCAAATACCTTGTTGATGCGCTTGATAAAGAGGGAATACCCGTTATTACACCTGCCGGAGGATTGGGCTGCCACCTGAACGCAGGTGAATTTATACCTCATGTTCCGCAAACTCAATATCCGGCCGGAGCCCTTGCTGCTGCCTTATTCGTTGCTTCGGGTATCCGTGGTATGGAGCGTGGTACCATTTCGAGTGTGCGTGACGAAAATGGAGACGATATTCTGGCAGATGTTGAATTGCTTCGTCTTGCATTTCCCCGCAGGGTGTTCACCTTATCGCAAATCAAATATGCGGAGGATCGTATCAAATGGCTTTACGATAACCGTGAATTAATTGGCGGCCTCGAATGGATAGAAGAACCACCTGTGCTCCGCTTCTTTGTAGGTAAACTTAAACCGATTGGTAACTGGGTTGATAACCTTGTTGCAAAGTTTCGCGCGGATTTTGGAGAGAGTCTTTAGGAATGAGGGAGATCGAATGAGATCCACCCTTCAAGTGGTTGCAAACCCTTGAAATAGGTTTTCAAAGAATTAAAAATCTTTATATCAATAATCAAAACCTCTTAGTTCCTAAGATATTTTAACCCAGGGTTACCGATCTAAATGAGAGCGTAACCCGGGGTTACTTACATTAAGAAGAATGCTTCTAATTTTATTCTGATCTAATTTGTGCATACTCGATAAATCCATGATTTCTAATTGTTATTTTTGATAAAAAATAGACTTATGCAAATTGAAATCCGCAAAGCCAAACTTACCGACCGTGATCAGATTGCACAATTTCAGGTTGAGATGGCATGGGAAACCGAACATTTCAGGCTCGATGGTATTACCGTTTTGAAAGGGGTTGAAGCAGTTTTGAACAGTGAGCGTCTTGGCGCTTATTATCTGGCAACTGTGGATCATGAAATTGCAGGTTCGTTACTTACAACTTATGAATGGAGCGATTGGCGTAATGGTACAGTGCTTTGGATTCAATCTGTTTTTGTCGACCGGAAGTTTCGAAAGCTTGGAATTTATGGTACGCTTTACGATCATATCAAAGCACTTGTTGCTGCAGACGAATCATTGAAAGGGATCCGGCTTTATGTTGATGAGTCAAATAAAGGAGCCCGTGAAGTATATGCACGCCTGGGAATGAATGGCGAGCATTACAGGGTGTTTGAGTGGATGAAGGATTGAAATTCACCCTTCAATTGGTTATAAACCCTTGAAGAGGTGTTTTGGAGTTGGATGAATGGAAGATTCAACTATTCTTAATATCATAGGCCATTAAACTCTTTCCATGACGAATATAAAGTACACCATTACCAATTACCGGATGCGAAAAGTGTTCTTTTGTTCCCCTTGTTACCTTAAAAGTGCTTACTTCTTTTAGTCCCCCTCCCTCTGGATCGACAAGGTGGAAATTCCCCTTTTCATCATAGAGATAGATCATCCCGTCGGCATAAATGGTGGCACCACGGCCAATCTTAAGTTGGTGTGTTACCTTGCCACTCTCCATATCAAGCGACATTAATTCCTGTTTGCGGTGTCCGGTGGCAATCAGCCGGTTGTCAAGCTGCACAACGCCACCCATGATGTTGTCGAAAGGCTTATTGCGCCAAACTTCTGTGATACTTTTACCATCGTCGGCGAGTTTGAGTTTGACCGTTCGGTTACCATCACCAGCCACATAATACAGGAATCCTTTGTCGAAGATCGGGGCGTTTGAATGGACATTGCCCAATGTATCCTGTTTGTGCGAGAATAATAGTTTCCCATTGTCGGCATCAATTCCTAACATCGAGAGTTCCGAAAAGGTCAGCAGGATGTTATGTTTTCCACGTTGAATGATTCGCGGAGAACAGAAGGCAGAAATCTGACCCACTCCTTTTGATTTCCAGATCATCTTTCCTGTAAATCGGTTTAATGCGACCACATTGGTATCGGCACCACCCGGTGTGCAATAAATCATCGGATCTTTTACAAGTAACCCTTCAGAATATCCAAAGATTGTATTCTTCCCGTGAAGGTCAGTAAACAGATTGACAGACCAAACCTTGCTGCCATCTTCGCGATTGATGCAAGCCATTTCACCCTTACCTGACACGACATAAATCAGATCGTCAACAACAGTGGGAGCTGATCGCGAACCGGGGAAATTGGTAGCCCATTCGGGACCATATGCAACTTTCCAGCGGCGGTTTCCTTTCAAATCGAACGAATAAAGATAACCTGTACTGTCGATGGCTCCTGTGATAAACAGTGCATCCTTCATTATTACTGGTGAACCATAGCCGTCACCTACCGAATCGCTCGCCCATAAGAGCTTGGGACCTTCAGCCGGCCAATGTTTTAATAAATTTTTGTCGGGATAGTGGCCATCTCGGTTTGGTCCCCGCCATTGAGCAATCTCGGGTTGGCGGGAACACGAGACAATCAGTAGTAAAATTGGTAGTAAAAGAAGGAGAGGTCGCATTGTTTGGAGTGTTTGATGATTTTACGATTCAGCAATCTGGATGATATAATTCGAGTGATATTTCATATTTGATGACTGATTGTGGAGAATTTTGGATGAGGTCATGAAGGTTAACAAATTTTCAGAACAATGTGCAGCATGATCTCTTACTTAGATTGATTGAAGAACTCCATGTACTGGATAAGATTCTTTTCCTTCTTGAAAATAATCAGGTTTTCGCTGCTGATAATGAAATTCCGGAAGTTACTACTTTCAAAAAGCGTCCTGAGTGATGGATCGGAAACCGATTTTTGCAAATAGGCCAGGGCCGAACTTTTTTCTCCTAAACCATTCACAATTAATATACTCCTGTTGTCATCAAGTGATTCAACGGCTACGTTGATTGCTGCCGATCCGAAATTTGCCTGGTTGAATGATTCAAATGCCTTGACCAACTTTGCCTCGTCGTTTTGTTTTTTCAGAAAAATCAGGGTATAGCAATAGGTTTTACTTTCCTTTTGGGAGTAAGGTCCTTTATACTCGGTTTTGACAGCCGGTTTGACTTGTACGGTTGAATCCTTTGACGCAGGTTGAATAAGGACGAATTTTCCCTTCTCGACCGGTTCTTCCTCTTTTCGGACCTTTGCGAGCAATTCCTCCGGGTTTGGCAATTCCTCTGACGGAATATTTGAGCTGATGTACGAGCTATAGTTTTTGATGAAAAACCGCAGGTAATCAAGGTAATCTTTCTCTGCGATGATGGTTCTGTAATTGGCAGAAGATGCCACAAAATTCACATATTCAATTCCTTTTAGCGCCTGGAAAACAGGACGCTTTCGCATGATCGACCTGAAGTAAATCAGCGCTTCCTCTTTGTTTGGGATGCTTCTTACTACGACTAATTGCGTTTTTGAATCCAGGCTGATCGGTTCAATATCAAAATCTGTGGAGGTGTAATAGTCCAGGTTATAATTCGCGATGTCGTAAATTAAACGGTTCACATCTACTTTTGCTTCTTTTGAAAAAGCGATCACATAGTAGTGGAACATATTTTCATCGTATGAAAATTTCCCTCCGAATTCATCGTTTGAATGGTCATTCTCCCGCTTCGTCTCTACATTAACAATCTCTTCTGTAATATACCCTTTTGCCACAAGCTGTTGATAATCGGCCAGCGAGTTGGTCAGTATCAGATCTTTAATCTGAAGAGCAATCACCGCAGTCGGTTTTGGCGAATAGGCTTTGATATATTGATCGAGTGCGGTGACGAAGGCAAGCCTCTCCTGACTTGAACCATTTGCTACTAATTCAATAAATTTAACTTTTGGAAGCAGGCTGCTGTCTGGTTTCATGGCTATTGTCGCCTGCGCTACCTCTTTTGCTTTTGCATAGTCGTACGATTGGAAATGCCGTAATGCTTCACCATATTTTTTTTCTATGACCGCTTTTCGCTCTTCAAGTTGTGTGAAATAATTTGGATCAAGAAGATACCGCGCGTATTTCGACTCAGGGTAACCTTTGATAATCTTCTCTTTGTATTCTGTTGTTTTTGGTATATCATCACTTTGTTTATAGAGCTGGTAAAGTTCGAAAAGGGCAGGCAATTCATAAATACTACCTCTGAATCGCCGGTTTAACGTTTCAAGGGTTTCGATTGACCTTGGATAATCGTTGAAATCGGTCCGATATATTCTTCCGGCATCAAACAGGGCACCTTTAATCAATTCGTTTGAAACAATCATCAGTGAATCAGTGAGTGGAATATCCTGCAAATAATAGGCAACCGATTTAGGGTCTGTGGCCTTCTTTCTGGCCTCAGGAACATTAACGTTGATTTCAGTTTCAGCAATTTGTGCGGTCTCATCTTCCATTGTTGAGAGCTTATTCTTGCGGCGCCAGTTATCCTCTAACTTCCGCTTTCCCCAGATTCTTTGAAATTCTGATTTCCCGAGACCAATCGTAGGCGGATTATAAAAATACCAAAGATTCTGATTGTTAGAGACGCCAATCTGTTGCCTGTTTTGCTGTGATCTGAAGTAATTCTGATCGGTCTGTTCTGAATTTTGGGCAATAGCCTCGCTCGCTTCCTTTTTTTGTAAGTCAGCTATTATATTGTTGATGAGAGCGGTTCGCTGGTCGACGGTCAATAGTGCAAGTTTTTGCAGGCTATCTTCGCGTGTGACTGTATTCATATCGGCAGCCAATCTTTTTAAACCGGAAGCTCGGGTTGTAATTTCTGCATATCCCGGGTAACTGGCATCAATTACTGCAACTGCACTGTCGTAATAACAAGCAGACTGAAGATAATCGTCATCTTCAAATAATAATCTTGCCACGCTGAGACTTGATAAAGCACGCTGTTTGGTGTTAGATGTGCTGTAAAATACCGATTTCTTAAAATTATCAATTGCATTCAATTTGCGACCCTCCTTTAAGGCGATCTCCCCTTTCGTATAATAAATTCTGTCGCGATACTCATCGTTGATCACATCATCAAGCATTTTTTGTAATTGACGCGAAGTCTCGGTACTATCACCTCCGGCAATTCCCATCCGGGAAATTCTTGCATTGAATGCCATTTGATAGTTTGGCCTCATTTTCAGCACATGCGTATATTGCTTAGCTGCTTCTTCCGGTTTGTCGGTCAATTCAAATAATTGTGCCAGGATGTAATTAAGCCTTATTTTATCAGTGCGTGGGATCGAAGTTTCCAGTGCGACTTTCAAGTGAGGAATGGCCGCATCTGGCTGATTGTCTTTTAAATAATAGTGAGCCTGGGCAAGGTTAAGCTCTTGATTGAGCCTTTTGGGGAAACCTGCATCACGCGAGAGTGAATTAAATATTTCAAGAGACTGCTGGTAATCACCAGTTTCGATGTAACATTTTGCCATCCAAAGAAAGGCATCGTAACGCGTGGGTTCAGAAGGGAACTTTCGGATTACGTAATTGAAGTTTTCGATGGCACGGTGAAAATCTTGTTGGTAGTAACTGGCTTGTCCCATCAATATATAGCTGTCATCGATCCATTCGTTGTATTCACCCTTAGATGCAAATTTTTTGTAACGCTCTGAATTGTTTGTTTTTCGGCGTGGACTTTTCGTGATGGAATGAAGGGCTATTAGTTTGTTGCATTTAGCGATTGTGACCTCCATTTCGGAAGTCGCTACCTTAGCGGCTTCGGGCAATGTGGATTTAAAAATTGGTAAGGTGCGGGTATAATCGTCGGGAATTGATAGATCAATGCGCTGAAGTCCGGCTTTCAAACTCTCTTTTGCATTGAAATAAACATTGTAACGGGCAGAAACATTGTGGTATGCGCGGGAAACTGGGGTGTTCTTTTTAGTTGAACAACCTGCAAGGATTCCGGCTAACCAAAAGAGAAGTAGAATATATCTTCCTGTCTGTTTCAAAAGTCTTAACTTAATTTATTGAGTTTGACACTGTGCTGACCGTTTTCAGAGCGCCAAAACAGCTACCGTAAAGATACAAAGAGAAATGGTTCTGTGAAACAAAAAAGCGGTTGTCGTTAGCTTTATGATTTTTACGTTTGAATATGATGAATTAGTGGGTTGCAGTAATTGAGAGAGCGCGAAAATTCTTCGCACTCTCTCAATTATGTTATTAATATCTGTTTAAATATCAATTAGATGAATGTGATTTAATTCCATAAAATCCTTATCTCTTTTTGACATGAACGCGCTCTGTCGGTTTTAAATTTTCGTTTCGGTAATTCAATTGCTGAATTACAATGGCGGCCAATTCAGAAAATGCATTTCCTATAGTAGTATCATCTTCCCAGGCAACAGGAATCCCATTGTCACCCCCTTCGCGAATGCTCATCACAATGGGGATTTGTCCCAATAAAGGAATGCCCATCTTTTCCGCCAGATTTTTTCCGCCGTCTTTTCCAAATATATAATATTTGTTTTCAGGCAATTCTGCAGGTGTGAACCATGACATATTTTCTATGATTCCCAGAACCGGTACATCAATGGATTTGCTTTGAAACATCGAGACTCCTTTAATGACATCCGCCAATGCAACATCCTGTGGTGTGGTCACGATAACGCTACCGGTAACCGGAAGGGTCTGAACAACTGTAAGGTGAATATCGCTGGTTCCGGGAGGAAGGTCGATCAGTATGTAATCAAGTTCGCCCCATAATCCTTGCGTAATCAATTGCTTAAGTGCATTCGAAGCCACCGGACCGCGCCAGATCAGTGCCGTTTCCTGGTTACTGAAAAAGCCAATCGACAAGATTTTTACCCCATATTTCTCGATCGGTATAATCATCTCACGACCTTCGATATCTTCGATAAGCGGGTGAGCAGCCTCTTCTCCAAACATTTTCGGGATCGACGGACCAAATATATCTGCATCAACCAAACCTACTTTTGCTCCTGTTTTGGCTAATGCAATGGCAAGATTTACAGCAACCGTTGATTTTCCAACACCACCTTTACCTGAGGCAACTGCAATGATATTTTTTACTCCCGGTAAAACGGGGGCTTTCATCCTATGACTACCTTTGGGCGTAATCGTCAGGTCGTATTCTGTTCCAAGCGTATTCTCTATTTCACGGGCGCAAGTCTCTAAAACTGCCTGAATATTCAGATCGTTTTCGCTTTGAAAAACGAGTGTAAAGCTGATTCTGCTCCCGGCAATTCTGATTTCCTGAACCATCTCAAGTTCAACCAGGTTTTTATCGGAACCCGGATAAATCACGTTCCGGAGTATATCTGTAATCGTTTTTGGTATAACTGCCATTATTAATGTTTTTTTTTAGAATCGTTTCTCTTTGTGTTAAATCAAGTTGAAGATGAATTACGGGAGATCCATTAGATCTTCCCCTTTTCTCCCCATCTCTCCTTCTTTTTTTCTCTGTTACTCACCCTCACAACGCAACAAAGACCAAATTGTTCACAATAATTCTTTCATCGGATCCCAGAAAAGCCGGTCGAAATCGGTAACGCAATCGTTTTCCACAGCGACGCCTTCGTTCTCAAGTAATTCCTGCATTACATCTGGTGAGCCGAAATGAATCTTGCCGGTTAACAATCCGTTCCGGTTCACAACGCGGTGTGCAGGAACAAACATCTCCTGGTGGTGCGAGAGGTTCATTGCCCATCCTACCATCCGCGATGATCCGGCGGTTCCAAGATACCTTGCAATAGCGCCATAACTGGTCACCCTGCCGACAGGTATTTGCCTGACTACTTCGAATACATTTTCGTAAAAGTCTGACACGGTTTATTTTTTTGTTTCGATGTTATCCCTGTTGGTAT
>Ga0075525_10000678_pt1 | contig 11204 bp, 10 predicted proteins | sample NGEPertwo_FD_74795 | JGI IMG/M metagenome (GOLD analysis project Ga0075525, IMG submission 74795) | Arctic peat soil microbial communities from the Barrow Environmental Observatory site, Barrow, Alaska, USA - NGEE Permafrost154B-two | ecosystem: Environmental > Terrestrial > Soil > Wetlands >...
TTGTCGCGTTTCTTCGCCATCTACAGGTCCTCCCCAGTCTGGGCGTGGACCCCAGCTGCCTCGCCGTCCTCTGCGGGCGCCGCCTGGTCCGGGTGCGGCTGACCCAGTGTGCGAATCACCTCGCGCAAATCGATCTTCGTGGGGCAGTAGCGGATGCAGCGACCGCAGCCCGAGCACAGCAGGCTGTCGTACTTCTCGGGGTAATACGAGAACTTGTGGCTGAAGCGGTTGCGGAAGCGGGCAAACTTCTGCTCGCGCGGGTTGTGACCCGAGGTTTCGAGCGTATAGCCCGGGTTGAAGCAGTTGTCCCAGGTGCGCACGCGCTCGCCCGAATTCTCCACCATCTCGTCGGTGATGTTGAAGCAGTAGCAGTTGGGACAGACGTAGGTGCAGGTACCGCAGGAGATGCAGCGCATGTGCAGGTCGTGCCAAGCGGGATCCTCGAAGTTGTCCCGCAGGCCCTGGGGCACGCCCTCGATCTCGAAGGGCGGATCGATGGCGGCGAACGCCTCGTCCTTCACGGTTTGCGCCGCGTCGGCCTGGCCGTTCCCGACGTCAGCGAAACCGCCGAAGCCCAGCAGATTCTCGCCGCGCTCGGTCACCGTTTCGGCGGTGAAGCCACCCTCGATCCCGGTCAGCAGCAGGTCCACCCCGTCGGTGCCGCTGGGGCTGCCGTAGACCGCCGTGCAAAAGCAGGTGGACCAAGGTTGGGCGCAGGTCAGTGCCACGAGCGTGGTGGCCTCACGTTTCGCCATGTAGTAGGGATCGTAGTAAAAACCGCCGTAGCCGCCGAATACCTGATCCATCTGATAGTAGCCGCGGGCGTCACAGGGGCGCAGGCCGAAGATCACCTGCTCGGGTGCATCTTCCACGGCCTCCACCTGGAGTACCTCGTGGGCCGGCTCCTCGCCTTCGGCCGGGGGTGCCTCTTCGGCCGCCCCGGCTTCGCCCTTCTTGCCGCCGCCGGCCTCTTCCTCTTCGGCCGCCGCCTTGCCCTTCATCTCGTAGCCGAACTTGAGGTAAGTCTCGGTCTGGCGGAAGACGTAGTCCTTGGGCGACTGCCGGGTGAGCAGCTGCTCGAACTCGACCTCGGCGCCCGCCTCCCACGGCTGGAAGAAGAGCACCCCGTCCTGGTCCCGCTGCGGGGCCACCACGATGGCCGACTCCGCCAGGTGCGCCAGGAAGGCCTCGAGTTGATCCTGTGGTAGGAACTTCACGCCGCCCTCCTTTCTAGTGTTGGCCGAAGGGGTCGTTAACGTCAAAGGTCTGGAAGACCGGCTTCTGCTCGAGGTCGATGCCCGGCTCGAAATCCAGCATCTCCTTGAGCTCCTTATTCATCTTACGGTGGAGCAGATAGAGCGGGATCTCCACGGGACAGGCCCGGTCGCAGTTGCCGCAACTGGGGCAGCGCCCGGCCACGTGGAACATGTGCACCATCTGGAACATCAGGTTCTCCTGCGCATTCACCTTCTGGCCGACCAGCTTGGGTTGGCGTGATCGGCAGACGCAGTTGTCCCAGCAGTAACAGACCGGACAGGCGTTGATGCAGGCGTAGCAGCGGATGCACTTCTCGAAGGCCTCGGCCATCAGCCGGTCCTTCTCCTTCTCGGGCAGGGCCTCGAACTCCTCGATCTCCCGCCACATCGGGGTCTGATCCTCGGGTTCGGTCACGGCCTCGCCGGCCAGATCGTCGAAGTATCGCGGATTGGGGTATTTGCAGCTGCGGCAATGATCCAGCAGATACTCCTCGCGCGCCAACTGCTTGGTCTCCCCGTCCTGATTGGTGACGGTGATCGTGTCGCCCTCGACCTCGATCTTGACCACCTCGTTGGCGAACATCTTGGAGATCGCGCGCCGGTTGACGATGCCCTCGCAGGGCACGCCCACCACATACAAGCGTTCGCGGTCGACCAGCTCTTCTTGCAGCAGCGAGACCAGGGTGCGGCTATCGCAGCCCTTGACCGCCAAGCCGATCTTGGCCTGGGGCGGGTCGGGCATCTTGCGCTTGAGGAAGGTGGTCAGGTTGTAGGCCGCCAGTGGATTCCAAACCAGGTCGTCGACCTTGTCGGCGCTGCGCACAAATCCGGGGATGACCTCGGATTCGTTGTAGCCGGCGGTCCAACCGATGAAGTAATCCACCCGGCCTTCTTCGAGCGCTGTGCGCGCCAGTTCGCGGATGCGCTGCTCTACCGCCTTGTAGTTGCCGTTGGCAGGGCTCACAGGGCCCTCCCCTCACGCGGCCCGAGCTTCTCCACGCCCTTGATGAACTCGGTGACTACCTGTTGCCAGCGCTGGGCTTCTGACGCCGAGACCCAGGTGTACTTGAAGCGCTCGGGCTCGAAGCCCAGTTGCGGCAGCATGCGTTCGAGCAGCTCCAACTTGCGCCGGGCATAGTAGTTGCCCTCCGCGTAGTGGCAGTCGCCGGGGTGGCAGCCACTGACCAACACGCCGTCCGCCCCCTTCTCGAAGGCCTTCAGGATATGCAGAGGGTCGATGCGTCCCGTGCAGGGAACCCGCACGATGCGGAAGTCGAAGGGTTGGCGCAACCGGGCCGTGCCCGCGCCATCGGCGCCCGCATAGCTGCACCAGTTGCAGAGGATGCCGACCACCTTGACGCGTCCCTCCCCGTCCCAGGAGGCGGTGGTGCCGGTTGCTTTTTCCGTTGCCTGTGCCATCGTCACCGCCTTTCTAGGTTAGGAGGACTTCTTCGATCTGATCGAGAACCGACTGAGTGCCAAAGCCCTTGAGGTCGATGCAGTTCACCGGGCAGGTGGCCACGCAGATGCCGCAGCCCTGGCAGACGGTCTCAATGATATGGCTCTTGTAGCTGCCGTCCCGGAGCTCCTCCTTCTCGGGAGCGCCAAAGGGGCAGACCTCGATGCACTTCCAGCAGGAAACGCAGCGGCTCTGGTCGACCCGCGCGATCATCGGCGAGGTCTTCAGTTTGTCTTTGGCCAGCAGTCCCAGCACCTTGGCCGCGGTGCCCGAAGCCTGTGCCACGGTGGTGGGGATGTCCTTGGGCGCCTGGCAGGCTCCCGCCAAGAAGATACCGGCGGTGTTGGTCTCGAGCGGCCGCAGCTTGGGGTGAGACTCTTTAAAGAAGCCGTATTGGTCGTAGCTGATGTTGAGGCGCTGGGCGAGTTCGGAGGCACCGTCGGCTGCCGTTATGCCCGAGGCCAAGACCACGAGGTCGGCGTCTATCTCCACCTGCTTGCCCAGCAGGGTGTCCATGCCCCGCACCTTGACCTTGCCCCGCTCCTCGTAGAGCTTGGACACGCGGCCGCGCACGTACTTGACCCCGAACTCCGTCTGAGCCCGCTTGACGAACTCCTCGTAACCCTTGCCGAAGGCCCGGATGTCGATGTAAAAGACGTAGACCTCGGTCTCCATGCCCACGTGATCCTTGGTCAGGATCGCCTGTTTGGCCGTGTACATGCAGCAAACGTTTGAGCAGTAGGGCCGGCCCACCGACTCGTCCCGCGAGCCGATGCACTGGATGAATACCACGGTCTTGGGCTCCTCCGGCTCCACGTCCTTCTGGCCCATGGTGGAGGGCCGCACCACATGACCGTGAGTGGGACCCGAGGCGTTCAGCATACGCTCGTACTGCAAACCCGAGATCACATCGGGAATCCGCCCCGAGCCGTACTCGTGGTAGTACTCCTCCCAGGGGAAAACGTCCTGGCCCGTGGCCACCACGATGGCTCCGAACTCTTTCTGCATGTACTCGTCCTGCTGCTCGTAGTCTATGGCGTCCGCCGGACAGACCCGCTCGCAGACCCGGCACTTGCCCTCCTGGAACCAGCGGCAGTAATCCACCTGGATCGCCGCCCGTTTGGGCACCGCCTGGGGGAAGGGGATGTAGATGGCCTTGGTGGTGGCGATCCCCTCGTTGAAAGCATCCGGCGCCTTGGCCGGGCACTTCTGCTGGCAGAGCTCGCAGCCGATGCACTTGTCCCAGTCGACCATCGACGCCTTCTTGCGGATGTCGACGGTGAAGTTGCCCACGTAACCCTGCACCCGGTCGACCTCGGAGTAGGCCATGATCTCGATGTTCTCGTGTTGGGCGCAGTCGACCATTCGGGGCGTGAGAATGCAGGCGGAGCAGTCGATGGTAGGAAAGGTCTTGTCCAGCTGGGCCATGGTGCCGCCGATGGTGGTCTCCTTCTCCACCACGGTCACCTTGAGGCCGGCCTCGGCCAGATCGAGCGCCGTCTGGATGCCGGCCACACCGCCGCCGATCACCAGCACGTCCTTGTTGACCTCGACCTCGTTGGCGTAGAGCGGCTCCAGGTCGCGCACCTTGGCGACCGCCATCTTGATGAGGTCGTAGGCCTTCTCGCTGCCCTCGGGCTTGTCGGCGTGGATCCAAGAGCAGTGCTCGCGGATGTTGGCCATCTCGAAGAGGTAGGGGTTGAGCCCCGCCCCTTCCACGGTGCGCCGGAAAGTGACCTCGTGCATGTGCGGGGAGCAGGCGGCCACCACCACGCGGTCCAGGTTTTTCTCCCGGATTGCCTGCTGGATGGCCTGCTGTCCGGGCTCAGAGCAGGTGTAGATGATGTCCTCGGTATGGACGACGCCCTTGAGCTCCCCGGCGCGGGCCGCGATGCCCTCGGAATCGACGGTCGCCGCTATGTTCGTGCCGCAGTGGCAGACGAAGACTCCGATCCTCATTCGCGCTCCTCCACGTTCTTCGCCTTCGCTTCCTGCTTCTTGCGCTCGGCCTTCTTGCGCGCCTTCTCCGCAGCCTCCTGCGCCTTGCGCTCGGCTTCAGCCCGCACTTCCGCGGCCTTGGCGATTGCCCGCTCCACCACCGGAGTGGGGTCGATCAAGTGCTTGTCCAGCATCATCTCTTTGACAGTGAAGCCCAAGCCCAGGCCGATAACCTGGGTCAGGTAGAGCACCGGCATGTGGTGGCTGGTGCCCATGGCGTCGTTTAGCTGGTGCTGGCGCATGTCCAGATTCTGGTGGCACAGGGGACAGGCGGCCACGATGGCGTCGGCTCCGGCCTCCTCCGCCTGGGAGAGGATCTTCTCCGAGAGTCTCTGCTGAATAATCTTGTTGGGCACGCCCACGCTGGCCCCGCAGCACTCGGTCTTGTAGTTCCACCAGACGACGTCGGCTCCGGCGGCAGCCAGCAACTGGTCCATGATCATGGGCTGCTCGGTGTCGCATTCGCCGGTCAGTTCGGTGGGCCGGGCCAGCAGGCAACCATAGTAGGGCACCACCTTGAGCTGGGAGAGGTCGGTGGTGGGCAGCTTGGCCAGCGTCGCCAGCCCCACCTTCTCTTTGAGAAACTCAGGCAGGCTCCACACCCGGACCTCTCCGGTATATGGCTCGTCCATGATCTCGTTGACCTCGGCCCGGAAGTCGGCATCGGCATGGACCTCCACCTCGGCGTTCTTCTCCCGCTGATAGCAGGCCGGACAGGGAGCCAGCAGTTCCTCGCCGATCTTGGCGGCCTGACGCAGGTTGCGCGTCGCAAGCGCCTGCGCCAGCAGATGGTTGGTCATGTGCGCGGGAGACGCCCCACAGCAGGTCCAATCCTTGACGACCTCATAGTCGATTCCCAGCGACTCGAGCACGATGCGGGTGGAGCGGTCGAACTCGATCGCGGAGTGCCGCAGCGAGCACCCCGGGTAGTAGGCTACGCCTGCCATCTGGCCTTCTCCATCGCTTTGTCGTAGATGCGTCTGACTTCGCCGGCACCCGCCGCCCGCCGGGGGATGGGATCCAGCTTGCCCCGAGTCAGCATCGGCATGCCCAGGCCGGCGTCGTTGAACGGCTGTCCTGATTCCAGATTAAAGCGCACCAGCAAGAGCGCCTCGTTCAGCTGTCCGAAGCGGGCGATGTTCTTGAGGAAGGCGTGGTTGAAGGTCTCCACGTGCTCGGGTACGGCGATGCCGCGCGCGGCGGCGATAGTCTTCAGATCCTCGATGATGCCGGCCACGTCGATGGTGCGGGGGCAGCGAGCCGAGCAGGTGAGACATTGAATGCAGTTCTGCACGCTCTTCGAGTGAAGCAGTTCATCGACCAGCCCCACCTGGAGCATGCGCATCAGCTGGTTCGGCGGGTAATCGAAGGTGAAGTTGGCCGGGCAGCCGGCGGAGCAGTTGCCGCACTGGTAGCACTCGGCCACGTCGGCCTGCACCTCTTCGATTAGCTTCTCGCGGTACTCGCGGGCCTGCTCAGGGTTGTATCTGATCAAGCCGACCTCCTGAGGTTGGCGGGGCTACGGAACTGGGCTGGCGCCAGAGCCGTTGCTCGAAGCGCCAGAGGGCCGTTGCTCAAAAAGAGAATGTGCACGCCTCCACAAGGTGGGCGCCCGGGCAGTATACATTGCCCACTTGCTCTCCACAAGCCAGAAGGCTCAGACGACTGACTGCAAAATGGCCGTTTTTGCAGGGAGTTTTGCAATACGAAAGAAACTGGTCTGACCACTGACCGCCTTCGCCCCCAGCCCCCGCTCCGCCCGGTGCGCCCTATTGGTCTAAAAGACCTCAACCAGACTGTAATCGGTGCGCCGTTGCGCCGGCACAAACCCGGCCTGCCGGATCGCGTGCTTGAGGTCGTCCGCAGAGACACTGAAGGTCACTCCGGCGGCGGCCACCACGTTTTCCTCGATCATGGTGCTGCCCAGGTCGTTGGCTCCGAAGTGCAGAGCCACCTGACCCACCCTGAGTCCCTGAGTAACCCAGGAGGCCTGGATGTTGGGGACGTTGTCCAGATAGAGCCGCGAGACCGCCAGAGTGGTCAGGTAGTCGACGGCTGTGGCCGATTCGGCTTCTTCCTCCAGCTCGGTGTTGCCCGGCTGAAAGGTCCAGGGAATGAAGGCGCGAAAGCCTCCCGTCTCGTCCTGCACTTCTCGGACGCGGCGCATGTGCTCGACCCGATCCTCCAGGCTCTCCAGGCTGCCGAACATCATGGTGGCCGTGCTCTTCATCCCGATCCCGTGCGCCTCGCGCATGACCCGCAGCCACGGTTCGGTCCGCGCCTTGCGGGGAGCGATGCGTTCGCGCACCGAGTCCACCAGGATTTCGGCGCCGCCGCCCGGAAGCGAATCGAGGCCGGCCGCATGCAGACGTTCGAGCACCGTGGTGGTGTCCAGTCCGCTGATCTTCGCGATGTGAAGGATCTCGGGCGGCGACAGCGAGTGGATGGTGATCGGGAAACGGTCCTTGATCGCCCGGAAGAGCTCCTCGTAGTACGCCACTCCCAGATCGGGGTGATGACCTCCCTGCATCATCACGGCGGTGCCGCCCAATTCGATGGTCTCCTCGATCTTCTCGAAGATCTCCTCCTGGGTGAGCACATAGGCTCCCTCCTGGCCCGGAGCGCAGTAAAAAGCGCAGAAGTCGCACTGGGTGATGCAAACGTTGGAGTAGTTGATGTTGCGGTCGATCACGAAGGTGACGCGGTCACCGGGAAGCGTCTGGGCCCGGCGCTCAGAGGCCAGCTCACCCAGACGCAGGAGGTCGCGCGAGCGCAGCAAGCCAACCGCCTCCTCATCGGAGAGCCTCTCGCCGGCCCGGACTCTAGCGGCGACGCCGGAGGGGAATTCGGCAGCGGGCGTCACGCCGGCACCGCCCACGCTTCTTCGGGTCCCCCGAACTCGTCCAGAAAGCGCAACTCGGGGAGTTCGACCAGTTCGCCCGCCTCGTGCGCAAGCTCGTAGTAGCGCCGCAGACCCGTCCGATATTCCGGCTCGAAGCCGTAATGGAGCATGCGGAAATAGCGTTCCAGGCAGTCCCTGCCAAAACGGGAGAGCCCAGCCGCGGCGTCCACCACCTCGTCCGCCCGCTCGTGGCCCACGCCCATGGAGCTCACCAGCTCCTCCTCCACCGAGAGGAGGGCCCATGTATGGTCGTGGACGAACTCGCGCCGAGCGGCCCAGACCGCGTAGACCATCGGCAGGCCCGTCCAGTCCTGCCAAACCTGTCCCAGATCATAACGCCGCGCGTCCGAGAAGGGGAAGTACATCGCTTCGAGTCCCTCGTCCCCAATTAGCAGGACCGCACCCACCTCGTCCAGAGCCTGCTCAGGAGGCACCTGGAGTTCCACGTACTCGACGTCGCTGCCGTATCGCAGCTTGAGAATCGTCTTGAGCAGGGCCACCGAAGTCGCGCTCTTGGGGGTTAGCGCCACCGCAGAGATGTGCTCGATCGGAGCCCGCGTCACCAGTTGGATGCTGTCCACCGCGCCCCTGGACGAGATGGAAAGCCGGGGGGAGAGAGCCAAGTGGCGATGGTTTCGGGCGTAGGCGATGGAACTGATCGGGCCAAAGTCGATGGTGCCGGAAACCAGCATGCGGTTCAGATCGGTGGGCACTCCCGAGATCAGTTCGAAGTTGGCGGCCTTCGCCAGTCCGGCCTCCGCCCGCCTCCGCAGCCCATGGTAAAGGGGATAGCAGTTGAGAAACTCGATATGACCGACGCGGACCCTCAAGCCGAGACTCCCCGGCGCCCGCCCTCGGGGACAGCAGTGATGCCCGAAGGCTCCGCGGGTGCCTGCCCGGCCACGGGAAGATAGAAGGTGTCGCGTTCAACGGGAACCCGCCCGGCGTCAACGATTATGCGTTCCAGTTCAGCGCGGGCCACGGCCTGCCCCGCCTGGGATCCCGCCGCTTTGGTGATGGTTTCCTCGACGATCGTGCCGTCCACGTCATCCACACCGAAGAAGAGGCTGACCTGCGCCAGTTTGAGCCCGATCATCACCCAGTAGGCTTTGATGTGCGGGAAGTTGTCGAGCAACAGGCGCGCCGCTGCCAGGACCTTCAGGTCCTCGACTCCCGTGGACCCGGGCAGATGAGAGAGTTCGGTGTTCTGCGGGTGGAAGGCCAGCGGGATGAAGGCCAGAAAGCCGCCGGTTTCGTCCTGAGCCTCGCGCAGCGCCAGCAGGTGGTCGACCCGCTCCTCCAAGCTCTCGACATGCCCGTAGAGCATGGTGGCGTTGGTCGGCAGGCCGGCGCGGTGGGCCGTCTTGTGCACCTCGAGCCAGCGCTCTCCGGAGATCTTGCGCTCGCAGACCAGCCCGCGCACCCGCGGGGAGAAGATCTCGGCGCCCCCGCCGGGAAGGCTGCCCAGCCCCACGTCCTTCAGGTCCAGAAGCACCTCTTCCTCGCTCATCCCCGCATCCTGGGCGAAGTGGACCATCTCCGAGGCGGTGAAGGCTGTCAAGGTGATGTCCGGTACGGTCTCGTGCAGGCGGACCATCATCTCCCGCACCTCGGCGTAGCTCATCTGCGGGTGCTCGCCGCCGACGATGTGCAGTTCGGTCGCCCCCAGCGCCGCCGCCTCCCGCGCTTTGGCCAGGATCTCCTCGAGCGTGAGTGCGTAGGCCCCCTCTTCGCCCGCCTCCCGGGAAAAGGCGCAAAAACGGCACATGTTCTTGCAGATGTTGGTGTGGTTGATGTGCCGATTGTTGATGAAGTAGACGGTTTCGCCTGCTCCGGTCTCGGCCGCCTTGCGCCGGCGGGCCAGGTCGGCCAAGCGGCCCACGCGAAGCAGATCGGGGCTGCTCAGAAGAGCGAGGCCGTCGTCGCGGCCGAGCCGCTCACCGGCGCGCACCTTCTCCTCGACCAGATCGAGAGACGCCCTCAGGCGGGCGCCGGCCCCGTTCGCGCCTTTGGCGGCGCCGTTCGTATCGTTCGCGCTATTCGGGCCGCTCGGGCCGTTCGCGCCGCTGGCGCCTTCGGCGGCGCCTTTCGCGGCGGAGGCACGCGGGTTCTTGTTTTTGTATTCGCCAGTACTCATTTGCTCCTCAAAGTCTAGGCCGAGGCGTGGTGAAGGGCGATGATCCCCCCGGCCAGGATCTCGTAGCGTGGATTTTGCATGCCCGCGGAACGCATGATCTCCCGCAGGGTCTCGGGATCGGGGAAGCGGCGCACCGAGGCAGGAAGATACTCATAGGCCGAGCCGTTACTCCCGGCCAGCCGGCCCAGCACCGGCGCGCCCAGGTCGAACCACAGCCCGAAGAACTGCTTGAAGCCGATGATCTGCGGCTGGGTGATCTCTAAACAGACGACTCGCCCTCCCGGACGCACCACGCGGCGCATCTCGGTAAAAGCCCGCTCGATGTCCGGCACGTTTCGGATGCCAAAGCCGACGGTCGAAGCGTCGAAGGTGTCGTCGGCGAAAGGCAGGCTGAGCGCGTCGCCCTGAACGAAATCCACCCATTGTTGATTTCGCCCGCTCTTCTCCCGAGCCACGGCGAGCATCTCCTCGGAGAAGTCGAGGCCCACCACTCTCCCCTGGGGCCCCACGACCCGCCGCAGGGCGAAGGCAAAGTCGCCCGTCCCGGTAGCCACGTCCAGTGCCGCATCGCCGGGACCTACCTGAGCCAGGAGCACTCCGAGTTCGCGCCAGCGATGGTGAAGACCGGCACTCATCAGGGTGTTGAGCAGATCGTAGGAACCGGCGATGGTGTCGAACATCGCCCGTACCTTGCCGGGGTCGGGAGCCGCGTCGACGCGCTTGAGCAGGGGGAGCTTCACCGGACGCCCCCCTAACCCTGCAACAAGACCGCGCCCGTGGCGAACACGAAGAACACGACGCTGATAATGCTGTTCATAGTCATGAGGGCCATGCCCGTCTTGGCCAGGTCGACCTCTCGCACCAGCCAGTTCTCGTAAGCCAAGAGACCCGCACTGATCAGGACGCCCGCGAAAAAGAGCCAGCCCACCCCGGTGACAAGACCGGTGAGGGCCAGTAGAGCGATCGAGCCGGTGTGAAGCACCCGGGGCAGCCAAACGCCCGCCCGATAGCCGAGGTCCGCCGGTACCGAGTGGATTCCGTGCGAGCGGTCGAAGGAGACATCCATGAAAGAGTAGATGATGTCGAATCCCGCGATCCACAAGGCCACCGCTCCGCCCAGCAGGAAGGGCTCCCAGGTCACTTCTCCCGTGACCGCGACCCAGGCGCCCACCGGTCCCAGGCCTATGGTGGCCCCCAGGAACAAATGACAGAGCCAAGTCCAGCGCTTGGTCAAGGGATAGATCAGAAAGGGAAGTACGACCAGGGGCCAGAGATAGCGGGTGATCTCGGGCAGGTTGAAGGTCGCGGTGATGAGCACGGCCAGGCTGACCAGCGAGAAAACCCAGCCTTCCACCCGCGAGAGTCTCCCCGCCGGCAACTCGCGTACGGCGGTGCGGGGGTTCATGGCGTCGATCTCCGCGTCCAGCAGACGGTTGAGCGCCATCGCCAGAC
>Ga0075525_10000685_pt1 | contig 11149 bp, 11 predicted proteins | sample NGEPertwo_FD_74795 | JGI IMG/M metagenome (GOLD analysis project Ga0075525, IMG submission 74795) | Arctic peat soil microbial communities from the Barrow Environmental Observatory site, Barrow, Alaska, USA - NGEE Permafrost154B-two | ecosystem: Environmental > Terrestrial > Soil > Wetlands >...
GTGCCGTCTGTGGCGCCTCGGCCTTCTGTCCCTCCGTCTGTCGGCGAGGGGCCCTGCGGCGCGCTCGCGCTCGGTTCGAAGCGCTCCTCGATCAGAAGCGTCGTGTCGCCGCGGCCGATGGCGTCCACCGGCGCCTTCCACTCGAAGGCGTCGACGGCGCCGGTGACCGGCGACACGGGCAGCCAGCGGTCCGACACATAGCCGTCGGCGATCCAGGCGCGGTCACGGGGCGCGCGCACGGCACGGCCGAGCCATTCCCGCTCGCGTCCCTTGTCGCCCTCGCCGCCCTCGATCCGGGCCATCAGCGTGCAGATGCGCGCCGACGGGCGGTCCTCGAGATAAGGCGCCAAAGCATCGCGGGCCACCTGCCAGTCATGGGCCTCGACGGCGGCGTTGGCCACGGCGATGGCGCCTTCGATGTCGTTCGGGGTGAGACCGGCGAGATATTCGACACGCTTCAGCCGGTCGCGGGGCGACAGGCCGGGCTTGGCGAAAGCGTAAGCGACCGCCAGGTCGGGATGGGGCGACAGCTTCCAGGTTCGGGTGATCTGGCGGGACGCGGCGCGGGCCTCCCCCTTGGAGGCGAAGATGCGGCCGGCGAGCGCGGCCGCCGGCACGAGAGACGGCGCCAGCCGCAACGCCTCATTGGCGAGCGTCAGCGCCTTGTCGGGATTGAAGGCTTCCGCCTCGCGGGCTTCCGCCGTCAGCAGCACGGCGCGGCGGCGGTTGGCGATATCGGTCTGCACATGGCCGTTTTGGCGGGCGATGGCGAGCGTGTTCAGCGCGCCGTCCCAATCGCCGGCCCGGGCTTGAATGTCGAACAGCGCGTTGACCCCCCAAGCGAGCTTGGGATCGCGCTGGACCGCCTGCTCGGCGAGGGTGCGGGCGGCATCGGCATCGTTGCTGCGCTGGGCCTCGAGGAAGAGGCCGCGCACGCCGAGAAGCTGGGTCTCCGGCCGGTCGAGCATGGATTCGAACGCACGACGGGCCGCTGGCCTGTCCCCTTTGAGCTGGGCGGCTTGTGCCTTGAGCAGCGCCGTTAACGGCTCGCGCGGCAGATTGCGTCCGGCGATCCCGGCATAGCGCTGGGCGAGCGCCCGGTCGCCGACGCCGATGGCCAGAAGGCCGTGCGACAGCGCCTCGTGGCCTTGCTGCCGCCGCCGCTCCCGGACGTAAGCCGCCATGGCCGCGGGCCGCGTCCACACGTAGCGCAGCAGCGCGAAGGCAAGAATGAACAGCGAGACCAGGACGGCCATCACCAGTGCCGCGACGAAGGCGGATGTCTCGATCTGATAGCCGAGCCACTCGATCGCCACGGTGCCGGGGCGATCAGCGAGCCAGGCGAGGCTCAGGGCCGCCGCCACGATAAGGAGAACGAAAAGGAGAATGCGGATCATCGTCTAGTCATGCTCGGTTCGATTTGACGCTGGGCTCCCGCTTAAGGAGACGAGCAGGATGTTCTGAAGCCGCTGCATGGTCTCCTCGGCGCCGAGGCGGGCGCGTGCCTGGTCGAGCCAGGTCGCGAACGCCGCGCGTTGGGCCCCTTGAAGCGTTTCGACCTCTTTCACGGTGTCGGCAAGGTTGCCTTGCTCCAATTGTGCCTCGGCTCTTGCCAGCACGGCATCGGGCGCATCGCCCTCGGCTTCCGCATCGACGCGCCTGATCTTGATCAGGGACTCAGCGCTCGCCACCAAGCGGTCGAGAATCGACCCGCCGGCTGCGGGAGCGGGCACGGCAGTTGCTGCGTCCTTCGCCGCCTTGAATGCGCGCGTCAGTTCAGGGACGGTTGGGATCCCGCTGTCCTCGTAGTCGAGCAGACGCCCAAGCTCGCCGGCCCCCGGCGACAGCGCCGCCAGTGTTGCAAGCTCGGGCGCGTAGGGCCGTCCCTCGCCGACCGCGGCCCGCAGATTGGCAAAGGCGATCGCCAGAGTGGCCGCCTTGGTATCGCTGGCATCTTTGTCGACGGCACTGAGCAGGGTGGGCAGCGCGGCTTCGAGCTTGCCGAGCCGTTCGTCGAGCACGGCGATCTCAGGCACAAGCCGCGCGGCCTCGCCCGAACTGAGTTCCGCCTCGGCAAGCGCCCGTAGCTTGGCATCGAGCCCGGCGACCTCCTTGCGCAACGCTTCGAGCGCTGCGGCATTGGCGGATTTGGCCTCGGCCAAAGCTGCGTCGAGCTTGCCATCGAGGCGCTGCTCGGCCGCGCCGATCTGCTGGCTGATCGCCGCGGCGTCGCCAACCGAGCCGCCGTCCTTCGCTGCTGTGGCCATGGCCTTGAGGCTGGTTTCGAGCTGAGCCACCCGGTCGGTCAGGCTTGAGACTTCCGGCGGGAGCTCGGCGTCCTTGCCTTCGAGGTCATTGAGCCGGGCGTCGAGCTTGGCCATTTGGTCGGTCAAGGCCGCGCCATTGTCCGGCGCCGGTGCGCTCTCGAGCTTGGCGATGCGGGTTTCGAGGGGCGAAAGATCCGGCGCCTCCGCCGGCGCGTTCATGGGCAGATAATCCCAGGCGAGAGCGAGGGCGCCTGCGCCGACAAGGCCGCCGAGCAGCCCCGCCGTGAGATTGCCGAGGATTCTACCCCCGGGCCCACGACTTGACGGCGGCGCGGCCGTCACTTGCGCCTCCGTCTCGGGCGGCTCTATCGCGTCGGCATTGTCTTCGGTGCTTACCTCGTCGGACTTTGCCTCTTCGGACTTTGTCTCTTCGGACTTGGCCTCCGCTGACTCGACGGAAACGTCATCCTTGGCTGCCACGTCCGGCTCGACGGTCACTTCGGTGGCCGTGCCTTCGATGGTCGGCACCGGTCGGGTGCCCGCCTGGTCCTGGCCGTTGTCGTTTTTGCCGAAGGGGCCCGCCATCACGTCGTTACCTTTACGTCCTGAGAGATTCGCGTCACTCACGAAGATGGCGCGCCGGAGTCCAAGAGCGCAAGGACATCTTCCTCGCGCGGATGCGCGGGCACGCGCACTTCAAAACCCAATGGCATTACCGCCTCTGCTACCGCCTGGGACAGGCAATAGCAAACAAGGCCCTGAGCTTGCGTTACCACTCCGTGACGCTCGGCCAGCGCGGCAAAGGTCTTGGCGGTGCGCGGCGACAGGAGGATGACGCCGGAGATGTCGCCAGACGTAAGACCGGCCACAATCTCGGCGGAAAGCGTTTCGGCCGGATGGGACCGGTAGAGCACCGGCCGGCGGAAGGTGAACCCCTCCTCTTCGAGCAACGGCTTCAGGTCGAAAGCCACCGCTTCGGCGGCGACATGCACGAGCGCGCCCTTCTCGGGGTGAAGCTCCGTGCGGATCAGCGGCAGCAGGCCGGCGCCCGTGCCGGGACCGATGGTCACCTCGGCGAAGCCAAGCTGTTGCGCCGCCCGGGCCGTGGCCTCGCCAACCGCGAATAGCGGCAAGGCAAGCGCCTGTTTCAGCTCCGCATGGGCCGCCAGCGCCCGCAGGGCATTGCGGCTGGTGACGATCAGCGCCTGCGCCCCGTCGAGGTCGAGGGACACGCCAGGCAGAAACTCGATGGCGAGCAACGGCGCGAGCACGGGCTCATGCCCGCGCGCGGTAAGCGCCTCCGCCTCACGGGTCGCATCGAATTCGGGCCTGGTCACGAGCACACGCATCATTGCTGACCTGTCATGTGATGCCTGTCATGGCAAACTTACGAGGAAGTTGGGGCCCGCCCGGGCGAGCACCTCGTCGCCGGCGTCACGGCCGAGCGCTCTCGCATGCTCCGCCTGCCCGGTCACCTCGACATCATGCCATTCTGCGCCGCCTGGCGTGAGGATCAAGCCGCGAAAGCGCATAATGCCGTCGGCGATCTCGGCCAGCCCGGCAATGGGCGTGCGGCACGAGCCGTCGAGACGGGCAAGGAAGGCGCGTTCGCACGTCACGGCGGTTTCCGTCGCCGGGTCGTTCAGCGGGGCCAGCAATGCGTGGGTCTCCTCATCGTCGGCGCGGGCCAGAACAGCGATGGCGCCCTGGGCGACCGCCGGCAGCATCTCATCGACGGAAAGAATCGCGGTCACCTGGGCCGCAAGGCCCAGCCGATCGAGACCCGCCATGGCCAGCAGGGTCGCATCGGCGACGCCCTCGTCGAGCTTTCTCAGCCGCGTCTCGACATTGCCGCGGAAATCGACGACGCGGAGGTCCGGCCGCAAGCGCTTCACCTGAGCGCCACGCCGCAGAGATGAAGTGCCAACCACGGCGCCGGGCGGAAGTTCCATCAGAGACGGGGCCTTGGGACTCAGAAAAGCGTCACGCACATCGGCGCGGGGCAGCACGGCCGCCACGGAGAGCCCTGTGGGCAGGACGGTCGGCAGATCCTTCATGGAGTGCACGGCCAACGCCACGTCGCCCCTGAGCTGCGCCTCGTCGATTTCCTTGGTGAACAAGCCTTTACCGCCAACATCGCTGAGCGGCCGGTCCTGGATGCGGTCGCCCGAGGTGGTAATGACTCGCAGATCGACATCGCCCTCGCCCAGGCCATGGGCCGCCATGAGGCGCTCGCGCACATGGCGCGCCTGCCACAGAGCAAGCGGGCTGCCACGGGTACCGATCAGGCAAAGACGGGCCGGCAAAGCGGAACTCCTTGAGTTCTTTGGGTGAAACGGGCCACAGTCCCCGCATTAATGGCCGGTTTCGGCTCCCCCTTCAATCACTCGTCGCGGACGCCTATTGAGAGCGCATGACTGACAGCGAAAAAAGCGCCCCTTTGACCATGCTCGGCATCGAGACGAGTTGCGACGAGACGGCCGCGTCCGTGGTGCGCCGGAGCGCGGACGGACGTGGCGAGATCTTGTCCAATGTGGTGCGCCTGCAGCTCGATTTGCATGCGGCCTATGGCGGGGTGGTGCCGGAAATCGCCGCCCGCGCCCATATCGACTTGCTCGATGCGGCTGTCCGCCAAGCGCTCGCCGATGCAAAGCTCGGCTTCGAGGCGGTCGACGGGGTCGCCGCGGCGGCGGGACCTGGCCTGATCGGCGGGCTCATCGTCGGCATGACCACTGCGAAAGCGATGGCGCTCGGGCTCGAGCGGCCCTTCATCGCGGTCAATCACCTCGAAGCCCATGCACTGAGCGCCGGCCTCACCGATCACCTCGGCTTCCCCTATCTCCTGCTTTTGGTGTCGGGCGGGCACACCCAGCTTCTGATCGTCAAGGACGTCGGCAGTTTCGAGCGGCTCGGCACGACGCTCGACGATGCCCTGGGGGAAGCGTTCGACAAGGCGGCCAAGCTGCTCGGCCTGCCTTATCCCGGCGGGCCCGAGGTGGAGGCTTGCGCCGCGCGCGGCCGGCCCACCATCAAGCTGCCGCGCCCGATGCTGGGGCGGCCGGAGCCGCATTTCTCCTTCGCCGGGCTCAAGACGGCGCTGCGCCAGGAGGCGCTTGCCCGGGCGCCGCTCAGCGACGCGACGGTCGCCGATCTGTGCGCCAGCTTCCAGGAGGCCGTGGCCGAGGTGGTCAGCGACCGCACGACGCGCGCCATGGACATCTATGCGGCCCGTCTGGGGCCCGAGGCGCCCCGCGCGCTGGTGGTGGCCGGCGGGGTCGCCGCCAACCAACGGCTCAAGGCCGCGCTTCAGGCGGTCGCGGAGGCCGGCGGGTTCCGCCTGGTCGTGCCGCCGCCCGACCTTTGTACCGACAATGCCGCGATGATCGCTTGGGCCGGAGCGGAGCGGCTCGCGCGCGGTCTCGCCGACGACATGGCCGCGCCGGCCCGCGCCCGCTGGCCGCTCGATCCCGACGCGCCGCCGGCGCTCGGCGCCGGGGTCAAAGCATGAGCTTGAGTTCGCCCCAAGCCGCGCATTTTGGGATATGAAGACCCCGAGGGATCGCATGGAACTTCAATCAGTCGGGATCATCGGGGCAGGCGCGTGGGGGACGGCGCTCGCCCTCACCGCGCGGCGCGCCGGCCGCGACGTCCTGCTCTGGGCCCGCGAGCCGGAAACGGTCGCCGCCATCAACGAGACCCATCGCAACGATGTCTTCCTGCCAGGCGTCGCACTCGATCCGGCGATCGAGGCCACCTCACGCTTCAACGAGGTCGCCACCTGCGACATGCTGCTGATGGTGACGCCGGCGCAGCATTTGCGCGCCATCGTTGTCGCGCTCGCGCCTTACCTGAAGGAAGGCCATCCGCTGATCGTCTGCTCCAAGGGCATCGAGCAGGAAACCGGACGCCTGATGTCGCAAGTGGCCGGCGATCTGTTGCCGGCGACCGAGATCGCCGTGCTGTCGGGGCCGAGCTTCGCCGCGGATGTCGCGGCGGGTTTGCCGGCGGCGGTGACGCTCGCCACTTCGGACGAAGCGCTCGGCAGCGCGCTCAGCCACGCGCTCAGCGGCGCGCCATTCCGCTGCTATTGGAGCGGCGACGTGATCGGGGCCGAAATCGGCGGCGCGGTGAAGAACGTCTATGCGATCGCGGCGGGCATCGTCGTGGGCAAGGCGCTCGGCGCCAGCGCCCATGCCGCCCTGGTCACCAGAGGTTTCGCCGAAATGGCGCGGTTCGGCGTGGCGCTCGGGGCAAAGCTCGAGACCATGATCGGGCTCTCCGGCCTCGGCGATCTCGTGCTCACCTGCGGTAACCAGCAATCACGGAATATGTCGCTCGGCATCGCGCTCGGCCAGGGGCGAACCGTGGAGGACGCGCTCAAGGATCGGCTGACCGTGACCGAAGGCGTGCCCACGGCAAGCGCCATGGTCGAGACGGCCCGCGCGCGCGGTATCGACATGCCGATCGCGCAAGCGGTGCACTCGGTGATCTCGGGAGACACCACGGTCGACGAGGCCATCGAGGCGCTGCTGGCCCGGCCGCTCCGGCCGGAAATGTGAGGCCCCATGGACAGCCGTGAAGCGCCGCAATAGCTTCATTACCGACAAAGAGGGACGCCGATGCTGTACGCATTGATCTGCACCGACAAGCCGAACGGCCTCGCCATTCGCAAGGCAACCCGCCCGGAGCACCTCGCTTTTCTGGAGGGCCTCGGCGACATTCTCGTGTTCGCAGGACCGTTCACCGAGGAAGACGGCCAGACCATGAACGGCAGCCTGATCGTGGTCGAGGCGCCCTCGCTCCAAGCCGCGCGCGAGATCGCCGACAGCGATCCTTTTGCCAGAGCCGGCTTGTTTGCCGCCGTCGAGATCCGTCCGTGGCTGTGGACCATCGACAACACGGAAGAGACCGACGAGGAAGAGTGAGCGGCGCGCGCCATGGCCTACTGGCTGATGAAATCCGAGCCCGAGACCTGGTCCTGGGACGCGCAGAAGACAGAGGGCAAAGCGGGCGCCGAGTGGGACGGCGTGCGTAACTACCAGGCGCGCAACAACATGCGCGCGATGCGCAAAGGCGACCTCGCCCTGTTCTATCATTCGGGAAGCGAGAGAGCCTGCGTCGGCATCGTCAAGGTGGTGGCGGAAGCGCATCCCGACTCCACCGACGGCTCCGGCCAATGGGAGTGCGTCGACGTGGCGGCCGTCGCCGACCTGCCGAGGCCGGTGACGCTGGCCGAGATCAAAGCCAACCCGCAGTTAAAGGACATGGTGCTGGTCAAGAACTCACGGCTGTCGGTGCAGCCGGTGACGGCATCGGAATGGCGCAAGCTCTGCGCGCTCGGCGGCCTCGCCAATCCCCCATCAGCCTAGTGCCCGAAGCGCGTCTCCTGAGGTAAGGTCGGGAAAGCTCGCAAGTCTGGAGGGGGACAGAAATGACATTCTCAGGGGTGAACTACTTCGCGGTCATCGTCGCCACGCTTGCCGGCTTCGGCCTCGGCGCGATCTGGTACATGACTCTGTCGAAGCCGTGGCTGCGCGCCATCGGCAAGACGGAAGCCGAGCTGAAACGCGAGACGGGCTCGGCCAAGGCCATGCCCTTCGTCATTTCCATCGTCGCCCTCCTGATTATGGCCTGGATTCTGGCGGGCCTGATGGGCCATCTCGGCGACGTGACGGTGCGCGGTGGGCTGATCAGCGGGGCCTTCGTCTGGCTCGGCTTCGTCATCACCACGATGGGCGTGAACCACGCCTTTTCCGGCGCCAAACCGATGCTGACCCTGATCGACGGCGGCCACTGGCTGGCCGTACTGCTCATTCAAGGCGCCGTGATCGGCGCGTTTGGCCTTTAGAGAAGCTTGCGCGCGGGAGAAGACTTTTCCGTCATACTCGCCGCCAACACTAAGCGCACAAAGCGCGCGTTCGCGTAGGGAGGAGCGGACTGATGTCCGAACATAAGACGTACAAACTCGAGACGCTCAAGGTGCCGAAGACGTGGAAGGACCACGCCTTCATCGACAAGACCACGTACCGGAAGCTCTACGAAAAGAGCGTCGAGAAGCCCGACAAGTTCTGGGGCAAGGAGGGCAAGCGCCTCGACTGGATCAAGCCCTATACGCGCGTCAAGAACACGACGTTCGAGTATCCCAACGTGTCGATCAAATGGTTCGAGGACGGCACGCTCAACGTTGCGGCCAACTGCATCGACCGGCACCTGAAGAAGCGCGGCAAGAAGACCGCCATCATTTGGGAGCCCGACGACCCGAACGCGGACGCGCGGCATATCACTTATCGCGAGCTCTACGAGAATGTCTGCCGCTTCGCCAATGTGCTGAAGGCGCACGGCGTCAGACGCGGCGACCGGGTCACCATCTACATGCCGATGATCCCCGAGGCGGCTTACGCCATGTTGGCTTGCGCGCGCATCGGCGCAGTTCATTCCATCGTGTTCGGCGGCTTCTCGCCGGACTCGCTTGCCGGCCGCATCGAGGACTGCAAATCGAGCTTCGTCATCACCGCCGACGAGGGCGTTCGCGGCGGCCGCAAGGTCCCGCTCAAAGCGAACACCGACACCGCGCTTGAGAACAACGGGCACGTGAAAACGGTCCTGGTGGTCCGCCATACCGGCGGCGACGTGCCGTGGACCCCGGGCCGCGATGTGTGGCTCGACGAAGAGATGGCGAAGGTGCCGGCCGAGTGCCCGGCCGAGGAGATGAGCGCGGAGGATCCGCTCTTCATCCTCTACACGTCAGGCTCGACGGGAAAGCCCAAGGGCGTGCTCCACACCACGGGCGGCTATCTCGTCTTTGCCGCAATGACCCATCAATACGTTTTCGACTATCACGACGGCGACATCTATTGGTGCACGGCGGACGTCGGTTGGGTCACGGGCCACAGCTATATCGTCTACGGTCCGCTCGCCAACGGCGCGACCACGTTGATGTTCGAGGGCGTGCCCAACTACCCCGACGCGTCGCGGTTCTGGCAAGTCGTCGACAAGCATAAGGTCGAGATCTTCTACACGGCGCCGACGGCGATCCGCGCACTGATGGGCGCGGGCAGCGAGTACGTGACGCGCACCAGCCGCAAGTCGCTGAAGCTGCTCGGCACGGTGGGCGAGCCGATCAATCCGGAAGCATGGGAGTGGTACTACCACGTGGTCGGCGACAAGAACTGTCCCATCGTCGATACTTGGTGGCAGACGGAGACCGGCGGCATCCTCATCACGCCGCTGCCGGGCGCGACCAAGCTCAAGCCCGGCTCGGCGACGCTGCCGTTCTTCGGGGTCCAGCCGGCCATCGTCGACAATGAGGGCAAGATCCTCGACGGCGAAGCGGCTGGCAATCTCGTCATCCTCGACTCTTGGCCGGGCCAGATGCGCACCGTCTATGGCGATCATCAGCGATTCGTCGATACCTATTTCTCCACCTATAAGGGGATGTTCTTCACCGGCGATGGCGCCCGGCGCGATGCTGACGGCTACTATTGGATCACCGGCCGGGTCGACGACGTGATCAACGTGTCCGGGCACCGCATGGGCACGGCGGAAGTCGAATCCGCCCTGGTCGCGCATCCGAAGGTCTCCGAGGCCGCCGTGGTCGGCTATCCCCATGACCTCAAGGGGCAGGGCATCTATTGCTATGTTACCTTGATGGCGGGGGAGCAGGGCTCCGACGCGCTCAAGACGGAGCTGCGCGACTGGGTCCGCCACGAGATCGGGCCGATCGCGTCGCCCGACCAGATTCAGTTCGCGCCGGGATTGCCTAAAACGCGGTCTGGTAAGATCATGCGCCGGATCTTGCGCAAGATCGCCGAGGACGATTTCGGAAATCTCGGCGATATTTCGACGCTCGCCGATCCCGGTGTGGTGTCGGATCTCGTCGACAACCGTCAGAACCGAAGGCCGGCCTAAGCACGGGCGCGCGCATCAGGAGAGAGTTGGGGGAAGGGCAAGCGAATGACGTGGCTAATGCGAATTCTGGTCGGTCTCGGGATTGTGCTGGCGCTCGTGATCGCCATCGTGCTCCTGATCGGCAATTGGGGCACGAGCGATCCAGAGACCCAGGCGCTGTCCATGACCGTGGGCAACCGGACCGTCACGGTGGCCGGACACTACAAAGACACGCGGCAGGAATCCATGGCCGACGGCATCAAGGTCGTGGTGGACGGCCATGAGGTTCTCGTCTCGGCCGACCAGCTCACGGTGGACGGCAAGGTCCAGGTGCTGGAGCCGGACCAGGACGTTTTGGTCTACGTGGACAAGGACGGCAAAATCTCGGTGAAATTGGTCCACGAAGACGAAGGGGCCTCCGAAGAGGCCCCTGAATAGGATCGTCTGTTACGCCTAGCCCGCCATGACCTTGGTGAAATAGGCGAGAAGCGTGTTCCAAGCATCCTTGGTATCGCGGTCGAAGCTTTTCTCGAGCGATCGCTCGAGCGTCCAGACCAGCGCGCGGGACATGGTGCGGTAGTGACGCGACCGTATGCCGATCTGGCGGTGACGCGCGCCGAGCAGCTTGAGGGTCGGAGCGAGCCCATCTTCATGACCGAGCGAAATCATGGCGAGCTTGGCGCCGGCGGCGAACTTGCGCGCCTGCACCTCGACGGGTCCTGTGAACTTCTTGCGCAGGCTCGGATCGAGACGGAACAGCTTGAGGAAGAACAGCTGGGCGACGAGATCCAGCGCCGGCTCGACACGCAGGAAGCTCAAGCGGATCAGGCGCTTCTGCTCTGCCGTGAGCTGGGTCCCGGTGGACGGGGCGCTGCGCGTCCGGCGTGATCTCGATTTCGGGGCGGGGACGGGGGCTTGAATGGCGGCGGCTGGCATGACTCGGCTACTCCTCGAACGCTATTTGCGAGCCAGCATGCGGGTTTCGGATTGACGAA
>Ga0075525_10000687_pt1 | contig 11116 bp, 7 predicted proteins | sample NGEPertwo_FD_74795 | JGI IMG/M metagenome (GOLD analysis project Ga0075525, IMG submission 74795) | Arctic peat soil microbial communities from the Barrow Environmental Observatory site, Barrow, Alaska, USA - NGEE Permafrost154B-two | ecosystem: Environmental > Terrestrial > Soil > Wetlands >...
AAATGTAGTCAAGTGGCAACTATTTAAATGGCTTAATAGAAGAAGTCAAAGAAGAAGTTACACACTTGATACATTTTTCAATGGACTGCTGAAAACTTTTCCGTTATTAGAACCGACTATAAAAGTAAGCTTATTCTATAGATGAGTGAATATGATGTGAAGAGCCGTATGCCTTAGTAGGGCCCGGTTCCGTTGAGGAGCATGGGCGGAAACGCCTGTGTTTACTTAAGGTGGACCCTTTAATAAATGGGACGGTAACAATTGGGCAGTTGTAAATTGGGAAAATAACGGATCTGAGATTAGAAATATAAAAGATAAAAATGGGAAACAAAGATCGAGTACACGTAATGAAAAGTTCTACTTTAAAAAGGGTATTACCTACACTGCCAGTGGGTCTAAAGGTGCATCCTTTAGAATCCATCAGGAAAATTCATTATTTGATGTTGGCGGCTCTTGTCTTTTTCCAACCGGTGATTTTAAGAACTTAGAATATACAACTGCTTTATTGAATTCTAAAATTGTATTTTACATTCTTGACTGTCTGAATCCTACAGTAAATACTCAAGTTGGTGATTTACAAAGAATTCCTTTTGTTAAACCATCAAAAGAACTAGAAGAATGTATATCTGCTTTAGCGTCTCAAAATATTACAATCAAAATATATCTCAATTCCTATCGGGTCATTGAAATTAAATTTAAGAGAAACCCCCTTGTTGCTTTTTCAGAAGTTTCATTACGAGAGCGGGTATTGTCATACCTGAATTACGAAAATGCCCAATTAACATTGGTGCTGATTAATGAAGCCATAATCAACCAGCTCATTTTTAAATTATATGCTCTCAGCCCTGAAGACCAAACGCAGATAGAAGCCAATATTGGTAAATGTGTCGGAGAGTTACCAATATTGGCAGCAGCAAGAGATGAGTATTTGTCGGCAACCACCATCGAAAATGAATTAATCATCAAATTTATCCAAAACTTAGCTCTCACGACGTTTGAAGAGCAACAGATTCAAACTATAGAAGCAGAGTTTGCCAACCTCTATCAAAGCAACAACGACTTAGAAGAATTCTGCAAACGCCACAAGCTCAATCCCATCAATGTTTGGTATTGGTTCCGTGAAAGCAAAGTATTGCCTCAAGGTAGAACTGCAGAAATAGCTTTGGAGTTTTTGGCAGATACCTGTCGTACTATTTTAACAGAAGATAGTGATGGCATTATTCCTTTAGTCGGCTTGCCAGGTGAGCCGCGTTTATTAGACAGGATTGAACAGCATTGTGTTAATCAGGGCTTCACATCGGCCCAGTTTATGCAACTGGATGAATTATTAGGCCGACCCATGAACGAATACCTTGAGCATCACTTCTTCAAGAACTTCAGTGATCACCTTAACCTATTTATGTTTCTGCCCAAAACTCCCTTCATCTGGCATCTGAGCAGTGGAACAGTGCAGGGTTTTGAAGCCTATATCATCATCTACAAATGGAATAGGGATAGCCTGTATAAACTTAAAACTAAATACCTAGGCAAACGGGTAGAAAGTTTAGAATACCGTCAAATCCAATTAGCCGACGCAAACACAGCTCAGGCCCAAAACGAAAAAGAGAAAATTCGGTTGCAGTTGCTGGAAATTACGGAGTTTACGAGAAAGATCGATGAACTTATAGAGGAAGGCTACGATCCTAAACTGGATGATGGTGTGGGTAAAAATATATCTCCTCTGCAAAAGAAAGGCATGCTTCGCTGTGATGTGCTGAATGCAAAGCAACTAGACAAATATTTAAAGGCGGACTGGTAATGATTGATAAATGGTTTTTAGAAGATGTTGAACACCTTATCAAAAAACGCAAGCGAGTAGTCATCATAGATCCCAAAGCGCAGTGCCAGTTTCTCTTGTCTCTACTTGAAGATAAAGGATATACCATACTAAAAACAGATGGCAGCTTAACAGAAGAATGGCAAACTGTTAAAGAAGAGCTTTTTTTGCGCCATAAGGCGGAGACAGAGCATAAAGACGAACCCGTCGTATTTTATGTTACCCGCGAACAAGATAAACTCAGCTTTCTATTTGACTATTGTTTTACACATGGTTGTTTTGATGTAAGCAACCCCACTGAATGGCTAAAAATGAAACTGTTTGCCAATACCGGCCTGCAAGTACAGATGGATAACGCTATGCTGTTAGTCGCATGTAAGTTGGGTATAGGAAAAGATATTGCCTGGTGGAAGAAGATACTTCAAAACCTACAAGAGTTGGTAAACCTTGAAGATGAGCTGCTACCCTTTTTACATGATCCGGAAGGTTATTTAAAGGACAAAGAGGCAGACATCGGCAGGTTATTTGAAGAAAAGCTATTCGAAATGTTAGGTCAGCCTTATATAAATAAGCCGCCAAAAACTATAGCCGATGAAGTGGTAAAGCAACTGTTTGATGGTTTAGTGTGTAATAACATAACGTCGCCTTTGTTGCAGCTCTATTATCGCTGGGCTGATAGTGAAACATATCGTCCTTCTTTAGTAAACTATATTGAAGCCTACAAACTGGATACCTCCATCGATCCATGGAGTGCTCATCCTGAGCATTGCTTTGCGACATTAGATCAAAAGGCCTTGCAGTATTTGACTGAACATATAAGACAGAAATCAAATCTAACTGAAAAACTAGAGATCATAAAAATTCGTCTTAAAAGCATAAAAGTAAAACGCTTTGTCCCTGCGTGGTGGCAGGATGTGATCACGCTTATGGAATTTGAGAGTAGTCCATTAACCACTTGCCATACCTTCGATAAAGTAGTTGTGTTCTATGCGGAGTATTTTTCTAAAGTAGACAGAGCCATTCGAAACTTATATGCGGCCTTTTTACAAGAAAAGGCCATCATTCGTCCCTTACAGGAGTATTACGAGAGTCTAAATTACGACCTGCTGCAGAAATGGTTTGAGTATAGACCTGAATATCAATCAGAGCAGCAGGGCTATTTGATCAGCTTATTTAAGAATGCTAAGCTGGGGACCGCCGTTATTGTGGGCGATGGTATCCGATACGAAATTGCCGAATATATAGCCCAAGCGTTGAAGCAGAAATTCAAGGTGGAAAAACAAATCATGTTGGCTGATATGCCTTCTGAAACCGAGCATAATATGAGCGCTTTATATGTGGGCAACGGTGAAGTGCTGCCTGTCCACAAAGACCGTGAAAGGAAACTCACTGAAATCACCGGCAAAGCGATTAACTATATGGATCTAGAGGCTCTTAGTTATGGCGATACAGCTGACTATTTGGTGTTGAGTTACGGAGATATTGACAAGGCCGGAGAAAAGATGCAACAAGGGGCTATTAAACTTTTTTCGGAATTTGAACAGGTCCTCACAGACAAAATCACGCAGCTACTCAATATGGGGTATCAAGAAGTTCATTTAATTACGGATCACGGATTTGTTCTGACAGGCATATTGGACGAGGCTGATAAGCTACCACCAGATGCTACCGGGAAAAAAGAAGTGCATGAGAGATTTATTCGTACAACAGATAAGCAAAGCAACAGTGGTTGGTTTGGCGTCAAGGAACCGTATGGCGAATACAACTATGTATATGCCGCTAAAAGCCATAGACCCTTCAAGTCAAAAGGTAGTTATGGGTATTCTCATGGCGGGTTTACTCCGCAAGAAATTATTATTCCTAAGTTTACCTTCCGAAAAGAAAAAGCTGCACCATCCGGTTTGGAAGTTATTATTAGCAATAAAAAAGAATCGGCAGAAGTTATAGGCGAATATTTTGACATTAAACTACAAGCTGATTCCGAGACAACGGATCTGTTTGCTTCCCAACGTAAGGTTCAGATATTGATCTACTCAGGCAGCGTGAATACCAGCAGTAGCAATATCATCACGATGAAATCAGGGGAAAGGCAATCAATGGAGTTTTCTTTTCAGGGTAAAATGGAAATAATAGCGGTGTTGCTGGATGCAGAAACTCGTGAACAGCTGGATGTTGCGAATATAAAAAAATCAAATGCACGTGATTTAGGCGGCTTGCTCTAAAGGAGGGGATTTTATGATCGTAGATGATTTAGATAAAAAGGCGTTAGATCATTTTAGAGGATATGTAGTGCGCAAAGATTTAGCGATCTTGATCAAGGGCAGTGCCAATGTACCGACCTTTGTCCTGGAGTATTTACTAGCGAATGCCTGCAGTACGGAAGATGAGGCCAAAATTAGTGAAGGTATGGAAAATGTTAAGACAATACTGCGCAATCATTATGTAAATTCCGAAGAAAGCGCCCTCATACAGTCTAAGTTAAGAGAAAAAGGGCGCTACAAAATTATTGATAAGGTTTCCGTTGAACTTGATCCGCAAAGAGACCGATATTGGGCGAGCGTTAGCAATAGCAACATTCACAAAGCGAATATCAGCGACGAGCTTGTTAGACGGCATGATAAAATATTATTAGGCGGAATTTGGGCCATTATTGACATGGAGTATGACCCGATGATAACCATCGGATCCACCTCGTACCCCTTTGTGGTCAAAGATATTAAGCCCATTCAATTATCCAGCTTCGATGGTGGTAAGATTACCGACAAACGAAGAGAGTTTACCAAAGATGAGTGGCAAAGGTTAATATTACGCAGCGCAGGATATGAGCCCGACAGCGAGGGCTTGGGTGAAAGAAATCAGACGCTCTTACTGTTGCGCCTTATACCACTCATTGAGGCGAATTTCAATATGGTTGAATTGGGACCACGCTCTTCAGGTAAGTCTTATATTTATAAAGAAATCACCCCATATGCTTTGCTGATCTCTGGTGGTCAGGGTACAGTTGCTAAGCTATTTGTCAATAACTCGACGGGTCGAGTTGGCTCTGTTGGTGAATGGGATGCTATTTGTTTTGATGAAAGCACGGACAAGCTTTTCAAAGATAGTGATGCCATTCCATTGATGAAAGACTATATGGAGTCCGGTTCTTTCTCGCGAGGTGGCAAGGGCGGGGAAATAGCAGGGCATGCTTCGATTATTTACAATGGGAATATCAACCAACCTGTTGAAACGGTATTGCAAACGTCACATTTATTTAGTCCACTGTCAGATCAAGTCAACTATGATACAGCGTTTTTAGATCGTATTAATTTATATCTACCAGGCTGGGAAATTACTAAGTTTAGCCCCAGCAACTTTACTAACCATTTTGGCTTTAGTACAGATTTTTTCTCTGAGATACTGAAAGATCAGCGAAAGAATACTTATTATGAGGCGATAGATAAGTATTTTTCACTTGGTCATCACTTAAAACAGCGGGATTCAAAATCGGTAAGGAAAACTGTCTCTGGTTTTATCAAATTATTGCATCCAGACGGTGAGTTTACCAAAGAGGATATACGAGAGTATCTAGTCGTAGCCATGGAGATGAGACGACGAGTTAAGGAGCAACTGAAACGCATTGGTGGAATGGAATTCTGGGATACTAACTTTTCCTACATCGACAAAGAAACACAGGAAGAGTTTTTCGTTAGCCTGCCAGAAGAACGCACCAATGAGATAATTCCAGGGAACCCACTGCCACCGGGAGTTTGCTATACGGCTACAAGCGACGGAGACAATAACGCCCTTGTTAAAATTGAAGTAGTTGCCTTAAAAGGAAATGGAAGGCTCAATATTACGGGAACAAACAATCAAGGAGTTAAAGAAAATATTAAGAATATCTACAACTATTTACGAGCTAATGAAAAGAGTATTCTTACGGAGCTACACTCTTTAAGCGGGTATGAGATTAACATTCAGATATCTAGTCTCTTAGGTGCATACATCAGCGAAGGAATTGGTGGAGCTGTCTATGTAGCGATTATTTCAGCCATATATAATAAAAACTTAAAAGCAGGACTGGCAGTGCTAGGTAATATTTCTATCGGTGGTGCCATTGAAAGATCATTACACTTTGCGGAGAAAACCACACTTCTATCAGACAATGGAGCTAAAATGGTTCTTGTTCCGATGGATAACATCAATGAGATGACGACATTGCCGGCAAGTATTTTAGGAAAAACGGATGTGCCGTTTTATGGGAATAGTCAGATGCTGCTGCAGAAGGCTGTGGAGTAAGAGCGCGGATCACAGAAATTGCTGTTCCATGAAGGTATCTTCAACTTACGTGGAACGACAACAAACGATATCCCAAAGGATGTTCCCCTGAGAATATTAGAGGTTATTTTAAAGATTTATTATAATTTTTCAACTACTATTTGAGTTATAATAAATGTCATTAATATTTCTCTAGGAAACAGAAAATGAATGCTCTTATATCAAAGGAAAGGGCTTATTTTCCATAAATTCTGTTACCCTTTTACAAGAAACGAGGTTAATGTATATGACGCTTTTTGATGGACAACCCATGGAATACATACCTAAACAACAGAAATCTAGTAAGGTTATTATAAGTGCATCAAGGATGACGGATATGCCCAAATTTTACCCCAAGTCTATTATAGAAGAAGTAAATCTTAGGTTAAAAAAAGGTGTGCAAATACATACGTTAGTACTTTGGACTAAACATCCAAAGTCACTACTACTAGAGCCTTTATATTCATATCTAAACGAATTAAAGCGCAGTGGTGTGCAGTTATTTATTCAACTAACAATTACCGGTCTTGGCGGCAAAACTCTTGGATACAGAACAGATGGTAGACCTCTTATTCTCGAGCCTGGTGCCCCAGATTACTTGGATGCCGTTGCAACAATCCCACGGTTAATTGAGCTCACGGGAAATCCTGAGCGAATAAGGCTTAGAGTTGACCCAATTATACGTATTCGAGATTACAGAGGAAAACTATTTTCAAGCCTAAAGATGCTACCTACAATTATTGATTTAACAAGAGTTCATGGTCTAAAACATTATAGCTTTAGCTTTCTAGAAGAGGGTATGCACCAAAAAGTAGATCGTCGATTTGAGGACTTGGGTTGTAAGGTCGTATCCCCATCAGAGAAGGAAAGAGAAGCTGTTAAGTTATGGCTGGTTAAGTCGGAGAAAAAATATGAGGTGTTTATTAGTACCTGCTGTGTTCCTGGGTTCGGTGAGACTAAATGTATAGATGGTGATTTGCTAAAGGAATTGCACGATAATAAGGAGAATTGTGATTTGAAGCAACCGAAAAAGCGAGATCTATGTGGATGTACGAACTCTATAGATATTGGAGGATGGCCTCCTAAGAAATGTTTTACTGGTTGTGACTACTGTTATGCCAATGCGATGTATCGATAGAAATAGAATCGTAGATTGAGATTGAGAGCGAGAAATTATGGAAATTTATGATATTTTTAAGAACTTCTTTAGGAGAACTGACAATAAAGAGAATTTTTATGTTAAAGAAATGGTGCGCTGTCATAACCTAAAGTGCCCTGGCGAAATTGTGAAAAGAACAAAATTTTATTCCTGCACGGAATTTCCGGATTGTAGGTGCGTAATCGACAACGATCTTTATGAAAACTACAGCAAAAAATTCACGGTAATTAGGAAATACAAGCCAAAGATAAATGAATATCCGAGGCATTACGCAGTAATAGACTTTGAAACTACGGGGCTAAACCCTAAGCAAGATCGCATAATTGAGGTTGCAGCAATAGAGTTTAGAGACGGTGTTGAAGTGAATAAGTTTAACGAGTTAATCAAAATACACCACCCCTTAAGCCCAGCAGTTATAAGGCTTACTGGTATTACATCAGACATGTTAGTTAATTGTAGACAAGAGAGAGAGGTTATGGATGACCTTTCCAAATTTACAAAACTAATCCCATTGCTAGTGGCACACAACGCGAAATTTGATATGTTGTTTTACGGTTATTCCATCCGACGACTTAATCTTCCTAAATGGCAAGGGGAAGTCATATGTACCTACAAGAATGCTAGGGCTGTATTTACTTCAAGACAAGGGAATAGTATGAAGCATAGATTAGTTGATGTATGTACCTATCTGGATATTCCGTTTTACAAAGGCCATCGAGCAATGGAAGATGCTCAGGCTACTGCTTTAGTGCTTGAAAAACTTTGGCCCAAGATATGTTCTCACGGAGTAACGCCAGAATTACCGGTTAGAGACCTAGTGAGAGATGGGCATTTAGATATAGCCTTTGAGGAGGAATATAAATAATGACATGGAAACCGAATATTTCAGATAGTACAAAACCTTTCAGCATGTCAGATGCCTCTCACGATACTTATTCTAATTTGATCGATTATTTCGATGCTACATATCGAAATTATAAAAAACATAAGAGTCCCGCAGCTGCAACACCTGAGGAAATAGCAGGGGAAATAGCCCATTTTATGCCTACACACTATTACAAACTAATAGCTACATTCTTACATGAACAGCCTAAGCTAAATGGGATGTATAACTCCTCGAAGCTCGTTGTATTAGATATCGGTTCAGGTGTGGGTACTAGTAAGTATGCAATTATGGATATGGTTATTAAACTAGGATCCAAATTAAAAGAAATCCATTTCATACATGTAGAACCTTGCGAGGAAAGAACCCGCCTAAGGGACCAGGTAGCAAATTTTTATGAAATGAAGTTATCTTCTACGGTTAAAATAACTAAGGAAAACATCGTGCAAAAGTTCCCTGATTGCGCCGAAGAAATCATAAACTCCTTAAAGAAATACCCGAATCATTGCTTGATTGTCACTGCCAGTAATCTATTACACTGGACAGATCATCTTAAGTCGTTGCGGAGTCTAACCGCAGAGGGCTTGAACGAAGTATTATTTCGCTGCCCTCAATACCATATTGATATACTGAATATTGAAACCAAATCATGGCTTCAGTGGGCTTTGATGAGTAAGTACTATAAAGACTTGGATAATAGAATCCAACGAGTTGTCCCACCAGCTAAGGATGGACCATATACATGTGTTAATCCATCAAAGCATCCCTATCATTGGTGGCGTAATAAAGAATGGACGAGACCTTTATATTTTTATAAAAGTTTAGCTCAGTTGAGAACTTATTGTGAAAAAATTTGCAAGAAGACTAAATATAGAGAACAGTTATTATTCAGCTAGGGTTCCTTACAAAGCGGAGGTTTTTCATGATGCCTTAGAAGTTAAGGTGTTTTCTTCTGTATATGAAGAGTCTGTGCTCGAATTAGAAACTCAGATCAAACAAGGATTCGAATATATACCAGATATATTACAATATAAAATACCAAAGCAAAATGGCAAAAGCAGACCTCTTGTTGTTGAAAACTTTTATAACGAAGTAGTTAGCGGTACATTGTTAAAGTACTGGGCTAATCTGATTGATGAAGAATTCGATGGGAACGTGCCTGCTTGTTTTGGCGATCGGCTAGAAAAGGAAACCGAAGTCCCGAAAATTTACAAAGATTACTATAACCAATACTTTACTAAATACTTAGGCAAGGCTAGAGAACTTTGCATGAATTATGCTCACTATGCAAAGATAGATGTCGTTTCTTTTTTCACAAATATATCTCAGATAAAGCTCGAAGGCAATTTCAAAGAAAAAATATATGGAGATGTTAATTTTGAAAGAACTATACATAGTCTAATCACTAGGCAAATTAAAGAGTGTAATGATGGAAATGGGATCCCGCAGGGTTCCATCGCATCTGGTTTTTTGGCAAATGTGTACTTGCAACCCCTTGACGGCTTTTTGCAGAATAAAACTGAGATCGGTTACATTAGGTATGTTGATGATATCTTTATTTTCGCTAACAATGAGAATGATCTTGACGATGTCTTGAAACAAACAGAGATCTTCCTACAAAACAAGTTAGGGCTAAGCATACACCATTCAGGGGCATCTAATAAGGATATAAAAGGAACATCGGCTGAATTGTTGACTAGCTTAGATACAAAAAATATAGAGTTAGACAAGCTAGGAAAGGCTATAAATTCTATAGTTCAATCCTTGTATTACATAAATAATTCGAGTGAAGGCATTAGGTATATGTTACAGAAAGAAGATTTTTGTAACGTATATTCTAGATGCCTAGGGTCGTTAGGCATTAATATTACAGGCGAATGGTTAAAATATAAATGTAGACTCAACGCAATAGGTACTGCTATAAGTAAAATAATAGATATTAGCAAGACGTTATCCTGGTTAAATCGCAAGGGATTTCATGCGATAAAGTGGGCAAGACTTCCCAAGGACGGTGATATAGTATCGTGGAATCACAAATTCGCAAGTAATAACCCTAAGATTATAGAATTAGTTTCAGATTATCGTAGTAGATTATATAATTTGCTGGGAAAATACGCCAATCTATATAAAATTGCTAGTGACGATGTCATTACTGTAAGGACGTTGAAATTCTGTTTTAAGAAACTCAGTGTAATTACAAACCATAATGCCAGTAAAATAATTGTTGACTTCCTAGATATGCCTTGGATTTTACCCCATCGAACATTGGTGCCATATCCCGAATTGTATCCACATATTAAGAAGGAATTCTCTGCAAACATGTCAGATTATAAATTTTTGCGGGCAGTATGGTTATTCGGAGAATGGCAGGTTGAAAATAAAACTATTCTTACAGATTTAGTGCAAGCATACAAAATGACATTATCCGATGATGTTGAAGTTCATTCTTTAGCAAATACCTTGATAACGGAGGCAATGTTAAAAAAAGTGGATCTCTCCACAAAAGGATCAGAATTTATAAATGACACAATAAGTTATATAGAGGAACAGGTAAAGCGTGTAAGGGTTGGGCATGCATTCGATTATCACAAAACACGAAATGCATATATTCTAATTAATTATCTTGAACCCAATAGTTTAAGTTTACATGATGAGTTTAGAAAGGATTTTCGTATGAATTTGCTCTACAAATCCTTGTTGAACAACACGGGACAGAATTTACTGAGTATCGAGGAGCTATTTATGGATGACGAAACTTTATATCCTGTTTTAGAGCCTTTTCGGATAGGTGGTTCGAGTTGATGATCCATATTTGATAGTGATATCCTCACACAATACTCCAGGGAAGCCCTCCCGCTTGTTAACTATACTAAGAAGAGGGATAGTATTCGGCATAACGGGCTCTGAACCCTCTCTTTTTTGATGATTCGACATCTTGAAGATGCCTTAAGTCATAGACAGT
>Ga0075525_10000689_pt1 | contig 11105 bp, 7 predicted proteins | sample NGEPertwo_FD_74795 | JGI IMG/M metagenome (GOLD analysis project Ga0075525, IMG submission 74795) | Arctic peat soil microbial communities from the Barrow Environmental Observatory site, Barrow, Alaska, USA - NGEE Permafrost154B-two | ecosystem: Environmental > Terrestrial > Soil > Wetlands >...
CGGATGGACTTCTCCCGGGCGGAGGCTTTGTTGATGGCCACCAGCGGGAGGGCGACTTCGATGAGCTTCTTCTTGGCCGCGCCGGGGGGCGTTGTCACGCCGGGCGCCTCGGGATTCTGGCCGTGAACAGGTTCCGGTCCTGGTCTGATTCCAGTTCCAGTTCCGGGACGGCCGCCAACGCGCGCCGGATGCCCGTCCCGATGCCCCGATAGGGCAGTTCATCCCCCTTGGTGGCGTACGAAGCGAGCAGGGGGTTACGAATAACCGACACGCCATTGCGGATGTTTTCGACGGTCAGGTTGTTCGGTAGACAGCCGGGACTGATCAACTCGATGCGATTGTCAAACAGCATCACACGCCATGGCGCTGAGATGAAGTAGTCACGATGGAGCAGCATGTTGACGACTAGTTCCTCTAACGCTACAACAGGAACTTCCAGGTCGCCTTCCGTGTTGATTCCCTTTTCGCCCTGCAACCGCTTCAGATTGCGCGTGAGAAAGGACATGGTCCCCTTGTGCAAGTCACGCAGGCACCCTTCGATATCCTGGCTGTCCCGATACTTGTCACCGGCGGGGTCGTTGCCGACGAAGGAGACGGCCTTGACCAGAAAGGCGGGACGGTGGCGCTGAGGGTGACGCCCGAAGATCATGAGGCCAGCAAGATTCAATGTCGCCTCCCGCGCCAGCCCGAGATTGTTCAGCAAGCGGCCCAGCGAAAGACCGGCCTTGTCGAGCGCGTTGTCTAAGGGTCCCCCATACTGCTTCGCGAAAAAGCCGTTGAAGTGTTCCGGGTCTATGTCGTCGACCGAGGTTCCCTCGACCGGAACCTCATCTGCGTAAACGAGATTGGCGCTCTGAAGCATCCGCTGGATCTCCTCGCGCGAGGTCACCCTGCGCTTGTCCGCTCCCGACTTGACCCAATACACTCCGCTGTTGTCGGCATACGGTTTCGAGATTCCCTCACGAACGGTTACGACGACCACCAACCCGTCCGCCGTGGCAACGTTTTCGGTTTCAAGATTGATGGCCGGCCTTACATTGTTCGTCGCCGTGTTGGACAACAGCTCGTTGAGTCTTCGCACATCCGGAGGCGCTACTCCGGTGACCAATCCCTGATCGGAAACACCGATAAGAATCCTGCCGCCCTTGCTGTTGGAGAAGGCGGCCAATTCACCGGCCAGCGATTGCGCGTTTGTAACGTCCTGGCTTTGCTTGAACTGCGTGCGGCTATCTTCGCCGCGGCCGATCAACTCGATGAGTTCTATTGCTTCCATAGCTGATAAATCTCCTTGCGCCGGGCGAATGCTTCATGGCCGCCCTCCATGATGGACACGATGGCCTTCTGAATCCCCGGTTCGTCAACGCTGCCGACCTGAATGTCGACACTGTCTCCGGAAAAGGCACATGCGCCCACCTGTTCCGCGTCGCCCAGTACGGGAAAGTTGGCGTTGTGCGTCGCGAAAATGAATTGAATATCCGTCTTGAGAGCCCGAACCAGCTTGATGACGTCCTCGAAAATGGTCTGGTTGTCCAGATCGTCTTCGGGTTGATCGATGACGATGACATCATTGTCCCGCCGGCTCAGGATGAAGAGAATCAGCGCCGAGGCCCTTTGCCCCAGCGAGTGCTCGCGGAGTTCTTTCCCGTGATACTCAATTTGGAAGAGGTTCGGCACCTGCCAAGTGAGCAAAGATGCCCTGGCCTCATTGAAGTACTTGCGGAACACATCACCCGAATCACCGAGGCTGCCGCAGATCGTATCCAGGGCTTCATAGACCGAGATGAAATCAGCGTGCGAATCCAGTACACCCTTTAGCGTTGTCTCCCGAAGTTTGCTGCCACGGAAATGGTCCTGCAACTCTTTGACGAAGGCAACCTTATCGCCCTTGTACTGCGGGATGATTCGCAGGGCGGTTTGGCCGTCGTTCAGCTTCTTGATGTCGGCTTCGATCTCCTTGAACTCCTTATGCCACAGTTGCGAAAGCCGCTTCAACTCTCCCACGAACTCGTCCCGAAGAGCGTTTCTTCGGGTCCGGCCTTTCGCGATCTCTTCGAGCGCCAGTTTCGCCTTCTGCAATTCGGCATTCAGCTTGACGAAATCGTCCGGTCGGACACTGACGCCGCCGGTCTGCTGAAGTTGTTCACTCAGTTTCCGCTCGATGGTCGCGAACTCATCCTTGAGCATTTCCCGGCGACGCTCCAGTTCCCCAAGTTTCTCGCGCAGAGCGCGCGCATCGTTGCGCGCCTCGGTCAGAACCTGCCGCGCTTTGTCAGGGGCCTCGCGTACCCGGTCAAGGATGGCGTTGATGTCGGCGATGACGTCGGCGTTTTCTTTGGACTCGAGTCTTGACTGCGCAGCCAGTTCCGACTCTTGTTCCTTCAAGAAAGTGTCGAAAGACCGGACAAAGGAATCTGCCGCATCGGCGACGCGGCGGGCATGCATTACGTCCGCATTGAATTCCACCTGACGGCGGAGCTGCTGCTCGGCACCGTGCGTGCGAAAAAGCTCCAGACGAAACTCCGTGTCCTTCTTCTTGTTCTGATACTCCTGTTCCAGTGCGTCCAGGTCTCTTAGTTTGTCGAGATTCGCCAGCACGTCCAACACCCGTTGGCGTTGGGTGGCAATATCACGCCGGACGGCATCGAGTTTCGAGCCGAGCAGGCGTTCCACAAGTTCGCGCTCGGAACCTTCGCCTCTCTTCACCAACTCCTTTTGGCCAAAGAATAGGGGGTTCTTGAGCGGGACGCGGACGCCGGGCCGCAAATCGCCGTCGAAGTACACGTCCGCCTTTTCATTCAGAATCCGGCGAATTTCGTACTGTTGTCCTTGAGCGTCTTCGACCTCGACCATGATTTTTCCGCCGCTGCCTAGGGCAAAGCGCACAAGGTCTTGCTTGTACTTGAAGTCCAAGCCCTCCGTCGTCTCGGGCAGTGGCAAATCGAGTGCATAGCGCAAGGACTCGAGGATAGCGGACTTCCCGCTTCCCCGAATGCCAATCAGGCAGTTCATCTCCTCGGAGAGGTCAACCCGCTTTCCATCTAGGATCCCGCCCTCAAAGCGAAGCGATCGCACCCAGGAGTGAACCTGCCGCGGGACGGCCTTGCCGGACAATCGCTCCGCACCGGGTTTCAGGGCAAACTGCACGGCTTCAAAAGTAAAAGCGCCTATCTTGATGAAGGTCGGATCGCCGCGTCCGATTTCAATTATCGCCTTGGGATCCGAGCCTTCCACTTCCGAGGGGTACCAGCCACCGAGCCAACCCTTTACCTTCTCTCGCGTGTCTCGCGTCCGCACTTTCTGGAACGCTGCCGTGCGCGAGCGGAACAATTCATTCTCGCCGAGCTCGGTGATTCTGCCCCCATCAAGCGCACTCCAGAGACCGTTCTCCTCTTCGACATGGGCGAAGATGAGCAGGTAGTCCTTTTCGAACTTGTCCAGTTCGCGAAGGGTCTGCTGCAGATCGTGGTTTGATCTGGCGTTGCTGTTCTCGTATCCGGCCTGTCCGGCGAAGGTCAGTCCGAGAAAGGTGTTGATGTGATCCTTATTCTCTTGGTTGTCGACCCAGTCATCATGGAATGCCACCAGCGTGTGGATGCCGTTTCGACCGTCCTTGACCGATAGCTCGACTCCAGGAATCAGATAGATGCTCTCCCTCTTCGCTGCTCTCCTGATGGCCTTGAACTCTTCCCGGTCAAACTTGTTGTGATTGGTGATAACGCCAACGTGGATGTCTGCTTCCTTCAGCGCGGCCACGTAACGCGTCACGAAGTCCTGCTCTGTTCCGGTGTCCTTGAACTCCCGATCCAGTCGGGTATGCAGATGGAAATCTGCCCGCACCCACCGGCTCCCGTGAGCGAAGAAACTCGTAACTTCAGCCATAATGCTCCCCCTTCTCGAACTCAGTCGGTCGAGCGCATGTCCATCTGCGCGAAAATGACCGCCCGCGCCGCCGCCAAGGGTCGCCGCGCCCACCAGAGGTGCAGGGTGCTCGGGTGGCCGTGGCGGATGGACTTCTCCCGGGCGGAGGCTTTGTTGATGGCCACCAGCGGGAGGGCGACTTCGATGAGCTTCTTGTTCACGGCCACGCCTCTTTGCGTTGTTCTTGACGATGAACGCGCCATTTGCGCAGCATAGGATTCATCGGAATAGCGGCACATCCAGGCATGGCTATGCTTCCTCTTTACTTTCATTTGCGGCCGCTGCCTCATCCTCGCGACGCGCCATCGCGACGGGCAACCATCGCGCCCACCGACGCTGGCCCCCAACGTGGACGCGCCCCTTGTCACGAAGCTCGCTCAGAAGACCGAAGACCTGGTTCCGGCTAAGGCCCGGAAGCACCTGCAGCAACTCCGCCATCCGGGTACCTGCGGGAACCGACTCCTCAATGTGGCGAAGCAGGAGCTTCTTGTTCGTCTCGCGATGGCGCTGTGGGTGACGACCGAAGATCAAGAGGCCGGCAAGGTTCAATGTCGCCTCCCGCGCCAGCCCGAGATTGTTCAGCAATTGGTCCAGCGAAAGACCAGCCTTGTCGAGCGCATCGTCGAGCGGTTCGCCGAACTGCTTCGCGAAGAAGGTAGTGAAGTGCTCTAAGTCGATGTCTTCGATCGAGGTCCCTCCGACCGGAACCTCATCCGCGTACACGAGATCGGCAGTCTGACGATTACGCGGTTTCATCTGACGATTCCCTGATGATTAGGGTCGGCTTCCGCCGCGAATGAGCCATTTCGGACAGTCGACAGCGCGCCCTGAATCGGATGATTACGCCTCTCCATCGGATGATTATCGGATGATTCCAAGCGCTTCAGTTCGTCCGTGGCACGGCGCGTTCGGCGGCCTGCGCAATGCGGTCGAGCATCTCCCTCACTTCGTCGTCGATATCGGTCGCTCTGACGAACGGGGCGAGCGCATGATAGTCGGTCTTGCGCATCAGATTAGGCAGGTCAAGCTTGTCGAAGAACTTCTTGAACAGCGGGTCGAGGAAATCGTCGCTCGCCTTGATGTCTGGGTCCCAGGGCGACGGTTTGCCAAGGGCGGCCAGCGCGGACTCGATCTCGCCAATCGCATCCGCCATCGTATGTCGCCACCCCTCAGCGAAGAGCTCCCCGTGCTGATCTCGGCCCTGCGCCTCGGCGTAGGCGAGGAGGGTTTCTTCCTGACACAGGTAGTTCTCGAGTTCACGCCGCCCCCAAGTTGCTTGCGTGAGATAGGGGTCGGCCGGCAGCGCTTGCTCCAGCCTGTCGTAGATGGCCAGGCCTACCAAGTCAGCCTTCGCTTCCCTCAGCCCGTGGAAGTGCTCCTGTGCCTTTCGCGGTTGGTTCGCTACGTAATGGACGAATGGGCGCTCAAGTGCGGCCTGGGCGGGGTGATTCAGGCGCCCGGCCAGGGCTCGGAGTATGGCGAGATCGGTCGACCCTTCCAGATAGAGTACCCAGCCCACCTCCTCCGCTTGATAGTAGTTCTCGAAGCCGATCTCCTTCAGCGCCTTCAGCACCTGGGTGCCACGGTCATCGATGCGGTGCGGTTTGCCGACGAAGGCGATGACCACGTCTCGATCGGCGGCCTCGTTGAGAATGACCTCCGAATGACTGGCTGCGAGTATCTGGCTGCCGGTCTTCGCCGCCGTCTCGGACAACACTTGGTATATCTGACGCTGCCGCAGGATCTCCAAGTGCGCATCGGGCTCATCGAGTAACAGGACCGAACCGGGATTCGCCGTCATGTGCGCGAGCAAGAGGAGCGTTTGCTGCTGACCTCGGCCGCTCGAGGAAACATCCAGCCGTACCTTACCCCGAGTGCGGTAGGCCATCACGATCTCTCCGCGCTCCGGCACGTATTCGGGGACGTCCAGTTCAACCCCAAACAATGCTTCCATATCGGTCGCGAGCTGATTCCACTTGTTCTTGCCATCGTGACCCTGGAGGACTTGGTAACACAGGTTCCGAAGAACCTCGGCCGTCCGCCCCTCGCCGAGGCGGACATTCACCGCGCCCTGATCCAGCCGCGTCTCTGTCGCAGCAAGACCAGACATGGGCGGCAGATAGGCGATGCGTAGTCCCGTGGCCACCTCGGGCACGTCCATCCGGCCGCCCTCGGGCAGGCGCATCGAGCGGCAATAGAACGACTCTTCGTTCGCGTAGTAGAACTCCAGCCCGGAGCGCCATTGCGCACCGGCCGTGACGCCTTCCACAATAACGTCGATGAAGACCTTCTGTGTGCCTCTTGTTCGGCTGGATTCCTGCGTATGCAGGTCGCGCCAGAGCAGGTTGGCCGCTGGAACAGGCACTGTTATGAGGTCACGTCTGTTGATCGTCACACCCGGTCGCTTCTCGGGAACATCACCCGAGCCTCGTTTCTCACTCCAGCGCTTGACACCGATATCCCACAGGGCCAGCGCCTGGAGCGCCGAGGTCTTGCCGGCGTTGTTGGGCCCGATCAAGATGACGCGGTCACCCAGCTCGAGGTCGATCTCGTCGAACAGTTTGAAGTTCCGAATGGTCAGCCTTGTCAGCATCGGTGCGCCCCGTCGTTGCCGCGGTCTAGTTCCTCAATCGGATGATTCTATGTCTTGGTCGGATGATTGTCAGATGATTTCATCACCGGCGTCACTGCGGTGCCTCCGCCCGCGCCAATAGCTCCGCCAAATCGTAGTTCACGCTGGTCACCCCGAAGTCCGGCTCCCGGTGGAACGGACGACGCACATGGTAGGCACGATGAGTACCATCCTCGCGGAACTCGACGATAGCCAGGATGAAGTCGTCGGGCTTGTTCAGCGAGTAGAGAATCTCGTTCTTGGTCACGGTAACGGTCGAAGCGCCGGCCACGCGGCCCTTCACCTCGATGAACCGCAACCTGCCTGTGCCGGGCACGCGGCTCTCGATGTCGTAGCCGAGCTTCTCGAATTCGCGGTCCACCGGCTCGAAGCCGAGGTCGCGCTCCAGGTCCATGACGATGAGGCGCGCCCGGGCGGCCGCGGCCTGCGTGTCTACGGGCGACTGCGCTGGGGCTGCGGGACGGCCGGTCATCGCCGCGATGAGTCCCATCGGCACCACCAGCGACCCCCCGAGCACCACCGGCGGGAGGGGAGAGATCTGGGCTTCGCGCTTCAGATCGTCGAGCCGCTTCTGGAGGCGGGCCTGCAGGAGATCGGCGCGCTTGCGGGCTTCGCCGGAGTTGAGCCTGGCATTCAACTTGCCCGCCTGCTCCTGGAGCTTCAGCTGCTCGGCACGGTGGTCCCAGTAGCTGATCTCCTTGGTGAGCCGCTCCTTCACTGCCCCCTCGGTCTTCACGATCAAGGCGAGTTTGGCGCCACGCACCTCAGCCAAGTGCTCAGGCACGACGTGCGCCACGGCGTAGCCCTGCGCTTGCTGCTCGAGCTCCCGGTCGATCCAGGCGCACTCCGGGGCGGGCGAGGATGGCGTCCACCCCAGGCTCGCCTTCAACCAGGGGGCGGTAGTCGAGGTAGGGAGCGTACTGGACGTGGCGCATGGTGCCGTCGGCTCCGAGTTCCACGAACAACATCCGTTTTGAGACGACTCGGCGATCTCCCGCTCGGGTCAGGCTCGCATCCTGGATCGCGTGCTCGAGCGAGAAGAGCACCCGCGGCTGCATGCCGGGATCACGCTCGTCCACGAGCACAGCGCCGCGCTTCAAGAGATCGCGGTGGCGCTCCAGCGTGAGGTCGATGACGGCGTCGAGGAGCGGATGCCCTGGGCAGATGAAGGCGGCCAGGGGCTCGCCCAGCGGAGCGACCAGCGGCTTCTCGAAGGCGATGCGCTCGTAGCGCGGGAGCACCGGCTCCCCGATGCCGATCAGGCGATCGCGGTTGCGCACCGGAGCGGGCACGTGGGTGATCTCATAGCGGCGCGGCTCCCGCTGCTTGGCCGTCCCGCCAAGGCGAGCGAAAGCCTCGTGGAAGAACGACTCGATGTAGTGCGGCTGCAGGCGCCGGGCCTCGGCCCGCTCCATGTCTTCGCGGATGCGGTGGACGCGGCTTACGTCCATGGTGTCGTGGGCCAGGGCGTGGTCTTCGAGCAGATCCTGCAGCTCGCTCTGGTCGAAGGCGTGCTCGACGGCTTGGGTGAGACGCAGCCGAACGTCCTCCCGCTCGCCGTAACGAATCGCTTCGATGAGCAAGTCTCGGAGCGGCCGCCCCTCGAACTGGAGCTTGCCGAGCACATCGAACACCTGACCTCCGAGCGCCTTGCGGGCCTGCTCGAGCTTCTCCAGGAGCCTGCGATAGACGTCGCCCTCGCGCGTCTCCTCGGCCACCAGATTCCAGAGGTGGCACACCTCGGTCTGGCCGATGCGGTGGATGCGCCCGAATCGCTGTTCGATCCGATTTGGGTTCCAGGGAAGATCGTAGTTCACCATCAGATGGGCGCGCTGGAGGTTGATGCCCTCACCCGCGGCGTCGGTGGCCAGGAGCACCTGTACCTCGGGGTCGTGCTTGAAGGATTCTTGGGCCTCCAGGCGCTTCTCCCGCCCCATGCCCCCGTGGATCATGACCACGGCCTCGGCGCGACCAAGCAGGGTGGTGATGCGACCCTCGAGGTAGCTCAGCGTGTCCCGGTGCTCGGTGAAGATGACAAGTTTCTGTCGCTGCGAGGGCGCGGGGCGCGGTGTGGTGGGGGCGGCGTCGGGAGTCGTCGGTTCTTCGGTGACGCGGCCGGTGGCGGTGGTGGTGACGCCGTCGGTGGCAGGGGCGGTGGTGGCGAAAACCTTGCCGAGCAGGCCGGCCAACTCGCACCACTTGGTATCCGTGCCGCCCCTGCGCAGGGCGAGCGCCAGCGCCTCCAGGCCCTTCAGCGTCTCGATCTCGGCTTTCAGCTCCACGATGGAGCGGGCTGCGGTTGCCTGGTCGAGGATCTCCTCCTCGACCATCTCAACCTCACTGTCTGGTGCTTCCTCGAGATCTTCAACGTCCTCTTCGTCAAGGGCCGGGGCTGTGGAGGCAAAGGCCAGTGCGACTTCGCCTCCACGGTGGAGCACTTCCAGCTCGCGCAGCCGGCTCTCCAGGCGCTCCCGCCGGCGACGGAGCGATTGGTAGATGGCCTCGGGCGACGAAGCCAGGCGCCGCTGCAGGATGGTGAGGGCGAAGCCGACCGTGCCGGCGCGCTTGTCGTTCTCCAGGGCCTCGGCGCGGTTGAACTCCTCCCGCACGTACTCGGTGACGGCCTTGTAGAGGTGGGCTTCTGCATCCGAGAGCCGGTAGGGCACGGTGTAGGCGATCCGCTCGGGGAAGAGCGGGGTGCCATCGAACTTGAGCAGACCCTCCTTAACCATGCGTCGCATGAGATCCGAGACATCGGCCACATGCACCCCGTCCCGGAAGCGTCCCTCGAAACGGTCGCCGTCGAGCAGGGCCATGAAGAGCTGGAAGTCCTCTTCCTTGCCGTTGTGCGGCGTCGCCGTCATGAGCAGGAAGTGCCGGGTGAGGGTGGAGAGGAGCCGGCCCAGGCGATAGCGTTTGGTGTACTTGATCTCGCCGCCGAAGACAGTAGCCGACATCTTGTGCGCTTCGTCGCAGACCACGAGGTCCCAGCGGCAATCGGGTGCCTGCAGCTTCTGCTGCACGTCTTCGTTGCGCGAGAGCTTGTCCAGGCGGGCGATGACCAGATTCGTCTCGAGGAACCAGTTGCCGGTGCGGGCGGCCTCGAGCTTGTCGTTCGTGAGGATCTCGAAGGGAAGCTGGAAGCGCCGATAAAGCTCATCCTGCCACTGCTCGGCGAGACTCCCCGGGCACACCACAAGACAGCGCTGCAGGTCACCGCGGGCGATGAGCTCCTTCATGAGGAGACCGGCCATGATGGTCTTGCCGGCTCCGGGATCGTCCGCCAGCAAGAAGCGGAGTGGCTGACGCGGCAGCATCGACCCATAGACCGCTGTGATCTGGTGAGGCAGCGGATCGACCAGCGAGGTATGCACCGCGAGTACCGGATCGAAGAGGTGAGCCAGGTGGATACGCTGGGCCTCGGACACCAGCCGGAAGAGGGCACCGTCCCCATCGAAGCTCCACGGACGACCGTATTCGACCACTTCGAGCCGGGGCTCGTCGTCTCGATAGAGCAGGATGTTGGCGACATTGCCGGCGGCGGTCTTGTAGGTGAGCTCCAGGGCCTCGGAGCCGAACCACTGCACGCTGACGACACTGACCAGAGAGTCAGGGACAATTCCGCGGACCGAGGCGCCAGGTGCGAGGTCCTCGAGGGTCATGACGTCTCCGCCGTGCTGTAGCTCACGAGACATGGTTGCGGGGCACGGGGGGGAACCGAACATCCATACGTGATTACGCAGAAGCCTGCCACTGCTGAACTCACCAAGAATACCCTGCCCCCGAAGCATCCGGAAGTGTACTAACTACAGCTTCCTATCCTACAACCTTGGGTGGACGGAAACGCAAGCAATCAATGAGCGAGGCCGTAAGTAGCCGGTCCTCGCTCGCCTCATGGAGAAGGGGACGATGCTCTCACAAGCGCTGCTCCTGCATGTGACCCTTGCCCTGAACTAATCGGGCCCGGGCGGAGGCTCCAGTTTGGCCAATATGCCCCGCACGTAATCAATATCGGCCTTGCGTATGCGCTCGTACACCCCGGCGCGATTGCCTATCTTCAGCACAAGGACGAGGACAAGCCGATCCGAGACGAAATAGATTACGCGGTGGTCCCCGGTCCGGATCCTGTGAAGCCCATCGTACCCAGAGAGCTTGACGCAACTGGAATGCCCCCACACTGTCCGTACCACCCGCAATGAGAGTCCCCTTGGTCATGCTGGTAGCGGCTGCCCTGGAGGAAGAGGCGTAGCCCCGAGGGCTCCCGTCGATCCTGACGACGGCGTCACCAACCGAAGGGTCGCAAATAAGCAAGCAGGAGGCTGGACTACCGTCTAGCTGTAATGCCCACGAACAGCGCGGAGGCGGGAGCCCACCCGGGTGGGCTCCCGCGCAGGTCGCGTTGGCGCGCTTGGAGTCGGACAACCCGGGGGAAGCTATTTCTCGGGCCGGGGGGCCGGCCTGCGACTGCACGCTACCTTCGTCAGGAGTCCCGTTTGAATGAGGAAAACCCGCGCTTGGCTCCCTGCCCGGACGCTCCCGTCGTCCTGTCCACGCA
>Ga0075525_10000695_pt1 | contig 11027 bp, 9 predicted proteins | sample NGEPertwo_FD_74795 | JGI IMG/M metagenome (GOLD analysis project Ga0075525, IMG submission 74795) | Arctic peat soil microbial communities from the Barrow Environmental Observatory site, Barrow, Alaska, USA - NGEE Permafrost154B-two | ecosystem: Environmental > Terrestrial > Soil > Wetlands >...
ATTACGGAATAATCTTTTAAATTACTGATTTCTAAGGTCTTAACCAAATAAATTCCTATTTATTTTTTGTTTATTTTACTGATATTCAAATATTTATATTGAAATTTACCGAACCATTGTGTAAAGTTAAGTAATAAAATTGAAAAAATGTAGTTCATGTTAATTAAATATGGGCTAATAAAATTATTAATAACTAATTATAAAAATCAATGTGGATTTATTCCATGGATGGCTGGTTTAGGAAAAAATGGCAAAATTGTTAAGTTCTATTCGCTTTATTTATCGGTTCCCGACTAAGCAGTTTTCATTACCTTTGTTGGGATGATTGATCAGGGAACAATACAACAAATACTCGACAGTGCGGAGATAGCGGATGTGGTTGGGGATTTCGTTACCTTAAAGCGACGAGGTACGAGTATGATCGGATTGTGTCCGTTTCATAACGAGAAAACACCTTCGTTTAATGTTTCGCAGGCAAAGGGAATTTATAAATGTTTTGGGTGCGGGAAAGGTGGTTCGTCTGTCAATTTTATCATGGAGCACGAACATTTATCGTATGCCGACGCGTTGAGATGGCTTGCGAATAAATACAATATCCCAATAAGGGAAAAGGAAGAGAGTCCGGAAGATGTGAATGAACGAAATGATCGCGAAAGTCAGTTAATCGTTTCGGAATTCGCTCAAAAATTCTTTAGCAATCAACTATGGGAGACCAATTCGGGCCGGTTGATAGGTCTCTCCTATTTGCGCCAGCGGGGAATGAGGGATGATATCATTACAAAATTTGGTATCGGTTATTGTCCGGAAGGGAAAGATATTATGACCAATGCGGCGCTCAAGGAAGGTTTCAAAATGGAATTTCTTGAAAAGACCGGACTTACAATCAAGCGCGAAGAGTGGGTGCGCGACCGTTTTTCCGGACGAATGATGTTCCCGATTCATGGAATCTCGGGCCGTGTGATCGGATTTGGAGGCAGGACGCTGACACAGGATAAAACGATCGCGAAATATCTGAATTCTCCCGAATCTGATATCTACCATAAAAGCCGGGTTTTGTATGGGATCTTTCAGGCAAAACGTAGCATTATTCAGGAGGATAAATGTTATCTTGTTGAGGGATATACCGATGTGACGTCACTTCACCAGTCAGGCATTGAGAATGTAGTAGCTTCATCGGGAACCTCGCTTACCATCGATCAGATCCGAATGATCAGAAGGTTTACAAGTAATGTCACAATCATCTATGATGGCGATCAGGCTGGCATAAAAGCATCTATGCGCGGAATTGACATGGTTCTTGAGGAGGGAATCAATGTTAAAGTACTTCCGTTGCCCGAAGGTGAAGATCCTGACTCGTTTTCACGATCTATGAGCGCCACGCAGCTGAAAGACTATATCCGTGAAAACGAAACTGACTTTATCAAATTCAAAACGAAATTATTGCTGGCGGGTGTTGAAAAAGATCCGATCAGCAGGGCGAAACTGGTTACCGATATTGTAAGTTCAATTTCGGTAATTCCGGATGAAATTGTACGATCGGAATACCTTAAAGAGTGCAGCCGTTTACTCGATGTGCGCGAAACGGTGCTTTATAATGAAATCCGAAAGCTAAAGGTGAAGTCGGAGGATGAAATGATTAAGAAGACGGAGCGTGAGTTGTTGAAAGAGACCACTATAAAAAGTCAGCCTTTATCCGTCCCGATACCTGAAATCAATCCCTGTGAAAATGAGGAGCGGGAGCTGTTGAAGTTATTGATTAAATACGGATTGCATAAAATATTTGATGTCGATAATCCCGAGACCGGTGAACCTGAAACGGTTTATGTGGCGGATTATATTCTTACGGAACTCGAAGCCGACCAGATGGAATCTGTCAATCCGGTGATCAAAGCTGTTTTTGATGATTACCGTGTGCATATTGATGATGAAAATTTCGATGCAATTAAATATTTTGTCAATCACCCGGATCATGAAATCAGTCAGTTAGTTTCGGATATCATGTCCGAAAAGAATAAATTGAGTCAATATTGGCGCAAAAAGGGAACTTTTATTGAAGAAGAACAGGATATCCTTCATCAATTAGTACCTAAAGTGTTGCAGGAATGCAAACTGCGTTATATTTCCTTCCTGATTTCGCAGGCTGAACAAGGGATCCGGAAGGCTTCGGAGGATAATGATTTTGAAGCCATCATGGAATTTCAGAAACGTTATCAGAAACTGAAAACAGTCGAAGGTCTTTTATGCGGTCATCTGGGACAACGGACAATTACCTCGTAGAAAATAGAGTAATTTCAAATTTAGATAGGAATTATAAGCAGCATACGATGATACAGATTTTTGAACCCGTTACGAAAGGAATAGCATCCCTGCTTGAAGAGTGGGAAAATAAACTCCTGAGCCTGCCAAACGAAGTTATCACAGAACGAAGGAACGTTCAGAACCGGACGATCAAGCAGATACTTGGACATTTGATAGATTCTGCTTCTAATAATACGCATCGGATTGTTCATCTGCAGTACCGGGATAGTCCGGTGCAATTTCCGAATTATGCGACGAATGGGAACAATGACAGGTGGATTGCCATTCAGAATTACCAGGAAGAGAACTGGAAAGATCTCATCCAGTATTGGAAATCCATTAACTTGCACCTGGTTCATATCATTGAAAATATTAATCCCGGGAAGCTGGGAAACGAGTGGATTGCATCACCTGGAGATAATGTTTCACTCGAAAGGATGGTTTTTTCTTACCTTGAGCATTTCAGATTGCACCTAAACGAAATTGACGAATTAATAAATAAGGGATAATTATGGTTTTTGTCACCGGTGGAACTGGAATGGTTGGGGCACATTTACTTTATGACCTCGTAAGCAATGGTGAGAAAGTTCGTGCACTCAAACGGCCTGGAAGAAGCATACAACGAACAGAAAAAATATTTTCCTTCTACAGTTCCGAATACAAATCACTCATGCAAAATATCGAATGGGTTGACGGAGATCTGCTTGATAAGGATGGTTTACTTGAGCTATTAACGGGCGTCGATAAGATCTATCACGCCGCCGCAATGGTTTCTTTCGATCCGCGTGAACGTGATACAATGATTCATAATAATGTCGAAGGAACAGCCAATCTTGCCGATCTGGCATTGAAACTGCAAGTTCCGCGGTTTTGCCATGTTAGCTCTATTTCTGCAATCGGGTCACCGCCCGAAGGGATTGAAGCGAATGAAGAACATCCATGGCGCAATAACCTGGATCATTCGGCTTATGCGGAAAGCAAATATCTTTCTGAAATGGAGGTATGGCGCACAATTTTTCAAGGTTTGAATGCGGTTATTGTCAATCCATCGGTGATTGTTGGACCGGGTAACTGGAAATCCGGAAGTTCATTATTGTTCCATACTGTCTGGAAAGGATTAAAATTTTATACCAAGGGGGGAACAGGTTTTGTGGATGTCGGGGATGTAACTAGGGCGATGCGATATCTGATGGCGGATGATGTTTGGGAAGACACTAAAAATCAAAGATATATTTTGAATGCTGAAAATATGCTTTTCAGGGATTTCTTTAATCAGATCGCTTTTTGTCTTCATGTAAAACAACAAAAATACTTTGCCGGCAATCTTCTTCTTAAATTGGTCGCCCGGTTATCTTCTGTTAAAAGTCAGCTGACCGGAGTCCCCGCAACAATTACCTGTGATACTGTCAGAAGTGCCAACAGAGTAAGTTATTACGATGGTTCGAAAATTTGCCGGACGATTGGATTTGAATATACACCCATTGAGGCTTCTATCCGCAACAATTCTCAATTATTTCTTAACGATTTTGTTTCAAAGTAGTTTTGGGCGCAACCTTTTGACCTCCGGATTCGTCAATCTTATTGTAATCTACAATCTCTTATTATGAAAAAATCAGCATTAGTGTTTATGGCACTATTGTTTTTGGTGAACCTATCTTTTGCAAGAAAAGGCAAAAAAGATGTTGTTTATCTGAAAAACGGTGGTGTTATCAATGGGCAGATCATCAGTACTCTCTCTTCAGGACAGGTGACAATAAAGACAAAGGACAACAGCCTTTGGGTTTTTGAAGCATCACAAATTGACAGTATTAGCAAATCAACCAACACGTTTAGCCAAATTCACACAGGTTATTTTAACCTCACCGAAGCCGGTATTTTAGTCGGGAACTCCAATAACAAATATGCAACTCCTTTTTCGTTGATGAATATCAGCGGCTGGCAATTCAAAAACCAATTTTCTGTCGGGGCGGGTGCAGGAGTTGAGTTTTTCAGCGAAACTTACCTTCCGGTTGTAGCCGATATCAGGTATTATCTTAAAAGTCAGGGGTTGAAACCATTCTTCGGATTGCAAGGCGGATATAGCTTTGCATTGGATAAACCCGATAAGCAATATGTATATGGAGCGTATCCATATTATTCAAATATTTGGCGCAATCCAACTGTTGACGCATTGGAAATAAAGGCGAAGGGCGGCTTTCTGGTTAACCCTTTTGTTGGATTTAGCACACCGCTTGGTGAAAATCTTGCGCTTACATTCAGTGCCGGTTACCGGATCATGCGACAACGATACAGCCGCGAGGATAACTACCTGATCGACATCGATTACAACCGTCTTTCACTCAAAATAGGTTTGATATTTCAATAAACTCAACCAAATTAGGCTATGAAACGATTCAATATAATTTTTAAATTTCTGACGTTGATTTTCATCTTGTCAGGATGTGAAGATAAATATACCGAACAATACCTTTCACTTGAACCTGTTTATATGAGTTATAAAGATTTCAGGGAGGCGGTTAAAGTTGAAAGTACCCATTCACTTCTGAAACCCGGGAAAATTTATTACAAGGATAATTACCTGTTTATAAATGAGATCATGAAAGGTATCCATGTTTACAACAATACCAATCCTGCCTCTCCCCAATATGTCGGTTTTATATCCATTCCCGGTAATGTGGATATGGTGATAAAAGGAAATATCATGTATGCGGATAGTTATATTGACCTTGTAGGAATTGATATAACAAATCCTGCAGCTGCAAAAGAAGTAGCTCGTCTAAAAAGCGTTTTTCCTTATTCGGTTCCTCCTTACGAATCATACTACCGTCTCGGGCCAATAGATGACACCCAAGGTGTTGTTGTTGACTGGACTGTTAAAAAGGTTCGGAAAGAGATTGAACAGATCAGTTATCCGGTTTACCCTGTCTATTTTGGAAGTACGTTTACTAATTTTTCCTTAAGCGCGGATGCCGCTTCAAATGGAGCACAACAAGCCTCCCCTGTTGGGATAGGTGGTTCGATGGCGCGGTTCGGTTTGATTGGCGACCATTTGGTGGCTGTTGATAACAGTACCTATTATAATTTTGATTTGACAAACGCAACAAGTCCGGCCCTTGAAACAAAGCTTGGAATGAGCTGGGGAATTGAGACGATGTTTTTGTCGGGTAGTAATATGTTTCTTGGAACGAGTAATGGAATGTTGATTTACAATGTTGCTGATGTGACAAAGCCAACTTATGTTTCTAACTTTTGGCACGCAACAGGTTGTGATCCTGTGGTTGTTCAAAACAACCGCGCCTATGTAACCATTCGTGGCGGCAATGCCTGCGGCAGCCTTATCAACCGCATGGATATACTCGATATTACGAACCTCCAAAACCCTACTTTGATGCGATCGTACAATATGACTGGACCCTACGGACTTGGAATCGATGGGGATGTATTGTTCGTTTGTGATGGTACCGACGGTTTGAAAGTTTATAATGCAGCCGATCCGTATCTTATTTCTGAACACCTGATTGCAACGTTTAAGGATATCAATGCCTATGATGTGATTCCGCTTGGCAATTCACTTTTGATGATTGGCTCTGACGGTTTTTATCAGTACAATTATTCCAATTTGAACGATATTAAGCAGATCAGTTCGATTAAAGTTGTCAAATAATGAATGTTAACACCCTTCGGGCGGTCGTCAGACCCTCGAAGGGTTAAATCCAACCTGGACTTTATTCTCATGAGAAAATCAGCATTATTCATTTTGTACTTTGTTTTCGTTGCTTCGCTCTCCTCCTTTGCTCAGAAAAATGAGAACGAACCCAGGAAAAGTCAGATCGGAATTACATTTTCGTCTTTTGGAGAGAATGATGTGGTTCGTTCTCAGGAATTAATAGGTAGTGCAAGCAAAAACGGAGACACGTTTTATACCTTTGGGATCAATTACGTTTATAAACTGAACCATACATTCGATGTCGAAACCGGCATTGAATACTCAAACCATAAAATCCTTGTCAAATCCATGGTGCTTCCAGATATGGACGCTTATTCACCAAATTACAGCGCTAATTTATCGCTGGTAAATATCCCGGTTACTTTACGGGTTAATTTCCTGAAATACTGTTTTGTAAATGGGGGATTACTATTTGAAATGGATGCAAGTACCTCAAGCCCGATAGACGGCCAGACCGGATTAGGTAGTATGTTAGGATTGGGAATTAAATATGACTTCAAATCCGGACTTTCGGTCTTTGCAAACCCTTATTATAAAATGCATTCTTTGGTTCCGTTTACGTCAGGTGATAATCATCAAAGACTGATGGAGTCGGGATTTCGGTTTGGCCTGATGTATAAACTGAAATAAGTCAATTCAACTATTTCGGCTATCTTTGCGGCATAATGCAAGGAAAAAATAAAATGACAGGAATCACCGCACGTATTGTGCTGATAACGATGTCGATCACATTGTTATTTTTAGGAACATCCTCATGTGGCGAACAGTCTGCAAAGAAGAAAATTAAACAAGGGTCAGAGATTCTGTCAAATCTGCTCGAAGGCAACAATCCGGAAGACGAATCACAAGTTGTTAATGCGCTGTTAGTTTCACCGAAAAATCCCAAGCCCGGTGAGGTATTTCGTGTTCTGTCAGTGGGTGGGAAAAGCATCCGAAAAGCAAAGATTGTTATCAATGGCCAGGCGGGTTCTATTGAGTCGCTGAAAACCAGGAATGGCGACGGATTGCCGTTTTGGCGAATCGATGAGTATAAAGTTGTATCAGCAGGCAAATATAAGGCAACCTTAATATCCAACAATAAAACGGTTTCTGAGATTGAGTTTTGGGTTACAGATAAGTCACCTGTTCAAGTTTCAGGGTCAGTCTGGAAAAATCAGCGAGGTTGGGATAGCAAAACGGAAGCGCTTTATTCTGCCTGGATAAATGCACTGTTTTATGACTCCGATGAACGCTCCTCCTGGAAGGCATTACATGAAGTAATGCAGCGGAAGGATCAGAATATCCTGTATAATTACCTTTCACTTGATGAGGACGATCCGGCTGGCAAAAACAAGATTCTGATGGAACCCGATTGTGCTGATAATCCCTTTTACATGAGGGCCTACTTTGCATGGAAACTTGGCCTCCCTTTCGGTTACCACCTGAGCGACCGGGGTGGCATTGGCTTTTCTCCCAGAACCGGACAATGGACTACCAATGAGTCTTCCGCCTCTAAAACTCAGCCGGTGCTGGCGTTCAATTCCTTCCTGAGAAAAGTGGCGAATGGAGTACATTCAGGCACAGCCCGCACCGCACTAAAAGATGAAAGTTCTGATTATTATCCGGTGCCCCTCACAAAAGAGGCATTACGCCCCGGAACTGTTTTTGCCGATCCATACGGACACACCCTAATTCTTGTTCGCTGGGTGCCTCAATCGGGCGATAAACCTGGCGTGCTGCTGTCGGTCGATGCTCAACCCGATGGAACAGTTGGAATCAAGCGGTTCTGGAAAGGAAACTTCCTTTTTACAACGACAGATGTAATCGGAGATCCCGGATTCAAAATATTCAGGCCAATCACGCTTGTCAATGGCAAACCACAAGTATTAAAAAATAAAGAGCTTTCCGCAAAATCGGGAATGACACCCTTTTCACTTCAGCAACAAGGGATGTCGGGTGAAACTTTCTACCATACGATGGAGCAGCTTATCAACCCTGAGCCAATGGATCCGGAAGCAGCCTTACTTGATCTTATTCAGGCACTTCATGAGCAGTTGACGGTGAGGATTACCTCGGTTTCGAATGGCGAGGCTTATATGAAATCCCATCCGGGTGAAGTGATTTCAATGCCGGGTGGAACTTCCGGAGTATTTCAGGCTGGTGGCCAGTGGGAAGACTTTTCGACTCCGAACCGCGATTTGAGACTACTGATCGCGATGGATGCCGTACTCGATTTCCCGGATAAAGTGCTGCGTTCACCGGACGACTTTAAAATGTCAAAACTCAGTTCCGCTGAGCATGTTAAAAAAAACCTGGATGACTTTTTATCCCAAAAGTTAACCGAGTTATCGATCGCCTATATACGCACTAACGGGACTGAACAAAAACTGACGCTGGCTGAAATCCTGAAACGCAGGGAGGCCTTTGAAATGGCCTATAACCCGAACGATGGAATCGAAATCCGTTGGGGCGCGCCTGAAAAGAGTGAAGAATACGCTACATGTAGACGACATGTACCAGCCGGACAACTTGAAAAAATGCGCTCTGTTCGCAAGTGGTTCCAGAAAAGGTTACATCCACCAACCTGATAACTCGTTGCCTTCATTTCAAAAAGCAACATCCTCCGTTTACAAATTGGTAAATGAGGATGTTGCAGCAAATCAAATTCTAATGAAGTTTTAAATATAAGGCAAATTCCTTATTTCTGTTAAAGCACTAAGGTGCAAGGCAGAATGCAACACTGGCTGATGCATCGTATTGGCTTTGCCGGCCTACTCCGTTTATAACAGTAGTTGCCACATACAGGTATTCGGCAAAAGCTGCTACTTTAGGACAACTGCCAAGGAAAAACGAAACAGGCTTTACGAAATCAAATGCGAAAGAAGTTGCAGGGAAAAGAGATCCGTTCACGTTGCTTCCAGCAAGTGTGTAAGCACCTTTAATGACTACAAAAGAATAGGAGGCAAATCCTTGCGGATGAGAAGCCGCCCAATGTAAAGTTACGTTATGAGTAACATCAACATACTTCAAATAGCCACAGTTCGGATCAGCATGAAATCCATCAAGCAGCGGCATATCCATCGATGCAACGCATTGCTGATTATTGACATACAAAGCATTGCCCATACTACTGATCAATACGTGCGCGGAATTGTAAAATTCAACTTTTAAGGCATGTAAAGCATTCGTAATACCGGATGTGCTGTTAAGCAAACAGCCTAAATCACTGTTATAATAAACTTTTGAAGGATTATGCACAGGATAGTACCCATTGGTATCCGTTTTTTGCAATTCAATAATTTCATAATGTCCATTTACGGGATTCATAATAAGATCGTTCCACGTATCACGCCTTGCAACTCCATCAATCAGCACCTTATAGTAAACGATTCCGGAATCCCAAGCCCTGCGATGATCAATGTTTACAGGCAAAGTTCCACCAAACGGCGAGTCTTTTGGAAATTGGAAAGGATACAATGGTTGTGTTGTCGTATCTGCTTTTCCGTTAGCGGGAATTAAGTTCCATGGGACATAACCAATACCTTTATAGAGCCAGTTGTTAATGTTTTCAGTTAAGAAAAACTGGTCAATTTCGGTATCGCTACATATACAATACGATCCTGAATTAATAACCGCAATACTTGACGGTCTGAAAGCAGCACCACTTATAAAGGCTGAAACATTCGCTGAAGTTTGAGTAACATCAATAAGTGAAATTTTATTGGCGGGATCACGTTCCGGGACCAGCAATTTTGTTTCGGTGGAATCGGCCCATGTTAAGAAGAATGGATTTGTTAATCCGTTAGCAATTAAAATCTTTATGCCTGTGGCCAATTCAATACGGGTAATTCCAGCAAGCCCTTGCTCACTTACATAAGCGTAAGCCAAATTGGACGATAAAGTTAGCCCGACGGCGAAGTTTAAACCACTGTACAATGTCGTTTTAACGCCTGTTGCTAAATTTACCCGGATTAAGTTTCCCGGATTTGCATTTTCAACGACATAGGCTTGTTTATTTACTTCATCTAGCCAAAGTTGCTGAGGAGCGACCAAACCACTGCAAACTATTGTAGCTGCAATACGATTTGCATTGGTTAAATCTACCTTTAGCAGATTTCCACTGCGCTCCGTAACATAGGCCGTTTTTTCATCCTTTAATACTGCGATATCCTCCGGATTTGTATATCCGGAACCGATTCGTGCATAGGCAGGATTAAGTTTATAGGTAACCCATTTAATCGTTAGATTATAGTCGTAGTTGACCACCTGAATCTTGCAATAGTTGCCTTCTCTTGTTTGTACACAAAAAACGTCCCCGTTTACCAGTTTATTGCTGGCATCGTTATTTGCTGAAATTGGATTTGTTGTGTAAGTGTATGACTGCATGGCTGCAGGAGTTACCGATGTGAAACTTACCTTGCCTAAGTTGACAATCTTCGCCCCACCTTGCGGAACCATTTGCCTGTTTATGGCAGTCATTTGTTCCCACCATAAATCAAGTGTTGCTGCCGGTGCAAGCATTGACCCTGTTTCACAATCAAATAACCAGGTTCCGTTTATAACAGCTGTCCCTTTTGATACGGTTGACGCCAGGGATTGTACAAGATCTAGTTTAGAAATAAAACCTGAATATTCCACAAATACAAGTTGGTTTTTGTTATTAAGATAGCGGGATCCGATGGCGCCGCCCAAACCTCCGATTAATTTCTTCATGATAATTATAGTTTAATATTTATTGATAATTAAATATCTAATTGAATTATTTGAAACCGTAATTAATCCGGCATCTATGTTTGCGTAAATAACTACGGCTAATTGTCGTCTAAATCAACCGGTTCAGGTCATTGGGTAAACCTTTATAGTTGTGAATGGAAATATTTCATTTTAACCGGATATTTAAACTGCAATAGTTCGTTCAAAAAGTAAATATATTTAAGCGGCCATAGTGCCAAAATTCAACAGTTCTTTGACATGCTGATGATTTTTGATTGAGTTCGGATTAATGGCGAACAGGCGAAAAAAT
>Ga0075525_10000704_pt1 | contig 10913 bp, 6 predicted proteins | sample NGEPertwo_FD_74795 | JGI IMG/M metagenome (GOLD analysis project Ga0075525, IMG submission 74795) | Arctic peat soil microbial communities from the Barrow Environmental Observatory site, Barrow, Alaska, USA - NGEE Permafrost154B-two | ecosystem: Environmental > Terrestrial > Soil > Wetlands >...
GTCGTAAAGCTGCCTGATAAGCAATGCAAGACCTTTAGCCATCGTTTTCATGGCTTCATCTTTATGTTTACCATCAGATAAAACGGTAAGGTCCCCGCCGCCTAAACGGGCTACTTCATAACGATCGATATCGGGTTTAAATGCCGGGCTGCCCATCACGCCAAAATCAACCACCAGGGTGTTCAACCCGGCTGCTGCGATAATTTCTCGGGTGAACACATATTCTTCACCCTTGGTATCCAGGGCACCGGCCAGTACAACTGTTTTTGCCATAATTTTCCTTTCTTTCAATTAAAATGCTGCAGAATTGATGAATGAGAGATAAGGATAGTCTTAAATCATGATACAAATATTTTTCGGAAATGTAAAATACAAATGTGCAAAGTAATAAAATAATTACAAAGAAACGATAATTTCCGGCTGGCGAAATCCGGTACGTTGTTAAATTCTCAGATTAAATTTGAAGCAGGTGTTCGTCTTTGGATCAGACCTGCCTGCCCATGGCAAGCGCAATTTTCCTGATACTGACGACCAGTTCAGCGAAGCGCTCCGGTTTGAGCGACTGGCGGCCGTCGGACAAGGCTTCCTCAGGGCGGGGATGGACTTCAATCATCAGGCCGTCGGCGCCGGCAGCGATTGCCCCCCTGGCGACCGAATCAACCAGTTCCCATTTGCCGGTTGCATGGCTGGGGTCGGCGAAGACCGGCAGGTGGCTCATTTCCTTCAGCACCGGGATGGCATTAATATCAAAGGTGCTGCGCGTGGAGGGCTCAAAGGAGCGGATGCCGCGTTCACACAGGATGACCTGCTGGTTGCCGTGTGAGAGGATATATTCGGCCGACATGAGCAGCTCTTCCACGGTGCCCATCATGCTGCGTTTCAACAGCACCGGACGCTGTGCTTCTCCAACCGCATGCAGCAGGGAAAAATTCTGCATGTTGCGGGCGCCGATCTGCAGGATATCGGCATAACTGCTCACCAGCGGCACCGATTCGGGATCCAATACTTCGGTTACAACCGGCAGACCGGTCTCTTCGCGTGCCAGCGCTAGCAGTTCCAGCCCTTCTTCTTTCATGCCCTGAAAAGCATAGGGGGAGGAGCGCGGCTTAAAAGCACCACCGCGCAGGATGTGGGCACCGGCTTCTTTGACAGCATGGGCTGTCTCGAGGACCTGGCTGCGGCTTTCCACCGAACAGGGACCGGCCATGATGATGATTTGATCGCCGCCGATGGTTAGATCCTGCACTTGCAAAACCGTATCGAAGGGGTGGAATTCACGGCTGGCCAGCTTGTAAGGTTTATTGACCGTAACAATATTCAAGACCCCCATCATCTGTTCCAATGCAACGGTGTTAATCGCGTGGGTATTGTTGCTGATGCCGATAATGGTGTTTTCGATACCTTCCATCATATATAACTGGCAGCCCGACTGTTCAATATGGGATACCACCTGGTTAATTTGTGCGCGGCTGGCACCGTTTTTCATAACAACGATCATTCGTACGTCCTCTGGCAATTAATTAACTATTCTCAACCGCCGACTAAAAAAAACTCCAGCCGGCTGCTTCAATACGTTATAAGCCGTTCATTTCCCCGTTCCCCAGCGGGGTGCTGACAGCCTGATAGGAACCGAGTAGTTTAAGGAAGGAGGCCCGCCGCAGCACGCCCATAAGGGCATCCTCACATTTGGGGTCCTGGGCATGCCCTTCAAAATCGAGGTAAAAGAGATACTGCCAGGGTTTGTTGAGGCGTGGGCGTGATTCGATCTTGCTGAGGTTGATGCTGCGTTTGGCAAATTCTCCCAGACATTCATATAAAACACCGGGGGTATGCGAGGTGGCAAAGACAATCGAGGTCTTGTTCTTCTGTGCTCGAGCCGGCTTCTGGTAGGATAATAAAAAGAAACGAGTGAAGTTGAAGGGGTAATCTTCGATCTGCTCATCCAGGATTTCAAGCCCGTACAATTGGGCAGCCAGGGCACTGGCGATGACCGCCACGCCGGGTTCGGGGTTGGCTGCCAACATGCTGGCGCTGCCGGCTGTATCGAAAGCCGGGTCGGTCGCCAGACCGTGGCGTTCCAGGTAGCGCTGGCACTGTGCCAGCGCCTGCGGGTGGCTGCGTACCCGCTGTACATCTTTCATTTTGGTGCCCGGCATTGCCATCAGCATGTGGCGCACGCGCAGAACTACCTCGGCGTAGATGGTCAGGTCATGTTCCACCAGCAGCTCGTAGGCCTGGTTTACCGATCCGGCTACCGCGTTTTCGATCGGAAGCATGGCAAAATCGGCAGACTGGTTTTCAACGGCGGAGAAGATCTCCTGAAAGGTGTTGCAGGGCAGGCTTTCGGCTTCGCTGCCAAAATACTGCCTGATGGCTTCCTGTGAATAGGCCCCGTTGATACCTTGAAATGCTACTGTTGTCATGCTTAACTCCTGTTCTGCTGCCGGTTGGCGTGTAGTAAGTTGCTGGTTTGAGAAAAAAGATAAAAAAGACGTGGAGCTTTGGGCTTCACGTCTGAGGTTTTTATCGTTCTTTTTTCCGGAAAATTACACCTGCATCATGAAACACCCATTGGTTGAATGGGTCCAAAAAAAAGGGTAAAAGCGAAAGTGTAATTTTGCATAAGAAAGCTCTGAAAAGATTGGTTGCAGGTGATCTTACACCATCGAAAGCTATCCGTCAAGCGGGAAAGGGAAAAAGAAACAAAAGGGTTGTGCTTAGCAGGCGTACTGAATGTGGAAAGTGTATATCAGATTTTGTTTAGGTTGGATATCGTTAATTTAACCGCCATAACTCCACACCTACTGAATGCGACCAGCACCGTCCCCGGCGCGGGAAATAGAAATTTTTTTTGGTGGGTTACGCTTTCTGATGCAGTTATACAAGGCGATTTTGAAAAGTGCTTTACTAAGAAAAATTGAAGCGTGCTCATTTCGCTTTAACGCCACCCTTCAAAAATTTATAATAAACCGGTCAGGGAATAATTCCTGACCGGTTTATTGTTATAACCACTAAATTAATCGAATTTTGTATAAACATATATCAGGACGATTACCAATTACCAATTACCAATTACTTCCATCTCACTTAACTACAAAGTTAATCGTCTTATTGGGAATATAAATCACCTTGCGCACCGTACCGGCTTCCAAATGCCTGGCAACCGCCTCTAAAGCGCGGGCAGCGGTTTCGGCGGTCTGCTGGTCGGCGTCACGGTTGACGGTCAATGTGGCGCGCAGTTTGCCGTTGACCTGCACCGGGATTTCGACGGTATTTTCAATCAGCAGAGACTGGTCAACTGCCGGCCAGAGCGATTCATGCACGTTCCCTTTGCCGCCCAGTTTCTGCCAGGCGGTTTCCGCAAAGAAGGGCGCCAGCGGTGCAATCGCCTGTACCAGCATGCGCAGGTCGGCCGGGTTGACTGCCCCACCGTTGTCCTGGATGCCGTTCAGTGTTTCCATTAACTTGGCAACCGCGGTGTTGAACTTGAAGGATGGCAGATCATTGGCCAGCTTATCGACCGCTTTATGGATTAATGCTTTGATTTCATTGGAGCTTTCCTGCCGGGTCCCGGCCTGGGTATCCACCAGACGATCGAAGCGCTCGATAAAGCGTTTCACGCCCATTAAAGCACGTTCATTCCAGGCCATGGTGGCATCAAACGGGCCGATAAACATCATATAGCAGCGCAGTACATCGGCGCTGAATTCATTCAACAGTTCATCCGGCACAATCACATTGCCGCGGCTCTTACTCATGCGCTGGTTGTCCGGCCCCAGGATGACACCGTGCGACATGCGCCGGTAATAAGGTTCCGGGATCTCCGCCGGTACTGCGCCGATATCGTGCAGGAACTGGTAGATGAAGCGCGAATAGAGCAGGTGCAGCGTGTTGTGTTCATCGCCGCCGATATAAACATCCACCGGCATCCAGTATTTCAGTTTTTCCATGTCAGCCAGGGCGTTATCGTTGAAAGGATCGGTAAAGCGCAGGAAGTACCAGTCGGAGCCGGCCCAGTTGGGCATGGTGTCCGTTTCGCGCCGGGCAGGTTTGCTGCAGCACGGGCAGGTGGTATTAACCCATTCCGTAATATTAGCCAGCGGCGATTCGCCGGTATCGGTTGGTTCGTACAGTTCCACTTCCGGCAGCGTCACCGGCAGCTGATCTTCCGGCACAGGCTGCCAGCCGCAGTCCTCGCAGGTTATCATCGGGATCGGTTCACCCCAGTAATGCTGGCGGCTGAATATCCAGTCACGCAGGTGGTAGGAGACGGTCGCCTCGCCCTTGCCATGGTCCAGCAGCCATTTGATGGCCGCCGGAATGGCTTCTTTAACCGGCAGGCCGTTGATCGGACCGGAGTTGATCATCACGCCGTCATAATCAGCGTAGGCACCTTTAGCAAAGTCCCATTCCACATTTGGCTTAACAATCTGCGGAATATCCAGACCATACTTGGTCGCAAAATCCCAGTCGCGCTGGTCGCCGCACGGTACCGACATGATCGCCCCGGTGCCATAGCTCAGCAGTACAAAATCGGAAATCCAGACTGGGATCTCACGCCCTGTAGCCGGGTTGATGGCGTTTAAACCGCTGTATACACCGGTTTTATCATAAGTTAATTCCAGGCGTTCCATATCAGACTTGGAGCGGCTGGCGTCTACGTATTCGGCTACACCGGGCTGCTGCATGCAGTGCTCTGCCACCATGGGATGCTCGGGTGCCACCACCATGAAGCTGCTGCCCCACAGGGTATCCGGGCGGGTGGTGAAGACTTCCAGTTCTTCATCCAGACCTACCAGTTTGAACTTCACGCGAGCGCCTTCACTGCGACCGATCCAGTTGACCTGGGCGGCGTTTACTTTTTCAACGAAGTCGGTCTTTTCCAGACCTGTTATCAGTTTGTCGGCATATTCGGTGATCTTAACAACCCACTGACTGATGCGCCGTCTTACCGTAGGCGTACCGCAGCGTTCGCAGTTGCCGTTAACCACCTCTTCATTGGCCAGGCCAACCTTACAGCTGGGGCACCAGTTGATCGGCATTTCTTTTTTATAGGCCAGCCCATTTTCAAACAGCTTGATGAAAATCCACTGCGTCCATTTGTAATAGGAGGGGTCGGTGGTGTTGACAATGCGCTCGTAATCAAAGGACAGCCCCAGTGCTTTCATCTGGCGCTGGAAAGTGGCAGTATTTTCTGCGGTCACATCCTGCGGTTTTCGCCCCGTGCGGATAGCGTAGTTTTCGGTCGGCAAACCGAAAGCATCCCAGCCGATCGGGAAAAGCACATTTTTGTTCTGCATGCGTTCAAAGCGGGCGTAAACGTCAGCGCCGGTAAATGTAAAGGCATGGCCGATATGTAAACCCGACCCGGAGGGGTAAGGGAATTCAGCCAGAACGTATCTTTTTTCGCGGGGATCAAAATCGATTGCATGCTTGTGTGCCATAGTAACTTCCTTAATTAACATTGTATTTTCGCGGTTTTTCCCAATTGTACTTTAAAAGCAAATTTAATGGGACGCGCTGTATTCAATCTTTCATTTTTTTGTATAATGCCTGAATAAGGTCTCGCTTAATCGTTCGTGTATAATCCATTCAACCTGACTTGAATTTGAGGCAAAATAAAGAACCGGGTTTAGAAAGTAAGCAGTGACCATGAATTACGTTTATTTATCCCCCCATTTTCCAACTAATTATGCACCCTTCATCAGCCGTCTGCGTCAAAACGGTATTAATGTGCTGGGCATCGGCGATGACTCGTATGAAAATTTATCGGAAACCGTAAAAAACAACCTGGTTGAGTATTACCGCGTCTCAGATCTACACCGTTACGATGAGCTGGTCAGGGCCATGGGGTATTTTACACACCGCTTTGGCAAGCTGGACCGGGTTGAGAGCCATAATGAGTATTGGCTGGAGACGGAAGCCAGGCTGCGTACTGATTTTAATTTAGATGGCCCCAAACTGGATGATATCGGCTGGATCAAGCAGAAATCCAAAATGAAACGCATCTATACCAATGCCGGTTTGCAGGTTGCCCGCGGCCGCATTATAAAGAATTTGCGCGATGCCCAAAAACTGGTTAAAGAGACTGGCTATCCGCTGGTGGCCAAGCCGGATAAGGGTGTTGGTGCTTCGGCGACCTATAAAATATCAAACGACCAGGAATTGGCTGCTTTTTTTGAAAACCCGCCGCAAGTGGAATACATCTTTGAGGAATTCATCAGCGGAGATCTTTTTTCATTTGACGGATTGGCCAATCAGGATGGTGAGGTTGTTTTTTATACCTCCCATGTTTTCAGCCGCGGGATCATGGAAACGGTCAACGAAGACACCCATCTTTTCTACTATTCGCTCAGAGATATTCCTCAGGAAATTGTTGATTTGGGTTTCAAAACGATCAAAGCGTTTAACGTGCGCGCCCGTTTCTTCCATCTTGAATTCTTTAATACCGGCGACGGTCGCATCCTGGCGCTGGAGGTCAACATGCGGCCTCCGGGCGGGTTAACCACCGACATGTTCAATTACGCCAATGATTTTGATATTTACGAAGAATATGCCAATATGATTGCTTTTAATCAATTCAACGCCGTCGGCGAAAGACGGTATCACGCTGCCTATGTCAGCCGCAAGAATCATTACCAATACGCACTCTCGCATCACAAGATTTTGGAGCAGTTTGGCAATCTAATTGTTCAGCATACCCCCATCAGCCCGGTCATTCGGGATGCGCTTGGCGATTATGCCTATATACTACGAGCCGAGGATATGGAAACCCTGTTCCCGGTGATTAAAGAAATACACCGGACGTGTTAAAGGAGAGCCGATTGGAAACCGAATACCATAAATGGTTCAGCCATCATATCGGGCAGGAAATGGAACTCAAAGTCTACGGCCATACCGGTAAACCAATATTAGCTTTTCCACCACAGGGCGGCCGTTTTTATGATTTTGAAAATTTCGGTATGATTAACGCCATTCAACCCTGGATTGATGCCGGTCAGGTAAAGGTGTTCGCGGTTGATTCAATTGACAGTCAATCCTGGGCTAATTATGATGCCCACCCGGCCGACCGGGCACGCCGGCATGAGGATTACGACCGCTATATTATGGAAGAGGTAGTGCCTTTTATGCGTAGTCACGGGGAGGGTCACATGGGGAAATGCCTGACTACCGGAACCAGCATGGGGGCGTATCACGCCGGCAATTTCTTTTTCCGTCACCCGGATGCCTTTGACAGCGTAATTGCCCTGAGCGGTATTTACCGCTTGAATATGTTCATCGGCGATTATATGGATGATCTGGTCTATTTTAATACGCCGCTGGCATACTTACCCGACAACCAGGACGAATGGTATATATCACAGTACAAACAGAGCGATATTATCCTTTGCGTCGGTCAGGGTGCCTGGGAAGTACCAATGATTCAGGAAACCCGCGCCATGCAGGATGTGCTGGAAGAAAAAGGAATCTCGGCCTGGGTGGATTTCTGGAGTTTTGACGTCAACCATGACTGGCCCTGGTGGCGGAAACAGCTGCCGTATTTTCTGGGCAATATTATTAAAAATTAGCCCATTAAACTGATAATTTCCTTTTTACGGTGCAGCCTGCTCCGTTAGCGATTGTTTTATCCAGTCGATAAAGCGCTGGTCCCATCGGAAAATTTGCATCTGCTGATTCATATTGGGGATATAGACGAAGTCGCTGCTGATGAGTTCAGGCGGTGGGTTGTAAAAGGTGACATCCTCTGCAGCCGTTTTACTGAGCTGGCAAACCAGGCTGGAAATTTGATCCGCTGAAGCATCAGTAATAAAGGAATTTTGTAACGCTTCATAAATCTGAGGTAGTTTTACAAGAATTGCCGGATTCTTCAGCCGGTTAAGAATTGCTTTCAACACGATAGTCTGGTTGTCAATGCGGATAAGATCGGAATACTTGGAGCGCACGCGTGCAAGGGTCAATGCCTGGGCGCCATCCAGCGTCTGCTTGCCGGCCGGAAAATAACTGGAAGGCATATCGTCCACATAAGTTGGCAGGTCAACTTCAATCCCGCCAATCGCATCCACGAACTGTATAAATGACCGGAAATCAACCACTACATATTGATCACTGCGAATGCTAAAATTGTAATCAATCGTTTCAGCCAGCGAACCGGCACCATACCCGGAACCTTCAAAATAATTCATACCCGGTGATCCGAAAAAGTAGGACTGGTTTAGCAGAATGGGACCTTCCACTTTTAGAGATTCCTGCGGCACGTTTACCAGCAGAGCACGCGGCAGGGAAACCACATTGACCTGAGATGTCCTGAAATCGACATGCACCAGGCGGATCACGTCAGCCAGCCCGTAGAGATAGTCTGAACTGCGCTGATCGATCCCAGTCATTAATACGGTCAACTCGCCGGTATCGCTGCAATGTGAGAGGTTGGATAAGCCGGGCAAGCCAGCCTGTTTTATGTAGGCGGTGATATTCAAGTTTTCTGCCAGCGGGGATTTAAGGAAAAACGGACATCCAAAGACAATAACCAATATGATGATTAACACACCTGCAATGATTAATTGCGGCTGTCGGGATTTTTTCATTTTGAGCCTTTCACAACGTTACAATGCAATTGTAACGGAATTTTACTATTCATCGAATGATCCGCAATTATAGTACAAAGTGAAAAAACGTTGTATTTGATCATTTATTCTAGGGGGAATCAGCAATCACCTACGAGTTTTTGCATTAATATTACTTGTGTTCACCTATGTTTGATGGTGGTTAATTTACATAAGAATTCCCCTAACAACGCCGGGGACGGCGTTTGAGTTGAGACATAAATCCCAAATATGAACAGAATATCAAGAAAATTAACAATTATAATAAAAGAGTAAGATACTTCAACTCACAATTGGGATTACTCTCCCACTTCAAATCAAAAAAGTGTAGAACAAGGAGTAAATAACTGATTGACCGCACCTGAGGAAATGCCCATCGCCCATAAAAATAACCGTTTGCGCTGGTTAACCATTATCTCCATCATCGAAGCGCTGGCCGTTTTAATTATCCTGTTTTCAATTCCACCGGATCCAAAAAATGCGCTGCTTTTAGGCTATTCCTGGAAACGCTGGTTGATATTCCTGACTGCATTTCTTATCTTCGCCAGTCTGGTTGCTGCTTATTTAAAACCTCAGCCAATCCGCAGGCGTATACAGGCAATTCTTAAACTGGCGAAAACTCCAACTATTCTCGAGATCAGCGGCGTACTATCTGCGCTGCTTCTCTGGGTATCGGTCTGGTTGCCACCGGTACGACTGGGTGAAATGTCAGATGATTACGTCCGCTTACGCCCGTTACTGATCCTGCTGTTTTTATTCTTTACCCAGTTTTTTATTTTTCTACAAACCAGCGCCAACCCCGGATTGTTGAAAGACCAGGTAAAAAAGGTGTTTGGTTCCAGTAAATCACGGATAGTTGCTATTATCAGTGTCAGTTTAATGGTTGTTATTTTCGTGGCCTTCAACAAAGCACACCTGACAATTGGCACAAATTCTTTTTATTTTCCACCCAACTCAATCCTGTCCGCATTGCAGGTATTTTCAGCCTGGTTATTATTCGCAGGATTGCAGCTAACCAGCGGGCGCAAATTTTTCAGAAAACTGTCAGGTAATAAATGGCTGATTCTGACTGCCTTTCTGGTATGGCTGACAACATTTCTGGTTTGGAACGCAACTCCATTAACCTGCTCAAATGATCGCCCCGGACCGTATTTGCCTAATATGGCCTGCTACCCGCCGATTGATGATGCTGTTTACAGCATTGGGGCGCTTTACACCCGCCTTGGAGAAGGTGTTCACAACCACTGGTCCACCGATAAACCGTTACTATTGGTTGTTCTTGCGCTGGGTCAGGCTTTGTTTGGTCCGAATATCGATAGTTATCTGATTTTTCAAATAGCACTAATCGCCCTAATTCCTGCCCTGCTTTTCTATATTGGCAGCCGCTTCATCAGCCCTGCCGGAGGAATCCTGCTGGCAGCCTTATCGGCACTTAAAGGGGTCAATGAAATCGCGCTTTATCGCGCTGTTGGCGGAATGAATGTCAAAATTGAAAACACCGAACTGCTGATGGCATTAGTTTTATTGATTTTGGCATGCTGCCTTTACCGCTGGTTCGAAAACCCGGTTAATCATAAATGGGGCATGCTTAGCGGCGGTATTCTGGGACTTGCCATGTTGGTGCGTTTCAACCCGGTTGCTATTGCCCCGCTAATTCTGCTAACTTTCTTAATTATTAACCGTAAGCACTGGCGTAAGAGCCTGACCGGCATTGCACTGTTTGGAACAGTTTTGATTTTAACCATGGCACCCTGGTTCATCACCGCCAGGGACTCGAACGGAAATAATTATTATTATTTGAAAATTAAAGACGTACTTATTACGCGATATACACAGTCTGAGATAAAGGTCGTAAGCAATCCTGCGCCGACACTGACAACAACCCCAACCGCCATGGTGACGCCGCAATTACAGGTTATCCAGACACCAGTTTCATCAGCCTCGATGGCAGAATCTACCAATCGGGTGGAAGACACCGTGCTGCATTTCTTCAATAACACGTTCTCATCCATCGCTGAACTTCCAATTAATGCTTCTTTTATAAAGCGTTCTGATATCACTGCGCAGTCTCTTTGGGATCTCAAGATGCCTAAACCACTCTGGTTGTCCGAACTCTCTTTTGAAAACCTGATTATGCTGCTTATCAATTTGCTGATGGTAGTGACCGGAATCATCCTTGCCTATCAAAAATGGGGTATCCCGAGTCTAACCCCGCTTATGATCCAAGGCGGATATTTCCTGGGTAATGCTGCCGCCATGACATCCGGTGAACGCTATCTGCTGCCGGTTAATTGGGTGACATTGATTTATTAC
>Ga0075525_10000709_pt1 | contig 10844 bp, 9 predicted proteins | sample NGEPertwo_FD_74795 | JGI IMG/M metagenome (GOLD analysis project Ga0075525, IMG submission 74795) | Arctic peat soil microbial communities from the Barrow Environmental Observatory site, Barrow, Alaska, USA - NGEE Permafrost154B-two | ecosystem: Environmental > Terrestrial > Soil > Wetlands >...
AGTTAAGAGTGTAAAATCAGCAATAGTGCATGTTGACTTTACGCGCTTATTCTCGATTAAATAGGAAAAGGAGCTGCCTTTCCATGAACGTCCTTAGACGTCATTTTGAGACAGCCCCTTGTTCCTTATTGTTTCCAACATAAGTGCAAGCCCTAATAAAGCATATGTGGGAGAAGCAAATTTTGTTACTAAATTATGGAAGAAGTGGCTCCGAAGGAATCTATTTCTAGAACAAACGCCTGAGCCGTTACCCCATACTGTTCCAGCTTGGTGATCATACTCAGGCTTACTGGTTTTAGAGAGTTTTCGTGACTTAATGCTATCAACGTGGGCCCGGAGCCACTCAGAGCGGCTCCGTAGGCGCCAGCGGTGAGGGCAGATTCTATCGTTTCCAGCAGGCCAGGAAGCAGAGCCGCACGTTGTTTTTGGTGAAGCACGTCGCACATTCCTTCTCTTAGAAGGGAATAGTCTTCTCGAATAAAGGCTTCAATTAGTAACCCAACATGGGAAATATTAAAAACAGCCTCTTTTCGAGAAACGTTCGGTGGTAAAATTCCACGTGCTTTTTCTGTATTGAGCAGGGTGTCAGGAATAACAACGACTGCTTTTAAGTTGGGCGTTTGGGCAAGTACACGGGGTATAATGCTATCTTTTGCGGGTACAGAAAGGGTGACTCCTCCATATAAAGCAGGGGTCACATTGTCAGGGTGACCTTCTAGGTCGTTGGCTACTTGGAGCAACTCAATCTTTGTATAGGGTGATCCAGCTAAAACATTGGCAGCCACTAGCCCCCCTACGATAGCAGCAGAACTGCTACCCAAACCGCGAGCAGGGGGAATATGATTTTCAAAGGTTAAGGCGACAGAGGGAATAGGGAAATCAAGCACTTTCCAGAGGTGGCACATGGTTTGCCATACGAGGTTGCTTTCATCCGCAGGAATCCCATCACGGTAGGTTCCGGTTAAAGTAATTCCAAATGGGCGATCGCGTTCAACTGTGATCGTGTTGTGAAGTTGAAGCGCGAGCCCTAAGCAGTCAAATCCAGGACCTAGATTAGCAGAGGTGGCGGGTATCCTAATTCGAATCATTATTTTCATCCTGTCCGCGTTCAAAGCGAATGACATTATCAATCGTCAGGACTTTGCTATATGCTTTGACAGACGTTAGAGCCTCTTGAAGTGCACCTTCACGACAGGGATGAGTTACAAGGACAATCTCTGCCTGGTGTTGACCGCGTGGCTTTTGAATAATCGAGGCAAAGCTGATATTTGCTTCGGCAAAGAGTAAGGCTAGAGTCGCGAGAACACGCGGCTCGTCTTTGACAAGTAGACGAATGTAGAAGGCAGTATAGAACTCTGCGACGGCTTTAAGGGGCAAAGTAAGGTAACAGGTACAATTAATAAAAGAGGATGAGTTCGAATGAATATTACGAACGATCCGCATAATATCGCTAACAATTGCACTGCCAGTGGGAAGTGAACCAGCACCTCGACCATAAAACATGGTTTCCCCAACGACATCGCCCCTGACATAGATAGCATTGTAAACACCGCTAACAGAGGCCAAAGGATGGCTAAGCGGTAAGATCGCGGGATGCACTCGAACTTCCATTGCCTCGTCTCGATGCTTAGCAATAGCTAATAGTTTGATGGTGCAGCCAAGCTCAGCGGCGTATGCTAGATCCTCACGAGTAATTTTTGAAATGCCTTCTACAAAGACGTCTTTAAGGGCTACACGAGAATTAAAAGCGATAGAGGAAAGAATGGCAAGTTTACGGGCAGCATCTAGGCCGTCTACGTCAGCAGAAGGGTCCGATTCGGCATACCCTAAACGTTGTGCTTCACCAAGGACTTCTGAATACTCTCGGCCCTGTTCAGCCATAGCAGTAAGAATGTAGTTCGTTGTGCCATTAATAATGCCTAGTACATCGGTAATTCGGTTGGCGGCTAGGGAATCTTTCAAAGCAGCAATAATGGGTATTCCTGCACCGACGCTTGCTTCGAAGTAGAGGTCCTTACCAGCCTCATTGGCAGCATCAAGAAGTTCATGACCATGAAGTGCTATTAAGTCTTTATTGGCAGTGACGACATGTTTACCATGTTTAAACGCTTCCAAAATATAAGAGCGGGCCGGTTCGATTCCCCCCATCACTTCTACTATAATATCAATTTCAGGATCTTGGAGAATTTCTGATGGTTGATCGGTCAATAGAAAGTCTCCGCTAACTTCTCGTTCTTTATGAAGATCCCGACCGAGAATTGCCTTAATGTGAATTTCACAGTGTGTTCGAGTTTGGATATCTTCAAAATTTTGTTGTAATATGCGAATGACTCCAGTACCTACCGTCCCCAAACCTAATATCCCAATTTGGATTGTCAAAGTAAGTCAACTCCTCTTAAAAAAACAAATGTACTTGTATAGTGGACATTATACCTCGCGCTAACGGGCTTTGACAAGAGTTTATTTGTGTAATATTTAACATACGATGTAAAAAGGTTGACAGTGGCGCTTGAATTCTGTATCATATACACAACGTCTGTAATATAAATGTAATACAACAGATAGGGAAGTGTACCTAAGGTTAAGGCCTGAGCGGTACAGAATCCAAATTGGATTTACACCGTGGGTATGAAAACCCAAGCGGAAGTTCCACGATTTCAGGGGTCAGGGGAATACGACGCTTGGGCTATTTTATATTGGTAGAAAGGGGTGGGTTAAATGGGGCTAATTATCTACTGTAATGGAGCATTTGTTCAAGAAGAAGAGGCGAAGGTTTCGGTTTTCGACCATGGATTCTTATACGGTGATGGCATTTTCGAAGGAATTCGTGCCTATCATGGCCGTGTATTTAAATTAGACGAACATTTAAAACGCCTATATGAGTCAGCCAAGTCCATTCAACTAAACATCGGCATAACCAAGGCTGAGATGCAGGAAATTGTCTTTGAAACACTACGCAGGAACGGACTAAGTGACGCGTATATTCGTTTGGTAGTTTCCCGTGGTAAAGGGGATCTGGGTCTGGATCCTACGAAGTGTCCAGCCGCAGCAATATTTTGTATAGCAGATCAAATAAAGATTTTTGAACCAAGAATGTATGAGCAGGGCTTGGAAGTCGTAACAGTGGCCATACGCAGGAATAATCATGATTCCTTGAGCCCTCGGATTAAATCCCTCAATTATCTTAATAATATACTCGCCAAAATTGAGGCTAATCAAGCGGGCGTTGTGGAAGGCGTTATGCTTAATCAAGATGGTTATGTCACGGAGGGAACGTCGGATAATATTTTTATCCTTCGAGATGGCGTGTTGTTAACCCCTCCTCTTTCGGCAGGATTACTGGAAGGAATCACCCGTGATTCTGTTCTCCAACTCTCCGGGCAGTTAGGAATTGTCGTGAGGGAAGAGCTGTTTACACGGCATGACCTTTATACTGCAGATGAGTGTTTTCTCACGGGTACCGCAGCTGAATTAATCCCGGTGACTAAAGTTGACGGGCGAGAAATAGGCGGTGCAGTTCCCGGTGAAGTTTATAAACAACTTCTTGTTGCTTTTAGGGCACTTACCCTTGTCAATGGACCTAAAATTTATAAATAGGAACGGCGAGATGAGTTAGGAGGGGAAATGAGTTGAGTGAAGAAAAAGCAGGCTTAAGAGGGGCTGACGTTTTATTAAATGCCTTGCAGAGTGAGGGTGTTGACGTTCTTTTCGGTTATCCAGGTGGGGTGTTGCTTCCTTTGTACGATGCACTTCTGGATAGTCCCATTCGACATGTGTTATCGCGTCATGAACAAGGGGCAGTGTTTGCTGCTGATGGTTATGCACGAGTTAGTGGTAAAGTTGGAGTTTGTTTAGCAACTTCTGGTCCTGGTGCGACGAATATTGTAACGGGGGTAGCCAATGCCTATATGGACTCGATCCCTTTAGTTGTAATGACGGGTCAAGTTTCTACTAGTTCGCTTGGTACTGACTCTTTTCAAGAGGTAGATATTATCGGCATCACGATGCCCATAACCAAGCACTCTTATTTGGTTAAAGATCCTAGGGACCTTCCGAGAATTATTAAAGAGGCTTTTTTCATTGCTCGAACAGGAAGACCTGGGCCTGTTCTCATCGATCTCCCAAGGGATGTTTTAGCGAAGGAAAATGTTGAACCCTTTCCATCGGAAATGAAATTGAAGGGGTACAAAGTGTTCGGTGAAGGAAACAACGGGAAAATCGAAGAAGTGATGAAAGCACTCTCGGAATGTAGAAAGCCCGTACTTTACGCAGGGGGCGGTGTGGTAACAGCAGGAGCAGAAGCTGTTATTAGGCAGTTAACTGAAAAAGCGAATTTGCCCGTCGTCACGACTTTGATGGGGATTGGGAGCCTACCAGTTGGGCATCCTAATTTATTAGGAATGGTGGGAATGCACGGAACGGTCACCGCGAACTATGCCGTCGATGATTGTGATTTGTTGATTGCCGTAGGGGTGCGCTTTGATGACCGTGTGACCAGCGGTTTGGGTCACCGTTTTGCCACGAAAGCAAAAGTTATTCACATCGATATAGACCCCGTGGAAATAAGCAAAGTAGTAAAAACACATATCCAAATTGTTGGGGATGCTCGCCTGGTTTTGGAAGAAATGTTGGACGTCTTTCCGGGATTCACAGTTCCCGTTGTGGCAGACTGGTGGAGTAAACTGGGTGTCTGGAAGAAGGACCATGCCTTGAGTTATGACTTGGACAGACTTACGCCACAAATGGTGATTGAAAGTCTTGGAAAGTTCGCTAATGATAGTACAATCATCACAACCGATGTGGGACAGCATCAAATGTGGGTTGCTCAGTATTATCCAACGGTGAACCCTCGCAATTATGCAACCAGTTGTGGACTCGGGGCAATGGGTTATGGACTTCCTGCTGCTGTGGGGGCACAAATTGCCCGTCCCAATGATTTGGTCATTTTGATCACGGGAGACGGTTCCTTACAGATGTCGATCCAAGAGTTAGCAACCATTGCTCAGAATAAACTCCCCATTAAAATTATCTTGTTGAATAATGGAGTCCTTGGTATGGTTCGTCAATTACAGAAAATTTTTTGTAAGGAGCGGTATAATCAAATACAGCTCGACGGTAATCCGAATTTTGTCAAAGTTGCAGAGGCTTACGGTATACTTGGAATCCAGGTAGATTCTGCAGAGCAGGTTCAAAGCGCTCTTGAGGCAGCCATCAAACACCCAGGACCAGTGCTCGTGGATGTCACGATTTCACCAGACGAAGCGGTTCTGCCCTTCGTTCCAACGGGTAACGAAATTACGGATATGATAGTGAGGTAAGAATATGTTGCATACACTAGCAGTCCTTGTGGAGAATCATCCTGGAGTTTTAATCCGGGTAGCGGGGTTGTTTGCTCGCAGGGGATATAACATTGACAGTCTTACAGTTTGTCGGACGGAAGATCCTGATCTTTCCAGGATGACCATTGTCGTCAGCGGGGATGAACAGGTCATTGAGCAAGTGAGAAATCAACTCAGCAAGCTAGTAATTGTTCATACAGTCACGGATTTGACCGAGCAAAGTGTGGTTGATCGAGAACTCGCGCTAGTTCGGGTCGAAGTTAGCGCAGAAACACGCTCAGTGGTTCTCCAGACGGTGGAAGTATTCCGGGGACGGGTTGTGGATATGGGTAGAAGCAATATTACAGTTGAGATAACGGGAGATACTGCTAAAATAGACGCGTTTGTTAATGCGATTAGCCCGTATGGCTTATTAGAGCTGGTGCGAACCGGCAAGGTTGCCATTTTGCGATCTGAAGTGTAAGTAAGTCGCATGACGTGTTATAGTATAAAGCACGGCCTTGTGAAAGGCTTATTGTCGAAATTGAAAGGAAGTAATAGGAATGGCTAAGATGTATTATGAGGTAGATGCAAATCTAGAGTTATTAAAAGGAAAAGTGATTGCGGTCATGGGATATGGTAGCCAAGGACATTCACAGTCCCAAAATCTAAAAGATTCGGGACTTAAGGTGATCATCGGACTTCGTCCGACCAGTGCGCGTTGGAAGCGTGCAAAAGAAGCAGGCTTTGAAGTTATGACGGTTTCAGAGGCGGCTGCCAAGGCAGATGTAATTCAAATTTTATTACCAGATGAGACCCAAGCTAAGATATATCATGACGAAATCGAACAGTATGTTACAACTGGAAAAACGCTCGTCTTTTCTCACGGTTTTAACATTCACTTTGGACAAATTATTCCTCCAACTGATGTCGATGTCATCATGATCGCTCCTAAAAGCCCAGGCCACTTGGTGCGTCGTACCTATACAGAAGGCGCAGGGGTACCGGCTTTAATTGCAGTCCATCAAGACGCCTCAGGGAAAGCCAAAGAAGTAGCCCTGGCGTACGCCAAAGGAATAGGCTCTACTAAGGCCGGCGTTCTGGAAACGACCTTTAGAGAAGAAACGGAAACAGACTTATTCGGAGAACAAGCAGTCCTCTGCGGAGGGGCTTCAGAACTGGTCAAAGCTGGCTTTGATACGCTAGTTGAAGCAGGCTATCAACCAGAGATTGCTTATTTTGAATGTTTACACGAACTTAAGCTGATTGTTGATTTGATGTATGAAGGCGGTATAGGTTGGATGCGCTATTCTGTTTCCGATACTGCACAATATGGTGATATGACGATCGGTAAACGAATTATTAATCAAGACACCAGAAAAGAAATGAAAAAAGTTCTGGAAGAGATCCAAGATGGTCGGTTTGCTAAAGCATGGTTACTCGAAAGCCAAGCGAATCGTCCTGCCTTTAACGCTATGACTCGCATCGAAGAAGAACATCCCATTGAAAAGGTTGGGGAAAAATTAAGAGGAATGATGAGCTGGCTCAAGAAACACGAGTAATTGGAGGCTTTTGAATGCGTAGGATTGATATCTTTGATACGACTCTGAGGGATGGCGAGCAATCGCCGGGAGTTGCACTCAACTCAGATGAGAAGTTGCAAATCGCTCAGCAACTAGCTAAACTGGGCGTTAACGTTCTCGAAGCAGGGTTTCCGATTGCCTCCCCAGGTGATTTCCAGGGAGTCCGTCGGATTGCTCAGGAGGTAAGAAATGTGAGTGTAGCAGCCCTAGCACGGGCTAATGTCAAAGATATTGAGTGTGCTTGGGAAGCTCTCTCGGGTGGGGAGCTTCCCCGCATTCATACCTTCATTGCTACATCGCCGATTCATATGCTTTATAAACTCCAAAAATCGCCTCAAGAAGTTTTGGAGCAAGCCATTCAGGCCGTTAAATTGGCAAAATCAAAAGTGGATAATGTGGAATTCAGTGCTGAGGATGCCTCACGTAGTGATATAGATTTTTTAGCGAAAGTTTTTTCAGGGGTCATAAAAGCAGGCGCTACGGTGATCAACATCCCTGACACCGTAGGCTATGCGACCCCTGAAGAATATGCGGCTTTCTTACGAGCTGTCATGGAGCGTACGAGCGGAATTGAGAGAGTCAAAGTAAGTGTGCACTGCCACAATGATTTGGGCCTTGCGGTAGCCAATTCCCTTGCTGCTGTTGGGGTAGGGGTGCATCAACTGGAGTGTACAGTCAATGGGATTGGAGAACGAGCAGGAAATGCAGCGTTAGAGGAACTTGTGATGGCGCTGCACACTCGCAGAGATAAATTTTGTGTTGATACCAGTATTGTGAAGACGGAGCTGGCGAGGTCGAGCCAATTAGTCAGCCGTTTAACAGGGATGGTAATTCAGCATAACAAGGCAATTGTGGGTAAAAATGCTTTTGCCCATGAATCTGGTATTCACCAAGATGGTATCCTTAAGGAACGATCGACTTATGAAATTATGACACCCAGTGATATTGGCGTCGAAGTGGAAACCATTGTCTTAGGAAAGCACTCTGGGAGACATGCGGTCCATCAACGTTTCACTGATCTCGGACTGAATTTAGAGGAAAGTCAATTTGAAGAGGCTTTTTCCCGATTTAAACTATTGGCAGATCGTAAGCGCGAAGTAACGACCGCCGATTTGTTTTCCTTAATGGACTTGAAAGCGGAAAAAGAGGATCAGATTGTCTTAGATTATTTGCAGGTGTCTAGTGGAACTAATCTTACCCCAACTGCAACGGTAGGGCTTATGGTGAACGGAGAACGTTTTGAAGATGCAACTTTTGGTGACGGCCCGGTAGATGCGGCCATTAAGGCTATTGATAAAGTCCTAGGTACTAAAGGTAAGTTGGTTCACTATTCCCTGCAGGCGATTGACGGTGGAGAAGATGCTCAAGGAGAAGTTACGGTAACCGTTAAGTTTGACGAAAATTTGGTGGGGGGTCGTGGCGTAAGCACGGATATTATCGAAGCAAGTGTGTTAGGCTATCTAGAGGCCGTGAACAGAGCGTGCGCACGAGGCTGGATTAAGATAAAAGAGAGAAATTTGAGCTAGAGGGAGGGAGTATGTGCAATGTCAATGACCATTACAGAGAAAATTCTGGCACAACATGCTGGACTCGATGAAGTCGTTCCAGGGCAACTAATCACGGCGAAATTGGATCTTGTCCTGGGCAATGATGTAACAGCCCCAGTAGGAATTAAAGAATTTGCAAAATTTGGAATTGAAAACGTTTTTGACCCCAAGAAAATTGCTCTGGTTCCTGATCATTTTGCGCCCAATAAAGATGTTTTATCAGCAGAGCAATGTAAAGTAATGCGAGATTTCGCTAGGAAACAGGAAATTGAACATTATTTTGAAGTGGGACGAATGGGAATTGAACATTGCCTGCTACCTGAGCAAGGACTTACTTTGCCGGGAGACCTGATTATTGGTGCTGACTCCCATACGTGTACATATGGTGCTGTTGGTGCCTTCGCCACGGGGGTAGGAAGTACGGATTTTGCAGCGGGGTTAGCGACAGGCGAAGCTTGGTTCCGAGTTCCAGAATCCATGAAGTTTGTCTTCCGTGGAACTAAGTTTCAAAAATGGGTCGGAGGAAAAGATCTGATCCTTTATCTCATTGGAAAGCTAGGCGTTGATGGCGCTCGCTACCGAGCCATGGAGTTCACGGGAGAAGGCATTGCAGCCTTATCCATGGATAACCGGTTTACAATCTGCAATATGGCCATTGAGGTTGGAGCTAAAAATGGTATTATTGCGCCAGATGACAAGACCTTTGCTTTTCTTGAAGGACGGGCACGTCGTTCGTATCCTCTGGTTCACAGTGATCCAAACGCTGGGTACATGGATGTGCAGGAGTTTGATGTTTCGGAGATTCCATTGCAAGTGGCCTTCCCTCATTCGCCGGAAAATTCCAAACCCGTCCACGAAGCCAGCGGGATTAAAATTGACCAAGTGGTGATAGGGTCCTGCACAAATGGACGCCTCGAAGACTTACGGATGGCAGCCGATGTTCTGCGTGGCAAAAAAGTTCATCCTGAAATTCGTCTCCTGGTTTTCCCAGGAACTCAAACTATTCTAAGGGACGCTATGCGTGAAGGGATCATTGACACCTTAATTGAAGCGGGGGCTGCCGTTAGCACCCCAACGTGTGGCCCATGTCTAGGTGGCCACATGGGGATTTTGGCTAAAGGCGAGCGTGCTGTATCCACCACAAATCGGAATTTTGTCGGTCGAATGGGGTCTGTGGAAAGTGAAGTTTACTTAACTAATCCCGCAGTCGCTGCGGCATCAGCAATTAAAGGTCAAATCGCTCATCCAGAGGAGGTGTCTTAATTGGGGAAAGCGTTTAAGTTTGGAAATGACATAGATACCGATGTTATTATACCAGCACGTTATTTGAATAAATCTACGCCTGAACATCTTGCAGCCCATTGCATGGAAGATGCGGGTACATCGTTTGCTAAGCAGGTTAAGGCTGGGGACATTATGGTCGGTGGAAAAAACTTCGGTTGCGGATCCTCGCGCGAACACGCTCCCATCTCCATCAAGGCCTGTGGAATAAAAGTTGTGATTGCAGATTCTTTTGCTAGAATTTTTTACCGTAATTCTTTGAATATTGGGTTGCCAATTATGGAATGTCCAGAAGCTGCAGCAGGAATTTCGGACGGTGATGAGGTCACTGTGGATGTTGCGACAGGCACCATTGAGAATAAGACAAAGAATATGAAATATCAGGCGCGTTCTTTTCCTCCTTTTATGCAGGAATTGATACATGCAGGTGGGCTTATTGCATATATTGAAGGGAGAAAAAAGAATGCCTAACGTATTAGTTCTCCCAGGAGATGGAATAGGACAAGAAATTACGCCAGAAGCGGTTAAGGTTTTACACGCTGTATTAAAAGGGGGCTCCGCCAGCTTCAATTTTCAAAACGGTTTAATCGGCGGAGCAGCCATTGACGAGGCGGGCAAAGCGTTACCTGATGCAACGTTAGTAGCAGCACAGTCATCGGATGCAATTCTTATGGGTTCAGTGGGTGGCCCAAAATGGGACTCCCTTCCTGCTCCAGAACGTCCTGAATTAGGAGGCCTTCTCAAAATAAGAAAAGCTTTAAGTCTTTACGCTAATATCAGGCCGGTGAAAATGAGCCCTATGCTGGTTGATGCCTCTACGCTTCGGCCAGAAGTGGTCAAGGACGTCGACCTCGTGGTTTTGCGTGAATTGACGGGTGGACTTTACTTCGGGGAGAAGGGACGCAAGGTCAACCCCCGGAGTGCTTATGACGTCTTGGATTATTCTGAGGAAGAAATCCGTCGCATCGTACAGATGGGCTTCCAAATGGCTGAAAAGAGACGCGGAAAACTTTGCTCAGTTGATAAAGCAAACGTCCTGGAATCATCGCGTTTTTGGCGTGAAATTACCATGGAAATTGCTAAAGATTTTCCAGGCGTTGAGTTAACACATATGT
>Ga0075525_10000714_pt1 | contig 10821 bp, 11 predicted proteins | sample NGEPertwo_FD_74795 | JGI IMG/M metagenome (GOLD analysis project Ga0075525, IMG submission 74795) | Arctic peat soil microbial communities from the Barrow Environmental Observatory site, Barrow, Alaska, USA - NGEE Permafrost154B-two | ecosystem: Environmental > Terrestrial > Soil > Wetlands >...
AGACGTGCGAGTCTTAAAAGCTCATCCACAGAACAGTGCGGGCATCCAATCGCCACTATGTCAATAGCATCCGCATCTGCATCATCAATTTCTTCAATAACCCCGTCATTGTTTATTATATTTGCTACCCTGCGCACTGCATGCATATCATCGAGTGTCACTGTAATATTATCAGACGGCATCTCACTATCGTATTTGTGTGAATCTGGTGTCACATCCTGCACATAGTAAAGCGCCACTGCACCAGATGCCGCCATTGCAGCGCCAAGTGCTTTCAGACCATCTCGTATTGGTGCAGTATCAGTATGAGCATTAGCATCAACCATTCCATGAGATCTTTCAAAAATAAATAGTGGGATGCCGCTGCCAACCTTTTTCCCAACAATATGCCCGAGGGCGCCAAAATCAGTATCCGATACTTTCCCCTCTACCTTAACAACCATTGTCGGAGCCCTGTTCTCATCAAGATGATACCCATAGTTTGGGGTCTTTCCCACAAGCGCCGCAGCAAGTGCACTGGGCCCGCCCTCGCGGTTTGTCCTGGCACCTATGACCGAATTGGCATACGATATGGCAGACGATTCACTCCATGCAAGATGGTCGCCATAATTTGCGATATTTGCGATTGTCTCAGGCAGGTAGTACGGCGTGCAGGTGCATTCTGTCCTGATGCCGAGTTTTTCGTATGCACTGACGATCTCACGCTGCTTTGTTGCAAATTTGGAATCAGATCCGATGCCCATAAGTTCAGGACATTGCAGATCCATACCTGCAGGATTCAGGATCGAAGGAACCACCACCTCCCCTTCCATATCACTTATCCATTCAAGTCCGGCATCGCCTATGGTCTTATACGAAACACCGGCAATCTGTGTGCTCTGTATGGGGATCAGGCTATCTGCATCAAAGATATCTCCCAATGCCACCAGTATGCCCATGGCAATCTCAAGAGTGCGTCCCTTCTCCCCATTCAACATTTTTTCTTCAAGGCTTGTCAGATGCATTCTGTTCACCGATTCTGGATATACCAGCTACCCTTTGTGCACCTTTGCAGACACATCTGGAATCTTTGCTCTCTCAAACTTTTCCGCTTCCACCAACACCTTTGTGGCATCAATTCCCACCTTGGTAACTGTCCCATCGGGAGCGCCGCGTGGGTCAAGTGAACTGCCTCTGACATTTGTCACTATCATCAGATCCATATCGCCTTTGACACGGGTGGCTATGGCAAATTCGATATCAGAGGGGTTGAATATGTCGATATCATCATCCACAACAACCACATGTTTCAGGCTCGTATGCGCTGCAAAAGCTGCCATGATAGCATTCTTCCCATCTCCTTCGGTCTGCTTATCAATCTGAACGACTGCATGGAAATAGCAACATCCGCCTTCTGTTAGAACAACGTTTTTAACCTTTGTGACCTGGGATACGGCTGCAAAGATCTTCGGTTCATATGGCACGCCCATAAGAAGCCTGTGTTCCGCCCCACCTGGAAGCAGGCCGCGATATATTGGATTCTTCCTGTGCATCATCCTTGTTAGTGTGATCACAGGAGCCGGGCGCACGATATCGTATGTCCCACTGATGTCAACGAAAGGCCCTTCATCTACCACCTCCTCAGGTTCTATATATCCCTCAAGCACAATTTCCGCATGTGGGACCTTGATGCCATTCTCGCATTCAAACAATTCTATATCCCGGCCCAGGAGTGCAGAGGCATACCTGAATTCCTCGCCTTCGCCTACCCTTGTTGAGACTGCGAATTCTATGAGAGGATGTGGGCCAAGGACAATGGCTACAGGAAGGCGCTCACCTTTTGCTGCCGCCTGTTTGTGTAGCATATACGTGTGTCGTGGAGGCACGAGTCGCACAGCCAGTTTATCATGGCCCATGACCATGAGCCGATGGATGGAAGCGTTCATGACGCCATTGTATTCTGAGACCACAATACCTGCCGTGATATAGGGCCCGCCATCATGCTCAAAATGAGTCATTATTGGAAAACGGGCAAGGTCAGGTTCGGATATCACCTCAAGTGTAGGAGATTGCGTCACTATTTTGACATTACCATCGGCTTTCACACCGGACAGACGGCTTACCATGTCCTCCTTTTTTATCCCGAGTGCCATGGCAAGGGCGTCCCTTGTACCAAGCACATTCATGACAGCCTGGCAGCCATCGATATCATGGAAAAGGGTGGGATGATTGCTGACTGCCATGGACGGTGCCTCGAATACTGGCGACACCGATGATGTCACATCTGTAAGTGTATTATTTTCCTGAAGTTTCCGGATAAATGTGCGCAACATTGTGATTCCTGCTTATGATGTGTTAGTGCTTATTTATGATTGTGTAATGTCTGTTAATGAATGGTGGTATTGGGAGATTATATTGAGGTTATTCCAGAGTTTCCAAAAACCTATCTATTGCCCCCGAAGTTCTTGGTATCTCGGTGTTTGTTACATGTTCCAATACATTAAACACAAGCTCGATCGCATCAGAAGCTGTTGCCATTGATTCATTCATCTCATCAATACTGTATGTAGAGATATTACTTTCCTTGTTTACTTCCATGGCAAGAAGTTTCTCTATTGCAGGTTGCAGTGCCGCAGCCCTGATGTTGATATCCTCTGTCATCTTATCTGCATTATCGGCACAGAATTTGATATAATCGTCAGGCACCACCAGTGATGTTGTATCGACTTGACTAACATCCAGTGAAAGACAAGCATACATCGCTGTTTGACATGCTCTTTGTGCTTGATTTATGACTGAGTCGTAATTTAAGTCTTCATCCCCAAAATCGGCCAGTTTGATGAATGTTTTTCCTGTTTCCAGTTCATTTATAGCTTTGACCAATACGCCCAGTGGTTTCGATAATTTTTCAATCAATGTCATAATGTACACCTTTGAATTACACTTGCAAGTGAATTTACACTTATTTTGATGTAAAAATACTTAACTCTACGTACTGGGTAATACAAATAGAAAAACTGACGGTGCAGGCAAAAAATAAAAAATAACCCTTATAAAAAACTGTATGGAAAAAATGAAATTGATGGGTTATGATGCAGCCTTTTTGATCAAATCACCTGCACTTACAATCCCTATGGGTTTTCGCATGCCCCCTATGCCTTTTTCGGATAATACAAGCAATTGGTGTATCTTTTTATCTACCATAATCCTTGCAGCTTCATCGATAGTTGTGGATGCAGGTGCTGAGATAACACTATGCGACATTATACACTCTGCATCATATTTCATCCATTCAGGTTTTCCCATTGCCTTTAACACGTCCATTTCGGATACTATACCCATAGTCTCGCCATTTATAGTAACAATGGGTGCACTGGAAATATTGTTTCTAGCAAGTGTGTCTGCAATCTCAGAAATGCTTGATTGCGCAGATATTGTTATAATTCCCCTTGTCATGATATCTTTAAGTGTTTTTTGTCCCTGATTCATTTTCATATATTATCACCTTTTTAGTTAATTATAATTAGCGAATATCATGCATAAACATATTTGACATAATTATACATGCTGAACCGAGTTTGACAGAAATGGCACTGTAGGATACCTCCCCACCTCTTTGCATCGTATCAGCATGTCCTTTTGCTTTTATGCCAAAATAACCTTTGTCTCTATACACAACCTCATTTTCTTCCGATAAATCCACCTGATTGTCATGGAGTGATGCGTTATACATCTCTTTTAGGATTTGGCGGAATGATATCCAATCAATGAGTAAGTCAATCTAAGAAAGTCTATCATCGAGTCAAACATATATTATGGTTGATTGCGGAGGTTAATCGAAATTATCTATAATATCTTGCCGGCAACACGGCATATTTGCGCTTTAATTCTATTGCAATACCCAAAACCGAATGATATTTATGTAATAAGCATTATTATACAATTAAATGGCTTATAGACAGAAAATCGAACAAAAACTAGTGAGGATACAGAGATGAATAGAAAAGGAGAAATACCACTTGCAGCTGTTGAGCGAATCTTGAGAAATGCCGAATCAGAGATTCGCGTAAGCGAATCAGCAAAAGAAGCTTTGGCAGACATACTTGAAAAGGTGGGCAACATGCTCGCAACGGAAGCTGTAAAAGAATGCGAACATGCTAAAAGAGTCACAATTAAGGCAGAAGACATTAAACGAGCAAATGAAATACTGAAAATAGTATAAAGTTCCATACAATTATACTTTTTCCTTAATATTTTCAGTCCTGCGCTCTTCCTTCTTTCTTCGCTCTTCTCATGTTTGCCTGTTTACCTTTTGCACCTATTTAATTTTTAACAGCCATTCTAGGCACATACTAAAAAATACCTGAGTTCAAGGCATAATCATGTTGTGTACTCAGCATTGATTCTGACATAATCATAGCTGAAATCACATCCCCAGGCAGTAGCTGAGCCCTCGCCTTTATGTAAGTTCACATTTATTTTCACTTCTTCACTACCCATTATATCGGATAACATCCTGCCATCAGGAGTCAGCACCTTCCCACCGTCAACCACAACAAGCTCACTATCCGCATTTGCAAATGACAGTGTCAGCTTTTCCCCATCCACATCGGCTTTTGAATAACCTACTGCTGCAATCACACGCCCCCAGTTAGGGTCACGACCAAATATTGCAGTCTTGACAAGAGGAGAGCGCACAACTGCCTTTGCTGCAAGCTTTGCATCATCATCACTGCATGCACCTGTGACATTCACTTCAATGAGACGAGTCGCACCTTCACCATCTCTGGCGATTGCCCGCGCAAGGTGTCGGCAGACATAATCAAGCCCGTCCTGGAATTCTTTCTTAATCTGATCCTTATCCTGATCCGCATCAACAGTCTCTGCCATGCCTGTGGCTGTAATCAGTACCGTATCGTTTGTGGACGTATCCCCGTCCACTACAATCATATTAAAACTCTTATCAACAGCAGATTTCAGGTGCATCTTAAGCTGTTGAGCAGATATGTCGGCATCGGTGTAGATAAAAGCAAACATAGTCCCCATATCAGGCTCAATCATACCTGAGCCTTTTGCGATGCCGCCTATGCGAATGCCGCAGTCAAGCTCTACAGCCACTTCCTTTGGCACAAGATCGGTTGTCATAATGGCCCTTGCAGCACTCATGGAACCTGTGGCATCGGCTGTTAGATTTTCATACACCTCATCAATATGCCCCTCAATCCAGGCCATGTTAAGAGGTACACCTATGACACCTGTTGACGCGATCGCAATAGTCTCTGAAGACACGCCAATCTTCTTTGCAAGCATGTTTGCCATGGAGCGGGCATCCTGTAAACCGACATCTCCTGTAAAAGCATTGGCGCAACCGCTGTTGGCTATGATACCGTTAAGGTGTCCGCCGCCAAGATGTTCCTCTGTGATAATACATGGAGCCGCAATAATTTTATTATTAGTGAAAAGACCGGCGGCGGTTCCTTTTCCTTCGATTATCGACATGCCGTACTTTTGCCCTTTTACCTTGATACCAAATGCACGAACACCTTTCGGTGCACAGATTCCACCATCAATGACTTTCATATTATTGTACCAAAAAATCCTTTTCTTGTGATACTACCCTATTGTCCTGTTACGCCAAAACCTCTGGCCACTATATTCCAGCACCTGCCACAGCCTGAATGATATCACCGCGCGTCAATATTCCCACAAGCTTACCGGCATCATTTACCACAGGCAGGCGGTTAACCCTATGCTTTATCATAAGGGTGCTGGCATGTTCGATTGTATCATCTGCTGCAATGGTACGGACTTTTGAAGTCATAATAGTGGATATTGGTTTTGAACCTATATCTTCAAGGGATGCTTTTGCATCTTCCCATCCCAGAAGCTCACGGATTGGTATTTCGATAATCTCAAGTGGACTGGGAAGCCAGAGATTGTGGGGTTCAGGCAGCTCAAGCAATTTTAATACATCAGATTCAGTGACAATACCGACGATACTATCACTACCACTATTTTCAACCACCACAATACCGCTGATATTGTGTTCTTTTAGCATGGCTGCAACTTCACGGATTTTATCTGTGGGCACACATGTGATCACATCGCTGTTCATCATATCAGAAACTTTCATGGTATAATGTGCTTGGTTATTGGATATAAACACTTGGTGAAGACTGCGATTATGGGCACAGTATGAATAAAAACCAATCCACATGCAAATATATTTGAATATCCATGATTACTCCGCAATACTATTCACAGATTCCTATTCTGTGTAATCGAGCAGTGTCATTTGTCCTGTATTTTTTTGCAGATTTGATACCTTCACACCAATCCGCCGCAGATTGTTGTCTTGTGAAGTCGCAGCAAGGTATTCTTCCATCATTTCCATAGCCGTATTATAGAGAATACTGCTGTCTGATACATGACTGCCAAGGCTGCGGCTTTTTGTGTGGGTATTAAAATCAGAATTTATGGCGGTTATTGTGACAGATTTATATGATAATCTCCTGGCATTGAGTTTTTCAATGACATCGGCTACCAGCTTTTGCATGAGGGTTGATATGGCATCCAAGTCCCTTGTATTTTCCGCCAAGGTCGCCATCCTTCCGATTTGGTCTGAGCCACCCCGCTCTTTCACTACCGATTCATCAATGCCCGAAGCTGCTTTCTTTAGCCAGGTGCCTTTACTTCTGCCAAACACTGTGACAAGTTCTACAGGATTGTGGGCTGCAAGTTGTTCAATCGTTTCGATGCCCATCTGCAAAAGACGCTCTTCAGTCACCTTTCCAATACCCCAGAGTTTCGTAAGCTTCATGGGTTTCAGGAATTGCTGCACATCCTCGGGTTTCACAATGGTTGTACCATAGGGTTTATTGACAGACGATGCCATCTTGGCGATAAGCTTGTTGGGCCCGATACCTACTGAACATGTGAGGTGTTCCTGCGATTTCACTTCCTCTTTGATACGCATGGCTATGTCGTGGGCCTCATCAAAGTTGCCAGCAGAGTTTTGCGTGATATCAAGGAATGCTTCATCTATACTGATTTGTTCAAATGATGTAGCATTATCTGCATATTTGCGCATGATTTCCATAACACGGTCAGAGACCGATTTGTAGAAGTCTTTTCTAACAGGAAGAAAAACGGCATCTGGTTTTATTGTTTTTGCACGGGAACAGGGCATCCCTGAATGTATCCCTGCATCCCTTGCTGCGTAATTGCAGGTGCTAACTGACCCGAGTGTCCCGCCACGGCCTGAGTACATGCAAATCACTACCGCTTTTCCACAAAGGGTGGGATTCTCCCGCTCTTCTATGGCGGCGTAGAAATAGTCCATATCCACATGGATGATTACAGATGACATTGTATGTAGAAATGGGGACAAGATTTGTATAGTTATTGATAAATATATACCGACTATATGAGACTCCTTAACTAATAGCAGATAGAATTACATTTGCATGCATAATCTTTTTACTGCCCACCAACTAATTGCACCATATGAAATCCGTAGTACTCCTTTCATCTGGTCTTGATTCCGCAGTTGCGTTCAAAAGAGCCTATGATATTTGTGAAGAAGTGATGTGCCTGACATTTGATTACGGACAGAGGGCTGCACCAAAGGAGACTGCGTGTGCTGCAAGGATCTGTGAACTCTTTGATGTGAAACATCACATCATCCGTCTGCCCTGGTTCAATGGGTTCAGTGGTGCACTTACAGGAGATGAAGATGTGCCCACACCAACAACAGCGGACCTTGACGATCTTGAAAAATCCCTGGATTCTGCTAAAGCTGTATGGGTACCTGCCAGAAACATGGTGTTTCTTTCCATTGCAGCATCCTTTGCTGAAAACTATGACTTTGACCTGATAACCACCGGACTTGATGAAGAAGAAGCTGTCACGTTCCCTGATAATTCAAAAGAGTTTATAGATCTGTTCAACCAGACTCTGGAATACGGTACTCTCAATAAGCCAAGGATACATGCCCCGCTTGCGGAATTATCCAAAACAGGCATTGTAGAACTCGGTATTGAGATTGATGCGCCCATGCAATATTCATGGTCATGTTATTATGCAAATGAGAAGCCTTGCGGGGAATGTGAATCCTGCAAAAGGCGAGCACGTGCATTTTTAAGTGCGGGCATTGAAGATATACTTAAATTAGAGTCTCTTTAACATTGTGTGGGCAACATCACTATTGCGAACATATCGTCAAATATGAAATCGCATTGCCTGAATAAATGGACAGGATGAACAGGATTGACAGGATTTACCGGACACAAGTGGCTTCCCCCATCCTGTCAATCCTGTTTATCCCGTCTAATATTTACCCATCCAATATTGAGGAGATCCAATTATAATTGTGAGATTAGATTATAAAATATTGAACAGTGGGTATGATAAATGAATGCAAAATTAAGTACTACACATATTTACGAGATATTCAACTCAATTCAGGGCGAAGGCCCTTATGTGGGGATGCGGCAGGTGTTTGTCCGATTCTGCGGCTGCAATCTTGCATGTGAATACTGTGACACATCTGAATCACGAAAGGATGTGGTGTCGAATTGTTCTGTGGAAAAGGTTCCGGGTTCACGTATCTTCTCTGAGATTGAAAATCCCATGACGCTTGGTCAAATTGCTGATACCATATCAGGCCTCTGGACCGCTTCCACAAAACATATGAGTATTACCGGTGGCGAGCCGTTGTTGCATGTGGATACCATACATGGATTACATGAGCTGTTGGACAAACCGATCTATCTTGAGACAAACGCCACCCTGCCCTATAATGCAAGGAAAGTATGTGATGTGGTTAATATTGCTTCATGCGATATCAAACTTCAGGAGCATTTCCCTGATGCTGATTACAAAGAACTTCTGAAGCTGGAGCTTGAGACAATAAAGGTGTTTTCAGATGCTGACAGGGATATAGATGTATTTGCCAAAATCGTTGTGCTTGGTAACACCACACCCGAATCTGTGCGACCTGCGCTTGAAGGATTGAGCAAACTGGATGTGCCACTGGTGATACAACCTGTGACACCCACAGGATTTATCAAAGCACCAATGGCAAAGGATATTATTGACCTTATGGATTTTGCGGCGGAATATGTGGATGAGGTACGGGCTATCCCCCAGACGCATAAGATGATGGGGCAGTTATAGGGATTATACAAATAACGGAACAAATGTTGATTTTATTTAATTTCAGCCGAGTTGAGGTGGTAAATTTATTGAAAATGGACCGTTTTTCATTATGTATTAATCCTAAAGTATAATTTAGAACTATTCACGGCAGCCACAGAGAGCACAGAGAGCACAGAGGAATGATTTCAGGCTGTGCAAAATGTATCTCTGTGGCCTCTGTGTTCTCTGTGGTGGAATATTATAAAAAACAGACACGGTTTAGTATAGTCAATCTCGATGCGGATGTTATCCAAAACTTAAATAATGGTAGACCCCATTGTATCAAACAATGCATATGATGGATAGTTATATGGATAAAGATATTTTGATCCATAAGACCTTTGATTATTTAAATCGTCTTCCCACTGATAAAGTTATTGAGGTTGCAGAATTCGTTGAATTTCTAGATCAAAAACATGAAGAGTATATTTTGAAAAAAGGAATTCAAACGCTGATGTCCGATTCCAAATCTTATCAATTTTTAGAAGAGGAAGAGGAGCTTTATACGTTAGATGATTTAAAAATGCGATTCAAATGAATAATGGGGTCGGTTGGACAATTAGTTGAAAATGAATTGAAAGAAGTTGATCGAAAATTATTAATTCTTTTCAATATTGGACGCGGATGACTATCGGTGAGATAATAATGATAATTAAATCTGACTCAATACCCGAATCATCGGTTTCAATAATTAAATCTTGAAAATTAATGGAAACTGGAACTTTGCCATGTATAAATAAGAGTAATTAAGAATCATTTGTGACCAATGAACGAATTCAAACTCCATGCAGACTTTACACCAAAAGGTGACCAGCCCAAAGCCATTAAACAGCTTGTGGAGGGCATGAAGAAGGGGTTTAAGAAACAGACACTTCTTGGGGTCACAGGTTCAGGAAAGACGTACACAATAGCAAATGTTATAGAGAAGGTGCAGAAACCGACCCTTGTCATTGCACACAACAAGACCCTTGCAGCCCAGCTATATTCTGAATTCAAGGAGTTTTTCCCTGACAATGCTGTTGAGTATTTTGTGAGCTATTATGATTATTACCAGCCTGAGGCATACATTCTTCAGACAGATACGTATATCGAAAAGGATGCGTCTGTCAATGAGGAATTAGACAGGCTGCGCCTTGCGACCACGCAGGCATTGTTATCCAGAGAGGATGTTATTGTAGTGTCCAGCGTATCGTGCATATACGGCATCGGGTCGCCTGATGAGTGGTATAACATGATGGTCATTATCCAGAAAGGCCAGACGATGCCGAGGCGGGATTTTCTGATTCAGCTTGTGGACCTCCAGTATACCCGAAATGATGTGGATTTTTCCAAGGGGCATTTCAGGGTGCGGGGGGATACTGTGGAGGTATTCCAGTCATATAGCCAAACAGGTGTCCGAATCGAGCTGTTCGGGGATGTGGTGGATAAGATATCCGAGTTCGATGCCTTAACTGGCAAGAGTTTGCAGACGTTCGATCAATTCACCATATATCCTGCAAAGCATTTCGTGATGCCACAGGAGCGCATTGAGCTTGCGATATATCGTATTGAGGAGGAACTTGAAGAGCGGCTGGCAGAGTTTCGCTATGAGGGGCGGTTGCTTGAAGCACAAAGACTTGAGCAGCGCACGAAGTTTGATATTGA
>Ga0075525_10000716_pt1 | contig 10813 bp, 8 predicted proteins | sample NGEPertwo_FD_74795 | JGI IMG/M metagenome (GOLD analysis project Ga0075525, IMG submission 74795) | Arctic peat soil microbial communities from the Barrow Environmental Observatory site, Barrow, Alaska, USA - NGEE Permafrost154B-two | ecosystem: Environmental > Terrestrial > Soil > Wetlands >...
TCCGAGTGAAGGATTCTTCTTGTAAATAAATTCTTTCCAGCAGTCACGAAGTTCCTTCTTTCCAAAGCTGGGAGCATATGGATAAACCGAACCAAGTGGAAGTTTGATTAATTTGTCAAATTCTGAAAGGTGCATTGAAAGGCCGTCATCTTCTATAGCCTCTCCAATAGTAGCATTAATATTTTTCCCCTTAGCCTGAGCCGACTGAGACAAAATTCCGAGTTTTGGGAAGAAAATATTCTTGCCTCTTTCTGACAATAGTTCAAGAACGCTTTTATTCAGTTTTTGAATGGTTTCATTCAAGTTGATTGCTTGTGGATCCATTAAGTACTGTTTAATTAATTTAATTACTACTTAATGGCAAAATTATTTAATTATCCTGACAAATTGAAGCAACCTGCTTGAAAAAATCAAAACTTAACAATGAATTGATATAGAAAAGCCAACTTAAAAGAAAATCAGATGTTAGGAGGAGTGATTATCCATAAAACCTTTGCCGAAGAGATATGGATATTTTTCAAAGTATGCGGAATTGTGGAGTTGAAGTAGAAATTATCCCCTTTTTCGAGAATATATTGAGAATTGTCAAGTGAAATCATCAATTTACCTTCGAGGACATAAATAAATTCCTGCCCCGGGTGACTAAGCATAATTTCAGCGGAATCGGAGTTCTCCACAAACTTAAGGATATAGGGCTCCATTTGTTTGCTATTTTCGTGGTGTGAAAGAAGGAAAAGACTGGTTCCGCTTGCATTTACCTTTACAAATTTGATGTCTCCTGATTTGATCAAAGGATTTTTTGTCAGCGATTCATGCTCTCCAATCAGCTCGCCCACTGTAGTATATAAACTATTTGCAATACTCTTTAGCGTAACGATTGACGGAAATGCTTTTGAGTTTTCGATTTGTGAAAGTGCACTGGCGCTAATGCCTACTTTTTTAGACAGATCGCTTAAAGGCAAGCTTAACATCTCCCTTTTGCGTTTAATTCTTTCTCCCAACCGATTCATTTGAAATATCTTAAAGATAACATTGTTCTACTCGCTTTTACGGATCCAAAGATAATCCATTTTAGAGTTCTCCTACTCCCAGCTTAATAATTTAAGTAATACTTAACAAACGATCCATAAACGGTGTATTAATTCGATCATCTGTTAAAAAAAAATTGACCTATTATTCTGCACAATTGAATTAAACATCTATTAACCGAATGCTTAATTCAGGGTATTCAATAAACGCCACAAATTCTATCGGAAATTTGCTGAATAACACCTGTATTGCTATAAAATAACAAAAGGACTTGCAACCAAATGGTTACAAAGTCCTCTTGTTGTAAATAACCTATTTACAGGGATCGGCTAATCTGATCTTACGACCTTGGATGAAATTTATTGACCGTATCCTTTAGATATTCTTTATCTAAATGGGTATAAATCTCAGTGGTAAGAATCGATTCATGACCAAGCATCTCCTGAACGGTTCTTAAATCTGCACCACCCTGCACAAGAGCAGATGCAAATGAATGTCTGAAGGTGTGAGGACTGATATTCTTTTCCAGTTTGATTTTGTCAGCAAGATTTTTGATAATAGTGAAAATCATAACCCTGCTTAATTTTTTTCCTCTTCTGTTTAAGAATACAATGTTCTCGAAACCTTTTTCAATTGTAAGTTTCTTACGCGAGTTAATCAGATATTTTTTGATATCCTCAATGGCTCGTTTGCTGATAGGAACCAGGCGTTCACGCTCTCCTTTTCCGGCAATTCTAAGAAATTCCTGCTCAAAATGCAGATTCGAAAGTTTAAGATCAACAAGTTCAGAAACTCTTAATCCACAACTGTAGAGCGTCTCAAGGATTGCCTTGTTACGAAGACCTTCGGCTTTTGAATCGTCGATAGCCTCAATCAACCGATTGATTTCATCGTCTGTTAGAATCTCAGGCAGCTTGCGACCAATCCGTGGAGATTCTACTAACGTTGTCGGATCATTTTCTACAGCTTCTTCAATCAACAGAAACTTATAGAAAGATTTAATCCCAGAAATCGTTCTGGCTTGTGTACGGGGACTAATCCCCTTCTGGTTCATCCACTCAACAAATTTTCTCAATTGAGCCAATTTGACCGTTTCCGGTGTGAGGCTTGGATAAAACTCCTCAACAAACGTTATAAGTTTGTTGATGTCATTAACATACGCACTTACTGAGTTCGGAGAAAGCGACTTCTCTATCCTCAAAAATGTTTCATACCCTTTTTTGCTTTCTAACCAATTCATAATTCTTTTTTTTAAATTTAAAGTTGAAACAATTTAGCTAATCTTATTATATATTACAAAACAAACGTAAAAGCGAAAAAGTTGTTACATTTTTTCGCAAATTGCACACGATAAATATACAAAATATTTTACTTTGATGAAAATTATTATTGTAAATGGCCCAAATTTAAATTTATTGGGGGTCAGAGAAAAAAGCATTTATGGAAGTATTTCATTTACAAATTATTATGAAATAATGATTTCCAGGTTCTCCAACATCGAGTTTGATTATTTTCAGTCAAATGTCGAAGGTGAGCTCATAAATTATCTTCAGAAAGTTGGATTTTCCGCACAGGGCATCGTATTTAATGCAGGAGCATACACTCATACTTCAGTAGCATTGCGTGATACAATAGCTGCGATCACCACTCCTGTAGTTGAAATTCACATCTCAAATATTCTCACAAGAGAAAATTTCAGACATGAATCGATCATCGGGCCGGTGTGCAAAGGGAGCATTATGGGATTCGGACTTGATTCATACAGACTCGGGGTTGAGAGTTTTTTGGCTCCCCAATAATGAAATTTGTAATGGATCATGATTAACAATTCGTTAATTAATCAGTCATAATCAGTATCGGTTGATCACCTTAGGTATGCACATATTCAAATATTTGTGCTATATTTGACCTATTGGAATTCCTTCAGGAGGGCCCAGGAGATATCTCCTTTGTCCTTAAATTGGACTACCTTAGCATCAAATAGAAATTTAATATTGTCGATCATGAATACAATGAAGCACACTAAGATAGTGGCCACAATCTCAGATAAGCATTGCGAGATAGAGTTTTTACAGGCTCTTTTTGATGCCGGAATGAACGTCGTGAGGATAAATACCGCCCATCAAACGCCCGAAACTGCCCTTAAAATTGTTAATAATGTAAGGAGTGTTTGCGATTGTCTTGCAATCCTTCTGGATACCAAAGGCCCCGAAATCAGAACTAAAAATATTGTAAATCCCATCACCGTTAAAACCGGAGACAAACTTCTTGTAAAAGGTGGCAATGAACAATCGACAGATGGCTTATTAATTGTTGATTATGCTGAATTTGCCGACAACGTTCCTATCGGGAGTACGATGTTAATCGATGATGGTGAACTCGAGTTAAAAATAATTTCAAAAATTGGCAATGCCCTCGAAGTTGTTGTATGCAACGACGGCGAAATTAAAAATAAAAAGAGCATAAATACACCAGGTGTCTCTTTTTCACTACCTCCAATTACCGAAAAAGATAAAATGTTCATCGAATGGGCGGCTGATAATGATATTGATTTTGTTGCACACTCATTTGTTCGCAATAAAGAGGATGTATTAGCCGTTCAGAAAATTCTGGATGCAAAGAATAGCCGAATAAAAATTATCTCCAAGATCGAAAATACAGATGGGGTTAACAATATTAACGAAATCCTTGACCATTCTTACGGAATTATGGTGGCCCGTGGTGATCTTGGTATTGAAATCGCAGCAGAAAAGATACCTGCCATACAGCGCAGGCTAATCCGAAAATGTGTTGAACGAAAAAAACCTGTGATCATCGCAACTCAAATGCTGCACACAATGATCAACAGTCCGCGACCAACGAGGGCAGAGGTTAGTGATGTTGCCAATGCAATTTTCGATAGGACTGATGCTATTATGTTATCCGGCGAAACTGCTTATGGACAATATCCCGTTGAAGCTGTTGCCCTGATGACGCGCGTAGCCATTGAAATAGAATCAAGTAAAGATAGGCGTAATGACTTGCCGGTTCCACGTTTAGACAATGAGGTATCTGCATTCTTAGCTGAGGCAGCCGTAATGGCCGCCAATGAATTAAAGGTTGCTGCAATCGTCACCGATACTTTAACGGGGAAAATTGCCCGCTATATTTCTGCATTCAGAAGTCCACGTCCAGTGTATGCAAAGTGCCATGATGGCCGCGTCAAACGTGAACTGGCTCTTTCGTATGGCGTTCAGGCCAGCCAGATTGTCTCGAAGAAGAATAAACATAAATTGGTTGAATCATCTCTGCTTGACCTTGAAGCTCGCGGCAAAATAACAGAAAACGATACGGTTGTCTATGTAGGCGGGAATTTTGGAGTAGGTGGAGGAACATCTTTTATAGAAATTGCCTCTGTTGCAAGAATGACAAAAGAAAAAAAAGATAGCAAACATACAACTGCCGAAAATTAGAACATTCAGATAGAAGATTCTATAATTTAAGAAATAAGATAAAAGGTTAGAGGACTAAGTTCTTTAACCTTTGTTTTTCAGCAGGGTATGAGGCTATAGGGTTTTGGCTTTAAAAATTGAGCCTTTATTGAAAGGCAAACTCAGTTACTTTTAATTTTCCTGTTTTCCGGAGCCACTGGGCATCCTCCGCAAGAGCTTCCACATCCGTTGCAACTATCAGACTTACTGAATAATTTTAAAGACTTTAACGCTTTAATAGCCAGAAGAATAACCGCGACCAAAACAACAATCCATGTTATAATTTCCTGCATAATTGAGTGTATTAAATAAAATATAGCGCAATATTATAAGTAAAAAAAGCAGTAATCCACGCAAAGGCAGTAGTGTAGAAGACTGTAAACAAAGCCCATTTCAAACTGCCAGATTCCCGTTTAATAGTAGCAATTACTGCAATGCAAGGGAAATATAGCAGTACGAAGACAAGGAAAGAGAGTGCAACTGCCTGGTTAAATATCTTCTCCCCCGCTTTGGGTCCCGAAAAATAGATTTCCGATTTCAATATTTCCGGTAACAGTTCTCTGCTTTTCTGATCATCCTTCCCCGATTCGTAGAGAACCCCCATCGTACTCACAACAATCTCTTTTGCCGGAATCCCTGCCACGAGGCAAATACCCATCCGCCAATCAAAACCCAATGGTCTTATTAAAGGTTCAATCGTGCGACCGATCATCCCAAGGTACGAATTTTCGATCTGAGACTGAACATGCCATTCGTGGGCCACATTGGAAGATGTCGTTTCTGTTTTAAGATGTTTATTTTCCTCACTTCTTGGAAAGTATTCGAGCGCCCAGATAATAACAACCGCAACGAGGATGGTTCCCCCAATTTTTTTGAAGTACTGACTTGCCTTGTCCCACATATGCAGTAATGTATTCCGTAAAACCGGCATCCGGTAGGGAGGAAGCTCCATTACAAACGGCGTCTCTTTCCTTTTGAAGATCGTCCTGTTTAAAATCTTGGCCATGACGATCGCCATCGATATTCCAAGTAAATATAAACCTGTCAATACCATCGCCGGAAAATCCTTAAAAAAGGCAGAGATCAGTACAATATAAACCGGTAAACGTGCAGAACACGACATAAACGGAATAATCAACATCGTAAGCAAACGGTCACTGCGATTTCTGATCGTTCGCGTAGCCATGATTGCCGGCACATTGCACCCGAACCCCATTACCATCGGAATAAACGACCGTCCGTGGAGTCCGATTTTATGCATTAGCTTATCCATAATAAATGCAGCACGGGCCATATAACCGGTATCTTCCATCAATGATGTAAAGAAAAATAAAATCAGAATATTTGGAACAAAGACAATGATACTACCAAGACCGTTAATGATTCCATCCGTAAGAAGATCCTTAAACATCCCGGAAGGCATTATCGTTTTGATAAATTCAGAAATGATGGTAATACCTCAGTTCATGGGGTAAGCGCCCAACCTGAACGTTGCAAAAAATGTCAAAAACATGAAAAGCAGGAAGATCGGGAATCCGAAAATCCGGTGCGTGACCAGGTGATCAATCTTTCCGGTAATCGCATAGCGCCAATGCACTCCCTGAACAAATGTTTCCTTAAGTGCTCCAGCTATAAATCCGTATTTGGCATCGGTAATCAGATGTGAACTATCATCATTCAACCTGGATTTAAGTCGCGAGACCTCACTTTTTGTCATTTCGCTAATCCGGGCAAAATTGGATGATGTCTCAAGGAGTTTCAATGCCTCCGGATCATTATCCAATAACATGATGGTTAAATACCTCGAAGAAAGTACAACACCGCTGGGCTTATCCTTTTTTATCTCCTTACGGATGACCTTAATCGATTTTTCGAGCTCTTCGCCGTAATTAATATGGATGTGCCTTACAACCGGATTCCGGTCTTCGTAGACCTCTATAATTTCATCAAATAACTCATCCATCCCCTCCCCTTTACTCGATATTGTGGGAATAATGGGAATGCCTAGCAATTTACCTAACTTTTCACAATCAAGTTTTGCACCTCCAGCTACCAGATCATCATGCATATTCAATGCAATCACAACCTTGATATCCATATCGATTAACTGTGTTGTGAGGAACATATTCCTTTCGAGATTCGTCGAATCGATCACATTCAGAACAATATCAGGGGCTTGCCCGATAATGTAATTGCGTGCAAACAACTCTTCGGGTGAAAATGCTGTTAATGAATATGTTCCTGGAAGGTCAACCAACTTAAATGTATACCCGTTCCGATAAAATGATGCGATCTTCGCATCCACGGTTACACCGCTGTAATTTCCTACATGTTCTTTTGAATTGGTGACTCGATTAAACAAGGTTGTTTTACCGCAGTTTGGATTCCCTGCTAAAGCGACGTGTATTGTTTTACCGTTTTCGCGCGCCGAAGTCTTGAGTACCTCCATATCGATTGTGCCGTCGAAATTCGGAGTTACAAGTTTCATTGCTTCTTCAGTTGTGATCACCTCTATCAGATCCGCCTCGGCCCTACGCAACGAAACATTATATCCAAGCAGTTGGTATTCAACGGGATCACGTAATGGGGCATTTTTAAGTACAATGACCACCTTTCCGGCAACAAATCCCATTTCTGAGATCCGACGTCGAAATGAGCCATGGCCCAGGACTTTGGTAATTACAACTCGCTTATTCTCTTCTATTTCCGAAAGACGCACTCTAATTCTTATTAAGAACAATTAAAAATAGTATGCAAATATATGCGATTTTTCCATAAATTGAGGTTATTTCCAAAAAAATAAGGATGCTTTGCTTTGGTCTCCAAAATCTGATTATCTTTGCACCGCTTTCAAGCAAAAAGGCCCCGTAGCTTAATGGATAGAGCATCTGACTACGGATCAGAAGGTTGGGGGTTCGAGTCTCTCCGGGGTCACATATATCCTTGTAAACATTAGATTTACAAGGATATTTTTTTATCTGTAAAATCGTTTTTTGAATTCTTCTTGATACAGTAATTGTTTGTGAACTTAATTGCCTTTAAAGAAATGGAAGAAGTTAAGAACATTCTGAGGAATAAGCGTAATAAAGCAAAAAACACCTCCACAAACATTACCTTTGCAATAATCCACAGGTGCGAACCAAAATCGTAATTTCCTATGCGATAATTTTAAATTGAAATTTCGAAATTAAACCCATTTTTAAAACTGAAAACCATGCAGGTAACAGTAACGAGGAAAAAGTTTACATTCTCTCCCGATTCTTCCAGGGTAATCGCCCGTTTTTTATATATGAGTGATGAAAGGTCAGCCGATATCATCAGAAAAGTATTGGCAATGCCTGAAAAAGAGGTAAAAACAGCAATGAGCCAGTTGCTGAGGGGATATTCCCGGCGTCACCGGAATATTTCACGCATATTCGAGCGCTATTTTGAAAGGCTGGCGCCCATCTTTGATAAGATTGAGGTAAATGAGGAGGATCTGAGTGCTTCGCAGAAAGCACTGATTGGTTCTTATTTTACAATGGAATATTCCATTGAATCAGCTGCTTTTTTCAATCCATCCATAGTAGAAGACCCGGATCAGTCAGAACTAAGATCGTATGAATTAAGGGTAATTTTCAGTTTCCGTGCTACGGGAGAAGGACATATCTCGTCGATTGTATTCCGCTCAGGCATTCTTGACGAAAACAACAACCTCAGCATAGAACCGGTTGGTAAAATGCTTGCTGAAGCAGATGTAATTAAAAGACACGTTTACGATAAGAAGTCTTTTCAGTTAAAGCTGGAAGAGATGAAAGACACGATAACTATTATTTCACCTGTGATCATCGATAAACTTGATGAAGTGCAAGATAAAGAAAATAGCATTTCACCTGATGTCGTTGATAAACCAACTGAAGTGCAAACTCCTGAAATTTCGGTCTCTCCGGCATTTATCCTTGATAAACTGGGAGATAATTTCACGTATGGAGAATTAATGAAGAACCTTGATATTGCAAGAAGTGAGCCGGATCTTCAGGAAGATCAATTGAAAATAATCAATCAGATGATGTGGCTGGCTTCCTCGCATTATGAGATTCATTTTTCAATCGATTCCGCCATTTCTGAGCGGGTTATTTTTCCCATCTCGGCAACCGAGCAAAGAGGAATTGAAGATGCCCGTTTTGTTAAATTCACAGATGACAACGGTGAAGTAATCTATTATGCCACTTACACTGCTTATGACGGGATGTCTACGTTACCTAAATTAATCAGCACAAAAGATTTCTACGATTTCAAAATATTGCCAATTAATGGTGAGATCGCCCAGAACAAAGGAATGGCTTTATTTCCACGAAAGATAAACGGGAAGTACGCAATGCTGTGCAGGATCGATGGTGTAAACAATTACCTTGCCTATTCGGATAGCATTAATATCTGGCGCACCGCAAAAATAATTCAAAAGCCCAAATACCCATGGGAACTTGTTCAGATAGGCAATTCCGGCTCCCCGATCGAGACCAAAGATGGTTGGCTGGTGATTACCCATGCAGTAGGTTCAATGCGGGAATATACGTTGGGAGCCTCATTGTATGAACTTGAGAACCCGGAGAAAGAGATCGGAAGGCTGAGCAGTCCATTGATGGTTCCGAATGAATCAGAAAGAGAAGGCTACGTACCGAATGTGATTTACTCATGCGGGTCGATGATCCATGGCGAAGATCTGATTATTCCATACGCAATGTCAGACCATGCCTCAACCTATGCCACTGTTAATCTCAAAGAATTGCTCGATGTATTGAAAAACACCGGCGATAAAGATAAAAAGTGAGAAATCGTGAGGCTGGATTTTTTAATCTACTGGTAAATAATCACTTAAAATATTTTGACCATTTTATATTTTTTTAACACAAATAATTTCGAAAGATTCCAAATGGCGAATACATTTGTATTACATTTTTTTCATAAGTTTAGGTTTAGTTAGGTTAGTTAGTTTGGTTAGTTTTAGTAAAAGGATGAAGCCGCCCGGTTTCATCCTTTTCAATTTTTAAGATGAAAAACCATTTCAACTTTCATTAAAACGGTTTTTTGCGATATTCATTTTACTTAGCCTTCTATTACACGCTGTATTAATCAACCAACCAGTTTAATTTGGTTGAATTTTCCCAAAATACTTTTTCACCAAAGCCATTAGCTCATCTCCTTGAATAGGTTTAGAGATATAGTCGTTACATCCGGCCTCTATTGCCCTTTCTCTGTAACCTGATAATCCAAAAACTGTTTGTGCGATGATGATCACGTTTTTGTTGAATAGTCTGATTTGACTGGCTGCCTCCAGCCCGTCCATAACCGGCATTTTAATATCCATAAAAACCAGATCTATATCAGGGTTGGCGCGACAAACTTCAACGGCTTCAGCGCCTGTTGCTGCTTCTAAAATCTCTTCACTAAACGGTCTGGCTAAAATCCGAATAAGCTTTTCCGATTGTTCGTTGTCTTCTGCAATTAGTATTTTCAGTCCCGAATCTTCGGATTTGATTTGATTTGCCGGATCGGACGATGAAACAATTTGATTGCCATCCGTATTAAAAGGGATCGTGAAATAAAATATTGACCCTTTTTTCACTTCGCTTTCAACCCACAATTCACCTCCATGTTTTTCCACAAATTCTTTGCAAAGCAATAATCCTAAACCCGTGCTATGTTCACCTTCGGTTCCGGGTCGGCTGCTATTTACATTTATACGAAACAGGTTGGAAATCATTTCGCTGTTCATTCCAATACCAGTATCTCTTACTCCAATTATAGCTGCTTTATTTTCGGCAATGCCAGAGAAAATACTTACGATGCCTCCTTTTGGTGTAAACTTAATGGCATTTGAAACCAGGTTGCGGATAACGGTTTGTAGCATATTTGTATCTGCAAAAACTGAATGTTCTTTAGGTACATCTACTTCAAGTTGGATCCTCTTCTTATTGGCTGATTCTGTCACCAGTTTTAAACATTCAGACACAGCTTCATTTAGACTTACAATATGTGGATTGAAGGAAGTGCGTCCACGCTGCATCTGAGACCACTCAAGGAGGTTTTCAAGTAAATTGTAGATATTACGCGCTGATTGGCTCAAGGCTAAAGTCATTTCTTTCATTTCATCCGGCTCAAACGCTTGCTTCTCATCTGCCATCATTTCGGATAATCCCATAAACCCACCCAATGGGCCGCGAAGGTCATGCGCAATGATAGAAAAGAACTTGTCCTTGGTGGCATTCAATTCAAGAAGTTCTTTGCTTTGTTCCAGAAGTTTTTTGCTTTGCTGATGAAGTTTCAGATGTGTG
>Ga0075525_10000718_pt1 | contig 10788 bp, 7 predicted proteins | sample NGEPertwo_FD_74795 | JGI IMG/M metagenome (GOLD analysis project Ga0075525, IMG submission 74795) | Arctic peat soil microbial communities from the Barrow Environmental Observatory site, Barrow, Alaska, USA - NGEE Permafrost154B-two | ecosystem: Environmental > Terrestrial > Soil > Wetlands >...
GATGTGACGAGGTTTAGTTTTTATCTCGAAGAGGAACTTTTAGATGCCCTTGATAGTTTTGCCCATGGAATAAATTTTCCAACCGTTCGCAGGCATTACGTGCATTGATTGAGAAAAATCCAATTGAAAAGAAAATGGCAGTGCACCAACATTGAGGTAGGTGCAATTGTGTTGGAACATTGGAATGTGAAAAGGGACAAGGATCTATAAATGATGAAGATACAAAGTAAATATTCCGATATTATCTAATTTTTTTAGTGCCTTTCCCTTAATTCTGATAACTGTATAGAAATTGTAGCAGTCAAAGGTGCCGCACAAAGATTGACAGAACTGTCATATTTATTGAATGGACTGAAGGAAATTGATCACGGTAAATTGATAATGAGCAGAGTGGACTAATTTTTTTGTTTTATTGGTAATACTTTATTGATATATCGTAATATTTTAAATACACCTGATGAGAAAAACTTTTTTTTTGCTGATAGCTATTCACGGAATATTACTGAAGGCTTCGGCACAGACTGAGGGTCCAATTTTGAAAGACACTGTTAATATCAACGAGGTTGTTATTACCGGTACTACAACGAAAGTGAATAAAAATATTATTCCAATGGCTATTTCTGTAATCAGCAGGGCACAAATTGAAGAAAGCAATGAATCTTCATTACTTCCTGTTTTAAGCGGAAGGGTCCCCGGTTTGTTTGTAACTGAAAGAGGAGTAACCGGTTTTGGTGTGGCAAACGGTGCTGCTGGTCAGATTTCAATCCGCGGAATTGGAGGGAATCCAACAACGGGTGTACTTATTTTGATTGATGGACATCCTCAATATATGGGTATTATGGGACACCCACTGGCTGACTCATATGTCGCCTCCGATGCAGAAAGAGTAGAGGTGATACGGGGACCAGGATCGCTTCTGTATGGCTCGAATGCAATGGGGGGTGTAATCAACATTATTACTCGCAAACATTATAATGAGGGGTTTAACGGCAATGCCCGGTTGATGGTTGGCTCGTTTAATACGCAGAAATACATGGGTTCTGCCGGATTTAAACAAAATCGACTTGCAGTGTTTGGATCGGTCAACCACGATCAGACTGACGGTCATCGACCTGATTCAGAATTTAATATAACAAACGGCTATATTAAAATCGGCTATGAGTTGAATAATAATATCAAAATTGGTTCTGATTTTAATCTTGCAAAATTTAAAACCACAGATCCAGGTCCGGATACATTAAATGCAGTAAAAGGCAATTCGTTGGATATTACACGTGGATATTTTTCCGTATTTCTTGATAATGAATATGAGAATGCTTCAGGTACAGCAAAATTCTTCTATAATTTTGGAGAACATGCGATTACAGACGGATTTCACAGTAATGATAAAAACTGGGGATTGAATCTGTCTGAAGCGTTTAAGCTTTGCCCGGGTAATACACTTTCAATTGGTGTTGATTTTGTTAATTATGGTGGTAATGCTGAGAACTTAATGGCAATGAACGGTAAGGGTATTACATTTGTAGATACTACCTTATATGAGTTAGGTACCTATGTTGCTATGCAGCAAATGGTATTTAAAAAGTTAACCTTTAACGGAGGAATGCGAATTCAGCACAATGAAAGATTTGGAAATGAATGGATACCATCAGTTGGGTTTGCCTGGCAGATTTTCCCTGCCATTACCTGGAAAACCATTGTCTCCAAAGGATACCGCAGTCCTACAATCAGGGAATTGTATATGTGGAATCACAATTCTGATTTGATGCCAGAGCGAATTATGAGTTATGAAACGGGTGTTTCAAAGTCATTTTTAAAAGGTAAGCTGAATATGGAACTGACTGCTTATATTGCTGATGGAGATAATCTTATTGTTGCAGGAGCGATGGGAAATCTTTTTAACAGTGGTGTTATTAAGAATAAGGGGATCGAAGTCGCTATAAATGCAAGTCCTGCTAAGAATCTTTCTTTCAACTTATCGTATAGTTATATACAAATGAAATCTCCTGTTTTTGCGACACCTAAACACAATCTTTTTATTGGTGGCAGGTACAACCTGAAGAGAATAAGTTTCTCTGCGAGTATTCATCAGGTCAATGATTTGGATACCGATGCCACTGAAGTTACGAAGTTTGAAAGTTACTCGCTTGTAGATGCAAAAATGGTTTATCATATAAATTCCAGTCTGGAAATTTTTGCAAGTGCAGAGAACCTGTTAAATCAGAAATATGAAATTAATCGCTACTACCCAATGCCCGGCAACACATTTTTCGGTGGTATAAACTTAAAACTTGGAAATTGAGTTGGAAGGGTTGGCAGTAATATTTTCTATAGATGTATTTTAAGAGACTTCACCTATTGAAATTGGAGGAGTGGTTTATTATTACAACTTTATTTCGGAAGTATTTCATGCTACCAAAAACCTTTATATCGAATCCGACGAGGACAGTACCCATGCTTACAACGCGAACTACTAAATATATCAATTGTTAAGGATGGCTATAAAACGAGGGTGAAGCCGGCGAAATATAGGCACCTGCTTCAGTTAGCAGAATCATGTTCAGAAGAAGGCTATAAGATGTTTCGCGAACTCCAAGGATCAAGCTTCCTTTCCTTAGGAATCATATCTGCAGTACGTGTGATTAAATCGCGGAAACTCCTGAAGCAATCCTTCCCATCGTTCACATCGAACAGGGAATAATCATCGTATCATATTTCGCTGACCCGAAAGCAAAAGAAGCATATGAATCACGTAAATTGTGAAATTGTCACCTAAATTATCTGGAGTTATTGAAAGCTAATATTTCCATATTTCATGCGTTGTAAAAGAAAATACAAGATCGCATGTATCAGTTTGGTTTTTAATTATATGAAGTCTTTCAAGCAATCTTTTCGTATTTATGAAACCATTAGCACCAGTTATCGCAATAGTGATTTTCTTTCCAAGCAAAATTAACAATGTCTGATTGTGAAGGGTTTTATATTTGAAGTGCATTAAGCCTCTTTATTAATTCTGCGACTCCTTCGCCTGCACCTTTGGGTATTACCTGCACTCTTCGGGGAAGAGATGCCGGAGGGTTCGGGTCGATTAGAAAAAGCGGTGTTGAAACCGGAGCATAATTGATTAGGCCGGCTGCCGGATAGACATTAAGGGAGGTTCCGATAATGCAGAGGTAATCTGCAGACTCAACAATTGGAAATGCTTCTGCCATCGCGGGAACTTCCTCTCCAAACCAGACAATATGAGGTCGTAACTGACTACCTTTCTCGCATTTGTCACCCATTTTCATTTCCGGATTTGTCAAAGTATAAATTAATGAAGGATCAATAGAGCTTCGGGCTTTCGTCAATTCACCATGCAAATGAAGTACACTCGTTGAACCAGCTCTTTCGTGAAGATCATCAACATTCTGTGTAATAATCTGAACATTATAACTTTTCTCGAGTTCAGCAAGCAGAAGATGTCCCTGGTTTGGTTTACTTTCGATCATCTGTTTCCGACGGTCGTTGTAAAATCGGAGCAGCAATTCCGGATTTTTGTGCCATGCACCAATACTTGCGACCTCCATTACATCATACTCTTCCCATAATCCATTCATATCACGAAAAGTGCGAATTCCACTCTCTGCTGACATACCCGCGCCAGATAAAATAACGAGTCTTTTCATCTTTAATTGTTTTCCTCTAAATTGGCCATTTTTTTCTTTAATTCCAATTTTTTCAAATAGTTATGAGTAATACAAACTTTTTTGTGAATGTTACCGTATCCTGAATGGTGCGAAGTGGTTGTCTTTACAAATTAGTTGCAATCGTCGCTAAATTTGAAGTTATAAAACCAGTAAACCAGACAATCGAATATGTTTTAACATTGTGCGGGTAGAAATATGTAAATTCGTTCTCCGGGATATGTGGTAGTCGAATATAAGTTTGTCAAAAGCTATTTTGAACATTAGAGGGTGCCCTTTAATGAAATTCGAAGCGGCTTTCCATTCAGGTTGCGAATAGATATTCAGTTCAAAATATCAATGTCATTCTCACTTGAATTATTGGAATGACAAATATGTGCCACGAAGTTGAGTTATTTTATCATTTAGATTGGCAAATTATTCTATATCAATCATTATAGCATGTAATTTCCGGGAAATTCCAATACTGTTTCAATCTGAAAAAAGAGATGAGTGATTTTTCTGGTTTCAGCATTTGTACAATTAGTTTTATATAACCCCTCAATTGATTTTTCAACGAAGATGAAAGGTTCGTTGAAAAAAAGTGATCTAATTTGGGGTTTTTGGGAAATTAAATTGATGTTATAAACTGCTAAATATTAGATTAATACAAAATAAAAATAAAAAAAGTGAAAATATTTATTTATTTTTTGTAACAAATGCAAATGACCCTCGTATGAGTTTAAAGATGAAAAAACAACAGGAGTGTTGTTTGTTTTGATTTTAAGTTTTAGTTTTTTGATGAGTTTTGGAGCTGGTGTGGAGACACCAGCTCCTTTTTATTAAAAAAGACCTTTCTGAATCAGAAAAGTCCTTTTATTGAGGTCGATGGCGGATTCGAACCGCCGTAGACGGTTTTGCAGACCGTTGCCTAGCCACTCGGCCAACCGACCTGAAATGTGGGTGCGAAGATAACTAAAAATCTGATTTACTTGCAACCGTTTTCAAAATTTGATCGGGATCACCTTTCAAGCGTTACACTTACCTTCTCAATCTGTCCGCCCATCGGAGGATTTAACTTCGAAATCTTCACTTTCGCTTTTTCAATTGTATCGTATCCTTCATAAAGCCTGTTGATTATCCTGCCTGCAACATGCTCAAGCAGATGTGATTTGATTTGCATCTCTTCATTTACGATCAAATATACAGCCTGATAATTTAAGGCATCTTCCAGGTTGTCGCTTATTGCTGCTTTGGTGCAGTCGGTAATTAACGTAAGATCAACGATAAAACGATTCCCTACTATTTGTTCTTCTGCAAAATGACCATGATATGCATAAAACTCCATCCCTTCAATTTCAATAACTCCCATTCTTAAAATGATTTATAGACTTCAAAATTAATCTATTTTTAAATCTTAGATTTAACGTTTGGAATTATATCTCATTTTGTTTAACTCTTATTACTTTTACAAACAGATTTCAGAGATTCAGAAAATTATATTGATATGGCAGAAATAGACAACATTAGCATTGATCAGGACGAAAAGCTTCCCAGGAATTTTATTCAGCAACAAATTGTAGACGACCTTGCCGAAGGGAAAAACGGAGGAAGGGTTCATACGCGTTTTCCTCCTGAACCTAATGGCTATCTTCATATTGGACACGCAAAATCGATCTGTCTGAATTTTGGAACAGCTAAAAAATTCGGAGGTCTTACCAATCTTCGGTTCGACGATACGAATCCAACGAAGGAGGATACAGAATATGTTGATTCTATCATGGAGGATGTTCGCTGGCTTGGATTCGACTGGGACGACAGGCTCTTTTATGCCTCCGATTATTTCGATAAGCTTTACGAATTTGCAGTCCGCTTAATAAAAGAGGGAAAAGCTTATGTCGATTTTCAGCCCCAGGAAACCATCAGCGATCAAAAAGGGGTTCCAACACGGCCAGGTACCGATAGTCCTTACCGCAATACTTCACCCGAAGAGAACCTGGAGCTTTTTGCAAAAATGAAATCCGGGTTCTTCAATGACGGTGATTGCGTATTGCGCGCAAAGATTGATATGTCGTCTCCAAATATGCACATGCGTGATCCCCTGATGTACCGGATATTAAAACAACCACATCATCGTACAGGCGACAAATGGTGCATCTATCCGATGTATGATTATGCCCATGGTCAGTGCGATTATTGGGAAGGAATCACCCATTCGATATGTACACTTGAATTCGAAGTTCATCGTCCGTTGTATGATTGGTTTGTCGATCAGCTGAGTGACAGCGATTACAGGCCAAGGCAGATTGAATTTTCGCGTTTGAATATCAGTTATACTGTCATGTCCAAACGTCGTCTTTTACAGCTTGTAAAGGAGAACTACGTCAAAGGATGGGACGATCCCCGGATGCCGACAATCTGCGGCTTACGCCGGCGTGGTTACACACCTGAATCGATGCGCGCGTTTTCGGATATGGTAGGGATTACAAAAGTCGATGGCGTTACCGATGTTGCAGTGCTTGAATACTGCATCCGCGAGGATCTGAATAAAAGAGCGCAACGCGTGATGGGTGTTCTCGATCCGATTAAAGTTGTAATTACCAACTACCCCGAAGGAGAGGTCGAGGAGATCGACGCAATCAATAATCCCGAAGACGAGAGCATGGGGAAACGAAAAGTTCCGTTTTCACGCGAATTATATATTGAGCAGGAGGATTTTATGGAAAACCCAACCAATAAATTCTACCGACTGTCACCAGGTCGTGAAGTACGATTACGCTATTCGTATTTTATCAAATGCACCGATGTCGTTAAAAACAAACAAGGTGAAATTGTGGAACTTCATTGTACGTATGACCCTGAAACAAAAGGTGGCAATTCTCCCGACGGAAGAAAAGTAAAAGCAACACTTCATTGGGTGGCTGTTGCGCAGGCGGTTAAGGCCGAAGTGAGGCTGTACGACCGGCTATTTACCGATCCGGATCCTGCGGGACATAAGGATAAAGATCTTCTTGAATTTCTGAATCCCGAATCTTTAAAGGTATTAACCGAGTGTTATGTCGAGCCATATGTCAAAAATGCAAAACCATTGTCGAATTTTCAGTTCGAACGGTTGGGCTATTTTAATATCGATCCCGATTCAACACCCCGTCAAATGGTGTTTAACCGCACTGTTTCATTGAAAGACGGTTATAAGAAATAAGCGATTCATCCGATAATTTCCATAACAATCCTGTTTTATAAAAAAACCCGACGCTACCTGTCTTTCAAGTTGCGTCGGTTTTTTTATGCAATTTAGTTCGTTGGTAATGTAACGATTAAGTTGGAGTTTCATCCGGTGTTTCGTTTGAATTGTTGCGATTGATGATTAAAACAGGTACGCTCTTCCGATGCATTCCTGATTATTTACGAGGTAAAGCTCCGGCTTGCCGAAGATTTCCTATTTCATTTTGACGATTCTTTCATCAGTTACGATGACCTATTAATCGATCAAAAAGATAGGTTCCTTTATTACGAAGAACTTTTCCTTCATTCCGAAGATTCGTTCATCCGCTACGAAGACACGTGAATCCATTAAAAAGATGTGTTCCTCCATTACGAAGATTCTTGCAGCCGTTACGAAGATCTTTGTATCCATTACGAAGTAGTTTTCAGACCCCGGCAAACTACTTCGTAATGGATGTAAATGTTGTCTGAATGACTGATTGGCAGGAATGGATGCCATGGAGGCATTTATGGAACGAATTTAAAGTCAACGGGGGAATGTTCAGATCCTAAATAGGAGGGATGCAGTGAACCGATCGACCTTTTCCGACCATTTTGTTGGTTACAGGATAAATCTTTTCTTATTTGATTTTTTTAGTTGTCAATCCTTGGTTATAGCCGAAGGATTCAAAAGCTTCCTAATTTGGCGCCTTGTGTAGAAAAATGTGAAGATGGCAGCACTCCAGTTGGCGATAAAGATACCCCACCAGATTCCTTTTGTTCCCCATTGGAGATAGATGGCAAGAAATAGAAACAGCGGAAGCGGCACCACGAACTGGCGGTAAGCGCCGACAAATATCGCATACAACGGTTTCTTCATCCCCTGTAAAGTTGATACTGAAATATTCAGGAAGACATACGCAAAGAAAAAGAGCACTGCAATGTGCAAATATTCGGCTCCGATTTCAATCACCTTCAAGTCTGCTGTAAAGGCATGAATCAGATCACGTGCAAACACCGCAACACCAACAACGCCAATCGAAATAATCATTAATCCATAACGGATATTCAGTTTCCACGACTCAAATACCCGCTCAGGGAGTCCGGCTCCCATGTTTTGTCCGGCCAAAGTGAGTGCGGCAATGTTTAGCCCAATCGTTGGCAATAGTGCAATCTGTTCGATTCTGGTCGCAATTCCATAAGCAGCAACTGCTTCTTTTCCGAACTGACTGGCAAAGTAGGTAATAATGAAAATGCCGATTGCTACCGTTAGCATATTCAGACTTGCCGGAAATCCCTGACCGAACAAATCTGCGAAATATTTTCGGTTCGGAATAAAGTTTTTGAATTGGGCATGTTCAAATATTTTCCGTTTCCGGGTAATAAATATCATATAAATCGTTCCGACAATCTGAATCAAAACTGTCGATAATGCAATCCCGCGGATGCCTAGTGCAGGAAATCCAATACCGCCGTACATAAACCAGGGATCCAGAATCACATTAAGAAAAAATCCGAGAATCAGGTAATTACGGTAGGTCCTTGTGTCACCGCGTGCTGTGAGTAATGAGTTAAGGATACTGTTCATCAGGAAAAAGACGGTGCCATAGAGGATAATATTCATATACTGAATGGCGATTTCGAGGTATTCGTTGGCTGCCCCTAAAATCAGGAAGAGGGAAGGGGCCATGGCCAAACCGATCATTGTAAGAAATACAGAATTGATCACAGAGAAAGATATCGCCTGAAAACCATATTTTTCGGCTTCATCATTGCGTCCCGCGCCCAACGACTGTGATATGAGGGCTGTTGTTCCGGTTCCCATACCAATTCCCATTGACAAAATAATGAAAAACACCGGGAAGGTAAGCCCCATGGCTGCAAGGGCAGAAGTCGATATTTTACCGCCCCAGTATGTGTCCACAACATTAAAAAGTGTATTAAAGATAAAACCAACACTAGCAGGAACCGCCAACTTGCGAATGAGGGAGGGAATATGAGAAGTCGTAAAATCAAGTGATTTAAGCATTTTTTATAAAGAATAAATTCGATAATATTACAACGTGCAATCCTTCCTGAAGGTTTACCGTTCAGAAAATAACTTTTTGGAAGATTTATCGTTGAATTGATTAATAGCCATTGTTTGCACCCATTATGAAAATGAAGTCACTAACGGCTTCAGAAAGGAGAAAAGATGAAATTATCATTTAAAATCGATTATCAGACTATTTGGGGTCAGGTTATTTTTTTATCAGGATCTACCGTAGAGTTTGGTGAATGGGATCCTTCCCGTGCATTGCAAATGAGAAGCTTTGTTCCCGGTGAATGGGAGGTTGATTGCACATTTCCATCGGGCAAATTATTGGAGTACAAATACCTGATTAAAGATGAGGATGGAAATATCAATTGGGAAGGTGGTAAAAACCGGTTACTCGAAACCAGCAAAATGGATTTCGATGAGATCAGGTGCCGCGATTTCTGGAGAGTACGGCGAGAGTCGGAAATCGCATTAAGCTCATCTGCATTTACAAAAGTTCTATTTCGAAGAGCAGATACGGATGAGACAGTGGGAAAGGCACATTTTAAGAAGACATTGCGGATTCAGATTCATGTTTCCAAGATAAGTCCGGATTGTAAGATTGGAATTCTTGGAGACCTGCCAGCTCTTGGAAACTGGATGGACGCGTATACCCTTCTCCTGGATGACACTCAATTCCCTTTTTGGAGTATTGACATTGATGCCGAAAAACTAAAGTTTCCGCTTCAGTTTAAATATGTAGTATACAACACGGTTAAAAAACAAGTATTGATTTGGGAGCAGGGGAGCAACCGGATGATAAGAGATTTCGTCTGTAAAGATCCCAAAAGCATCAAAATTCATACAGATGAAAGTTTTCGTTTCCCGGCTAAACATTGGAAAGGTGCGGGAGTAGCTGTACCAGTATTTTCCTTAAGAACCGAAAAAAGCGGCGGAATAGGTGAATTTCCCGATATTAAAAAATTGGTGGATTGGGCGAAACTTACAGGTTTAAAGTTGGTTCAGTTACTTCCATTGAACGAGACGGTGGCCACGCATACCTGGATCGATACTTATCCCTATAAATCGATTTCAACGATGGCGCTTCACCCTGTTTATTTGAATATTAATAAAATAGGAGTTCTGGATGATGAAAATCTGATGATTGGATTTGCCCAGGCACTTTCCGGATTTAATGCGCTTGAGACCGTTCATTACGATGAAGTACATAAAATAAAGTCAAAATTTTTCAAATTAATCTTCGATCAGCAGCAGGAACTATTTCTGATTGATCCACCATTTTTAAAATTCTTTGACGAAAACAAGGAGTGGCTTGTTCCATATGCCGCCTATTGCTACCTGCGCGATAAAAACAAAACAGCCAATTTCAGGAAATGGTCTGAATTTCAGGTTTACAACGCTGACGAGATTAATAAGTTATGCGCTGCCAATAAAGCGACCTATCCGGATATTGCCGTTCATTATTTTATTCAATACCATGCGCATAAACAATTGTTTGAAGCGGCTGAATATGCAAGGAAGAATGGAGTCGTACTGAAAGGTGATATTCCAATTGGGATTAGCCCCGATAGCGTAGAAGCATGGACGCATCCCGAATTGTTTAATCTTGACCAGCAGGCGGGAGCACCGCCGGATGAATTTGCGGATCTTGGTCAAAACTGGGGTTTCCCAACTTATAACTGGGAGAAAATGGCAACTGATAATTTCGCCTGGTGGAATAAACGACTGAAACAAATGTCGCGCTACTTCGATGCGACACGCATTGACCATATCCTCGGTTTTTTCAGGATTTGGGAAATTCCGGTGAATCAGGTTCAGGGAATCATGGGTCATTTCAAACCAGCACTGCCATTTAGCCGCGATGAAATTATCGACAGTGGA
>Ga0075525_10000719_pt1 | contig 10781 bp, 11 predicted proteins | sample NGEPertwo_FD_74795 | JGI IMG/M metagenome (GOLD analysis project Ga0075525, IMG submission 74795) | Arctic peat soil microbial communities from the Barrow Environmental Observatory site, Barrow, Alaska, USA - NGEE Permafrost154B-two | ecosystem: Environmental > Terrestrial > Soil > Wetlands >...
GTGATTTGCAGGGAAAACCCTATCAAATCAGGCTCCGGAAATATAGCTTCTCCAGGCATATCTACGACAGTTGGGAGGCTCATCGGGGCTGCTTTTTCAACAGCCTGCTAGCCCCAGGGGCCTCAACGCGAGATTGTCGTCTCGCAGTTCGCAGGCCTCGTCGATGAAGTCGTATAGCTCGGGACTGCGCTCCTGGCACACCAGAGTGACCTCGTGCCCCTGCCGGACCAGCTCATGCGCCAGTTCGCGCACGTAGACGCCGCTGCCCGAGTCGTGCAGGTAGTATCCGTGAACGATGGCAATCCTCAAGAAGAGCCTCCCGGTGCCTGAGGGCCGCCGCCTGGCAGCCCTCAGGGAATGGTGAGCACTGTCTTGCCGTGCAGGTGGCTGGTGCTTTCCGTCAGCACCTCCGGGCCTTGCGCTAGCGGGAGAACCCTCTCCAGAGGGACCTTGACCTTCCCCTCGGCCACCAGGCGACCGAGCTCTTTCAGCATCTCCGCCGTGGGTTGACTCCTATACCTGCCGCCGGAGAGACCTCGGGCGCTGAGCAGTTCCTGCTCGATTTCTTGCGCGGTCGACAAGACCACTTCGCCCCGGGGCAGAAGCTCGAGCAGAGGCTGGAGCGTCGCCGGGTCTCCGACGAGGTCGGCCAACGCGTCGATCCCCTCCGGGCGCACCGCCCGCACCTGGTTCAGCAGAGGCTCGCTGGAGTGATGGTCGAGGGTGTGGGTGGCGCCCAGGGCCTGCATGCGCGGAGCGAGCGAGGAGTCCGCGGTGGCCACGACGACTATCCCCTCGAGGGCCGCCAACTGCGTGAGAAAACCGCCCACTCCCCCGGTCGCGCCCAGCACGAACAGAGCGGCGCCGGGCTCGAGTCCCAGTTCTTCCAGGACGCCCATGGCCGTGACCCCGGCTACGGGAAGGGCGGCGGCCGTAACGAAGTCGAGCCCGGGCGGGAGCCGCGCGATCACGCCGTCTGCCGGCGCCAGCGTGTATTCCGCGTAGGTGCCCCGCCATCTTGCCAGCTGCAACCGGCCGAAAACCCGGTCACCCGGAGAGAAGCTCGTCACCGCCGGGCCCACGAGGTCCACGGTACCGGCCCCGTCCGTGCCCGGTACGAAGGGGTAGGAGGCCTCGCCGTAAGCGGCGGAGGCGGTCTTTCCGTCCACCGGATTGACGCCGGCGGCCGCGAGCCGCACGCGGATCTGGCCGGGTCCCGGCTCGGGCGTGGGGAACTCCGTGAGCTCGGCGCGACCGCCGGCCTCTTTCACGACTACAGCCTTCATCAGCTTCTCCCTGCGGATCCGATGCCCTGGACCATCAACTGCTACCCAGACAGAGGCTGTGGCAATTAGAGGATGAGGCCCCCAAGTGCTCACAAAGGTGCGAATGAGGGCCGGGCGGTTCTTGCCGACGCCCGACCGAGGCCCGAGTTGCGGGAAACTCCACTTGGATCTCACCCTTATCCCCCAGCTTCCTGCAGTAACCTCGTTCGTCGGATATAATCGAGATCATCCGCAATTTTGAGGAGTCGCTGACATGATCGCCAGGATAGGCCGGCGCGGCCAGCTCACTATCCCAAGCAAACTGCGCAAGCAGTTGGCACTGCGGGAAGGCGACCGCGTGGTTTTGTCCGTCCGCCAGGGAGAAGTCGTGGTGCGGCCGACAGGGCCTTCGATCTTCTCTCTTCGAGGCAGCATTCCGGTTTCTGGCGAACAGGATTTCGATGAGATCCGCGCTGAGGTGATGAAGCGGCGCTCGGAGGAGAGGGCCCTCCGTGGCAACTGAAGAGGGCATCGAGCGGAGCGTGTTCGTCGACTCCAACGTCTTTCTGCGCTACCTAACGAACGATATCCCCGAACGAGCGTCTGCGGCCGAGGAGCTCTTTCGCCGGGCGGCCGCCGGTGAGGTGTTGCTGGTCACGAGTAGCATGGTCGTGGCGGAGCTTGTGTGGGTGATGGAGTCCTACTACGGCCTGTCCCGAGATGAAGTGCAGCTAAGGGCCTTGAGCGTCCTTCGGATGGAGGGCCTAGAGTCGCCCGAGGCAGAGATTCTGACCGAGGCTCTTTTCGCTTATGTGGAGAAGAACGTTGACTTCGTCGACGCATATAACGCTTGCTGGATGAGAGAACGAGGGCTGACCAGGGTAGCGACCTACGATCGCCGGCACCTGGCACGCTTCGCGGGGCTTTCGATCGAGCCGCTCGGCGAACGCATCTAGAAACTCCTATAAGAGGTCCACCATGTACGCAAGAGCCTGCAGTTGGCAGGCGGGCGGTCAAGCCGGCGGCCACGGGGGCCGCTCGGGCGGCTTCTACTCCCCCAGCCCGGGCACGGTCTACCCCACCCTGCAGATGCTGGAGGATAGAGGTTGCGCGCGTTGGCCGGCTCCACGAGGGGCTCCACCCGGGCCGGGTCGCCTAGCCAGGTTTGGTCCTCCACTTCACCGCACGATACAATCCGCCAAATGGATCAAAGAGAGTTCGCCGAAGAAGAGTTCGAGACCGTAGACCTCGCCGAGTACCTGGCGGTGCTTCGCGAACGCAAGTGGGTCATCCTCCTCAGCACCCTGGTGGTGGTGGCGGCCGCGCTGGCCTTCTCCTTTACCCGCACCCCGCAGTACCGGGCGGGCGCCGAGGTCATCTATCAACCCATGGGCACCGACAGCAGCGTGCTGGGGGCCACGCTCTTTCCCGCGGTGCGCGCCGACGAGAAGATTCCCGCCGATGCCCGGCTGATCGAGTCGCCCCGGGTGGCCCAACCGGCGGCCGAAGCGCTCGGCGAACAGCAGCAAGCGGCAGACCTGCTGGAGATGGTAGACACCTCCACCAACCTGGACACCGACGTCATCCAGGTCACCGCCACCAGCGCGGACTCCGAAGAATCGGCCGCGGTGGCCAACGCCTTCGCTCAGGCCTTCCTCGATTCGCGCCGAGAGAACATCGGGGCGGCCATCGACACCGCCGGCGAACTCCTGCGCGCGCAACTGGAGGGCCTGCAGGCCGAGGGGGGTGAGGCGGATACCATCATCGCTCTGCGGGCCCGCATCGATCAGCTCCAAGCCCTTTCTGCCATGCAGCAGGCCGACTACGTGCTGGTCCAGGAGGCGGAGGTGCCCGCCGGCCCCTTCACCCCGCAGCCCCTCAGAGACGGCATCCTCGCGCTCGCGGTGGGGCTCGTATTGGGCGTGGGCCTGGCCTTCCTGCTCAACTTCCTGGACCGGCGCCTGAAGACCGAAGAGGCCCTGGAGCGCGAGTTCGAGCTCCCCGTGCTGGCCTCGGTGCCCACTCTGGGAGGCAATTGGCGCACGCGGGGCAAGGATCTGGGAGCGCGCTCGGACGTACCCATCGGCTTTCCCGACCGCAACTCGCCGCTGCTCGAGCCCTTCCGCACGCTGCGTTCCAACCTCGAATACTACGACGTCGATGGCCACCTCAAGGTGCTGCTCGTGACGAGCGGCCTGCCGCAGCAGGGTAAGACGGTGACCTCGATCAACCTGGCGCTCAGCCTGGCGCTCTCGGGGCAGCGGGTGGTGCTGGTGGAGGCGGACCTGCGCCGGCCCATGAGCCACACCTACCTGGGCCTGAGTAACGACCTGGGCGTGACCAACGTGCTCTCGGGGCGGGAAACCTTCTCCGAGGCGCTGCAGCTTGTGCGGATCGCCGACTTCGTCTTTTCCGAGAACGGCCAGGAGGGCAAAGCGCGCCTGGAGCGCAACTTGTACTGCCTGACTTCGGGGCCGGTGCCGCCCAATCCGGCGGAACTGCTGGGCTCCAAGCGCATGCAGGAACTGCTGGAAACCGCCTCGCAGGCCGCCGACTACGTGATCGTGGATACTCCCCCGCTCTTCGTGGCCTCGGACGCCATCACCATGGCCAAGTTTACCGACGGGGTGCTGGTGGCGACCAGAGTGAACGAGACTACGCGCGAAGACGCCCACCAGATCCGCACCATGCTCGAGCGCGCGAACGCCCGGGTGATCGGCGTGGTGGCCGGCGGGGTGCCTTTGGGCAAGCAGAAGTACTACGCCTACGGGTACTACGCGCCCGGAGAAGACGGATAAGGGCGCATGAGGGTGCTCGTCACCGGGGCGGCCGGCTTCATCGGCTCCCAAGTCGCGCAACTGCTCTTGCGAGAGGGGCACCGCGTAACTGCCGTCGACAACCTCTGCGACGCCTACGACGTGCGGCTCAAGGAGCACCGGCTCCGCGCCCTGACGCAAGCGGATAACCTCGAATTCGTCAAAGCCGACGTCGGCGAGCGCGAGCAAATGCAGTCGCTCTGGCAAGCGCAGGGACCCTTCGACGCCGTCATCAATCTGGCGGCGCGCGCCGGAGTCCGCCCCAGCGTGGAAGACCCCTGGATCTACTACTCGACCAACACCGTGGGCACCCTCAACCTGCTCGAGATGTGCCGGGAGGCGGGTCCCAGCAAGTTCGTGCTCGCATCCACCTCGAGAGTCGGCCGTGGGGCGGGAGGCCGACCTAAGCTTTCAGGAGGGCTTCGCCGCCGACGTCCCCGCAACCTGGGCGGACATCGGCAAGGCCCGGCGGGTCCTCGGCTGGGAACCCCGGCTCGGACTGGAGGAAGGCATCGCCCGGACGGTCGAGTGGTACCTTAAGCCGAGCGCTGCTCCAGTAGAAGCGCATCCTCAACCGAGGAGCCCGCAGAGGCTTCTGCCAAGACGCTGCGGACCACGCTGCCTATGTGGCGCACCTTGTCCTCGGTCAGGGTGGGGTGCACGGGTAGCATGATGCTGGTCTGCCCCAACTCCTCGGCGACCTTGAGCTGGCGCTTGGGCATAAGACCCGCGTCGAGAAAGCATTGCTCCAGGTAGATCTCCGAGCAAGTACCCGAGAGGGCGGGAATGCCTCGCCGCGAGAACTCCGCCAGGATGCGGTCGCGGTCCCAGCCCACTTCTAGCCGGTGCGGTCGAACATAGGCGTAGAACTTGTAGTAGGCGTGCTTGATCGAAGGCGGCGGGAAGGCGACCCGCAGTCCCGGTGACCCGGCCAGCGTGCTCTCCAGGATGGCGGCATTTCGCCGCCGGGCCTCGACCCAGCCGTCCAGCTTGCGCAGCTGCACTCGGCCGATGGCCGCCTGCATCTCGCTCATGCGCCAATTGGTGCCAAAGGATTCGTAGAGCCAGCGGTAGCCTGGGCCGTGTTCGCGTTCGTAGCAGGCCTCGTAGCTGCGGCCCTGGTCCTTAAGAGCCCAAGCGCGGCGCCAGGCGGCCTCGTCCTTGAGCAGCAGCATGCCGCCCTCGCCGCCCGTGGTCATGATCTTGTCCTGGCAGAAGCTAAAAGCGGCGGCATCGCCAAAGGAGCCCACGGGACGGCCCTTGTGGCGGGCGCCGTGGGCCTGGGCGCAGTCTTCGATCACCTGGAGGTTGTACGCCCGAGCCAGTTCCATAATGGGATCCATGCGGCAGGGCCAGCCCGCCAAATGGACCACGATGATCGCCCGGGTGCGCGCCGTGAGCGCGGGTGTGATGGTCTCGGCGGTCAGATTGCCGCTCTCGGCATCGACGTCGGCAAAGATCGGAGTGGCGCCGCGCAGGACCACCGCTCCCGCCGTGGCGATGTAGGTGCGGGGCGGCACCACCACCTCGTCGCCCGGTCCGATTTCGAGCGACTGCAGCGCGGCCTCGAGGGCCACCGTCCCGTTGCACAGCGCTACGGCGTGCGGCACCCCATGGTAGGAGGCGAATTCCTGCTCAAAGAGCCGCCCCTGCTCCCCGGTCCAGTAGTTGACGCGTCCCGAGCGCAGTACCTCGGTGGCGGCGTCTATCTCGTCCTGAGCGAATTGGGGCCAGGTATTCAACGATGAGACCTCCAGCGTGCTCGTCCGCGCTCCAGGTTATCGAAATGCAGGAGGCTGAACAAGAAAATCTTGACCGGATTACAAGATTCCAATGCCCTTGGATTCTTAATACCTGATGTGTTTCCTGCAACGGGATTCTGGGCCGGCCGAGACTTGCGGCCCAGACCCACGTGGCATCGGTTTCAAGCGGCTTCCCAAAGTGACAACTCTTAGTTCGTCCCGAGTACCTGGCTGCTCGCCCGTGGGGCCGCGCTGGTTGGCCGCATAGCCGACTCCTGCGACCCCGCGCCCTCGCCCAGACCATCGCCCAACCCATCGCCCACACCACTCGTCACCCCGGCCCCGGGGAACGTCCCAACGGCAGTCCAATCGAACGGCCGGTAGGTGGGCACGCAGCCCTGCAGGGCGGGAATGATCTCCTCCGAGCCGCAGTGCGCCGCGGCCAGCTCCAGCAGATCCTCGAGCGCCTGGCCGAAATTGGCGGGCAGGACGCTGGCATTGTCCGCGCGACCGTCGAGCAGAGCCAGTCGGACCAGCGGATGTGAGGTCGGTCCCGCCACCTCGCCCGTGCAGAAGAGCTCCTCGTGCAGCCTCTCCCCCGGGCGCAGTCCCGAGTACTCGATCTCGATCTGCTTCCCGTCCGGCGCCAGCAGGTCGATCATCTGCCGCGCCAGGTCCATGATCGGCACCGGCTGTCCCATCTCGAGGACAAAGGCGCCGTAACCGTCGCTGCCGTTTTGGCGCTTGATCTCGCCGGTAAGCGCCACCGACTGAAGCACCAACTGCACGGCTTCCTCGATCATCATGAAGTAGCGGGTCATCTCCGGGTCGGTGATGGTCAGAGGACCGCCCGATTTGATCTGCTTCTCGAAGATGGGAATCACGCTCCCCCGGCTGCCCAGCACGTTGCCGAAGCGCACCGAGCAGAAGCGCACCCCGTGCCCGCCCAGGGAGAGCCGGCGCAGCACGTGCTCCCCCACCCGCTTGGTCGCCCCCATCACGTTGACCGGATCGACCGCCTTATCCGTGGAGATGTTGACGAAGGTCTCGACCCCGTGGCGCACTGCCGCCTCGGCCAGGATCTGCGTCCCCCGCACGTTGTTGAGCACCGCTTCGTCCGGGTGCATTTCCATCAGGGGTACGTGCTTGAAGGCGGCGGCGTGAAAGACCAGCTGGGGGCGCAACTCGGCGAAGAGCTTGTCGATCTTGCGCTCCTGGAGGATGTTGGTGGGCACCAGCTCGTAGTCCCGCACCCCCGCCTGCCGCAGCTCCTCGTGCAGCTGGTAGAGGCCGGATTCGTCGCGGTCGACCAGAGCCAGGTGGCCGGGCCGCAACTGAGCCAACTGCCGGCAAAGCTCGGAGCCGATGGAGCCACCCGCCCCGGTGACCAGCACCCGCTTACCGGTGACGTGAGCGGCGATCGCCTCCAGATCGGTCTCCACCTTGGGCCGGCCGAGCAGATCCTCGATGCGGATCTCGCGCACCTGAGACAGCGTGACCCGCCCGCTCATGACGTCGGCCACCCCCGGCAGGGTCTTGACCGGAAGACCGGTCTCGCGGCAATGACGGTAGACCTCCGCCAACACGTCTGGGCCCGCCGAGGGGATGGCGATCAGGATCTCGTCGGCCTCATTGGCCTCGGCCAGCTGGGGCACCTCGGCGATGGAGCCCAGCACCGGGTATTGGTGAATGCGCATGCCCATGAGGCTGGGATCGTCATCCACCAGCCCCACCGGCTGAAGACCCAAGCCGCGGTTGCGCTGGATGTCGCGCAGCAGCATCTCCGCCGCACGTCCCGCCCCCACGATCAGCACCCGGGTGGCGTCCTCACTATGCAATAGCGTGCGCTCGTGGAAGATGCGCCCGTAGAAGCGCACCGCCACCATGGCCAGGCCCGAGAGCAACGCCGCCACTGTCACCACCGAGAGGGGCAGCGGATGATCCCCCAAAGGCCAGAACAGCACGATCAGGATCATCGCGCCCATGGTGGTCGCCGCCGCCTGCATGATGTGCGTGGCCTGCACCAGGCCGATGTAGCGGTTGACGATGCGGTACACCAGGGCAAAGCGGTTGGCCACCAGGTGCACCAGCACCGCCAGCAGCAAGAAGAGCAGTGAGTCGCGCCGACCGAGGGAGTAGCTCGAGGGGATGTCGCCGGCGAAGCGGAAGGCCAGCACCGAGTTGTACACCGCGACCACGATTAGCGCGTCCACGCCCATCGCCAGGAGGCGCCGCCGGGAAATCCTGGAAGTGACCCTCTTCAATTTCACCCTCGTCCGTAGCGCGGAGGCCTGGGGGCCGCGCGCTCTGTTCGCTTGTTTAGGAAGCCAATACTAACGCCGATCAGGCCTGTGTATAAGGTCGACGGCCCGCGTGCAGGGAGTCAGCACCAGTTCGTCCTGGGAGTGTGCGTCCAGGGATTCAAATCAGCGACCTCCCACGGCAGATCGTAAAGCGGTGCGAAAGCGGATGGCGTGGGCCAAACCGTGGGACGGAGTGGCGGGAGGGAGAGGTGGGCGAGGCTCCAAGGCCCCTACCCTCGTTAAAAATCGCGGCGCAGGCTGCAGCACCGCCCATTGACCGACCATTGTCTCCGTCAGCATAACCCGCCTCATGGTTAGAGAGACAGCACCACCGTATCGAATCCGGGGAAGGTGTACAAGCACGACTTGACCGAATAGAGAAGGTTTCATTGCTTCTGCGATTCTGCGAAGAAGACCCCGTCTGCCTCGGCTATGACACCCGAGTAGTATCGGCAGAACCTGTTCCGTGCCTTAGGAAACCGGCGGGCACGGACAAACTCAACTCCGGGAAGTCAGAAGCGTGCGGGGACCCCGATCGCAGTAATGCCGTCCGGCAGATCACTCACTACGGCAGCTCCCGCGCCGACCATCACCGAACTGCCAATGGCGACGCCGTGTCGCACTGACGCTCCGATGTGGCGCGACCCTCCTGACAGCGCTCGTTTACCTGTGCCGACCCGGTAACGTCGACGTCCGCAAAGACCAGGGTGGCCCCGCGCAGCACCATCGCACCGGCGGTGGAGACGTAGGTGCGAAGCGGTACCACCACCTCGTCGCCGGGCCCGATCTCCAGGGACTGCAGCGCCGCCTCGAGCGCCACCGTGCCGTTGCAGAGGGCGACGACGTGGGGCACGTCGTGATAGGCGGCGAACTCCTTCTCGAAGAGCCGTCCCTGCTCGCCGGTCCAGTAGTTCACCCGTCCGGATCGCAGCACCTCGGTAGCGGCATCCGTCTCGTCCTGGGCAAAGTGCGGCCAGGGGTTCAAACGACTCTTGTCTCCGTCCGCATAACCCGCCTTACGAATTGACAGACCCCCCACCATAGCGAAGTCTTCGAAGGTGCACGAGTAGAGCACGCTGCAACGGGTTTACGGAAGAGCTAATCTCCCTAAGAGCGTCAAACTCGCATCACGAATCATTTTCGAGCCGGGTTTCGACTCGCACGAGCAGTCGTTCACCTCCATCCTCCAAGAACGCCGCCTCACCCCAAGAGTTAGTGGTCAAAGCCCGAAGGTCGCGGATGATATCGGCCGCCACCTGACCGTAGTTACGCTTCAAATCTCTCAGCGTGTCAAGTTCTCGCCGATTGTGCGAAGTCCCGGGATCTTTCTGCTCTCGACTTGCGAGCTTGCCCGTCACTAGCTGCGGCATTGCTTGCCGAAGCAGCTGCAACTCAAGCGCAAGAACTCGCTGGTAAAGCGAATTGGCGGTATCTGATGCCTTAACCGATAACTCCCTTTGCAGCACGATTGGCCCCGTGTCAAGACCCTCGTCTACCCAATGAAGAGTGGCCCCATAGGGCGTGCCATCGTGAATGGCCCAAGAGGGGGTGTGCCACCCTCTATTATAAGGGAGGAGCGCGGGGTGTAGGTTCAAAGTTCCTAGGATCGGCAGCTGTAGCAACTCATCAGAGAACACATAAGGGAAGTGAACAGAGAGAACAATGTCCGGACGGGACTCCTGTATTCTTGCGATGAAAGTTCCATCACCCGAACTGCTGCATATCATGAGGGGTAGGTCTGGGAACCTACCGCGTACCTCTCTCGTGAACTCGAATGATTGGGGCAGAACGACAAGCTGTGGGACGAGTCCAGCACCCATTAACTCGCTAAGAGCGTCAATTCCGATACGTCGATTGCAGGCAAGGACAAGTCTAATCACCCTCGCCTCCGTCCGGTGGGATGGTACATGCGGCACCGGTGAAGCATCTCACAGTGGCTTCGCCTTCCTCGGAAATACCGCGACGCGAAAGTACTGAAGCAATCGTGCGAAGCAGAATCTGCAGATCCAAGGAGAGGCTCCTATTCTCTACGTACATGACGTCGAGCAAGAATCTATTCTTCCAGGCCAACTCGTTCCTTCCGCTCACCTGGGCAAGCCCGGTAATGCCCGGTCGTACCTCGTGTCGACGGAACTGTTCCGGCGAATAGAGGGGGAGGTACTCCATCAGTAGCGGCCGCGGCCCTACGAGGCTCATGTCCCCGCGCAGCACGTTCCAGAGTTCCGGCAGTTCGTCCAGGCTGGTCCGGCGGAGGAATCTGCCGAAGCCAGTCATCCGGTCGCAATCTGGGAGCAGTTCACCCCGAGGGTCGCACACATCCGTCATGGTGCGGAACTTGTAAAGGGTGAAGGCCCGTCCCTGCAGACCCGGCCGGAACTGCCGGAAGAGCACCGGGGTACCCAGCTTCAGCCGGACCAGCCCCCCCAGCAGGAGCAAGAATGGCCAGAAGAGAGCCAGCCCCAAAAGAGCCGCGAGAGTATCGAAGGCGCGTTTGCTTCGGTAGTCCATGAAGACACTCTATCAGGGGCAGGGGACGTAACCGAGCAGCCTATGTCGCCAGCAGATCTTCGAACCGCTTGCCGCGAGGGCTCCCCGGATCGCCGCCCGCCCGCTGCCCCGCGCCCTGGCATCTCTTCACCGGGGGCCGCGCGGCAC
>Ga0075525_10000720_pt1 | contig 10773 bp, 11 predicted proteins | sample NGEPertwo_FD_74795 | JGI IMG/M metagenome (GOLD analysis project Ga0075525, IMG submission 74795) | Arctic peat soil microbial communities from the Barrow Environmental Observatory site, Barrow, Alaska, USA - NGEE Permafrost154B-two | ecosystem: Environmental > Terrestrial > Soil > Wetlands >...
ATTGCAATCCGGCTTGTTCAGGGCATCACCACAGCTGCAATTGATACCCCTGCCATGGCCCTTGTTGCAGACCTTGCAGGCGGGCATAATGTTGCATCGAAGATGAGCTATATCACAATGTCATTTGCAGGGGGTATGGCAATAGGCCCCCTCATGGGTGGAGCCCTTGCTGGGTATGTTAGCTTTGAATCCCCATTCTACCTCACTGGAATATTGACTCTTGTGGCCGCTCTGGTAATCTCAAGAAATGTTCATGAGGTGCACCATGGAGTATAATATGATTAAAATGAATACATTCAAAATACATTGGCCTGTATTAATTATGATTATACTAGCCATAATATCCTGTGCAGTGATTCCCAGCGTTGTCAGCGCAAAGGAATTCATTCCAACCAACTTTGCGTTTTCAGATGATTATTATACAGTTGACGGCGCACCAAATCTGTTCGCATCCATTGCAGGTGACACAGAAGTGGAGAGGGGTGAGACTGCAACCATACGAATCAATCTTGCGAATAAAGGCATGATAACAAGAGTTGAACCTGCCCAGAGTGTTGGGGATAGCACATCTGCACACAAAAAATCATTGCAGGAACTTGAAAAGGAAGCATCAACACGCACCAAGGCACTGGGTATTAATGCAGTGCTCATTTCAGATTATTCGCAAATAGATGTTGTATCGACACCCCAGACCCTAGCAGCTCTGCGATCAGGCGCAGTCACATCAAGGCCGCTTGAGTTCACAATCATGGTAAATGATAATGCAGCTGCCGGAACCTATCTGCTAAATCTTACTGTTCAGTACCAGTATGTGGATGAGGTTCGTATGTTTTCCAGTGGCGATACGATACGCCTTGGTGTGACCAATATGACCTATGATCTGCATTATGCAACTGCCACCTCTGTCATGAGCATACCTATTATCATAAAACCCAGGGCGGATTTTGGAATTATTGCTATTGATGCAGATGTGCAGGCAAAGGGAAGCGGTATTGTCAACATCACATACAAAAATACCGGAGAACTGCCTGCATATGATGCCGTAGCCCGTCTCGTCATGTTCAGACCGCTGTCGGTGGATAAATCCCAGCAATTCCTCGGGACAATTGAAAGCGGAGATACTGCCACAGCCTCATTTTATGTCTCGGCAAGCAGGGATGCAATTGTAAAAGCGTATGCTGCTGACAGCGAGATAAAATATCTCGATGATGACGATGAGTCAATCATATCTGATAACCTGAAGGTGAGCATCAATGTTCTAAAAGATAATGGAAAGGGTGGCATAACAGGTATGCAGGTGTTTTTGATTCTGCTGATTGTCGCTGTTTTGTCATATGTGGTAGATATTGTGCGAAGTCGCAAATCCAATCACAAATCGGATAATTGAAAATATCATAATTTAAATAAATGCATTCAGTCAAATGATTAAAGTAATATAATAAAATCAATATAATATACTGTGAATATATATAGCAAAGGATGTTTAAGATTTATGAAACAAACGCACATCACCACCGTCATAGTATTTAGCGTATTAATTTTTGCGGCTTTAGTATCCTGTGTACCCGTATCTGCAGCATTAGTATCATCAACGTCACTACCAGAAGGTTTCAATTTCGGGGAGAATTACTACACTGTATATGGCAATCCGAACCTTTCCGCATCCCTCATCGGAGATAACTTGTTTGATAGGGGCGATGAGGTCACACTGGATATAAACCTCATGAACAAGGGTGTCATCACATCATTTCGCTCTGAGAATGACTTTGCACTCAATGATGCCGATACCGATTTAAACAAGAAGCTTGAGCAAACGGAAATGCAATATGAGGCAATGCAGACGACTGCCATTGGAATTGTGGCATCACTTGTATCGGAATATCCTGAAATTAAGATAAAATCCGGTCCTCAGGAGGCAGGTACTCTTGCATCAGGCGAAACGCTTGAAAGTCCTTTGAGATTTAATATAGAAGTATCTAAGGATGCAAAGCCTGGTCTGTATCCACTTGGTCTGGGTATGCTTTATGGATACCAGAAAAATGTGCAGGTAGATGGTAAAAATGAAACCGATACCGGAATCAAGAACCTTGAGGTGGGATTGTGGTATGAGTCAATGATGCAAAATGCTATCATCATCATTGAGGTGGATAGTAAGGCCGATTTCGTTGCATCGGATGCCATGGGAACGCTACATTCAGGTGAGGAAAATGTGATCTCTGTCACCTATCGCAATACCGGAGACCTTCCTGTAAAGGATGCTGTGGTTAGAATCAGTGTCATAGACCCGTTTTCCACAAGCGATGACCAGGCATATCTTGGCGATATGACACCAGGTGAAAGTGCAATTGCAAAATTTAAGCTCAAGGTGGATGGGGGTGCGACAGTAAAAGCGTATATTATTAACAGTGAGATCAGATATGAGGATGTTGATGGTAATAACGCCATTTCCGATGTTGTAAAATTCAGGGTGAACACGTTACCACCAATACCTGCATCAGAGAAGATGGACAAATTCAAACCTATTGTGTGGCTGTTTGTCATAAGTATTGTGGTATATGCAGGGTTCAGATTGTGGAAACGTAAAAATATGAATGAGTGATATGGCGCATCAGCGGTCGATTTTTAGTAATTGATTGGCCGCAGATAAACGCCGATGCACGCAGATACGATTGTATTTTTCACTAACACCAACCGTTTTGACCCCATCCCTGTTATACAAATGCTTTTGTAACTGAAATGTAATTATCCAGTGTGAGCAACGACAGTACTTTCTATGACAGGGGGGCAGAAGCGATCATCTCGTTAAAGAATGGGATGATTGAAAAAGAGCGCATCCGAAAACGGTATCGTATAGAGCAAATCGATGACCGGATACGCAGGGAACGCACCCGTGCAGAAGTTAGAATCACAGCCGCAGCACGCCAGCTTGGCATACCCACACCCATCATCTATGATATAGACGATTTTACAATAATAATGCAATTCATAGACGGCGTGCCGCTTCGCGAGATCATCACACCGCAATTATCCTACAGGGTCGGGGAACTCATAGGCAGACTCCATAGTGGTGGAATTGTTCACGGAGACCTCACTACATCAAATATGCTATTACAATCATTATCATCATCTAAACAGAAACAGAAAGTGGGAAAGATATATCTTATCGATTTCGGCTTATCCTATTTTTCAAATGAGATTGAATCATTTGGTGTGGACATCCACGTACTTTTCCAGACATATATCAGCACCCATGCTGATGCTTTTACACTTATCGAGCATTTCTCAACAGGGTATAAAAGGACATTCAATGATGCGAAGGCGGTTCTTAAAAGGGTGTCAGAGATAGAAAAAAGAGGGCGCTATACATAATACACAAGCTACTCACATCAGACAATCATCTGTACTTCTTCTCATAGTCCCAGTATAAAGGTTGCAAGCTGGATGCTTTTGTCCTTATCAGTCATCATGGTATCAGTGCGAACGACCTTGATTCCATTTCCTATGTTTGAATAATCAGCTTCGATATCATCTGAATCAATTACAAGCACATCAATGAAATCCTGATAGCAGGCAGCCACACCCTTTGAGGATACCTCAATACCCTTAGCTGCCATGAGCTTTCCGGCAGGCCCACTCACAGGTTCTTTTCCAATTATTGGACTGACGGCTATGACCTTTTTATTCTTTAGCAAATCGACCATGCCGGGTATTGATATAATGGGGCCGATACTTGTAACTGGATTGCTGGGACCTATTATAACGGTCTCACATGCATTAAATGCCGCATAGATCTCATCTGTGATACGTGCATGCTCAACATTGCTGATCTGTACATCAAGGACAGTGTCCTTGCCTTTTCTTCCTACCCAGAAATCCTGAAAATGCAGTATCCCCTCAGGCGTGATAATATATGTGGCTACATCCTCATTACACATGGGTAGGATGCTAACACCTGAATCTATACCAAGGTGATTGCATAAACGAGCGGTTGTTTGTGTGAGGTTCATGCCTGCATCAATGAAACCTGTGCGTGTTATGTGGGTGGCACGGTCGGTATCACCAATCATCATCCCTTCATCGATGCCCATGGCTAAAAGTGCGTTATGGGTGTTGAATGTATCATCCTTCACACCCCACCATTTTCCTTTATCGATAAGATATGAGAAAAGATATAGCACAGTATCAAGGTCGGGGCATATTTTATTGCCTGATACTATGATATCTTCTGCTGTATTTACGATGACTGTAAGGCGATCTTGAGGGATAAGCTCCTTTAAGCCCAGCAATAGTTTTGGTGTACCTGTGCCGCCTGAGAGTACAATGATATTTTTTGACATGATCTTAACATAAATATGTGGGGATATTGTTGAAAAAAATAACTATATCCCCAATAACTGCACCTGTGTCCATCCGCGTTCATCTGCGGCTTATTTTGAACAATTTTTTTATCCGCAGATGAACGCAAATAAACGCAGATATGATCATTGACTTTCAGTCAGCACCTTGCAACCGTTCTCGGTCACCATAACGGTATGTTCTGCCTGGGAAACCAGGCTGCCACTGATATCCGCTAAGACGGGGTACGAATCAAGAATCTTATCCCTAAAAAGGCGCATGATGGCCATATCTGCATTTTCTGTTTTTATCCAGCGTCTGGCAAAGGGCATGTTGTTAAATGCTTCGGCTTCTTTTAGGATTGCTCTGGCAGCAGGCAGCCTGACAGGTTTTGCAGATGCGACTCTGTATATTTCCACAACTTTTGAATCATGGACAATGCCGGAGCCGGTTGTTGCAAAAGGCTCGATTGCAAAGATATCCCCATCTTTGATTGTTGTGCCATTTCGAAGGCTGCCGATGTTTGGTATTGATGGTGGGGCATGGGTTGTATAGCATGCAAGCCCGTGTCCGGAGAGGTTACTCACAGGTTTAAATCCAAATTCGGTGATGGTATTTTCAATCGCGACTCCAATATCTTTTGTATTCACACCTGCATGCAAGATATCAATGGCTGCTGCAAGGGCGGCACGGGATGCTTCCACGAGTTCTGGATTATCTGATAAATCCACTGTGATTGCAGTATCTCCTATGAAGCCATCAATCTGGGCTCCGATATCGAGTTTGACCATATCTTCTCCAAAAATAGCGGTATCCCCAACCAATGGGGTATTGTGGGCTGCCTCTTCATTTCGTGAGATGTTGCATGGGAATGCAGGCTGGGCACCATATTCAATAATGGATTTTTCCACAAATTCTGCAACCTCTAATAACGATGCGCCAATCACTACTTTCTTTGCGGCAGCATCCCTGACCTTTGCAGCGATCTTTCCTGCTTCTATATACTTAGCTATGATATCGTCTTGTGTAATATTCTCATCACTCATGTTTATGCCTCATATGATTTTATGTATGTGCATTGTATTGCTATTGCCCACGTTATATACTTACGTCTTCACATTCGATTTCTGTTTCTGTTTCTATTTCCATTTCCCCAAGGAGTTTTAGTAATTCCTGTGTGAATATTCCATTTCCCATCACATGTTCGTGTTCGGGGTTTGCATTCTTTATGAGCCCGCCCCTGTATCCTATTGTTGTTACATTCACGGCACACGAGGGGCTTTTTGATATGCCTGTAAGATGTATCGTAAGCCCCTGTTTGTGGAGGATAGCGATGGTATCAGCATAGGGGCGTGCCAGTTTGCGACAGAATCTGCGGTAATTTGGAATCTCAAGTTGGTCTTGTGTCACTTCCCATCGCTTGTCTCCGAAATAGAGTAGTTCAGGACATGGAAGCTGGATTATATTTTTTGATATTTGCAGCAATCTTTGTGCCGCGTTTCTGGCATATCCAAGTCCATTGACCCTGGTTAGAGGATTGAGAATGCAATGGGGTACTATGAGAATATCTCTTCTGGGGGTATTATTGATAGTGCTCGTATTGTCGTTTGTATCAGTATTATCATTGCTAACACTGCCCTCGTTTTCTTTATTCATGTATATGGGATGCACATGAATGTATAATTATTTTACCGTGTGTTGTATCCCTGTTCATGAGGTTATTAGGAAATTGTGGTAGGTGCATGGCAGGTTGGATGGTTAGGTTTATATATGGATATGAGATATGTGGGTTCGGTATCCCCATTGTGCGAGGGTCGCCCAGCCAGGTCAAAGGCGCTAGGTTGAGGGCCTAGTCTCGTAGGAGTTCGTGCGTTCGAATCGCATCCCTCGCACTACATCTTTAATTCTTTTAGTTGCTGATTATCTCTCTCGCAGATTCAACATACACAATTCAAGCTTGCCATTCTTGCCGTGCTGGTAACCGCTGTAAGTATTGCTATCATATCCCGCGCCCCTGAGATTGCATTTTATATATATATATATATATTTATATAATATCTGTTGGTCTTTGCCTGCTTTTTCTGATTACGTACAAAGGTGCAAGATTATCATTCAGTAGAAATTTTGCACTTGGTATGCTCGGCTCATTTTTCATGGGATGATGTTTGCGATTGCGTTATTTGTCATTTTTTTGTATTCAGGTGTTTGCTTCGTTTGCTTGATATGAACTTACCCACATGAGGAAATCCAATTAGCCCTAAAAATCAACACTTCTAATTTGACAAACCAACATCATGCATGACAAAACTCCAATAAGATATATGTAGTATTAATAGGTTAATATAGCCTGCCAATGATGGTAAATGTTTATTATAAGTTTACGAATCAAATACAAGCATCGCTTACATTGGAAACTAAGAACTAAAACATGTACTAAAAATTCAGTCATTACTGTACTAATTTGAGCTACCAAAAAATCCTTAGATCTCCAGCGTAGACCCACTGAAGACAAGCTGGATGAGCTACCTCAGGTGGAAAACAACATTTTAGCATTTAACTTTTAATTTGACAGGTGTTACAATATGAACCGTTTTAAAAATATACTTTGTGTTCTGTTCATTGCCATTCTTTTGTTGGCAGTTGCCGGCTGTGTGCAGTCAGAAGAAACAGTTATTATTGAACAGGAAGAACAAATCATTGAAGACGAACAGAACGAACTGTTAGCCCAGAAAGAGTATACGAGGTCCCAGGTCAATGCAGCTATTGACCTGATAGAAGAAAAAGGCGAGCTTGCATTTCCTGATTTCAGAGAAAAGGACAGCCAGTGGTATCATAATGATTTCTATATATTTATCTGGAAGACTGATGGTATACGTGTTGTTTTCCCTCCACAAATAAGCGGCGAAGGCGAGGATGTGAGCGAGCTTGCAGACTACAATGGCAAATCGTTAGGCAAGATGTTCATAGGGACTGCTTTAAGTGAAGGAGGTGAAGGATGGGTCGATTACCACTGGCCAAAACCAGGTGAAACTTCTCCTTCCACAAAGTCCACGTTCATCAAGAGAGCTTCCATCGGTAACCAGACATACCTTGTAGGTTCCGGCTTCTACGTCGATGACTATGTTTATACCAATAATCTCGAAGACATTGAATATATCACCCGCTTTGGTGACGTATACCTTGGTAATGTCTTCCACCCGGCAATGGTTGACAGGGAATTGGGTGTGGATTACAGCATAGCTCATGTGATTATCAAACCGGGCGGTTCCATTGAAGCTCACATGATGAAGAATCCTGAGGCACATTATGTTCTTTCGGGAGAAGGTGTACTCTACATCGAAGATGTGCCATTTGAACTGAGTGAAGGAGAACTTGTTCTCATACCCGCAAACTCAAAACAGCATACTGAGAACACAGGAAACGTTGACCTTGAGTTATTTGCTATAGACCAGCCTGCATGGGCACTGGAAAATGAGGTAATTCGGGAGTGATTTTTCACTTCCCTTATCCTATAGAAATTTATTTTGAGTAATGATCGACCAGACCGAACTCGTGATTATAGTCATGGGCAATATGTCTTGCAGTCTCTACCATTCCTTCAATAACACCCATATCAAGCGGCTTTACCCTGTCCCCTGCATACCCCTCATTATTCTGTAATTCATACACACACTGTTTATCGCGTGCAAGCAGATCAAGGCTAAGTCGGCGCACAGTAGATCCATATATTCCATCTTTGACAAAAATCAATCAAAAAAAAATACCCTAATCGGCATCTTCCGCGCCAATATACTTCTAAAACACCTCAGAATTTGTAGGTATACATTCTTTCACATCAAATTGTGGCGTCTCGATCTTCAAAGCTCGAAATATTTTCTCTAATTCTTCTCTCGGTTTAATAGGCCTCCACAAATATAATTTATTCTTCAGTTGTTCATGTTCGTAGAACCCCACCATTGCATTTCCCGATTTTATTATCTCCTTCAGTTCTACAAAAGAGTGTTTTACTCCCCTCTCGCTTATAATTACCCGTAATAGCGAAAGCAAGAAGTAACCGAAGACAACTAAAACCGCATGGGTCTCAATGCGCATATCCTTGCTATGGAATACCGGATTTACATCCAAATCAGATTTTAAAGCTCTAAACCCTTCCTCTACTTCTTGTGTCAACTCTTTATAATTAGTATTGATGCGGTGTACAAAATCATCAAACATCTTGACATCTTGAGTGTTTCCAGGATACATATTTACAAATAATGGTATCTGTTGAGTGTTCACTCCCATAATGAAATTTATTTGAGGCAGGCCTTTTCTGTCGTTCTTGCTGCAATATCCAAAACGAATCGTGTTTGTTTGTTCATCCTTCCAAACTTTTATGCGGGTTGCATCGATTATCAGATATTCAAGATCCAATGAGTGTTCCTTAACGGCATTCTTTGCCACATCGTACATGATATCGCCCAAATAGTCATGGATGCGATCCCTAAAACGATATACTTCTTCTAAGTATTTTATATCTGTAGAATCTTTCAGGAGAGATTGTCGGAAAAGTACCTGAAAAGGGCATAAATCAACACACACTAAATTGTAATCATAAGTTAATCGATATGCTTCGCCTCTCTGTGTTTAGACCATAAAGTCGAAATACTTCAAAATAAGACTTTTCCGACAATCTCAAGAAAATGGTTTGATCTCCAATATGACAGCACAGCAGTATCGGGGGCAGGAAAATGCAAAAATACCGTGGCATATTGAATTTACGGAATGGAAAACTTTCCATTCGGTTAAGATACCACTACGGTTTGCAATCCTCTGGGAAGATGAGGGGCGCCCCTGATCTTACTGGGCGGTTGAAGGGGTTGAATACAATTTGCAGATAATGCCAGATGAAATGTATCATCAATGCAAATATTGAAATATCTTGCATCTAATAAACGAATCCAGTTTAAAATAAAGTAATACAAAGTTCAATACAAAGTTCAACTAAAAGAGGTATCAGTTTTGTTTCCGATAAAAAAAGTACAATCGTTAGTTAATTCAAAAGTACAGGTAGAAATGAAAGGAACTAGCATAGTTCTGGAAGGGACGCTTGAAAGCGCCGATGATTACATGAACCTTCACCTAATTGACACTGCAGAGGTAGAAGGTGGGGAGCGTGTGCGTACTCTTGGTTCTGTGGTATTAAGGGGAAACAACATCACATTGGTAATACCAGTGTAAATGTTAAATGTGATATAAATGGCAAAATCTGACGAGTCCGATATATACGAAGCCACACTGGAACTATTGAAAAACACTCCGGCCGGGATTGTCCAGAGTTCACTGTGGAAACAACTTGGGATAGACAGCCGCAAATGCACCAGGATAGTCAAAAAGCTTCTTGATGATGAAAAAGTTACTCGTGAACCAGCGACTTCAAATGGCAGCCGTACATTCCTTATACGAAGTGTAGATGCTAACATCCCTGAAATAGTGGTGGCTAAAAAGTCATCATTTGAACTGGACAAAAAATATGAATTGCTCTTCGATTCAAAAAATGAATTCGAACCATGTGTTTCCTGCACCCATGACTGTACACCATCAGCTTGTATATCCTTGGGCAGATGGATAGCCGCACTTTAGCTTAAATATTTCATATATCAATACTCTGGGAGGAATGCGTATCACACAAGCAATCTGGATTGAGAAGTACCGACCAAAGACTCTCTCTGATGTGGTGGGCCAGGATGCTGTAGTGTCACGACTCAAATCCTATGTCGAGACCGGTAATATGCCACATCTTCTATTTACAGGCAAACCCGGAGTGGGTAAAACAGCTTCTGCAGTCTCGCTTACACGAGAGATGTTCGGTGAAACGTGGAGGGAAAACTTCATCGAACTAAACGCCAGCGATGAACGCGGTATCGATGTCGTGCGACATAAAATAAAGAAATTCACCAAAAGTATGACCTGGGGTGATGCGCAATTCAAGATTATATTCCTTGATGAAGCAGATGCACTCACATCAGATGCGCAGTCAGCACTTCGCCGCACCATGGAGCAGTACTCCTCCAATTGCCGTTTCATCCTGTCATGTAATTATTCATCCAAGATAATAGAACCGATACAGTCCCGGTGTGCAGTGTACAGGTTCGGTCCCATATCCATGGATGCTGTAGAAGACCGAATCCTACATATTGCACAATTGGAAGGATTGAATATCTCAAAAGACGGTGTAGAAGCACTCAAATACGTATCGCAAGGAGATATGCGAAAGGCTATAAACGCCATGCAATCAGCATCCATGATTGGAACGGTTATAGATGAATCAACCATCTACCAGATTACAGCCACTGCTCGCCCTGAAGAGATTAGTGCCCTCATAATGGCAGCATACAGAGGCGATTTTAACAAGGCACGGGAAAAACTCGATATGTTTCTTACAGACCACGGTCTATC
>Ga0075525_10000721_pt1 | contig 10764 bp, 10 predicted proteins | sample NGEPertwo_FD_74795 | JGI IMG/M metagenome (GOLD analysis project Ga0075525, IMG submission 74795) | Arctic peat soil microbial communities from the Barrow Environmental Observatory site, Barrow, Alaska, USA - NGEE Permafrost154B-two | ecosystem: Environmental > Terrestrial > Soil > Wetlands >...
GCCGCCACCTCGGCCACCGCCGCCGCCGCCACCACGAGGCTGACGTTCTTTGGCCGTGTCGACCTTGATGGTGCGACCGTCCACCTCGGTGCCGTCAAGGGCAGACTTGGCCGCCTCGGCTTCCTCGCTGGTGCCCATTTCCACGAAACCGAAGCCCTTGGGGCGGCCGGTGTCGCGGTCGGTGATCAAGTCGACGGAAGTCACTGTGCCGTGATTGGCAAAGAGAGCTTCGATGGTCGACTCGCTCGTGTCGTACGTGAGGTTGCCCACGTACAGCTTGCTGGAACTCATTGATTCCTCCGTTGCAGAAAGTACCCTACGGCACGCGATCGAGACAGACTGCAAACGGGGCGGTGAAATTCTGTGAAGAAATCGGCGCGACGCCTGAAGCAAGATCCTATCGGGATGCCGCTTTCCATAATACCATGATTAGGGAGCGAGCGGGCGGCAAGGGTTCCGCCCGCTCGTTGTTGCCTTTGTTCTAGCGGGCGGCCCGCGCCGGACGCGGTCCTCCGCGGCGGCGCGGGCTCTTGCGGCTTCCGCCCACGCTTCCTCCGCGCCTGCCGGCATACACTTGGCGCACCGGCCGCTCGAAGGAGCGTTCGGGATCGGGTACGACCCGCTCCTGATAAGCGAAGCCCTCCACGTCCTCACAGGGAATCCTCGCGCCGATCAGGCGCTCAATGTCCCGCAGTTCCTGGGTCTCGTCCGCCGCCAGAAAGCTGATTGCCGATCCGGTGGCCCCTGCGCGGGCGGTGCGGCCGATCCGGTGGACGTAATCCTGGGCGTTCACCGGAAGATCGTAGTTGATCACGTGCGAGATAGAATCGACGTCAATGCCCCGGGCCACGATGTCGGTGGCCACGAGTACCCGGTATGTGCCGTTCTTGAAGCCGTCGAGGGCCCGCTGCCTTTGCGACTGACTGCGGTTCGAATGGATGGCCGCGCCACGGATGCGGCTCCGCTCCAGATGACGGGCTACCTTGTCGGCGCGGTGCTTGGTGCGGGTGAAGACCAGCACACGGTCCAGTTGGTGTTTCTCGAGCAGCCTGACAAGCAGATCCGTCTTCTGGTGTCCGTTGACCGGAAAGACCGACTGGTCGATCGCCGCGATCGGCGTGGCGCTGGGGGCGACCTCGATCCGCGCCGGATTGGTCAGGGTACTGCCCGCCACTTTCATCACGTCCGACGACAACGTGGCGGAAAACAGCATGGTTTGGCGCTGCTTGGGAAGCAGGGCCATGATGCGCCTGACGTCGGGCCAGAAACCCATGTCCAGCATGCGGTCGGCTTCATCGAGGACCAGGATCTCGACCTGGGAGAGGTCGACGTCGTGGCGCGAATGCAGGTCGAGCAGCCGGCCGGGGGTAGCCACCAACAAATCCACACCGCGGCGCAGAGCGGTAACCTGAGGGTTGTAGCCCACCCCGCCGTATACCGCGGCGGCCTTCTGTCCGGTGTGTCGCGAGCAGTCGCGGGCCACGTCGTAGATCTGAGCGGCGAGTTCCCTGGTCGGTGTCACCACCAGCGTGTGCAGACCCTTGCGTCCTTGCGTCCGCTGCAGAGCGGGCAGGATGAAGGCGGCGGTTTTGCCGGTACCGGTTTGGGCACAGCCTACGATGTCGCGGGCGGCCAGGGCCAGAGGGATGGCCTGTTCCTGGATCGGGGTGGGCCGCTCGTAGCCCATCGCGTGAACAGCCTTGAGCAGGCCTTGGTCAAGGCCTAGTGTATCGAAAGACATGTAGCTCCTTTTGCGTGCGTCTCAATTTGATCGCACTGCGTTGCAGACGCAGTTAGTCCAATCGAGATCACAGGGTGGAGCGCGGGGGGACGAACCGGGTCTTCGGTGTAGTGACGGGAGTATAGCTCATCAAAGCCCAAAATGTAGCTTTTGGCACTTCGCGTCCCCGCTGCGCCTGGGTGGGCGAGGATCGGCCTCGTGCGGAACCGGCGTAAGATCGAATCCGCCGTTGCCAACGCGCGCGCGTTTCTCGGGGTGCAGCAACAGTTTGGCTCTTTTGACGCCTACATCTGGTCCTTTGTCGGCGGGAGCCCCATCCAGAATGCCTGGAAGGATCCCAAAGAGATTCCGGCGCAGACGGAGGAATCGCGCCTCTTGAGCGCCGACTTAAAACGCCGGGGCTTCTCCTTCGTCGGGCCCACCATCTGTTACGCCCACATGGAGGCAACGGGGATGGTGAACGATCACACTGTCGACTGCTACCGCTGGCGAGAACTGCGGGAATGATCGTGCACCCGGGGCCGAGGAGGCTTTGAGCATGCTAACCCGGAACGAGGGGAACTCTAAGAGAGGACCGATCCCTAATCCGGGAGAGAAGAAATGCGCGGAGAATACGGAAGAGATCGCGGAGGCGCTCGCTATGGCCTCTCACTGCTCCTCGTCTTGATGTTGGCGTTCATGGCCGTCGTCCTGGTTGCCTGCGGCGACGACGACAATACGACCATCATCGACGACGAGACCACCCAAGTCACTCAGGGGGCCACCGAAGAAGGGACGAGCGGTGGTGGAGCCACGGTCACGATGCAGGACAACACCTTCACCCCCGATGTCATCCAGGTCTCTGTGGGCGATACGGTCACCTGGACCAACCAGGACAGCGTGGACCATACCGTGACCGCCGATGACGGCAGCTTCGACAGTGGCACCGTGGGCCCGGGCGCTATCCTCAGCTACACGTTCGACGAGGCCGGAACCTACGACTACGTGTGCACGATCCACGCGGGCATGACTGGGACCGTCGAGGTCACCGAGTAGAGGTTCGCAAGAGGGGCCGCAAGAAGCGGCTCGGGCGGCGCGAGCGGCAGGACTAACCGGTTTCTCGCAGAAGCCGGATGAGGGCCTCGCGGAAATGCTCACGGTCCTCCGGTTCGAAGGGCGCGGGGCCGCGGGTGCGGCCTCCGGCCCGCCGGTGGCGCTGTTCGGCGTGGCGCACCGCGAGTTCCGCGTCGATGGTGTAGGGCGAGAAGACGCGCCCGCGAGGACTTACGGCCCGCGCCCCCCGGCCTATTACCATGGCGGCCAGGCCGGTGTCTCCCGTGACCACGACGTCTTCCGGCGAGAGGCGCCCGATGATGGCAAAATCGGCGGCGTCGGGGCCCGTCCCGACCTTCACGGCCTCAACGCCTGCCCGCTCGGTGTGGCGGTCCAGGTTCTGGGACTCGTTGCTCACGAGCACGACCGTGACATGCTGCGCTCTGGCGGCAGAAATGGCGTCTCCTGTCACGGGGCAGGCATCTGCGTCAATGAATAGTTTCACCCGACTACGTTAACCGACACTTGCGTTTCGGTCGAGCCGAGCTTACGCCGCCTCGCGTCCCACCTGCTCCTCGAGGCCGCAGAGGAGCGCATACCGCTTGCGACAGGCTGCTTCTCGGGGACAGGTCCCGTCGTCGCAAAGCTCAATACTGTGAGGAGCGCCGGCGACGAATCCGTGCTTGACGTCGATCTCCATGCGGGCGCCGCATCCGCACATCAGCAGTTTTGTATGGGCGGGTCCACAATCGTGCCAGATGTTGGTAACGCAGAGTTCGCGCCTGGGGACGTGGCCAGAAAGGTTGCACAAATCTGCCGCCGACTCGCCCGTGCTTCTGGCGGTCGTCGCGCCTATCCGTCGGCCTGTGTCAGAGGGGTTGATTAGCGCGGTGTTCATTTCTTGTCCCTCCCGCCGTTGAGATTGCTCGCTGCTACCTTTTTAGTGTAGGGGAGCCGGAGGTAGGCGCACGCCCGCCTTAGGATCAGTCTTGGCTCCCCCCAGCCGGTCAGTTTGCGCCCGGACAACTGGAAGTAAGGGGAGAAGGGACGCGGACCCAGGGCTTGAGAGCAAGGGCTGTGACAGGAGGGGGCATGGATGAGGGACATGGAGGAGGGGCCATGGCAGCGGTGACCGAGGTCTGGCCCAATGGTCTTCCTGAAGTGGGCCAGAAGGCCCGGCGGTCGAAACGGGTAACGCAGCGGGACATCGAACTGTTCACCGAAATCAGCGGAGACCTTAATCCCCTGCACTACGACGAGGAGGCCGCCCGGGCGACACGGTTTGGCGGAATCATCGTGCAGGGCGGGGTGACCAGCTCTATCCTCAATGCGATCGTGGCAGAAGATCTGCCCGGCCCGGGCATCGTCTTCCTGCAGGCCAACTGGAACTTCCGGACTCCCGTCCGACCCGGGGCTCATAAACCGGCGAGGTGGAAGTCCTCAGCGTGAGGGAGGACAAGCCCTTGACCGGACTGCGGATGCGGGTGCTGCTTGGCGATGGCACGGTTGTCTTGGACGGTATCGTCGCCTGCTACGCGGTCCCGCTGGCTAAGTAGGCACAAAAAAACAGGGCCGCCCGAAGGCGGCCCTGTCCGTAGTGCCAGTGGCTACTACTATGCTTGTCTTAGGTGCCTAGACTCCAGGGTCCACGGCTACGTCGCCACCCTCAACAGCATCCATGGCAGCCTCAGCAGCGGTGAGCATCTTTTCTATGTAGGTCGGGTTGTGTACACCGAAGCTACCATCCTCATGGGCAAGGTAGATCCAGTTGTAGAGAGCGATGCCCTCATTCTCGGTGATTCCGCCGAGCGCGTTGACTCGGGTTCCGTCGTCCTCGTAGTCCGCATCCGCTGGATCGGCGGACGTGGCGTAGTTCGAGGGATGGCCATCCGTCATGTCGGGAGTGTCACCAGTGTCCACTGGACCGCTTACAACGATCAGTTCAGCGGCTTCCAGCCGTGCCGCCAGGTCGTTCAGCGCATTTATGACTTCAGTCTGGAAGCCATTGACGTCGTCGAACTCATCGATTCCCGGGTGGCAGGTCTGGCACGCGTCGACCGAGGCCTCAAAGGTGTGGCTCTGCGGATCCACCACGTGGCAGGTCACGCAGGTGTTTTCCACCAGCGAGTAGTGCGGGCTGACCGGGCCGTCGGTGACGCCGGCAGCGGCGCGGCCCAGGAGCGTGGCGCTCTGCGGGCCATGGTGCGGTCCCCAGTGCGTGCTAACGCCTGTGATGAGATCCACCGTTCCTTCGGTTGCGGGATCGCCATCAGCGTCCACCGGTTCCGTATCGGGGAACACACGGCGCGGCTGGTGGCAGCTGGCGCACAGGTTGCCTTTGCCGCCGTCATAGGTCACGTCCACGGCGATCAGGTCAACTGCAGCGGTGGTTTCCAGCGCCCAGTCGGCACCGGTACCGGTTTCGTGGGTCTGGTGGCAGGTGCGGCAGTTGATGGGCGTCGGATTCACGTCACCTGCGACTTCCTCCGGGCCCATGCCTGCGGCCACCCTCTCTTGGAAGGCTCCGCCGGAGTGGCAACCGGCGCAGCCGTCTCTGCCGCCGGCGTAGTCGTACGCCGTGCCGGTCGCGTGCATCGATTCGCTCCAGGCGGCCTGGTAGCCGGGAATCAGTTGGCTGCTGTCGTGGCAGTCAGCGCAGCTGCTGGCCGTGCCGCCACCGTCCAGGCTGCTACGCAGGAAAGTGTCGTAGCGCATGAACATGCTGGCAGCCTGCTGCCGCAGGATGTTGTCGGCGGGGCCGAAGTCACCGTTTTCGTAACCTTCGACGATCCCATGATCGGCTGCCCACGCGATGGCGTCCACGTGCGGCTCGTTGCTCGCGTTCACATCGGGGAAGGGGTACACCGTTTGGGCGTAAGCTACCCCGGCGATGGCCACGAGAGCGATCGTGAGAAACACGATCATTGTGGCTCTTCTACTTTTGATCACTATTTCCTCCCGTTAAGTCTTCTGAGTCTCCTCTCGGCGAAGAGAGGTGCGCTCAACCCCAGTCCGGACAATAAATGGTGTGTTGCCCTCGGCCAGAATCAGCGCTTGCGCATAAAAGCTCAAACCAGAGGCATCACTCCCTTCCTGATGCTTGCCCCTCTTCGTTGTCGAGTTCGCTTTCAGCCGAGCCATCCGCCTAAACAAGGCGAAGGGCCGACGGGTCGGCCATCCGACTTAAGCTACTCACGGTTCAACTTATCACCGCCCTGCCACAATCGCTAGTCCAATTGTGTCAGGAATCGCATGCTCCCCGGCCCCTTGAATCCACCGTTTGCGGCCGCCTCTCCAGGGGACCATTTTCATGGAGGTGATGCAAATGTCCAAAGGCAAAGATAGGCCCAGCATCAAGGACGATGACAAGTACGAAGCGCTGCGCGAGGAGGGGATGAGCAAGGAGAAGGCCGCCCGAATCGCCAATGCCGGCGACGAGGCATCCGAGCGAGGCGGCGAGAGCGCTCCCTATGAGGAGTGGACCAAGGAAGAGCTCTACGACAAGGCCGAGGAGGTGGGCATCGAGGGGCGCTCCGACATGGATAAGGAGGAGCTTATCGACGCTCTTCGCAATCACTGAGACCGGCGGGACCCGCCGATAGGTCTATACTTCCGGGTGTCCAATTCCTGGCCCGCAGTCCCATAAGGCCGCGGGCCGGCACCGGGGAGTCCGTTCAATATCTCCTGAAACCTCTTCCAGACCTTCAAACCGAAGTCACGCGCGCGGGGGCTTCTCTTTGCGCAAGGTACCCTGGCGCGAACTCCGCCGCACCCTGGGTTTCCTCAGGGCCTACCGTCCGCCCGCCATCGCCGCGTTGGTTTCGCTGCTGGCGGTGACCGGAGCCACGCTGGCCGCCCCCCAATTCGTGCGGTTGCTGATCGACCGGGGAATCACCGCCGGGGAGTGGCGCTGGATATTGTTGCCCGTCTTGGGCCTCTTGATGGTGGCGGTGGTCCGCGGGGTCTTCAGCTTTCTGCAGGGCTATCTCTCCGAGAAGATCGGGCAGGGCATCGCCTTCGACCTGCGCAACGTGATCTACGAGAAGCTGCAGAACCTCTCCTTTAGCTACCACGACCGGGCGCAGACCGGTCAGCTGATGACGCGGGTCACCTCGGACGTCGAGAACGTGCGCGCTTTCGCCGGACAGGGTTTCCTGATCCTGATCTCGTCCGTGCTCACCCTGGCGGGGGCCGCGCTCATCCTGCTGCTCACCGAATGGCGGCTCGCACTGGTCGCCTTGTCGATCATCCCGGTGATCTTCGTGATCCTGGGTTTTTTCATCGCCCGCGTATTCCCGCTTTTTGGCAGCGTGCAGCGGCGACTGGCCGTGCTCAATACCGTCCTACAGGAGAACCTGGCCGGTGTAGCCGTGGTGAAGGCCTTTGCCCAGGAGCCGTTCGAAGCCGCGCGCTACGAAAGGGCGAACCAAGAGTTGCTCGCCCAGAACGTCAGCGTGGTTCGGGTGCTGGCAGGTTCCTTCCCGGTGATCTTCCTGGTGTCCAACCTGGGCACGCTGGGCGTCATCTGGGTTGGTGGATTGCAGGTGATCGGCGGAGACTTGACGTTGGGGACACTTGTGGCCTTCAACACCTACCTCAGCTTCCTGCTCATGCCGATCTTTCAACTGGGGTTCATCGCGGGCAGCATCTCCCGGGCCGGAGCCAGCGCGGAACGGGTTTTCGAGGTGGTGGACGCCGAGAGCGAGGTGCGCGACCGGCCCGGGGCCGAGGAGTTCAGCGGCATGCGCGGGGCGGTGGAATTCGACCGGGTCTACTTCCGCTACATGGGCCAGGAGGGCTGGGTGCTGGAGGATGTTTCCTTCAGCGCGAAACCGGGTGAAACCATCGCGCTGCTGGGCGCCACCGGATCCGGCAAATCCTCGATCATCAACCTGATTCCCCGTTTTTACGACGTGGTCGAGGGCGCCGTCCGCATCGACGGCCATGATGTTCGCGACCTTACCCTCAACAGCCTGCGCAGTCATATAGGGATCGTGCTGCAGGAGGCGGTGCTCTTTGGCGGAACCGTGCGGGAGAACATCGCCTACGGCAGACCCGGAGCGGCAGAGGCCGAGGTGGAGGCGGCCGCGCGCGCGGCTCAGGCCCATGAGTTCGTCGCTAAACTCCCCGAGGGCTACGATTCGCTGATCGGTGAGCGCGGCGTGACCCTCTCGGGGGGACAGCGGCAACGGATCTCCATCGCGCGGACGCTTCTGCTCGACCCCAAAATTCTCCTGTTGGACGATGCCACCAGTTCTGTGGATGCCGAGACGGAGTTTCGGATGCAGGCCGCCCTGCTCGAGTTGATGCACGGCCGGACCAGCTTCATCATCGCCCAGCGCCTGTCCACCGTGCGAAACGCCGACCGGGTGGTGCTAATCGATCACGGTCGCGTGGTGGGAATCGGCAGCCATGACGATTTGCTCCGTTCCAGCCCGCTCTACGGAGAGATCGTGGATTCGCAGCTCGATCGCGCGGAGGTTGGCGCATGAGGGGTCACGGCAGTTTGGAAGCTCTCGCCGCTGATCGCGAGAGACCGAACAACACCTGGGCGGTCGTCACGCGCATGCTGAAGACCATCAAGGACTTTTGGCCGCAGTTAGCGGCGGTCGGCGGATTGACGCTGGTGGGCGCTCTGGCTACGGCCGCGGGTCCCTATTTGATCGGGCGTGCCATCGACCAGGCCATCTCTCAGGACGACGCGGGTGAGTTGGGCAACCTCATGCTCCTGTTGCTCGCTACCTATCTGGCGGGCTACGTTGCGCTTTGGGGTCAGTTTCGGGTCATCGGCCGGGTGGCCCAACAGACTCTGGCCCGCTTCCGCAGCGAGATCTTCGGCGCGCTTCAGAGGTTGGACAAGCGTTTCTTCGACCGGCACGACGCGGGCGACCTGATGAGTCGCCTGGTCAATGATGTCGAGGCGCTCAACCAACTCTTCACCCAGGGCGCGGTGCAGACAGTGGGCAGCGTGGTGGGCCTGGTGGCCATAGTCATCGCCATGCTGGCGTTGGAGTGGCGTCTGGCGCTGGCCTCCTTCGTGGTGATCCCGCTGATGTTCCTGACCACGAGCGTCTTTGCCCGCCTGGCCCGTCGCGCCTTCCGCCGCACCCGGGAAGCCATCGGGGACGTCAGCGCCGATCTGCAGGAAGATCTGGCGGGAGTAAAGGTGGCGCAGTCCTTCAACCGTACCGCCGCCAATACCGAGCGCTTTCGTGCCCGCAACGCGGCCAATCGGGACGCCAACGTGGGCGCCGTGGGGGTGACCAGCGCCTTCACCCCGGTGATGGACGTGCTCAGTACGCTGGCCATGGCCATCGTGGCCCTCTATGGCGGCTGGCTGGCTTTGCGCCAGCCGCCGGTGGTGACGGTGGGCGTGGTGGTTGCCTTTCTCACTTACGTCCAGCAGTTCTTCCGCCCGGTCCAGCTGGTGTCGACCTTCTACGCCCAGGCCCAGGCGGCTTTGGCTGCCGCCGAACGCATCTACGACCTGCTCGACATGCAACCCCAGGTGTTCGATGCGCCTGACGCGCGGCCGCTCGAGGAATTGCTCGAAGCTTCGGGATCAGCGACAGGGTCGGGGTACGTTTCTGCGGCCGGTGGAATGCGCGGGAGGGTCACTTTCCGGGACGTGCACTTCTCCTACATCGACGGGCAGGAGGTGCTCCGCGGGGTGAGCTTCGAGGCCGAGCCCGGCCAGACCGTGGCCATCGTCGGACCGACGGGATCCGGGAAGACCACTCTGCTCAGCCTGCTGCTGCGTTACTACGACGTGGAGCGCGGAGACGTCCTTGTCGACGGGGTCGACGTGCGGAGGGTGACTCAGGCCTCGCTGCGCAAGCACATGGGCCTCGTTCTGCAGGAGCCCTTTCTCTTTTCGGGCACGGTGTTCGACAACATCGCCTACGGCCGGCCGGGAGCCTCGCAGGAGGAGGTCGAAGCCGCCGCCCGCGTGGTGGGCGCGCACGACTTCATCTTGGGCTTTGACCAGGGCTACGGCCACGAAGTCGGCGAGCGGGGCGGCGGATTGAGCCAGGGCCAGAGACAGTTGGTCGCGCTGGCCCGGGCGGTGGTGCGTGACCCCCGCATCCTCCTGCTTGACGAGGCCACCGCCAGCGTCGACACCCGCACCGAGGCCTTGATCCAGCGGGCGCTCGAGCATCTGACCAACGAGCGCACCACCCTGGTGGTGGCCCACCGTCTCTCTACCGTGCGCCGCGCCGACCTCATCGTGGTACTCGAAGACGGGTCCATCGTGGAGCGGGGCACCCATGCGCAACTGTTGGCGGCCGACGGAGCCTACGCCGGCCTCTATCGACGGCAGTTCCTAGCTCAGGGTGCGGAGACCGAAGCGGACGTGCATGGGGACGCCGAGGCCGGCGGGCCGGATACGGGCGGGCAAGGGGACGCTGACACGGCGCCTCGTGGGGAGGCGGAGCCGGTGAGTGCGGGCAAGAACCCTAGCTGACTAATAGCCGGCTACGAGGCGGTTCGACGGACGACTCTGTTTTATACCGCCGCGCCGCAGCAGAGCTTCGATCAGGCCACCATAGGGAAGGTTGGCAGGCGGGGCAGGTAAGCGGACGGGAGGATATGCGATCGTGGACCCCCTAGGCGGGCTAGAGGACCTTCGGGAAAGACTCAAATCGAGTCTCTGGTTTCTTCCCGGTGTAATGGTTCTCGCGACCGTCGGTCTCGCGGTCGCCATCACGATTGTAGATCGGTGGGTGGAGGGTGCCGCTCAGGTCGAGCTCGTCTTCGGGGGAAGCGCGGACGCCGGCCGCTCGGTGCTCTCGGTGATCGCCGGCTCGATGGTCAGCCTCACTGCTTTGGTCTTCTCGATCCTCATCGTGGTGTTTCAGCTGACCAGTTCTCAGTTCACCCCTAGGGCGCTCAGGACTTTTCTCCAGGATCGTGTCAGCAAGATAACCCTCGGCGCCTTCCTTGCCACCTTCGCTTATTCGCTTACGGTGATGAGGGTGACCCGGGGCGCG
>Ga0075525_10000722_pt1 | contig 10730 bp, 9 predicted proteins | sample NGEPertwo_FD_74795 | JGI IMG/M metagenome (GOLD analysis project Ga0075525, IMG submission 74795) | Arctic peat soil microbial communities from the Barrow Environmental Observatory site, Barrow, Alaska, USA - NGEE Permafrost154B-two | ecosystem: Environmental > Terrestrial > Soil > Wetlands >...
GTTTGGCCGGCATACGTCCCTGGTATGGCGGGTGGTTGGGTGCGGATGTCGTGTTTGGCCCGCATACGTCCCTGGTATGGCGGGCTAGCGAGCGGGCGGCTCGTCGAGGCCCTTGATCAGTATCTCGAGGAGCGAGGCGAGGTCTTCGCGCTGTTCGCGGGACAGCGGCCCCAGCACGTCGGACTCCACGATGTCGGACCCGCGCACTGCCGCCCTGAACATCCGCCAGCCCTCGTCGGTGAGCGTGATGAGCACCCGCGTGCGGTTGTCCGGGTCGGCGGCCCGGGCGATCAGATGTCGCTGGGCCATTCGGTCAAGACGGTGGGTCATCGAGGACGGCGCCACGTTGCTCGCCTCGGCGAGCTGGCTCGGCGTGACGGCCTCGTCCTCGTTGCTGCGTGCCAGCACGTACAGGACGGTCCACTCGCCCGCAGAGAGGTCCAGATCGGTTAGATGCCGGGTGTACCACTGGTCGAGCTTGCGTGACAGCCCGTGAACGGCGGTGATCACGCGCTGCACCGACTCGTCACCGCCGGCTGCGACGTACGCCGCAACGTCTGCGCGGTATTCCTGCTCGGCGCTCAGAGTGGTGCGCTTTTCCGCTGACCTTGGTGTCGTCATGGGAGCATCCTGTCATGATAGAATTTCGATATCGAAATATTCGATAACTAAGACTACGATATGCAAGAAGAGCGGGGGGTCCGATGAAGCGCGCATGGTTGCTGGTGTTGGCGTCGACGGTGAGCTGGCTGGGATGGGGCGCCATCCTGCCCTACCAGTACGCCTACGCGGCGAACACTCGTAGCTGGGGCGTGCTTGTCGCTGCCGCGGCTTCCAGCCTGTTCTCCATCGGTGCCCTTGTTGCGGCCCCGATCGGTGGCCGGCTGGCCGATCGCTTTGACCCTGTTCGGGTTGTCGTCGTCGCCCAGCTCGTGGCGGCCGTCGCCAGCGCGTTGCTCATACTCGCCGGGACTCCGGTGCTCTTCCTGTTTGGCATGTTCGTCTTCGGTGCCGGTATCACGGCTGCGATTCCGGTCCAGACGATCCTGGTGCTCCGGTGGGTCGACGCCGCGGACCGCCGACGGGTCTTTGCGCTCCTGTTCACCGGCAATGCGGTCGGCATGGCCATCGGAGCCTTCACTGCGGGATTCATCGTCGACCTCAAGGCCATCAACGGCATGTGGCCGGCGTTCGCGACCGGGGCCATCGGCTACCTCGTCTCCGCCATCTTGACCGGCATCGCCGGCCGCGGCGCGCCCGCGGACGAGGTACCAGCGCCGCTGGACGAGCCGAGTGCCTCAGCCGGGGCCGCGATCAGGATCATCCTGGCTTCGCCGGCTCTGCGATGGACCGCTGTCATCACCGTCACGCTGGCGCTTGGTTTCTACGCGCAGTTCGAGTCCGGTCTGCCGGCCTATGCCATCACTGTGCTCGGGGTCTCGGAGCGCACGATCGGCACGGCTTCGGCGGTCAACTGCCTGGTGATCGTCGTGCTGCAGATGGCGGTGATGAAGTGGACTGCCAAGCGGTCGGCTCCATCGCTGCTGGTGGCTGTCGGCTCGATCTGGGTGCTCTCGTGGCTGTTGCTCGCCGCCTCGTCTGTCTTGCCGGCGGTGGCCGGGACGATGTTCGTCGTGGTGTTCGGAGTCTTTGCCGTTGGCGAGACGATGTATGCCCCGGTGCTCAACCCGCTGACCGCCGGTCTGGCTCCATCCGGCATGGTTGGCACCACGTTGGGCATCTTCGCCGCACTCCAGACCGGCGTGTCCGCGGTGGGTCCGCTGCTCGCAGGCGTCGCCCTCAGCGCCGGGCACGGCTCGCTGTTCGTCGCCGTGCACGTGGGCATCAGCCTCATTGCCGTATTCGCGGCAGTGCGGTTGCGCACCTTGCTGTCTGTTTCGCGGGTGAGCCAGCCAGTCGGCATACCAGCGACTCTCCAAGAGCCGGCGGCCGAAGGTGAGCTGCGCGACCTGGCAGTGCCCCAGATCGCATAACTACCAGGGCACGCCCAGCAGGGGGTTGACCTCTACGCTCGACGTATGGCCCGGTACTTCGACGTCCACCCGCAGGACCCACAACCCCGCAGCATCGCTCAGGTCGTGGCCCTGCTGCGGGACGATGCCCTCATTGTCTACCCCACCGACTCCAGCTACGCCCTGGGCTTCCAGCTGGACAACCCGACCGGCGGGGAGCGCATCCGCCGGCTGCGGTCCCTGGACGACAGGCACCACTTCACGCTCGTGTGCGCGGACTTCGCCCAGCTCGGCCAGCTCGTCCAGCTGGACAACGCCGCGTTCCGCGCCATCAAAGCGGCGACGCCTGGTCCATACACGTTCATCCTGCCTGCGACCAAGGAGGTGCCGCGGCGGCTGGCGCACCCCAAGAAGAGGACCGTCGGCGTGCGCATCCCGGACCACCCCCTCGTGCGGGTGCTACTGCGCCAGCTTGGCGAGCCGCTGGTGTCCAGCACCCTTCAGCTGCCCGACGCCGAGTTGCCGATGACCGACGGCTGGCAGATCAAGGAGGAGCTCGACCACGTGATCGACGCCGTGGTGGATGCCGGCGACTGCGGAACGGAGCTGACCACGGTCGTGGACTGGTCCGCGGGGTACCCCAAGGTCGTGCGGGTCGGGATGGGGGATCCAGCGCGGTTCCAGTAGGCCGCGGACGGCCTCGGTGCTCTCGCTCTAGCTGGCAGGCGGTGTCAGTGGGGACGACCGGAACCCGCTGCCGGGGTCGGATGCATTGGTTCTTGCCCAGAGGTCCGCCTGGGTATCTTCGAGACGTAGACTGGAGACTAAGCATGTGGCGCCTGAGCGGTGACGCACGATCTCTTGGTTTCGGTCCCGCGCTGCGGCGAGCCGCCGACCGGCGGTGCAAGCCGAGGGACGCTCAAGGTGTATGACCAGTCGCTGTTTCTGAAGACGTTGTCGAGGTTCGCCGTGGTTCTGCCGGCGCACTACGACCTTGAGGCTGCGCTGAGCGAGCTCACGGAAAGCGTTACTGCCGTGTTGGGCCTGAGTGGCAGCGGGGTCACGATGGCCGAGGAGGGACGGCTGCACTTCGTGACAGCGGTGAGCGAGGCGTCGGGGGAGCTGGAACGCAATCAGGAGCAGCAGCAGGCAGGCCCATGCCGGGATGCATATGACACCGGTGAGGTGGTTCGGGTGAGCGACGTGCGGGTGGAGTCCACTCGCTGGCCGGAGTTCTCGGCCGCCGCCTCACGCCTGGCCGTGGCTGGGGTCGCCGGGATCCCGATGCGGCTTGCCGACCAGATCATCGGCGCCCTCAACCTCTACTCTCCGCAGCCGCGGGAGTGGTCGGATGAGGACATTGCGGTGGCCGCGGTGTTGGCCGATGTGGCGACCAGCTACGTGGTCAACGCCTCCAAGCTCCGCCAGCAGGAGCAGCTCAGTGAGCAGCTGCAGCAGGCGCTGGAGTCGCGGGTCGTCATCGAACAGGCCAAGGGAATCACCGCCCAGCAGCACGCGGTCTCGGTCGATCAGGCCTACCAGCGGATGCGCCGGCACGCCCGCAACAACAACGCCAGCCTGCGGCTGGTCGCCGAGGCGATCGTTGCCGTGGGGCTTCAGGTCTGAGCGCGTCGGCCAGCCAGGCCCAGCTAGACGTTCGCGAGTCTCTCTGATGCACGGTCTCGAGCGTTTCAAGCGTAGAGTCTGAGGTGTTGCGCCCCTCTAGAACCTGGCGGCGTCGGCCTTATTTCGTGCTACTCCCGAATCTTGGTGGCCCGAGTCCTTCGTTTGTAGGACCACCGAATTGAGTTCGCCATGGAGCAGCCACCGACCAATCTGCACGACCGACGCACAGACCCCCTCGTCCGCTTGTGCCCGGCCCAGTTCGCGGCCGAGCTTCCGACCCTGTCCGCGGCCCACATCCCAGCTCAGTCAACCGACCGTCCGCGCACCGGCCCGCAGGTACGCGTCAGAAAGCGCGCCATACGTCAGGTTGTGGTCCTTGAGGTTGCCGGCCGGCTCGGTGATGTCGTCGAAGACCTGGACCGGGCGATCCAGCTGGCTTTGGCCGACGGGCCTCGCGGCGTGGCCTGTGACCTGTCGGCCGTGCTCGAGGGTGCCGGGCCGCGTGCGGTTGAGATGCTCGCGACGGCAGGCAGGCATGTTCGCGACTGGCCCGGGATCCCGGTGGCCGTCGCCTGCCCGGACCCGCAGGTTCGCGCGGCGTTGGTCGCTCATCCCCTGGGTGGGCACCTGATCGTGAGCGAATCGATGTTCTCCGCGGTATCCGCGGTGCTGGCGACCCCCACCCTGGCCGTTGAGCGGCTACGACTCGCGCCACACCCGACTGCGCCGCGCGCCTCGCGGAACTTCGTCACTCGCGCCCTGTTGGACTGGCGGTTGGGCCGGGTCATTCCCTTCGCAAGCCTGGTGGTCAGCGAGCTCGTGTCCAACTCGACGATGGATGCCAGCACCGACATCGACTTGTCCGTGGCATGGAACCTGGGGGCCCTACGCCTGACCGTTCGAGACAACAGTCCCGACCTGCCACGTCAGCCATACTCCCACCTTGACCTGTACGGGCGAAGGCTCGCTGTCGTTGCTGTTCTCTCTCGCGCGTTCGGGGTTCTGCCCACCGCGGACGGCGGCAAGGTCGTCTGGGCCGTGCTCAACGCCCCCCGGCCACTCTCATCGACCAGCCGAGGCCTTGCTGAGTCTGCCCCTCTGGCCCAGGAGTCGGCCATGCTCAGCGATGACCTCGGCCTGGCCGGATTGCCATTCTGCGCTAGCTCCAGCTCCAGCTCGCTCCCGACCTGACACCCCATACCCCGACACTGGGCGGAGTCCACACGCTCGCTGTTGGGGGGACCTTGCCCACCTCAACCCCAGGTGACGTGCCCGTCGATGCGTCCGATTCGGGCTTGTCCGGGTGGTTGGCGAGCCGCTTTGTGGCGGAATGGTAAAGGTTGCGTATCGAGGGGTGGGTAGGGTTGACGATGCGTACGCAGGGGAGGAGGGTCACGGTGCTGAGTCCAATGATTGGTGCCTTTCCCACGCCGCTCGCCGGGTGGCGGGTTCGGCACTGATCCCACCGACTGGTTCGATGATCAGGAGTGATGGCATGCGCAGAATGACTCTCACGACAGCCGTGGCAACCGTTGGGGCAGTTGCACTCCTCATGAGCGGATGTCTGAGCTCAGGCAGCTCGACCAGCTCTGGCGACAAGAGCGGGGGGACCGCCAAGACGACCGTGCAGATCATGTTCGGCTTCGGTAATGACCAGACACAGGGGTTCAAGGACTCGCTGGACCCCTGGGCGAAGAAGAACAACATCAAGATCGACTACATCCAGGCCTCGGCGTTCGACACGCAGATTCGTGCCGCAGTGGCCGGAAACAACGCACCTGACATCGCGCTGTTCCCACAGCCTGGACTCCTTAAGGACATCGCCAAGCAAGGCAAGCTTCAGCCTCTGGCCGACGTCCTCGACATGCCAAAGCTCGAGGCCAGCGTCGTGCCCGGCTTCCTGGACGCGGCGACCGTTGACGGCAAGCGTTACGGAGTCCCGGTCTCGATGAACATCAAGAGCCTGGTGTTCTACAACAAGCCCGCCTTTACGAAGGCGGGCTATCAGATCCCCAAGACCATCGACGAGCTGCTGACCCTCGGCGACAAGATCAAGGCCTCGGGCACGGCTCCGTGGTGCATCGGGCTGGAGGCAGGATCAGCGACAGGCTGGCCCGGGACGGACTGGATCGAAGAGCTCGTGCTCAAGCAGGCCGGGCCCGACGTCTATGACAAGTGGGTTGCCGGCGAAGTGAAGTTCGAGGACCCGCCGATCAAGGCGGCCTTCGACACCTACGCCAAGATCGCCCTGACCAAGGGCAACGTCTTCGGAGGATCCAAGTCGATCGTCTCCCAGGCCTTCGGCACTGCGGCCAACCCCATGTTCACCAAGCCCCCCGGATGCTTCCTGCACAAGCAGGCCAACTTCGTGACGCAGAAGGGCTTCCTCCCTGAGGCAGTCAGAGCGAACATCGACACCGACCTCGGCGTCTTCCAGTTCCCCAAGGGCGAGTTCGACACCGTCGAGGGTGGTGGCGACCTCGCTGCTCTCTTCACCAAGGGCGACACGAACGTGACCAAGGTGCTCAAGTACATCACCGAGGATCCGACCTTCGGCGCCCCCTGGGCCGGACCGAGCGACCGTGGCTTCCTGTCACCGCACAAGGACTTCGACGTCTCCAAGTACGGTACCGAGACCACTAGGGGGATCGCCAAGATTGCCTACACCGCCACCGGCATCCGGTTCGACGGATCAGACAGCATGCCGGCCACGGTCGGCGCAGGTAGCTTCTGGAAGGGCATGGTCGCCTTCACATCGGGCCAGCAGGACCTTGCCGCGACCCTCAAGAAGATCGATGAGAGCTGGCCCAAGAGCTAGCCACGTCGAGATCGATCCGAGCTGACCACTAGCTGACTGGCTGGGGGCGCACCGGGAGGTGCGCCCCCAGACCGAAAGGAGTCCCTTCAGTGCTCAAGGTGATCAACGCGCTCTTGGCCATCCTCGGCGGTGTGCTCGGTTCGCTGCTGCTTTTCTACGTGATGAACAAGGTGGCGGAGCGGCTTCCGAGGAAGTGGGAGGAGCGGGTCAAGCCCTACGTCTTCGTCGGCCCGGCGGTCGTGTTGATCGGGTTCTTCCTGATCTACCCGGCCATCCGGACCATCGTCTTCAGCTTCGCCAACCGCACCTCGACGGAGTTCATCGGGATCAGCAACTACACCGATCTGCTCAGCTCGGGCGGCTTCGTCAGTGGCGCCCTGCTGAACACGCTGTTGTGGATGATCGTGGTCCCTGCGCTCACGGTCGTGTTCGGCCTTGCCGTGGCCGTCCTGGCCGACCGGCTTCAGCTCAGGGCAGAGAAGCTCACCAAGTCGATCATCTTCCTGCCGATGGCGATCAGCATGGTCGGTGCCGCGACGATCTGGCGGTTCGTCTACGAGACCCGGCCCGCGGGCACCCCGCAGATCGGAGTGTTGAACGCGATCCTGGGCAAGTTCGGGATCGACCCGGTCGCCTGGCTGCAGCTGAGCCAGGCGCACGTCAACAGCCTGTTGCTCATGGTCATCATGATCTGGGCGCAGGTCGGTTTCTCCATGGTGCTGCTGTCGGCCGCGGTCAAGGGTGTGCCGGAGGACACGATCGAGGCAGGGCGGATCGACGGGGCCAGTGAGAAGCGGATCTTCTTCAACATCGTCGTGCCGCAGATCTGGCCGACCGTCATCACGGTGTTCATCACCGTGCTCATCATGGTGATGAAGGTCTTCGACATTGTCTATGTCATGACCGGCGGCAACTTCAACACCGACGTCATCGGTATGCGGTTCTGGACCGAGCTGTTCACCAACGGCAACAGCGGCTACGCAGCCGCCATCGTGGTCATGCTGATGATCGCCATCGTGCCGGTGATGGTCTACCAGGTGCGCAACTTCCGCCGGCAGGAGACCCAACGATGACCGACGTCAGCCTCGACAAACCGACCCCGTCCACACCTGGGCGGGCGGCACGAGGGAAGGCCCCCCAGGAGGGTGCCAGGCAGAGCCGGGCGGGCTGGTTCGTCAAGATCACGATGGGCGTCCTGTGCCTCATCTGGCTCATTCCCACCTTCGGACTCTTGGTCACCAGCTTCCGACAGCCCGATGCAGCCAACGCCACCGGCTGGTGGAACGTCTTCGCCAGCCCGCTGAAGGCCACGCAGTGGACCCTGCAGAACTACCACGACGTCCTGTTCTCCGGGCAGACCCCGATGGGTATCTCGTTCGTCAACAGTCTCGCGGTGGCTCTGCCGGCCACGATCATCCCGATCATGATCGCGGCCTTCGCGGCATACAGCTTCACGTTCATGCACTACAAGGGTCGCGACATCCTGTTCATCGTCGTCGTCGGGCTGCTGGTCGTCCCCAACCAGGTGGCGCTGGTGCCCCTGCTCCGGTTCTACGGCGACATCGGTCTCACGGGCACGTTTCCCGCGGTCTGGCTCGCACACACAGGCTTCGGGATGCCGCTGGCCATCTTCATCCTGCGCAACTACATGGCGGCGCTACCGCTGTCAGTGATCGAGTCGGCCAAGATCGACGGCGCCAGCCACTTCCAGACGTTCTGGCGTTTGATCGTCCCGATGAGTGTCCCTGCATTGGCATCGTTCGCGATCTTCCAGTTCTTGTGGGTCTGGAACGACCTCCTCGTCGCGCTGATCTTCCTCGGCCAGGGCGACAACATGGTCGTGACGGTGAACCTCGCGGGCATGCAAGGTCAGCAGGGACAGGGCTGGCAGCTGCTCACTGCGGGAGCCTTCGTGAGCATGGCCATACCCCTGCTCGTCTTCGTCTCGCTGCAGCGCTACTTCATCCGTGGCATGACCTCGGGCGCCGTCAAGGGATGAGCGAAGGTCCGATCACCGCTGCATACCGGCAGCCGGAGCAGGCGTTGATCCTGCACCTGACGCAGGGATAGGCGTCCTGCTCAGCCTTCCTGATCACTGGCTCTGGGACTTCTGGCTCGCGGACGACGGCACGACATACCACCTGTTCTTCCTCAAGGCTCCGCGTGTTGGCGACCCTGACCAGCGCCACTGGAATCTGTGCGTCGGCCACGCCGTCTCGCAGGACCTGCGTGCGTGGGAGCTGCTCGCGGATGCGATCCGGCCCAGCTCGGAGGCTGCGTTCGACGACTACGCGACGTGGACCGGGTCGGTCGTGCGCGGCGACGACGGGTTGTGGAACATGTTCTACACCGGTCTCAGCCACGCGGACGGCGGGCAGGTGCAGCGCATCGGTGTCGCCACCTCGGCTGACCTGCACACCTGGACCAAGCGGGGTCCGCAGGCCGTGGTCACCAGTGATGTCCGGTGGTATGAGCAGTTCTCGGTGACCGGCAGACCGGAGGCCTGGCGTGATCCCTGGGTCATGCGTGACCCCGACGGCGATGGGTGGCACATGATGATCACCGCCAGCGCCCACACCGGGCCCGCCGACGACCGCGGCGTCCTCGGACACGCTCGCTCAATGGACCTCATCTCCTGGGAGGTGCAGCCGCCGCTCAGTGCGCCGGGTTCGGGATTCAGCCATCTCGAGGTGCCGCAGCTGGCCGTTGTCGACGGAGGCCCCGTGCTGCTGTTCAACTGTCTTGGCCCCCAGCTGTCGCCGGCGCGTCGCAAGGCCGGCGAGCCGGGCGGGGTCTGGGTCCTGCGGCCGGACTCGCTGCTCGGCCCGTACGACGTGGGGCGGGCGACCCGGCTGACTGACGAGTCGCTCTACGTCGGCAAGCTCGTCCAGCGCAGGGACGGACAGTGGGTGCTGCTTGCGTTCGTCAACCAGGATGCTGACGGCGCGTTCGTCGGGGCGCTCTCGGATCCGCTCGAGCTGCCGCAGGCGCTTGGGTCGGCCCCCCTCGCCGCAGGACACGTGAAGGCGGACCTCAACAATGCCCGTCTGGGCGCTTGTCTACCCAGTGGTTCCGATGGCAACCCAGGCGGCGTCATCTGAGGGCTCTGGGCAACCCCACCCGCGGCCCCGGGAGCCAACCGTGAAGCGCACGTCAGATCGGTGGTCGGCAGGTCCCCACGCTGGGAGCGATGATCTTCCGAGGGTGCGAAGGCGGCCGACGCAGGCCCGTTGTTGTTGCCTGACGGTCATGCGTCTCGTGACATGGGCACCGTCAGTTGCCGTGTTTGCGGGATTGGATCGGCGACACGGTTCGGAGGCGTCCATGCCCCCTGCCAGCGCCACGTACGATCGCCGGTATGCGCGGATGGCCGGTTCTGGGGCGAGACCTTGCCGTCGACCTCGGCACCGCCAACACCCTGGTCTACGAACGGGGCAGCGGGGTAGTGCTCGATGAGCCGTCGGTGGTCGCCATCGAGGCAGGCACAGGTCGTCTGGTTGCCGCAGGGCGCCAGGCCAAGGAGATGCTCGGCCGCACGCCCGGGCATGTTCACGCGATCCGCCCGCTTCAGGACGGGGTCATCTCCGATGCTGACGTGGCAGAACGGATGCTGCGGTACTTCGTCGACCAGGTCAGGCCCTCTCGCCTGATCCGGCCTCGCATGGTGGTCTGTGTGCCGAGCCAGGTGACGGGCGTGGAGCGCAGGGCGCTCGAGGATGCCGCAACCCGTGCGGGTGCTCGCCGGGTCTACGTCATCGAGGAGCCGATGGCGGCGGCCATCGGTGCCGACCTGCCGGTCAACGACAGCGCCGCGAGCATGGTGGTCGACATCGGTGGCGGCACGACTGACGTCGCGGTCATCAGTCTTGGCGGCATCGTCAACTCCAGGTCCATGCGCCTGGGCGGCGACGAGATCGACGACGCGATCATCAGTCACATCAAGAGTGAATACTCCCTGCTGCTGGGTGAGCGAAGCGCTGAGGACATCAAGGTCGCCGTCGGCTCAGCGTTTCCCCTGCGCGAAGAGCTCACTACGCGGGTCCGGGGACGTGACCTCGTGACGGGGTTGCCTAAGACGATCACTATCTCCTCGCCGGAGGTACGCCGGGCGATCGAGAGCCCGGTGCTGCAGATCGTCGAGCTGGTGCGGGTGACATTGGACGTGTGCCCTCCCGAGCTCTCCGGCGACGTCCTCGACCGGGGAATCGTGTTGACCGGTGGGGGGGCGCTGTTACGCGGGCTGGACGAGCGCATGCGCCATGAGCTCGGGGTGCCGGTGCGAGTGGCCGATGACCCACTGCGTTCGGTCGTTC
>Ga0075525_10000724_pt1 | contig 10715 bp, 8 predicted proteins | sample NGEPertwo_FD_74795 | JGI IMG/M metagenome (GOLD analysis project Ga0075525, IMG submission 74795) | Arctic peat soil microbial communities from the Barrow Environmental Observatory site, Barrow, Alaska, USA - NGEE Permafrost154B-two | ecosystem: Environmental > Terrestrial > Soil > Wetlands >...
AAGACAGTCCTATCCTGAAGAAAACAGTAAAATTCAATCAAAACACTTCGTACAGAACATAAGGAGAGCCCAGATGGGACACTGAATTTATTAGTCGCTCAATTTAGGTCGAAGTCACCCGTTCATTCAATTCACATCTGATATTTTAAAACTACAACTGTTTAAAAAAGTCGTTTCCTTTATCGTCAACAATAATAAATGCCGGGAAGTTTTCAACCCTGATTTTGCGGATGGCTTCCATGCCGAATTCTTCAAAATCAACAATTTCAACTGACTTAATACTTTGTTTGGCCAGGATAGCAGCCGGTCCGCCAATTGAACCAAGGTAAAATCCGCCATGTTTTTTACAGGCATCAGTAACTTGCTGGCTGCGGTTTCCTTTGGCAACCATGATCATTGATCCACCAACACTCATAAATGAATCGACGTATGGATCCATTCGTCCTGCCGTGGTTGGCCCGAAACTTCCGGAAGCCATTCCTTTTGGAGTTTTGGCCGGTCCTGCATAATAAACCGGGTATTTCTTAAAATATTCAGGCATCGGCTGACCCTCATCCAACATTTCTTTCAGACGGGCATGAGCCATATCACGGGCTACAATCAATGTTCCTGAAAGATTCAGGCGGGTTTTAATTGGATATTTGGATAAAGTCTTCAACACTTCTTCCATAGGCTGATCCAAATCAATATCAACGGCAGGTTGCATGTGAGGTGCCGATTCAGGAAGGAAACGGGCTGGATTCCGTTCCAGTTCTTCCAGAAAAATACCATCTTCGGTAATTTTCGCTTTGATATTACGGTCGGCACTGCAGCTAACCCCAATTCCTACCGGGCACGATGCAGCGTGACGTGGTAAACGAACCACTTTTACATCGTGAACAAAATATTTTCCGCCGAATTGTGCGCCAATTGCACTTTCCTGACAGATTTTCTCAACCTTCTGTTCCCATTCCAAATCACGAAAAGCCTGTCCACCTTCATTTCCTTCGGTTGGCAGGTGATCGAGGTATCCGGCTGATGCTTTTTTAACGGTTGCCAGTGTTGCTTCGGCCGAGGTTCCGCCAATGACAAGAGCCAAATGGTAAGGAGGACAAGCCGAGGTGCCTAAATCGCCAGTCTTTTCTTTGACAAATTTGGTCAGGTTTTCTTCAGTCAGCAACGATTTGGTTTCCTGATACAGGTATGTTTTATTTGCAGAACCACCACCTTTGGTAATGAACAAAAACTCGTATGTATTACCTTTTTCAGCATAAATATCAATCTGAGCCGGCAGATTATTTCCTGTATTTTTTTCGTCGAACATATTAAACGGAACCACCTGAGAATAGCGAAGATTGCGATCCTGATAGGTCTGAAAAATACCTTTCGAAAGATATTCAGCATCGGTTACTCCAGTATAAACGTCTTCACCTTTTTTCCCTAGGACAATTGCTGTTCCGGTATCCTGACAGGTTGGCAACTCACCTTCAGCAGCAACAACCTGATTGAGCAACATGGTATGCGCAACAAAACGGTCGTTATCGGTCGCTTCCGGATCCTGAAGAATTTTAGCAAGTTTTTCGAGGTGCGCAGCGCGCAGATAAAACGAGACATCAGCGAATGCTTCTTTTGCAAGCAGTTCAAGACCTTCGGGTGCAACCTTCAGTATTTTACGACCCTCAAACTCAACAGTTGAAACAAATTCTTTGGTAAGCAAACGATACGTTGTAGTATCTTTCTTAATTGGAAATGGTTTTTGGTAAACGAATTCTGCCATTTTATTTTATTGTAAATGAGTGATTAATAAATTTCATCCGGAACAAACAAACGCGTTTGAAACGGAAACAAATATAAACAATCCGGCAGGATAAACGGTATAAATACGTTCCCCATTTATTCCGCGAAGTGAGTCTTAACACTAAGTTCAGAAGCGATCTTATCCCGAAAAAAAAGAGAAACAACTCTTTCTCCGAAATGAAAATTTATTTTCAGAAACAGCTTATACTTTAGGAAGACTTTACTGAATGGTTGAACCTCTCAGAAAAATTATATATTTGTCTGATTCATAAAAAAACCGAATCTAATAATCAATTCGTCATACTTAAAATCAAACGATAAAATGAATTCTATTAATCTGAAAAAAATCGTTCACAGCCGGTTTGGAAGCCTGCTACTTTTATATATTGTTTTTATAGCCATTTCGTTTATTAGCCGGATCGTTCTGCTGGCGATGTCGTTTGGTGAGGTAAGCATTAATCCGTTGAATATCCTGTGGTCGTTTGGAGCCGGATTGTTTATGGATACAGTAGCTTTCTCTTATTTTATGATTCCGTTTGTTCTTTTCCTCATTGTTATTCCTGTTTGGATTTATAATTCGGTAATTTATAAATGGCTGAGCTACCTTGTCTTTTTTATCACCTTTTATATTCTATTATTCAACGGCGTTTCCGAGTACTTCTTCTGGGAAGAATTTGGTGTCCGATTCAATTTCATAGCTGTTGATTATCTGATTTATACTACCGAAGTGCTGGCAAACATCAGAGAATCATATCCGCTGCCATTGCTGATTCTGAGCATTCTTACTTTAGATATTGCCCTGAGCTATTTCGTGATTAAGAAAAAATACCTGGAATATTCACTTGAAAGCAAAACTAAGATAAAGAGCCGTTTGCGCACAGGATTGGTATTGCTTGCTTTACCAGTTTTATCATTTATTCTGGTTAAAAATACCACAGTTGAAATAACAAAAAACCGATACAACAACGAACTGGCTAAAAACGGAATTCATTCTCTTTTTTCTGCTTTCAGGAATAACGAACTCGACTATGATACTTTTTACGCGATGCGGGATAATGCAGAAAATTTCAAACAACTGCACAGTCTGCTGAAAAGCGAAAACAGCGAATACCTGAGCAGCGAGCCTTTCGATATAACAAGGCAAATCACCAATTCAGGAATTGAAGAAAAATACAATGTGGTATTTATTACAGTCGAAAGTTTAAGCGGTGAGTTTCTGGGATACAAGGGAAGCAAGCTGGGTGACATTACACCTAATCTGGACGCCATCGCCGACAGTTCATTGTTTTTCACCAACCTTTATGCCATTGGCACACGAACCGTTTATGGACTCGAGGCCGCCACCCTCGGCGCACCTCCCAAACCAGGACAAAGTGTAGTCAAACGCCCGAAAAATGAAAACATGTTTTCCATCGGGCAAATTTTCAAAGAACGCGGCTATAACCTGAAATACATTTACGGGGGTTACGGCTATTTCGACAATATGAACTATTTTTTCTCGAATAATGGTTTCGATATTGTGGACCGAAATGACTTTGAGGATGATGAAATTACTTTTGCCAATGCATGGGGTGTCTGTGATCAGGATCTTTTAAATCACACCCTGAAAGAATGCGATGAGTCGTTCGCCGGCGGAAAACCATTCATGAATATGGTAATGACCACGTCTAACCATCGTCCGTATACTTATCCTGAAGGTATGATCGATATTCCATCGCACACGGGCCGGGCAGGCGGAGTAAAATACTGCGATTTTGCCATCGGCGAATTTATCCGGAAAGCCAGTGAAAAACCATGGTTCAGTAATACATTGTTCATCGTCATGGCCGATCATTGTGGCGGAAGTGCCGGACAGACCGAATTACCGTTTATGGAATATCAGATCCCGTTTATGATTTACAATCCAGGATTGGTGCATCCGCAACAAATCAGTAAGCTTTGCAGCCAGATTGACGTAGCTCCAACATTACTGGGAGTCATGAACTGGACGTACAAAAGCAAATTTTTCGGGAAAGACATTGTAAAAATGGCTCCGGAAGAAGAACGCGCATTTATCTCCAATTATCAGAAACTTGGTTACATTAAAAACAACCATCTGACCATTTTAAGTCCGCAGCAAAAAATCACCAATTACAGAATTAACCCCCAAACGGGAGAAATGAAAACAGAACCGATGGATCCGGAAATCCAGAAGGAAACCATTATTTACTACCAATCTGCCAATTACGTGTACAAACACAAACTCAACAAATGGGATTAAAATGAAGACCTCACAATCAGCCTTCCGAATCACAAAGAGGTTTATTCTGCTCTCGTTTCTTTTTCTTTCAATCAATAGTCTGAAGGCTGAATCGAAAAGAGATACCTTGGTTAACAAAGCCTGGCGCGATACCTTTCGTGTACAGAAGGCTCAGATCGTTGAAATGGATTCCGGATCTCCAATTCTTTTTTACCGCCCCAAGCCATTTCAGTTTGCTAAAAATGTACCTTCAGATCTGTACCTTTTGGGAAAAACGGCATTCTCGAAAAAAAACCTGCCAAAACTGGGAGCAATTTTAGCCGGAACAGCACTTCTGGTTGCTGTCGATCAACCCATTATTGATGCAGCCCAGCAATTTGGGCGATATATCAATCTGGATCCAGCCAATAAATCGAAAACAATATTTGAAGCAAATTTCGGGAGTTTTAATTTACCTGTTTTGGATCTTCCTCAGAACCTAAACTCTGCCATTTATTTTATGGGAGAAGGCTTGCCAAGCATCCTCATTGCAAGTGGTTTTTATAGCTATGGACTTATTGCCAGCGATTACAGAGCTCTTCAAACCACCTCTCAATTAACGGAAATGTTTTTCACGCTGGCCATAACCACCCAGTTTTTAAAACGTATTTCCGGTCGGCAAAGTCCGCTCAGGTCAATGGGCAGCCCCGGCGGGGTCCCCGGTGGCGACTGGCATCCGTTTCCTGCACCTGCGATATACCAGAAAAATGTGTCTAATTACGATGCATTTCCATCCGGACATCTGGCCACAGCAATGGCCACCATCACCATCCTTTCAGGTAATTATCCCGACAACAAATACATTAAACCGGTAGGCTACACGGTCATGGGACTACTCGGCTATTCCATGCTCAACAACGGAGTGCACTGGATCAGCGATTATCCACTAGCCATTGCCATTGGTTATACCTGCGGCAAAATCGCCCTTTCAAGGGGCCGGCAAACACTCAGGGCAAAAGGTATTCCGGGAGCATCTTCATCCCTGATGCCGGCATATTTGGGTGAAGGTGGTGTTGGGTTAAGTTACCGTGCCACTTTCTAAATCAGTTGACTCAAAAAAAAGAGACTCTATAAAGAAACAATCACAGAGCTTCAATAGTAAAACTCCCTTTCCTCAATGGGGAATTCGGGGTAAAGACGCACGGCCGTGCGTCTTTACGAATGGAACCAATAAAATGAAATGTTATTTATCAGGCACGAATAAGCGATAGAAGATAACCATTGTTTCCAGAGCTTAAACGGCATTGATAATACGTTCGCAAAATGCGAAAGCAATAAACTGAGTCAGGAGAACCTTTCGCAAAACGCGAAAGCCTCAACCGATGTCCGGGGAACCTTCTGCAAAGTGCGGAAGCCTCAACTGGAGACAAGAGAAGCTTCTGCACCTTGCGGAAGCCTCAATCGGATCGTAAAGATTGGCCGGCTAAAATAAAAAGGGATAAATGGTTCCCAATAGAAGCGAATGTAAAGACCATCAAATAAATTCGGGGTAACGATATTTACGTGTATTTTGACTTTTGAGACAGCCCATTTTTTTGCCTAATGGCCATTTCATGCCTTTTTTTTCTCAGGGAAAATAGCTGAAAAAACGACGCTTAAAGTTAAGGTTGCTGCAATAAAATACAATGAATAGGAAGATTCCCATCCGATTTTTACAAGCCAACTGTGAGCAAGTAATTTTATGCCAACAAAGATCAGCAATATACTCACACCAACATTCAGGAACCTGAACTTATCCACCAGATTAGCCAGCAGGAAGAAGAGCGAACGCAGACCAATGACGGCAAATATATTCGAGAAAAACACCACAAACGGATCGAGGGATACCGAGAATACCGCCGGGATTGAATCGAGAGCAAAAATAACATCGGTAAATTCGACCAATACCAATACCAGCATGAGTGGAGTAAAAAACACTTTCCCATGGAAATTCAGAGCAAACCGATCACCATGATATTCCTTCAATATATTGACGTATTTCGAAAGAAATTTGACAATGGCATAATCGTGAGGATCTTTATCGTGCCCATCTTTTTTCAGGAGAATTTTAATCCCCTGAAAAACAAGAAAAGCACCAAAAATATACAGAATCCAATCAAAACGTTGAATGAGTGCAGCTCCGGCAAAAATGAAGATAAACCTTAAAACAATTGCACCCAATACACCCCAAAACAATACCGTTTTATAATTTTTCAGTGGAACCGAAAAACCTTGAAGTATAAGCAGGATTACGAAAACATTGTCAATCGAAAGAGTCTGTTCAATAAAATAACCGGCAAGATAGCTCATCGCCATGTGGTTGCGATACTCGCCAACCATTCCTTCAAAATCAGTCAATCGAAACCGAAGTTCCGGTGCATACCGTTGTACAACATCAGAAAGTTCAGCGGGTGTCTCGATTCCGTGAAGCAGATGACCATAAAACTTCAGAAAAGCATAAAATCCCATTGAAAGTGTGAACCATATACTTGACCATATGAGTGCTTCTTTGGTTGACACGATGTGCGACTTGCGCCCAACCAACAACAAGTCAATCATTAACACAAAAATGATCAACAACAAAAAAACACCCATTAAAATTACTTCTGTCGACATATCAATTAATTAATTTTTGTAACACCACCTGAAACCACAAATTTCATCACCTCTGACGGGCTTAGATCAATCGTTTTGACCGAATTTTCAGAAACAAAATACAATTCGCCAGACATATTATAGGAAAATGGAAAATAAACGGCAACCATTCCATCCAAACCAAATTCGCTAAGGTTCTTCTCTGTAACAAATCCAAGTTTCCACAGATTGTTTTCCTTGTCCATACACACAACAACCGGGACATTGAATTTTTTTTCTTTTCCAACAAACGCCGTAAATAAATCGGTCAGTGAGGTATAAATTACATTTAACAAAGGAGCGCGCTTCAGAAGCCTTCGGGTAAAATAGGTAAAAGGCTTGACAATAATGGTTTGTGCTATTAATCCAAGTATAGTTAGTGAAATAAACAAAACCACAACTCCGATTCCGGGCACATCAATCTGAAAATATTCTTTAAGCGGATCCCGAATCAGGCGATCTGCAAAATTAAACATCATGAATGCGGCATATAGGGTTACTGCCAATGGGCCCAACAACAATAAACCCTGCAGAAAATATGTAAAGATGCGTTTCATGTTTTTTTTCGAAAGATACGACTTTTACCCGATGCATATCAAAATGCACTTTCGCCGGCCTTAAATAATTGTTATATATTAAAGTAAACAATTGTGACTGCGAAATTGTATTCTATCAAAAGCGAAAATGAATCATTCCGGAATGTTACTCATGATCGTTTTGACAATAATTGTCAGAGAATAAAAAAAAACAGACAACTATGAAATTCAATGAATTAAACGAATTCGAAAAATCGGTTATTGAAGGCAAGGGAACTGAAAGGCCTTTTACCGGTATTTATTATAAAAATGATGAAGCCGGAACATATCTCTGCAAAAAATGCGATGCCCCACTCTACAGCTCTGCCGATCAATTTGACGCCCATTGTGGGTGGCCCAGTTTTGATGATGAAATAAAAGGAGCTGTAAAACGTACAACAGATTCGGATGGCCGCAGGACCGAAATTACCTGTGCAAATTGCGGAGCTCATTTGGGCCACGTTTTTCTGGGAGAAGGCCTGACATCCAAAGATACCCGCCATTGTGTCAATTCAATTTCGCTGAATTTTATTCCGGAACCTTAAAAAAAAATATGAGAGTCCGGTATCCTACCTAATTTTCAAATGAAGTCATTAATTGTCATTGATTGTATCTCAAATGATTACAAGTAACAATAAATGACCATCTTCTTCAGAACGAAAATCTCATTGGGTAAGGATGTGGATATTCATTAAAAGAAACACCCCAGTAACCATCTTACAACAGGACACTTAACTCTTCAGCTCTTTCTCTACAATATGGTAAACATCGTTGTAAGTTATAGCTTCCATCAGCTCGGCACGTAACTTGGCTGCCTCCGGAAAGTCGCTGGTGTAAATCTTATAGAAGCGTTTTAGAACATTGAGGTTCTTTTTCCCTCCCCATATTCGTTCAAACAACTGGGTGTGAAAAAGTAATTGTTCCAGTTTTTCTGATTTCAAAGGGGCTGGATGCAGCGGATTAAAAAACCATGGATCGTGGAATATACCGCGACCAATCATCACTCCATCAATTCCATATTTCGTAGCAAACTCTTCTCCCTGAGCTACCGAAAAAACATCGCCATTGCCCAAGAACAGAGTCTCCGGACTGATCTGATCGCGAACCCGTGCCCCTTTGGCAATCTCCTCCCAATCAGCCAATCCGTCTGATTGCTGTTTTTGCGTTCGTCCATGAAGAATAATTGCAGCAGGTTTGGTTTCCAACAAATGTTCGATCCAGACTTCCGTATCATGTGATTTAATACCCGTTCTGGTTTTTACTGAAACGGGCAAATGAGTGGCTTCCTGAGTAGCCAGAATAATTTCTTTGGCCAGATTAGGTTCATGAATCAAAGCAGAACAACATCCGTTTTTCACTACATTTTTCACCGGACAGCCCATGTTGATATCCAGTCCGTCGAATTCATATTCTGAAGTAATTTCACGGGCGATCTTATGGAACAACTCGGGTTTTTTTCCCCAAATCTGAGCAATCAGTTTGATGTTTTTCTGTTTTAGCAGCTGTTTCTCGGTCTCACTGACAATCAACCGCTCTCCTACTCTGAGTTTACCAACGGGATGATTCATTCCGTCAACAGAGGTGAACTCGGTATACAGAATATGCAGATACTGAGGATCTGAAAGTCTGGCAACAACTTCACGAAACGATGTATCAGTCACATCTTCCATGGGAGCTAATGCAAAAATTGGCTTGGGAAGGCTTTTCCAGAAATTAGTCATACGAAACTGCAGGGTTTTGAATTTATCCGATATTCGGGATGGCAAAATTACATTTTTTTTGCAAGGAGAAAGCTTTTCCGGTATTGCCGGCTGTTTCCAAACTGACGGTTAACTTTAAGTCGGAAGAGTTCCTTTTCTGCTTCTGAAGCATTTTTAACCTCACAACACTCTAAAGAACAGCACTTTTCGAATTTTTCAGCACATTCACTACACTGAATAAATAACAAATGACAAAGCTCGTTCGAACAATTCACATGCACATCGCATGATTTACCGCATTGATGACAGTGAGAAATAACCTGTCCGTTAACCGATTCACCCAAGCGTTCATCAAATACAAAGTTTTTTCCAATGAAATTCGATTCCAGTTCAAGCAGTTTGATGCGTCGGGCATATTCCAGAATTCCGCCATGCAATTGATTCACATCCTTAAACCCATGATGTTTCAAATAGGCGCTGGCCTTTTCGCAGCGAATTCCTCCGGTGCAATACAGTAAAACTTTTCGTGACTTATGATCGGTCAGCATTTCAGAAACAAGTTTAATTTCTTCGCGAAAAGTATCGGTTTCCGGACAAATGGCACCCTTAAAATGGCCAATCTCAGATTCATAATGATTACGCATATCAACCACAATATGCTCTCCTGTTTCAACCAGTGAATGAAATTCTTCGGCACTTAAATGATTGCCAACATTTGTCACGTCAATGGCATCATCGCTTAAACCATCTGCAACCAGCTTAGGACGAACTTTGACCGAAAGTTTGTAAAATGATTTTCCATTGTCTTCAATGGCATATTTAATCGGAATCTGATCGAAGATCGGATGTTTGTTCAAGGATTGAAGGAAGACCTCAAAATCAGACTCAGGAACACTCATTTGTGCATTAATTCCTTCCCTTGCAATGTATATCCGTCCAAAACAGTTTAATTCTGTCCATTCCTGATAAATTTGATCCCGAAATCCCTGAGGATTGTCAATAATGAAGTAACGGTAAAAAGAAATTGTTTTTCGGACAATCTTTTCAGATTTCAGATTTTCCTTTAACAATTTGCTATCGATGATATTATAAAGACGCATTTGTTTTTTTTGCAAAGATAACAAATCGCGTATTTATTTCAGACAAACAGACCCGATTCTATTTTATGACACCCAATTATTAGCAATAAACCAATAGAACTTGCCTTTAAATATTGTTTTTTTTGTTTTTGACTTTACAATATAAGATACTATTCACCCACTTTTACGCATAAATATTTACTGACCTGAAAATTCAGTTATATATTATAAAACATACGCAAAAAGAATAGGTACTGAAAGACAGATATTTAGAAATCCAAAAATTGTGTAATATTTTAACATTAATAAATTCTTAAAAAACATTAAAAAGGGTTAACAAATAACTATTATATTAGCACCGCGTTAGAAAAATAGTTGAAACCTTTTCTCTTTTAACCAATATCTATTTTCCGATCGAACTAAACTAAATTTGGACAAAAAGGATTATCAGACTCTGATAATCCTTTTTTATTTTCACCCCAACTTTTCCGGAATCAGTTAGCAGCAGATATTGAAAGACAGACTCTGTGAAATCAAATTCTACATCACAGCCTATTTTGAAAAATACTTCTTTATTAACCCACATTGCAGCTCAAAACCTTCATTTCAGTTAATTTTCGACTAAAAGTGACTTTTTTCAGGTCATATTGATGGCATTGAATTCTCAACCAACTGATAATCAAGTATTGAATTT
>Ga0075525_10000726_pt1 | contig 10686 bp, 6 predicted proteins | sample NGEPertwo_FD_74795 | JGI IMG/M metagenome (GOLD analysis project Ga0075525, IMG submission 74795) | Arctic peat soil microbial communities from the Barrow Environmental Observatory site, Barrow, Alaska, USA - NGEE Permafrost154B-two | ecosystem: Environmental > Terrestrial > Soil > Wetlands >...
ATCAGGTAATGGACGGTGACCAGGTGGTTGTGTTTGCACTTCCATCTGCGGTGTCTGAGGTTGAAAATTTATTTTAAATTGCTAAAAATCTAATTAATGTATTCATATTTACAATCATAGTTATGATCTAAATGCTGCGGAGTTACTATGGGCAGGTTGGCAATAAATTTCAATACAGTCTTTAATGTTGTGGGTTCGTTGCTCCGTTTTCTTGCAGTGCTTATGCTCATCCCTGCTGGTGTGGCATATTATTACAATGAGCCGATATTTCCCTTCCTGATAGCTACGACGATTACAGGTATTTCAGGATTCCTAATCGGCATGGGTACGCATAGTGCTGATGAATATAAGGTGCGGGAAAGTTTTGCTATTGTGGCTTTCGGATGGCTCGCAGTGGCTATTTTCGGGGCATTGCCCTATGTCTTTAATGGTGTATCGCCAATTGATGCGTTCTTTGAGTCCATGTCCGGTTTTACCACAACCGGCTCCACCATCTTTGCTGATATTGAAGCCCATACAATGAGCCTGCTGTTCTGGCGAAGTTTTACCCAGTGGCTCGGTGGTATGGGTATCATTGTTTTGTTCATAGCTATTCTTCCAAAGCTCGCAGTGGCTGGGCGCCAGTTGTTTAAGGCTGAAGTGCCGGGCCCAACAAGTGATAAATTAAAACCAAGGCTTCGGGAAACTGCCAAAATCCTGTGGGCTGTGTACCTGCTCTTAACATATATGGAGATTATGTTGCTTTATCTATATGGAAGATTTTTTGATGTCCCTCAGATGACGCTATATGATGCGATTACCACATCATTTAGTACGCTTGCGACAGGGGGTTTCTCACCGCAGGCTGAAAGTATCGCTGCATACAACAGTCCAGTAGTCGAGGGCATAGTCATCGTTTTCATGTTCCTTGCGGGTGCCAATTTTGCACTTCATTACAAAACGATATATGGTGATCGAAAGGCGCTTTTTAAGGATAAGGAATTCCAGGTATATTCTGGAATTATACTTATGGCTGTGCTGTTTATCGCATTTGAGTTATGGCTGAGGCTTGGTGAGGATTTATTCGAGTCCTTCATGCATTCTGCGTTCCAGGTAGTGTCTGTTATCACAACTACAGGGTTTGGAACAGCTGATTTTAATGTGTGGCCTGAATCTACACGTTTTGTTCTATTTTTGCTCATTTTCATAGGTGGCTGTGCAGGTTCGACTGGTGGCGGTATAAAGGTGGTTCGGGTTGCTATGTTGATTAAATATAGTTTTCACGATATGTTTCGAATGCTGCACCCAAAGGCTGTAAAGAAGTTACGTTTTGGTGATATGCCTGTATCTGATGATGTGATGAAGTCGATAATTTCGTTTTTTGTCCTGTATATGCTGATATTTTTGGTCTCATCGCTGTTAATGGTTCTGACCGGGCTTGATATAATCAGTGCCACAAGTTCTGTTGCCACAACGCTTGGTAATGTGGGTCCAGGTTTTGGGCTGGTTGGTCCTATGGCGAATTTCAGTATCATCCACCCTGCAGGCAAGGTGTTTCTGGCATTGCTGATGTGGGTGGGAAGACTTGAGGTATTCACTGTACTGGTGCTGCTGATGCCTGAGTTCTGGAAGAAATAGATTAATTTTAAACGGAGGAAGAATCGAAGCTAAGAGATGTAGCTGACATCCAATGAATTGGCAGATTCTTTCGGTTGGCAACATAATTTGCTCACATCTAACCACCACTTTTAAAATATATAATGTAATTCATATTTTAAAACCGTTATCAAGAAAAATGATCGCTATATTGATTTGATCTGTGGAATGTCAGTTTTAATATATTTAATGCATCATTCATTGTGTGTAGCAAAAAGAAGGTATGTGGAAGCCAATATAAATAGCTTGAAGGATTAATTTAACAAAATCAAGGTAATTTATTCTAGTTTATTGCGTACTTTTTCATAGAATCCATTGGCATTAGATCTGATAAATAATGCTGGTTTCTCTGCCTTTTTGATAATTATTCTATCATCTTCACGAATAGTTCTCGTATATTGCCCATCGACCACGATCAATGCTTCTTTTTTTGGCACTTTAAGTTCAATGCCTATTTCACTTGATGCAGGTACCACCCATGGTCTAGAAGACAATTTAAACGGTGCAAGGGGTACTATTACTGTGGCATCAACCCTTGGGTCTACAATAGGGCCCCCGGCGCTCATTGCATAGGCGGTGGAACCTGTGGGCGTGGCTATAACAATAGCATCAGCCCGAAGTTCATCCAGCTGGCAACCATCAATGTACACAAGATATGTTAGTATTTTTGCCGGATGTGCTGTGATAATCACTACTTCATTTGTTGCATATGGAATAACTTCGTCATTTATGGTTACCTCAAGCCTGGACCGTCGGTTTACTTTCATATCCTTTAACATGGAATCGATTGTAGTCAATGCGTCCACAGGATCCACGTCTGCAAGAAATCCCAGTGTGCCTGCATTAATACCAAGCACAGGAACAGGCTCGTCCATGGCCTGTATTGTGCGAAGAATCGTACCATCGCCTCCAATGGCAATTATAACATCCACATTCATATCTTTGATTGGTGCTGATTCACATTCAATCATATTCCCAATAAAATGCTTTGAAGTATGTGGTTCCACTTTCACATGTATGCCTGGTATCTGGGATAAATGTTGAAATATTTCTTGTGCAATATTTATGGCATTCTCGTTATCGTATCTTGATACTATGCCTATGCTCTTTGGCGGGCTTCTATATATCCCACCATCTGCTGAATTCGCAGATTCAATATTCTTTTTAATAAGTGTCATCATCTCCCCCGGATTTGGTTGTCATGGCATTTTTCATTATATTTTCATGCAATTTCCTGTTGCCTGCAGCGAGTATGCTTGTCCGCGAGGTAGGCAACAATTCCAGATCAAGTTTTTTCCCAGATGTTGTGGATACGCAGCCTCCTCCTTCTTCTACAATCAATTCGCTTGCTGCTATGTCGGTGATGCGCAGGATATCTCTAGCATCAATGAATGCATCAAGCATACCGCAACCCACAAGCGCCATCTCATATGCAGCACTTCCAAGGCAGCGGATTCTGCGACTGTTTTTGTATATTGGCACGATCTTTGATACATCCTTGCCAGAACTGTATAATCCGATGCTGCTTTCTTTAAGGGATTCTCTGGATGATGCATGCACTTTTGTGCCATTATAAAATACACCGCTACCTTTAGTCGCATATATTTCAGTGTCAGGCGCAAAGCATCTCACATACCCAAAGTTTGTTGACAATGATACTGGGTCAACGAATGCCATTGAGATGGAATATACTGGCAGGTCATGTATGGCATTGAATGTGCCATCGAGGGGGTCAAGTATAATAATAAATTTGGGGTTATCACCCATTGACATTATGCCGCATTCTTCACTGAGGATTGTCACATCTTCACCAAAGTCTTTCAATACGCCTATAACTGCGTTTTCAGCTATAAGGTCTATCTTTTTTGTGTTTGTGCCATCAGCGCCAATCCCTGTTACTTCACCTGCAGCTTTCGTGCCAACAAGAGGTAATATGGAATCTAAGACTGCATCAGAGATATCCTTGCTCAATCGTAGGAAGTCATACATAAGCATGCTTTATGATTGAATGTTTTAAATATCTCCCTATATGTAATTCGCGACATTTTACTCATTATGTAATACAGGTGCAGGCGTATGCAAGGAAAGCTTTTATATACCTGGGATTGTATGCTAAAGTGTGTCAAGTGGTTTCACAAACACGGTGAAGCGGCATGACTAGCCAGTATGTTCGGATAGTGTAGTGGCCTATCATGAAGCCCTGTCGAGGCTTCGACTCGGGTTCAAATCCCGGTCCGAACGTAATTTATCCTTTTGGTTTTGTATTTATATTACGTTATAAGTTCTACGATTTTCTGATATAATTAATGGGCAATTATATAACTATATTAGAATACAAAACATTTGGTATATATATACAACCAGAACAAATTCATATCTGGCACACTATTATAGAAAATATAAAAGAAAGTGTCTGAAAAAATGATAAATCAAAACCATTGATGTCTTTAGAGCATCCAAGCGATGATTCATCTCACATTTATATATTATACAGATTCAGAGATAGTCACCTTTTGCATCACATCGCCCTGCTTGATAGCATTCACAACATCCATGCCATCGATGACCTGTCCAAAAACAGTATGTACGCCATCAAGATGTGGCTGTGGGGAGTGGGTTATGAAGAACTGGCTTCCACCTGTGTTCTTGCCAGCGTGTGCCATGGACAATGTACCAGTCTCATGCTTGCGCCGGTTGATCTCACAATTTATAGTATAGCCAGGCCCACCTGTACCAGTGCCTTTTGGACAGCCACCCTGTATCATAAAATTAGGGATGACTCTGTGGAATTTCAGCCCGTCATAGAATCCCTTGTTTATAAGTGTCACAAAATTCTCAACGGTATTGGGTGCATCATCCACGAATAGCTCAATCGTAATAGTTCCTTTATTGGTCTCAATAATTGCTTTTTTCATTTTCTTAGTCTCCTGTATAATTGTATTATCCTGTGTTGGATACACAGGCAGATTAGGGGTAATATTGTTTTCTGTGCCATGCCATCTATCAACAATGGGGGCGCTGTCATCAGGCATATCCGATCTGCCTGCATCAATAATGGTAGGCTTATCATCCCAAACATAAAAAGGTATGTTTATGCCGCAAAGCCAGCGCCCTGTGAATATCAACAAATGGTACTCAAGGAACACAGGTACAGGTGCAGTCACAAACTGGATGAAAAGTACCAGAATAAGCATTACAATTATTAGTATTAGTATTCCTGCCCCAATAAGGACGATGTTTGCAGACCAGGATAAACCAAGTGCAGCAAAAAAAGCCACAAGTGCAATGCCCATAATCAGAAGAATGAAGCCGACAATCAAACCTATTATGAGGGCAACAATTCTCACCACAATTCCAACCGCAATACCAAGTATTATTCGGATGAACCAGTAAACAAGTATTTGTTTGTAATCTTTTATTGAGTTTCGTACAACAAGACTGAAAGCTGAAACAATATTCATATGACCGTATATCATCACAGGTGCTGACAGGCTGATGAATGAACCAAGGATGCTAAAGACTATGGATAGCACAAAAATGCCACCAATTCCTGCAAGTACCATTGCAATGATGGTGGGTGCAGGAGCAGGTACAGAGGATGAAACATCTGGCGTAAACATGACAAAAGCCGACAATCCGCCAAGAATAATCAATATAAGCAGAAGTCCTAATGTGCCCCTTGCTATAAATAACTGGGCACCATGCCACAGGTTATTTTTTGCATATTCAATAATCCTTACATCATTGTTCACCAGCGATTCTATAAGCACGAAGCGGAAAACTGAATGAATATATGCGAATACCAAAATGAATATCAGTGTCAATATAATTGCAGCCAGAATCAGATACAAATATTCATCCATAAAATCCATAATTTCAGATAATACGGCTGTATCGAATGGGTCAACACCCTCTGACGGAGCTATGAATTGCTGGGGATTGTAGGAACCAGGGCTAAAACTATAACCGCCGCCGCCAACAAGGAACAACACAATCGCTATCTTAATCCATTTATTCCAGCTAAATGGTGAAAAAAAGAACTTTTTCGTACTCTGTATTGCTGCATCAATAGCATCAATACCATGCCAGTCAGTCATAATAAGTTAAGATGGGGTGACTACTATATATTTTTAATGGTATCCGGCTACCCAGTCCAGCATTATTCCAGCATCAATTGTCAATTATCATGTGCATGGATGTCTATTTTTTACATGCATTAAAAGGTAAGGCCATATGAACTGATACAAAAAATAAATCCAAGCAACGAAAGCTTTATTTAAAATTGATTTCGATGTAATATGGGACTGGCAGAGGCGCATATAAATAATTACAATTATCCAGTCCATATTGAGGTAGAGAAATATGTCAAAAGCAATAGTAGTGTATTTAAGTACTTCTGGAAATACTAAAATGATGGCAGAAGCAATCGCGGACGCCATAAATAAAAGGAATGTTGAGGCGAAAGCTGTCAGTTTCTATGATGCGAAGATAGAAGACCTCAAAGCGGCAGATGCCATAGCTGTCGGTTCTTCGACATTCCATTATAAAATGTTGCTCCCTATGGAAAAATTCATAGCTGAAAGTCTCACTAATGCCGATGTCAGTGGCAAAATCGGGGCTGCGTTCGGTTCTTATGGATGGAGCGGCGAAGCACCTGTAGTCATTGCAGAATCAATGCGCAAACTCGGTATGAAAGTGATAGACCCTGTCCTGCGTATCCAGCATAAACCTACTGACAAAGACCTGAAGGAATGCCAGCGGCTCGGAATGGATCTCGCGGAATTGCTGAAAAAGGCATAGGTTTTTTCATTGCAGGGGCATGTTAACAATCCTATTCCTCTCATTTTTTAATAGTTCTGTGAGATTATCAGGTGCGTAATGGTGCGTAATATACCTGCACCTAATTTTTGCTATATGTGTGTATAATATAACTTTAGTTATAATAATGGCGTATTGAATAATATCTCTTTAACATGCTGCATGCAATCTTAATCATTATAATGAATCATGAGCGGGCAATAGAAAGGATATATATAGAAAGAATATTTAACCATGGACATATCTGATAAAACGGTGTCTGCAATTGTTCATTCATGATAATACGCATGGAATTAACCATGGTAAAAAAGCAATGGAATGCAAAAAGAACGTAGGTAAACTTAGCAGTATCTTTACTGACATTCTCAATAAGGAACAAGTGTGGGAGGTGCTCATCCATTCTGCACAGGATCTAAACAGCGACGTGCAAAAGAGCGCGGCATCTGCACTTGCATCTGTATTTTCGAATATGCCAAACAAAAATAAGGCATTTGATGACCTTATATGTCTTGCAGAGAATAAAATAAATCATTCAGCTAGAAAAAGTGCTGTATCTGTACTGGGCTCTACTTTTAATAATATTCCAAATAGGGAAGAGGCATATGTAGTCATACATAATCTTATAAATGATAAAAATAACAGCGTGCGAAAAAGCGTTGCACCTGCAATTGTCATGGCTTTACCCCATATCTTTGATAAAAAACAGGCATGCCAGGATTTGATTCTCCTGACGCAGGATACTAATAAGAGTGTCCGAAAGGGAGCAACGGCTGCACTCGGTTCAGCCATATCCCACATCCTGGATAAAAAACAGGCATTTCAGAATCTGTACTGGCTCACAAAGGATGATGATGAAAGTGTACGCCAAACCGCTGAATTTGCAATTATCGCTGCTTTTGCTCATGTAACTGATAGGGGACAAGCATGGAATATTTTACACAAGCTTGCAGGTGATAAAGACAATACTGTGCGCAGAAGGGCTGCATCTGCATTTGGTTCTGCTTTTGCATATATATATGACAAACAGCAAGCATGGGATGACCTTGTTGGCTTGATGCAGGATAAGGATGAGATCGTGCGAAGATGGGCTGTGTCTGCATTTGGTTCTGCTTTTCCACATGTTCTGGACAAGAAGCAAGCATGGGAATATCTTATAGATTTGACTAATGATAAAGATAAAGAAATAAGGAAACGTGCTGCATCCGCACTTGGTACTGCACTTCCACATGTCCCTGATGAAATGGAGGCATGGGGTGATCTCGTCAACCTTACGCAGGACGAGGATGCGGAGATACGCAAACGTGCTGCATCAACTCTTAGTTCAGTCTTGCCCCATGTTCCTGATAAGATGAAAGCATGGAACGACCTTATTCTAATGGCGCAGGATGAGGACGCTGAGTTACAAAAGTATGCTAAAAAAGCATTGAGTTCGGGCTTTTCTGGTTTCTAAAGCCGAGTTGGCCGAGTTGCCTCTCTGCAGACGGCGCCCACGCAGAGTTGCCTCTCTGCAGACGGCGCCCACCGTCGGCGCGTTGCGTCTTGGTAGGGCAAAAGTGCATTGCTAAACCACAACCCCCCGTTTATGGCTTATTTTTATTTCGATTCTCATTCTTGCTATACTTGATTTTTCCACCCAAAAACCACATATACCGCCACATGAATATTCAACCATCGTACTTATCTAACACATCAACCCCTGCGGAGTCAATCACATATGCAAAAACTTACCCCGGCCATGCAACAGTTCTATGATGCCAAGGAGCAGCATCCTGATGCCCTCATATTTTTCAGGATGGGGGATTTCTATGAATCCTTCGGGGATGATGCAAAGACAATAGCGCAGGTGCTGGGCATCACACTCACGTCAAGGGGAAAAAGCAAGGACGGCGAAAAGATGCCACTTGCAGGCATACCATATCATGCCATAGATACCTACCTTCCCCAGCTTATCAAGAAGGGGTACAAGGTAGCCATATGTGAGCAACTGGAAAACCCAAAGATGGCAAAAGGCGTTGTTAAACGTGGCGTGGTGCGAGTGGTTACGCCTGGGACTGCCATTGATTCCAGCATGTTTTCAGATTCAGGAAACAATTATCTTATGGTTGTATCTGGAAAACACGGGTCTGGTTCAGGGCATAATTCGGATTCAAGCGATTTCGGCATATCATTTCTTGATGTATCCACAGGCGAATTTCTAACAACCCAGTTCAAAGATGCGCCTGCTTTTGATAAGATAGTTGGTGAAGCAACAAGGATGCGTCCGTCTGAATGCATTTTACCACCTGCACTGTACCAGATGGATGCGCTTGTGGCACGACTAAAGGCGCAAAACATGCTCGTGCATCAATTTGATGAAGAAGCATTTGAGTATAGGGCTGCCCGTAGTCTCCTTTTAAAACAGTTTTCAACAACGACACTCGAAGGGATGGGATGTGAAGCTCTCCCTCTCGCAATATCATCTGCTGGTGCTACTCTTGCCTATGTCAATACCACACAGATGCGCGACCTTGCACATATTCAAAGCATCAGGACATACTTTGAATCCGAGTTCATGGTGCTTGATTCTATCACGCTTCGAAACCTTGAGATTGTACGAAATGTGCGCGATGGTGGAACTGAATCTTCACTTTTAAAGATTTTGGATCATACTAAAACAGCGATGGGAAGTAGGTTGCTTCGGAAATGGCTGTTACAACCGCTTATCGCAGTAGCGGATATAAATTTCCGCCTTGATGCAGTAGAGGGAATAGCGAAGAACACACTTTTGCGTTATGATTTGCGTTCACACCTGTCTGGTATACGAGATATTGAGCGGCTAATCGGCAGAATCGTCTATGGCAATGCCAATGCAAGGGACCTTGTCGCACTCAAAACTTCTCTGGGTGCACTTCCCTCTATTCAGGATACATTATCCAGTAGCGGAATTGTGTCTGACCTTGTGGTGGGTCTGGATTTTGGAGATTTTACCGACATGGTCGATTTGCTTGAACAGGCTATTGTGGACGAACCACCGCTAAGTATCAGGGATGGCGGAATGATTAAAAGTGGGTTTAATGGGGAACTTGATATGCTTAAGGGGGTATCGGGCGGCGGGAAGGACTGGATGGCGAATCTCCAGCAGACTGAGCGGGACAGGACGGGTATCAAGTCACTAAAGATTCGCTACAACAGGGTGTTCGGGTATTTCATCGAGATCACAAAGTCGAATCTCGCTCAGGTCCCGGATGATTATATCAGGAAACAGACCACGGCAAACGGCGAGCGGTATTACACGCCTGAGCTTAAGGAGCGTGAGGAACTTATTTTGTCTGCCGATGAAAAGATGGTGGCACTTGAGGGTGAAATTTTCACAAGAGTTTGTTCAGATGTTGCAGCCCGCTCTGGTGATGTGCAAAAAGCTGCCGGAGCCATCGGGATTATTGATGTTATTGCAGATATGGCTGAAGTATCTGTGAACAATAAATACGTGCGTCCACAGATATCCGAAGGCTGCGAGATTCTGATTCGTGATGGGCGACATCCTGTGGTTGAGCGCTCAGTGCCAGGTGGTTTTGTACCCAATGATACCCAGCTTGATTGCAAGGATAATCAGTTTCATCTAATCACAGGGCCCAATATGGCAGGTAAGTCCACGTTCATGCGCCAGTCTGCGCTTATTATTGTCATGGCGCAGGTGGGCTGTTTTGTGCCTGCAACCTATGCGTCCATCGGAATTGTTGACAGGATCTTTACACGGGTCGGGGCGTTTGATGACCTTGCAAGCGGACAGAGTACGTTTATGGTGGAGATGGTGGAGCTTGCCAATATTTTGAATAATGCCACACCCAGAAGTCTTATTTTACTTGATGAGGTGGGGCGCGGCACGAGTACGTTTGACGGATATAGTATTGCCCGTGCTGTAGTAGAATATATTCATAATAAAGGTCGGGCGGGAGTGCGGAGTTTCTTTGCTACACATTATCACCAGCTAACCGAGCTTGAGGGCGAACTTAAGCGGGTGCGAAATTATCATATTGCTGTAAAAGAAGATGGACATGATCTGGTATTTTTAAGAAAAATAGTGCCCGGCGCCACTGACAAGAGCTATGGTATCCATGTGGCACGTCTTGCAGGTGTCCCGCATCAGGTTATAGAGCGGGCGCGGGAAGTGTTAAAGGATGTGGATAGCTGGTCTTTTAGTAACGATGGTGAGGATGGGGGTGGCAAAGGCAGACACAAGCGCGGCGGCAGGGG
>Ga0075525_10000729_pt1 | contig 10673 bp, 7 predicted proteins | sample NGEPertwo_FD_74795 | JGI IMG/M metagenome (GOLD analysis project Ga0075525, IMG submission 74795) | Arctic peat soil microbial communities from the Barrow Environmental Observatory site, Barrow, Alaska, USA - NGEE Permafrost154B-two | ecosystem: Environmental > Terrestrial > Soil > Wetlands >...
CTACTATCAGGGAGCGGCCGTCCTGCGGGAAGAACGCGACTTCTACGCGCTCACCCAGTCCTACCTGGTGCACGCCAACGAGCAGCGGGTGCGCCATGTCGAACTTTTCTTCGATCCGCAGACCCACACGGCCCGCGGCGTACCCTTCGCAGTGGTGGTTCGGGGCATACGGCGGGCCCTGGACGAGGCCGAAGAGCGTTGGGGAATGACCTCCCGCCTCATCATGTGCTTCCTGCGGGATTTGGGACCGGAGGCCGCCGCCGCCACCCTGGAGGAGGCCCTGCCTCTCACCGTCGGCTTGGCGGGAGTGGGATTGGATTCTGCCGAGGTGGGCCACCCGCCCGGCGCGTTTGAGCAGGTCTTCCTCCGCGCCCGGGAGCACGGACTGTTCGGCGTGGCCCACGCCGGGGAGGAGGGGCCGCCTGAGTTCGTGCGTCAGGCTCTGGACCAACTTCGGGCGCGGCGCATCGACCACGGGGTGCGCGCCCTGGAGGACCCCAAGCTCGTGGAAAGGCTGGTGAGGGAACGCGTGCCTCTGACCGTCTGCCCGCTCTCCAACGTAGAGCTCGGCGTGGTCTCCTCGCTGCAAGAGCACCCCCTGCGCCGGATGCTCGAGTTGGGGCTGGCGGTCACGGTGAACTCCGACGATCCCGCCTACTTCGGCGGTTACATCACCGAGAACTTCCTGGCCGCGCAGAGAGCCCTGGACCTCACGCGGGAGCAGATCCTGACTCTTGCCCGCAACTCCTACGCCGCCGCCTTCGTGGACAAAGCCCGTCGCCGGCAATTGGAAGAGGAACTCCAGGCGGTCGCGTCCGAGTTCTAACCTGGGGACTCGATCATCTGAGCTAGTCCGCGGTGGCTGGACGCGGCGTTCCCCCGCGGCAATCGCTCCGCGGCGCTGTCCTTCTGGTTTCGCTGTGGGTCCGTCAAGCGGTCATCGGTTGACACCCTCCTCAGTTGTACAGATGATGAAAAGAGTAATGATGAAAAGAATAATTGGGCGGCCGATCGGCCCGGAGGCGAGCTTAGGGCAGTGCCGGGTCTCGTCCGGCACCGCACGAGCGGGGACCTGGTCCCCGAGGAGGTGAACGAGCATGGCGGAATCCGTATACAAGGTGATCGAACTCGTCGGGACGAGCACTGAGTCTTGGGAGATGGCGGCCCGTGCTGCCGTCGAGAGGGCGGCGCAGAGGCTGGAAGACATCCGCGTGGCGGAGATTGTCGAGCAGGATCTCAAGATCGAGGACGGCAAAGTGGCCGCCTACCGGGCCAAGGTGAAGGTCTCCTTCAAGTATCACGAGGAGGATGCCAACTAGGCTTTCGGTGGGTGATGCCCCGGCTCGCCCGAGCCGGGGAACTTCGTCAGTAGGGCGAGGGACGCCATCGGCATCGACCAGTACTACTCGGTCATCGAGGGAAAGTTCGGGTAGCTAACCACTTGGAGCGCGCTGTCTTTCCCTAGCTCGTATAATCGTGACCGAGTAGTTGTCTGATGGGAGCATTGTCCTGACCTTGTTTGACTTCGAAGACCGTCGGCCGGTCGAACATTCCACGGGAGATATCGCCCAAGCTCTGGCGGGTGGCGAGTTGAGGACCTCAGAGGACCGATTGTTCCTCGCCTTCTCACCGCAACTCGAGAATCTGGGAGAGGTTCGTCGGGTACTGCGGGCGGCAGCCGACCGAGTGGGCCTTCCCGAATCGCGGGTCTTCGATGTGCAAGTGGCGGTTTGCGAGGCCTGCGCCAATGCGATCGAGCACGGGCGCCCCAGTCGCGACCTGGAGCTGACCATCCGCCTGCGTCCCGATCGGCTCGAGGTCAATGTCTTCTCGGATACCGAGTTTCAGACCCAACCGCTGGCACAGACCGAACGGCACGAACACCGGGGGATGGGCCTTCCGCTTATGGCAGCCCTGGCCGACCACCTGGCCCTTTACTCGACGGGAGAAGGCGGTACGCTCGTCACCCTCACCTTCTACCTCGCTGCGGACGATAAGACCGACTTCCCAATGGCCCCCAATCAACTCAAGTTGCGTCAGGAGAACGTGCTTCTCTCCGCCATTCTCGACAGCGCCCCGCTCAGCATTCTCGCCTTGGACTCCGAGCTTTGCCTGCGCTGGGCCAACCCGCGCTTTCACCAGACCCGGGAGGAGCCTTATCGTTCGGGCTCGGTGATCGGCCTCCCGATCGATCAACTAGTGCCCGGAGCGCGGCTCGACCGGTTAAGAGCGGTGGTCGAGAGCGGGCAGGGTTACTCCAGCGAACGCCGCTTCGAGACCTCGACCGGCGAAGAGCGTTTTTCCCGCCTCCAGGTCATGTCGCTGCGTTCCCCGGGACAGACGAGCCCTTACGAACTGCTGATCATCGCTCAGGACGTCACCGAGATCGTCACGGAGCGGGCCCGTGCCGAAGAGGAGCGCGACCGGCTGAGCAGCGTCCTCGAGGCTTTGACCGAGGGCGTGGTAATCGCGGATCCGCATGCCAACGTGCTGCACATGAACCAGGAGGCTCTGCGGATTCACGGTTTGACGAGCATGGATGAGATCCAACGCGGGCCCGCCGGCTGGCAGGAGTTCCAGGTGCGCACGCCCGAGGGGGAATTGGTTCCGCTGCAGGAGTGGCCGCTCATGCTCGCCACCCGCGGCGAGACCTTCCGGGATTGCGAAGTCGAGCTCACCAACCGCGCCTCGGGGGAGAGTCGCTTTGTCAGTTACGGAGGCGCGCCCATAACCGACCCTAGTGGAAACCTGATGTTCACCGTTCTCAACGTCAGAGACGTAACCGAGCGGGTGCTCTCGCGGGAGAGTCCGAAGCGGGAGCTGAAGTCCACCGGTCTGCTCAAGGAGGTGGCCTCGGCGGCGGCCAGTTCGATGGAGCTACCCGAGGTCTCCCGCGCCGTTCTGGAGGTTGTTGGGGACAGGCTGGACGCCTCGCTGGGAAGTCTTTATCACCTCGACGAGGGGCCGGGTGTGTTTCGTCATCTGGCCCTATTCGGCTATCCGCCGGGCGTGCAGCCCCTGTTGGGCGAGGTGGCTTTGGATGAGCAATCTCATCTGGGTCGGGCGGTGCTCGATAATGTCACTCGCCGCAGCTGGGATCTGCCTGTGCACGCGGACCGCGCCACCTCGGCCGTCTCGCCCGGCGCCGAGGGCGATCACTGGGTCGCCGAGGGCGATCACTGGGTGGTAGTGCCCCTCCGAGTCAAGGGCAGAGCCATTGGTGGCATGGTGCTCTCCCGGCCTGAGGGAGGATGGTTCAGCGACGACGAGATCTCCCTGCTCGAGGCGGTGGCGGACCAGTTGGGTGTCGCCATCGAGAACGCCCGGCTCTACGAGAGTCACCGCCGGATCTCGGAGGAGCTGCAGGGGGCGCTGCTTCTGGTTCCGGGGGAGATAGAGGGGCTGAGTTTCGGCCACCTGTACCGCTCGGCGACGGAGGAAGCCTCGGTGGGCGGCGACTTCTACGACCTGGTGCAGACTGAAGCCGACCGCGTCGCCGTTCTGATCGGCGACGTGAGCGGACACGGAGTGGAAGCCGCCCGGGCCGCTTCCCTGGCGCGGGACACCATCCGCGCGTACGCCCATCTGCAGATGGGCCCCGATGAGGTGCTCCGGCTGGCCAACCGGGCTCTGCGCCAGCGGCTGCCGCAAGGCATCTTCATCTCGGCCTTCTATGCCCAGTTGGACCTTTCCTCGGGCGAACTCGTCTATGCGACGGCCGGCCATCCGCCGCCGCTGGTCCGCGGCCGTGAGGGCACCCGCATCCTGGAGCACGGCTTCATGCCTCTGAGCGTGCTCGACGAGCCCTCCTACCGCTCCCAGCGCGTCGGCCTGAAGCGGGGCGATGTCCTCCTCCTCTACACCGACGGAGTGACCGAGAGCCGGCAGAACGGCGGCTTTTTCGGTGAGGAGCGGTTGCAGCAGTTGACCAGAAGCACGGAGGCTGAGGCGGGCGATCTGCCCGAGCTGATCTTCCGCCAGGTGATCGAGTTTACCGGGGGCCGCCTGCGGGACGACCTGGCTATCCTCTCGCTCTCCCTTACCTGAGAGGCCGCTTAGCCGCCGATTCGCGTATTCTCCCCGCCTTCTCTGCCTGCCGGCGGGGCGGAAGGCCCGTTTCTCGATAGCGCCAACCTGACGAAGCGCGACTTGACCTGCTCGCCGGCGAGCAACTTTTCGGCCGGCGGCAGCGTGGTCAACGTGCGCAGCAGCGTGTTGGTGAAGCGGGCGCTGCGTGAGGTTGCCGTCCACAAGCAGGTCTGCCAGGCGGCCCCGCTCGATCACGCGGCGCACCAGGTACTCCACGGAGTTTGCGGGCACATACGGAGGAGCTTCCCGTCGTTTCATGCGCATGGCGCCTTTGCGACAGGTCTCCGCGCAGACGCCGCAGCCCAGGCAGCGCTCGCGGTCTACCTGGGCGTGCAGTCTCCTCCGGGCCTCCGCGTCTACCGGATGCCACGCGCCGGCCTCGAGAGCGACGGCGCCGATGGGACAGGCACGGGCACAGCGGCCGCACCCCAACGCAGCGAGATTCGTCCGCCTGGGCGATGAAGCCGCTGGGCGCGACTATAGGCAGGTCGTGTTGGCTGACCGAGGCCAGCTCCTCACAGCAGCAACCACAGCAGCTGCAAAGATAGGTGGTGTCGTCCCGCGTGTTGTCCGCGATCTGAATCCGCCCGGCCATGCGGGCCTCTTCCAGGACGGCCAGCGCTTCTTCGGGCTGAGCGTCCCGGCCGAGGCCGTGCCCGATGATGTAGTCTGCGCCGCCGTCGAAGCTCATGCACGTCTCCCGCGGGTGAGCGCAGGCCCTGCCGAGGTGATGGGCCTTGCTCCGGCAGAAGCAATGACCCAGACTTATGCGCGCTGTCCGCTCGACGAGCTGCGCGGCGCTCTCCCAGTCGAGTACCTCGGAAGTCAGCAGATCTTCCAGAGTCGATTTCTGTACCAACGCCCTGCCCACCAGAGTGGGGGCGCCGGACATTTCTCTCAGGAAGCTTTCATCCGGATCGCCTCCCAGGTATACGTCGTAGGCCTCGGCCAGTTGCTTCTGCGGCAGGTCTCCGGCCATGCGCATGAGCGAGAACTCGAAGAAGCCAACCACCGGGGGTGGGAGCATGTAGAGCATCTCCTCCCCGGCAGGATCCGGCAGGTCGAGCACCAAGGCGCGCTCGGCCATGCCGTCCAGGCGGCGCCGCAGTTCTTCCCGACCGATGCCCGTGCGCTTTTCAAGGGTTTCGAGTGAGGCGGGAGTAAGGGGTAACTGCGCGGCCAGCTCGGCGTCTTTGGGGGAGAAGAGGATTTCGAGGATCTCCTGCCAGGCTCGCCGAGCCCGGGGATCCGTGGGCTCAACAGCCGCCACCGCGCCCTTCTGCAGGCGCTGGGCCAGGTCCCGGTGCTCGCTTGTCATTCCGTGAGCGTGTCCCATGGCCTTACCTCCCGCTTCCGACTGCGCCGCCCGGCGGCCCTGTCGGTTGGGTAAGGACCGCTTGTGGCAGTAGTTACTATCTTCAGGATAGTACCGGGAGGCCGCTCGCGCAACGGCCACCTCGATGCCTCATGCCCGGCGAAGGAACGGCGACCAGGCCTCGTAGGGGGCAGGCTAGGCGGCCAGCTGATGCAGGACGAAGAGCTGAACCAAGCCCACGCCCACCACCAGCAATTCCGGTACCGCCATGGTGCGGTAGATGGGCGCCAGCGGGGAGCCGAAATACTCCTTGGTGAGCACCAGGCAGAGGTGAACCGGCGAGAACATCACTCCGGCAAAGCCCGAGGCAAAGGCGAAGGCCAGCATGCCCAGGTCGGGATCGGGATAACCCACGAGCGGCAGGATGAGGGGGAAGGCGATGCCCACGAAGGCTACGGCGACCCCGGTGATGAAGCCCACGAGGAAGGGCAGTAGGAACAAAATGGCCAGCACCGGCACGCCGAACTCGTCCAGGGTCTGGGGCATGCGCTCAACCACGCCCGAATCCTCCACCACACCCTGGAAGATCAGCACGCCCACCACCAGCAAAAGGGTCTTTGCGGCGATGCCTTCGCGCACGGTTTGAGCCAAGCGCCGGGGTGCGTAGCGGTGCGCCAGGAAGAGCACCGCGAGCACCACTCCAAGGGCCAGCGTGATGTTGACGCCGCCGGCCACCACCAGCAGCATCAGCGCGGCGAAAGGGGCCCCGCTCTTCAAAAGGAGCAGGGCGTTCTCCCGTCGGTTGACCTCCTCGAGGGCGGGAGAGGCCGCCACTCCCCGGAAGCCCACCAGGATCCCCAAGCCCAGAATGGTGATGGGGAAGGCCACCTGCGCCATGAACAGGTCCCCCATGGAGACGCCCGCCAGAGCCGCGGTCAGGATGAAGCCGGGATAGAGCGGCGAGACGTACTCCCATAGGTGGCGGAACCAGTAGTTGATGAAGCTCTTGCGCTCGCAGCCGATGACGCAGCCGTGCGCCGACTCCTCGACCAGAGGCGCGGAGAAATAGGCTCCGCCCGGGGAGGGCAGCAGGCCGATGACCGCGGGCATGGTCGCCATCACCACACGGTTGTCGCCGAAAAGCGCGCGCAGCGAGTCGACCAGTCCGTTCAAGGTGCCGGTCGTGCGGAGCACGTTCTCCAGCACCATGATCAGCGCCAGAGCGGCCACCATGGTGAGCGAGGTGGGGGCGACGGCAGCGCCGACCGCCGAACGTCCCAGTTCGAGCGCGTCCATGCCCATGGAAAGCCCCAGGACCGCAGCCCCCGCCAGCATGGCGAGACCCAGGTTCACCTTGAGGCGCAGAAGGCTGATGATCACGGTAAAGACGATCAACAGTTTGAGGAGTTCGGCCAAAAGGGCTCTTTCGGTTTGTAACAGAAGTGCCTAGATTAGCAGAGAAGCGCGGGACCGGCGGCGGCCGGGAGCGGGTGCGTCCGTTGTGGCTATCGCCATGCGGCTCCGGCCTCTTTCGCCCGGGGGAACGCGGCTGACGGCGGAGGGGCGGATGAGACCCGCCGGGCTTGCGGCGGTCGAAGCGGCGAAGGCGGATGGATCCTGGATGCTGCTCGACGCGGTGGAGAACTTGGTCGTGCCCGAGGATCTGGCGGCGGCGCTCGGCGCGGACCCGGCGGCCGCCGACTACTTCGCGAATCTCCCGGACGGGCAGAAGAAGCAGGTCCTTTATTGGATCACGAGCGCCAAGAGGGCGGAGACGCGCTCAAAGCGCATAGCTCTGACGGTGGAGGCTGCGGGCGATGGGCGATTTCCCCGCTAGCCGCCGTGCCGGACGGCGGGACTTTTACGGCTGCGGTGGGAGAGCAGGTGCTTCAGCCGCAGTCGCTCCTCTCGCTCCCGCTCTTCGAGGGCGGCTCTGATCCCGGCCTCCCGCCGCGCCAGTTGCGGTGACACGCGGAGACGCAGGGTGTTCACCTGCCGGGTGGTGCGGGCGAGCGCGAGTCCCAGCCGGCGGATCACCATCTCCCGGGGAGCGGCGTCCAGCAGCAGATCGATCAGCACCTCGAAGTTCTCGGCGGCCAATGCAGTGGGGAGGCCTGCTTGGGCGGGAACGCCGCGGGCGGCCGGCTCCCTCACCGCCGGATCCCGATCGACGATCTCGGCCACGGGCACGCCCCAGACCGAGCCGCCCCGCAGCTCGAGCTCGAGGTAGCGGGTGGGCCAGGAGAGCGTGCGCAAGTCCGCCACGCCGTTGGCCCCCAGCGCGGCGAGCAGCAGCCTGTAGGCCACCGCGGCTCGCTCGTCGATGGCAGAGCGGGCGTCGAGCGCGGGCCGGGCGAGACCCAAGAGCTCTCCAATCAGAGCCTCGCGTTTGCGTTCGAGCAGATCGGCCGCCCGCCGCACCTGCTCGATGCGCCGCCGGGTCTTCAGCAGCTCCATCCGGGTGGCTGCGGCTTCGGGATTGCCGGCGCCGATCGTCATGCCGTCCGCCCCCCGGAATGCGCGCGGCGCGGGTCGCGCTCGGCCCAGGCTTCGTCGTCCAGACGCAGGAGGTCCTCCCGCGGCAGGGTCTCCAGCAACTCCCAGCCGATATCGATGGTCTCTGCCAGGGAGCGCCGTCCCTCGGGCTGGTGAACGAAGCGCCGCTCGAAAGCATCCACGAATTCCAGAGCGCGGCGGTCGGCTTCGCCCAGTCCGGCTTCGCCCACGATGGACGACATCAGCCGGGCCTCTCGGCCCGCGGTGTAACTGGCGTAAAGCTGGTTGGCCCACGCCCGATGCTCCGGCACCGTGCGGCCGCGGCCGATGCCCGCGTTCATCAGCCGCGAGAGGGAGGGCAGCACGTCGATCGGCGGGAAGATCCCGTGCCGGTGAAGCTCCCGGCTGAGCACCACCTGGCCTTCGGTGATGTAGCCGGTGAGATCGGGGATGGGGTGGGTGATGTCGTCGTCCGGCATGGTCAGGATGGGGATCTGGGTGACCGAGCCGCCGGAGCCGGTGGCGATGCCCGCCCTTTCGTAGATGCCGGCGAGGTCCGTGTACATGTAGCCGGGGTAGCCTCGCCTGCCGGGAATCTCCTCCCGCGCGGTGGCCAGCTCGCGCAGGGCCTCGCAGTAGTGGACCATGTCGGCCATCACCACCAGCACGTGCACGCCGGCCTGGAAGGCGAGGAACTCCGCCTGGGCCAGCGCCACCCGCGGGGCGAGCAGCCGTTCGATGGTGGGATCGTCGGCCCGGTTGAGATAGAGAACGCTCCGCCGGGAAGCTCCGCTGCGCTCGAAGCGGTCCAAAAAGAGCGAAGCTTCCCGCGCGGTGATGCCGATGGCCACGAAGACGACGGCGAACTCCTCGCCCTGGGGCGCCCGCGCGTGCTCCACGATCTCGGCCGCCACCTCGAGCCCCGGCAGTCCCGGACCCGAGAAGATGGGGAGCTTCTGACCCCGCACCAAGGTGTTCATGCCGTCGATGGTGGAGATGCCCGTCTCGATGAAGTCGGACGGCCGGCGGCGGCGGGTGGGATTGAGCGGCAGGCCGAACACGGCGAGCTCCGCTTCGCCCAAGGGTGCGGGCAGGCCGTCCAGGGGAGCTCCTACTCCGCTCAAGGTGCGCCCCAGGAGCTCGCGGCCCACGGTGGCGCTCCCCGTCTCCCCGGTCAGGGTTACCTCGGCCCGGCTGGGGGAGAGGCCCAGGGTTTCCTCCAGCACCTGGATCACCACGATCTCCTCGCCCGCGTCGATCACCTGCCCCCGCCAGGTGCGGCCGTCCGCGCGGATGTTCACTGTCTCGCCCAGCGCCGCCCGAGCCACCCGGGGCAGGTAGAGGAGCGGGCCGGCGGCGGAGTGGGCACCGTGGTAGGTGCGGGGAAGGGGCGCACCGGTTTTGGCTCTCATGGGCTCATCCATTACGTGCTCGTTTCAGGGGTGGTGGCTGCGGCGATGGCGCTCTGGGCCTCGGCCACCCGTTCTTCCAGCTCTTCGGGCAGGGCGTAGCGCACCGCGTTCAGCGCTTGGCGCACCGAGCTCAGATCGAGGTCTTCCAAGGGCCGCCCGGAGCGCACCGCGGCTCCGGCCTGCTCGTGGAACTCTTCGGCCAGGCCGGCCAGCGCGTAGCTCTTGGCCAGCGGCGAGAGGGCGTCCCGCTCGTCGAAGGCGTTCTGTCCAAGGACGAGTTCCCGGATAAGCGCGGCAGCTTCCAGCAGGAGCCGGTCCTCGTCCTGCATGGATTCCGCCCCGATCAGCCCGGCGATCTCGCGCAGATCTCTCTCTCGATCGAGGAGCGTGAACAGGCGGTTGCGCACCTCTTTCCAGTCTTCCGCCACCTCCCGCCGAAACCAGGGAGCGCAGGCGTCCGCGTACAGGCTGTAGCTGGTTTGCCAATCGACCGCGGGGAACTGCCGGCTATGGGCCAGGGTGGGATCGAGCGCCCAGAGACCTCCGGTCACGCGCAGGGCGGCTTGCGTGACCGGCTCCGAGAAGTCTCCGCCCGGAGGTGAGATGGCCGCGATGAAGGTCAGGGCGCCGCTGCGTTCGGGGGTGCCCGCGGCGGTCACGCGTCCCGCCCGCTCGAAGTACTTGGCCATGCGGTTGCCCAGGTAGGTGGGGTAGCCCTCCTCGCCGGGCATCTCCTGCAGCCGGGAGCCGAGTTCGCGCAGAGCTTCGGCCCAGCGGGAGAGGCTGTCCGCCATCACGGCCACCCGGTAGCCCATGTCCCGATAGTACTCGGCGATGGTGATCCCCAGATAGACCGAGGATTCCCGCGCCGCCACCGGCATGTTGGAGGTGTTCACCACCAGAATGCTCCGGCCCATCAACGAGCCGCCGGTGCGGGGATCGTCCAGCCGGGGGAACTCGTCCAGCACCTCGGCCATCTCGTTGCCCCGTTCGCCGCAGCCGATGTAGACGATCACGTCGGCCGACGCGTACTTGGCCAGGGATTGCTCGATCACTGTCTTGCCGGTGCCGAAGCCGCCCGGCACCGCCACGCTGCCGCCTTCCGCGACCGGGAAGAGCAGGTCCATGATGCGCTGGCCGGTGACGAAGGGCAGGTCGGTGGGCAGGCGGCGGGCGTAGGGTCGAGGTCGGCGGACTGGCCAGCGGTGGGCCAGGTAAAGGGGGGTATCGTCCGCCAGGCGGCCGATAGGCTGGCCCACTTTGAAGCTGCCTGACTCGAGTTTGGCGATCCGCCCGGCGAGTTCGGGCGGAACCAGCACCCGGTGCTCGGAGTGGTCGCCGAGACCCCGGGCATCGAGCAC
>Ga0075525_10000733_pt1 | contig 10663 bp, 11 predicted proteins | sample NGEPertwo_FD_74795 | JGI IMG/M metagenome (GOLD analysis project Ga0075525, IMG submission 74795) | Arctic peat soil microbial communities from the Barrow Environmental Observatory site, Barrow, Alaska, USA - NGEE Permafrost154B-two | ecosystem: Environmental > Terrestrial > Soil > Wetlands >...
CCTATACCCTGTCGAGAGAAAATTCGAGCATTTGTTAGAGATAATTTGAAACCTGTTGGGTCGGATGAAAATGATGAAGGGTCTGATCAAAGTCTAAAAACCGGAATATGTCTCGTCACAGGTCAAAGGGGTGTTATTGCACGAACGCATAGCAGAACCTCGATTGATAAAGATACCAAGTGCTTAGTCGGAATTCAGAAAAATAGCGGCTATGACTCATACGGGAAAGAACAAGGTTATAATGCACCGATCATAAAATCCACAGAATTTGCTTATGTTACAGCCCTAAATACCTTGCTAAAGACGAAGAATCAACGGATTTTGATCGGCGACGCATCAACAGTTTTTTGGTCAGAAAAAGCGTCATCGTTTGAATCTGATTTTTCATTATTTTTTAATGAACCTGAAAAGGACGATCCCAATGCGAGAACTCAAAGAGTAAAAGCATTATTCGAATCGGTCAATAGTGGTGCCTATGGGGAGGACGATCGAGATAATCGATTTTATATTTTAGGGCTTGCACCCAATGCCGCAAGAATCTCCGTCCGTTTTTGGAAGGTCGGGACAATTTCGGAATTCTCCTCGAAAATCCAACAATATTTTGAGGACTTTGCCATTGTTAAGCCACCCAAAGAGCCAGAATACTATTCTATTTGGCGTATTTTGGTAAATAGTGCTTCCCAAGACAAGAGCGAAAATATTCCCCCTAATCTTGCGGGTGAATTTATGCGCTCAGTCTTGGATGGAACACCTTACCCAGCGACCTTGTTGCAGGCCGTTCTGCGGCGAATTCACAGTGACACGGAAAATCGAGTTAAACCTATTCGAGCCGCCTTGATTAAGGCCTATTTTAACCGTTATTATCGTTTCCATCCTAACCAAAACTATAAGGAGGTCAATATGGAGTTAGACATGAATCAACCATCTGTTGGCTACCAACTGGGGAGATTATTTGCTACCTTAGAAAAAATTCAAGAAGAGGCTAATCCGGGGATTAATGCAACGATTCGGGAGAGGTTTTACGGGTCCGCCTGCGCGACACCAGTCACCGTATTTGGTAACTTGCTTCGTCTAAAGAACCATCACCTTGCCAAACTTGAAAACAAAGGAAGAGTGGTGAATTTTGAGCGATTGCTCGGTGAAATCATGGGACACTTAAGCGATTTCCCGGCACACCTTAATTTACGTGAACAAGGGCTATTCGCTATTGGTTATTATCATCAACGGCAAGCGTTTTTTACCGCAAAGAATACTGTTGAGAGTGAAGCAAACCAAGTACAGAAGTAAAAGAGAGAAAGGGAGTCGGTAATAATGAGTAAAGATGTAGCTGTTCAAAAACGTTATGACTTTGTAATACTTTTTGATGTCAAGGATGGTAACCCCAATGGAGACCCTGATGCAGGAAATTTACCAAGGGTGGATGCTGAGACGGGACATGGCTTGGTTACAGATGTTTGTTTAAAGCGGAAAATCAGAAACTATGTGGGGCTAAAGATGGAAGACCAAGCTCCTTATGGCATTTTCATAAAAGAAAAAGCAGTATTGAACAATACCATCGAGCAGGCCTATATCAGCCTAGATATTAATTTAAAAGAGCCGCCAAGTGATCCAGGGGATGGTAAAAAACGTAATAAGACTGGACAGGGCCAAGGCAAAGAAGTTGATCGAGCAAAGCAGTTTATGTGTAAAAACTTTTTTGATATAAGAACATTTGGTGCGGTTCTATCAACGGGAGCAAATGCTGGACAAGTCCGTGGTCCCGTGCAGCTTACCTTCGCACGGTCCGTCGACCCAATTGTTACACTCGAACACAGCATTACGCGAATGGCTGTTGCGACTGAAGCGGAAGCTGAAAAACAAGGGGGCGATAACCGTACGATGGGGCGAAAATTTACGGTTCCCTATGGTCTTTACCGCGCTCATGGTTTTATATCTGCACCACTTGCCAATCAAACTGGTTTTTCGGGAAACGATTTGGAGCTCCTATGGGAAGCTCTTGTAACGATGTTCGAACATGATCGTTCAGCGGCGCGTGGCTTAATGGGTACTAGAAAACTTATCATTTTTGAACACTCGTCTAAAATGGGTGATGCCTCGGTTCAACAACTCTTTGATTCAGTGACTGTAAAACGCAAAGACGATACTAAGCCAGCACGAGATTTTAGTGACTACGTTGTTTCGATTGAGAAGGATAAAATTCCCCAACGTATAACATTGATTGAGAAATAGTATGATAGGACTTTATCAGGAAGAAGACTTTCTCATGCTCTCTGGTATCCAACATATGGCGTTTTGCGAGCGGCAGTGGGCGCTTATCCATATTGAACAGGCTTGGGCTGAAAATGTTCGCACGATTGAGGGGAAACACCTTCATGAGCGCACCGATGATCCGTTTGAGGATGAAACACGAAAAGATATCCGGGTGGTCAGAGCAATGCCGCTTGTATCTCATAAACTGGGCCTTCGCGGCGTAGCTGATGTCGTTGAATTCTACAGAGTGGAAGCATTGGAAGGGATTACGTTGCGACTTAACAAGCGGAAAGGGTGGTGGCGACCTTATCCAGTAGAGTATAAGCGAGGACGACCAAAACCAGATGATTGTGATGCGGTTCAACTTTGTGCCCAAGCGATAGCTTTGGAAGAAATGCTGAAGGTTCCGATTGATTCAGGCTATCTCTTTTATGCTCAGACGAGACGTAGAGAAACCATTTTTATCAATCAATCATTACGAGTACGTGTTGAAGAGCTGTCTGCAAAAATGCATAAAATGATGTCGGAAGGGATTACCCCGAAAGCGCAGAAAGGTAAGCATTGTACTTTGTGTTCACTCATAGAAATATGCCAGCCAAACCTCACTAGTCGCAAGTACTCTGTTAAAGAGTACTTGGCGCGAATGGTTGATTCGGAGGTGAAGGACTTTTGAGAAAGCTTCTGAATACTCTTTATGTAACGATGCCTGATGCATACTTAGCGCGTGATGGGGAGAACGTTCTAGTTAAAACGGAGAATGAAATCAAATTCCGTGTTCCAGTTCATAATCTAGAGGGGATAGTTTGTTTTGGTTTTGCCGGAGCAAGCCCGGGATTAATGCATTTATGTTGTGAAAGAGGGGTAGCACTTTCATTCCTAACGGAATATGGAAAGTTTATGGGGCGTATTACGGGTAAAGTTTCCGGTAATATCTTGTTAAGGAAAAAACAGTATCGATGGACTGAAAACGATGCCATAACTGTAAGATTAGCAAAACGTTTTATTTTGGCAAAAATAATCAACGGTAGAGCTGTTTTACACCGCGCTGTACGAGACCATCCACAAACGGTCGATAAAGATTTTCTAACAGATATTATGAAAAATATGGCTATAATGGCCAAAAGATTAGATAAGACAGACGATTTGAATGTTGTAAGAGGATTGGAAGGACAGGCTGCAAATTTGTATTTCGCTGGTTTCAATCAATTGATTCTTAACCAAAAAGATGCTTTTTGTATGACAGGAAGAAACAGACGACCACCAATAGATCGCATAAATTCGTTGTTATCTTTTTTATATACTTTACTAACTCATGAAGTCGTTTCTGCCCTTGAGAGTGTTGGGCTTGATCCGCAAGCGGGGTTTTTACATCGAGATAGACCAGGCAGGCAAAGCCTTGCTCTGGATCTAATGGAGGAACTGAGACCTCATTTTGCGGATAGACTCGCAGTGACACTCATAAACCGTAATCAGATTGATCCAAGTGGATTTGTTATTAAAGAGAATGGCGCCGTAATTATGGACGATAAGACTAGAAAAGAATTGCTTATAGCCTGGCAAAAGCGCAAACAAGAAGAAATTATGCATCCATTTTTGGAAGAGAAAGTAGCTTTCGGATTAGTACCTTATATTCAGGCAATGCTGTTGGCAAGGCATGTCAGAGGTGATTTTGAAGATTATCCACCGTTTTTCTGGAAGTGAGGGGTTATAATATGATGGTATTGATTACGTATGATATAAAAGTAACGAGTGATTCAGGAACTAAACGTTTGCGTAAAGTTGCTAAACAATGTATGAACTACGGACAGAGAGTACAGAATTCCGTATTTGAATGTTTGGTAGATCCTACACAGTTTTCTGAATTAAGACATCGTTTAGAGAGTATTGTAGATCCAAATACGGATAGTTTGCGCTATTATATGCTGGGCAGTAACTGGAAAAAGCACGTTCAACATTATGGAGCAAAGGAAGCTTATGACCCTGAAGGTATTCTAATACTTTGATGCGAACCCTTAGCGGTCATTAATTTGCTAGTAGTATCGCGATGCTTGAATATCAAGGGAATAATGGGTTATTCTTCTGTATTAGAAGAATAACCCAACTGGCTAAAAGGGGTTTCGCAAAACAGAGCACTGAAAGGCTCTGTCTTTAAAGGCTTATTTTGGGACAGTCGCACCCCGTGCGGGTGCGTGGATTGAAACAAAATGGACAAAGTCATACGTGGATGTCACCTTGTCGCACCCCGTGCGGGTGCGTGGATTGAAACTTTGTTGGATAGACTTTCGAAAGCAATCTTCCACGGTCGCACCCCGTGCGGGTGCGTGGATTGAAACCCCTAAAGTTGCATTGCAGCCTTGGGCACGAGGTCGCACCCCGTGCGGGTGCGTGGATTGAAACGAAATTAGTAAGGAGGTAGAAGTTATGTTACCTGTAGTCGCACCCCGTGCGGGTGCGTGGATTGAGACGCTGTAGCGGAACTCGTATTAGAGGGTACCTGGTCGCACCCCGTGCGGGTGCGTGGATTGAAACGCAATACACGATGGCTAATGTCCTTGATTACGAGTCGCACCCCGTGCGGGTGCGTGGATTGAAACTCTGTACACATATCGTCCAAAAGTTCAATAGAGATTCGTCGCACCCCGTGCGGGTGCGTGGATTGAAACTGAACTTCTGTAGACATGGTATTCCTCCTCTTTCGTCGCACCCCGTGCGGGTGCGTGGATTGAAACATTAGCTGCAGCTGCGACTCGGTTCACGATTGCGTCGCACCCCGTGCGGGTGCGTGGATTGAAACTTTTGACCGGATGCCCCGCCCTCGCTGTACCCATGTCGCACCCCGTGCGGGTGCGTGGATTGAAACCCAATATACCGGTTGAATATCCCGTAGGGCAGGCGTCGCACCCCGTGCGGGTGCGTGGATTGAAACTCATTTAATGAGTAGTATAATTTCGAACGACATTAGTCGCACCCCGTGCGGGTGCGTGGATTGAAACGATTTGAAGTGTGAGAGACTTCGTTTGCTCCGCTGTCGCACCCCGTGCGGGTGCGTGGATTGAAACAGACTAGCGCAAGAGGCGAAGACCGAGAGTCTCGTCGCACCCCGTGCGGGTGCGTGGATTGAAACTATCGTCAACTAAGATATTATTATGGCCTGGCCTGGTCGCACCCCGTGCGGGTGCGTGGATTGAAACGGAATAATGTATAGCACCAGACAATTGTTTTACGTCGCACCCCGTGCGGGTGCGTGGATTGAAACGTCTATGGCCGAGTTGATGGCTTCCATCGTCAGGGTCGCACCCCGTGCGGGTGCGTGGATTGAAACCACTTTAGCCTTTTCCTCATTCGGTGCTATATGGTCGCACCCCGTGCGGGTGCGTGGATTGAAACTCTACTTGCGTCCACATATATTAGCTCAGCCTTTGTCGCACCCCGTGCGGGTGCGTGGATTGAAACTTGACCTTTGCGGAGGAACGGGGGGGTGGTCAAAGTCGCACCCCGTGCGGGTGCGTGGATTGAAACAATGGAGATGTATTCAGGCCGTTAGAATTCAGTCGCACCCCGTGCGGGTGCGTGGATTGAAACCGGTATATCCTGCATTTCTGGATGTTTAATCTCAGGTCGCACCCCGTGCGGGTGCGTGGATTGAAACCTTAACTCCACCCTGCTTAAACAAACCCACGTGTCGCACCCCGTGCGGGTGCGTGGATTGAAACTTTGGGAAGCATAAAATCTTAACAGGAATACTCGTCGCACCCCGTGCGGGTGCGTGGATTGAAACCTAGCGTCCTCGAGTGTCGGCTGGACGAACAGGGTCGCACCCCGTGCGGGTGCGTGGATTGAAACGGAGTTGATACTGTCCCACAAGGACTTAAAGGGGGTCGCACCCCGTGCGGGTGCGTGGATTGAAACGTCCTTATGGGCCTTGATCCACCCATACGCCGCGTCGCACCCCGTGCGGGTGCGTGGATTGAAACTTAACAGGAAATACTCTCTGCAAAATTTTCTATCGTCGCACCCCGTGCGGGTGCGTGGATTGAAACAGCATGGCCCGAACTTTCGGCCAATAACCCAATCGTCGCACCCCGTGCGGGTGCGTGGATTGAAACGCAGTAATGGACAGTATCGGGATGATTTGCCATGTCGCACCCCGTGCGGGTGCGTGGATTGAAACTCCCATGTTGACAATGTTGTAATTTATAAAATCAAGTCGCACCCCGTGCGGGTGCGTGGATTGAAACTTTTTGTGCTTCGTATTTCAAGCGTGGTACTTTTAGTCGCACCCCGTGCGGGTGCGTGGATTGAAACGACTTTGCGTTTGAACCAGTCGATTTTCAGTAACGTCGCACCCCGTGCGGGTGCGTGGATTGAAACATCAAGGCCCCATGATTGCATTTCCTGTAATTCGTCGCACCCCGTGCGGGTGCGTGGATTGAAACTACATATTTGGTCGGTAATCTTTGTGGCATCGGTCGCACCCCGTGCGGGTGCGTGGATTGAAACATATTCCACATGCGTTGTGACGCTCACCGGCACCGTCGCACCCCGTGCGGGTGCGTGGATTGAAACTAAATAGGGCAATAGCTGGACCGTAATGGTCTATTGTCGCACCCCGTGCGGGTGCGTGGATTGAAACCTCCATCGTTACAACAGCTGTAGACTTATCCTTCTGTCGCACCCCGTGCGGGTGCGTGGATTGAAACGAATAGGTTAAAAAAATTGGGATATGAACCAAGTCGCACCCCGTGCGGGTGCGTGGATTGAAACTAGGAAAAACTCTGGCTATCTTCATTTGGATTATCGTCGCACCCCGTGCGGGTGCGTGGATTGAAACCCATTTCATAAGCTTTTACGGCCGTTATAAAATCGTCGCACCCCGTGCGGGTGCGTGGATTGAAACTCCCTTACTTAGCGCAAATCAAACTCAAGGACAGTCGCACCCCGTGCGGGTGCGTGGATTGAAACTTCAATGTCATTTGGTAGTTAGTGTTCAAGACAGTCGCACCCCGTGCGGGTGCGTGGATTGAAACCTTCGAGACAGCGACGATGAGAAACTCTGACCAAGTCGCACCCCGTGCGGGTGCGTGGATTGAAACAACGTCTAGCAGGTTATATGCTCATGGATCACTTAGTCGCACCCCGTGCGGGTGCGTGGATTGAAACAAAGTATAACTATATATACTCACGACCATATTTGTCGCACCCCGTGCGGGTGCGTGGATTGAAACATTTTTCTGTACTCCTTTAATGAATTATGTCCTGTCGCACCCCGTGCGGGTGCGTGGATTGAAACCCCTGCTCGTTCCAGATATACGCTAGAAGCTGGTCGCACCCCGTGCGGGTGCGTGGATTGAAACCAACACAGGCGGCGACATACACAGGCGTACGGCGTGTCGCACCCCGTGCGGGTGCGTGGATTGAAACGTCCACCTGGGCCGTTTCGCCCTGGGCCATGATCGTCGCACCCCGTGCGGGTGCGTGGATTGAAACTCCTAGTGGTCCCGAAGAACGGGATACAAGGGAGTCGCACCCCGTGCGGGTGCGTGGATTGAAACTCGTAACATGGCGCAGCAGGAGTAAGGAGGACAAGTCGCACCCCGTGCGGGTGCGTGGATTGAAACTACATGGAATATTTAAGGTCGTTGTTTTTACGAAGTCGCACCCCGTGCGGGTGCGTGGATTGAAACTGCTTACCGTCCATTACTCCGTTACGACTAGGGTCGCACCCCGTGCGGGTGCGTGGATTGAAACACTGGTCACAGCCCCCTTTCTTTTTTGAAAGCAGGTCGCACCCCGTGCGGGTGCGTGGATTGAAACTCCCAAAGCCACCCAGCGTATTGCCTGTATGGTGTCGCACCCCGTGCGGGTGCGTGGATTGAAACCCTTGCAGGGCTTATTGAAGCAGAGTCTAGTTGGTCGCACCCCGTGCGGGTGCGTGGATTGAAACGTGGAACGAACATATATAACTGATGACTTAAGAGTCGCACCCCGTGCGGGTGCGTGGATTGAAACATTATAGTCATTCGCAATAAGTTTAAAAGCTAGTGTCGCACCCCGTGCGGGTGCGTGGATTGAAACAACAAAGATTGGATAAGCAGAACCTACCCGTTCGGGTCGCACCCCGTGCGGGTGCGTGGATTGAAACTAACACCATCCGGAGATTTGCCTCATGTACTGTGTCGCACCCCGTGCGGGTGCGTGGATTGAAACAATACTCCTTGATACATTTTCCTTGTTATTGCCTTGTCGCACCCCGTGCGGGTGCGTGGATTGAAACCTCATATGGGACATCAATTTCATGCCCGGAAGAGTCGCACCCCGTGCGGGTGCGTGGATTGAAACTTGAACCTCTTGAATTGTTGCCATGTCAAAACACTGTCGCACCCCGTGCGGGTGCGTGGATTGAAACAATTGTTGGCACAATAATGAGCGACTTCTACCGTGTCGCACCCCGTGCGGGTGCGTGGATTGAAACACTCCAATAAGTAGAAACAATGTCGCTAGAAAATAGTCGCACCCCGTGCGGGTGCGTGGATTGAAACCTTATAACAATTCACATTTTGGGCCGTGGTACAGGGTCGCACCCCGTGCGGGTGCGTGGATTGAAACCACAGACTACACTATAATTATATTTATTGTTATAGTCGCACCCCGTGCGGGTGCGTGGATTGAAACATCATTACTACTTCTTTACCTCTGTATTTTACAGTCGCACCCCGTGCGGGTGCGTGGATTGAAACCCGTTCGTGGGCTACGTGATGACCCGCGCAAGAAAGTCGCACCCCGTGCGGGTGCGTGGATTGAAACCATTCATCAAATAGGGATTTAGCGACTAAGCTGTCGCACCCCGTGCGGGTGCGTGGATTGAAACCTGTTGAAAACTCTGAAACAACATTTAATGCATCGTCGCTCCCCGTGCGGGTGCGTGGATTGAAACATTATTTAATTACACTTCCCTTTCATATTCGTGTCGCACCCCGTGCGGGTGCGTGGATTGAAACCGACTTTACCTCGGCCAGTTCTGCTGCTTGCTTGAATGTCGCACCCCGTGCGGGTGCGTGGATTGAAACTCTAAAGTGCCATCCTTGTCAAAAATAACACCGTCGCACCCCGTGCGGGTGCGTGGATTGAAACATGAGATTGCAGAGTAGTAGTTTCAGAACTATGTCGCACCCCGTGCGGGTGCGTGGATTGAAACGTCGGATATGGAGTTGTAATTAATTTTCGCCTTAAGGTCGCACCCCGTGCGGGTGCGTGGATTGAAACATATCCGCAATATCTTGGCTACCGAATCCAATTGTCGCACCCCGTGCGGGTGCGTGGATTGAAACTATACTCTGACGAGGATACAGTATCACCAGCAGAGTCGCACCCCGTGCGGGTGCGTGGATTGAAACCTCTCTGTTTAACTCCCTAGGCAATGCCATTTCGGTCGCACCCCGTGCGGGTGCGTGGATTGAAACCTACTAAATTCATTTTAACCAATGTTCCATCGGGGGTCGCACCCCGTGCGGGTGCGTGGATTGAAACATCTAGACCAAGCATGACATTACGTGCAGCCCTCGTCGCACCCCGTGCGGGTGCGTGGATTGAAACACTGCACTGGGAGCATAAACGGTTTCCTCCCCAGTCGCACCCCGTGCGGGTGCGTGGATTGAAACTAGCTGTTCAGCCGTTTCTATGCCTTCAACAATGTCGCACCCCGTGCGGGTGCGTGGATTGAAACTACGTTTCTCTTTCCTCCGTTTGGGATGCTGTGGGTCGCACCCCGTGCGGGTGCGTGGATTGAAACTGTCAACGAAAGGGTTGTGTTATAAGGTGTAAGGTCGCACCCCGTGCGGGTGCGTGGATTGAAACAAATAATATTAAATTTTATTCTATTATATAATAGTCGCACCCCGTGCGGGTGCGTGGATTGAAACTGATAAGCCCGAAGAGGTAGCAAAACGTGTGCGTAGTCGCACCCCGTGCGGGTGCGTGGATTGAAACTGACATCGAAGCGAATGACTTTAGATGCGAGGAAGTCGCACCCCGTGCGGGTGCGTGGATTGAAACGCCCAGGGCCTGATCGACGTCGAAATCATCCTCTTGTCGCACCCCGTGCGGGTGCGTGGATTGAAACCTAGTTCTGCAAATACACCCGCAAAATCTACCGTGGTCGCACCCCGTGCGGGTGCGTGGATTGAAACATCTAGGTAGTTTCGGAGACAAAGACGAAGCTGGTCGCACCCCGTGCGGGTGCGCGGATTGAAACCCTGCACCTGGGCGAATATCAACATGGAGGAAGTCGCACCCCGTGCGGGTGCGTGGATTGAAACATTTGTCTGATGGAAATTCTGATGCAGCTCGGATGTCGCACCCCGTGCGCAATGTCATCAATTTAATATACCAATTAATTGCCATATATCTATTAAGG
>Ga0075525_10000739_pt1 | contig 10607 bp, 8 predicted proteins | sample NGEPertwo_FD_74795 | JGI IMG/M metagenome (GOLD analysis project Ga0075525, IMG submission 74795) | Arctic peat soil microbial communities from the Barrow Environmental Observatory site, Barrow, Alaska, USA - NGEE Permafrost154B-two | ecosystem: Environmental > Terrestrial > Soil > Wetlands >...
CTGGCGACTGTGTTGGACGAGCACTTCACGCGCAAGTGGGAGGCGCTCGGTCCCGACTGGGCACGTGCCAAGCTGCGCCGCCAAGGTGTCCCGGTCTACCGCCTGGTCCGCTACGCGGACGACTTCGTGGTGATGGTCGGAGGCTCCCGCGGTCACGCCGAAGCGCTCTGGGATGAGGTCGGCGCGGTGCTCGCGCCGATGGGCCTGCGCCTGTCGGTCGAGAAGACGAGGGTCTGTCACATCGACGAGGGGTTCGACTTCCTCGGATACCGCATCCAACGGCGGTCCTGGCGCGGTCGGCCCGGCAAGCGGGCGGTGTACACCTATCCATCCAAGAAGGCGCTGGCCTCGGTGATGGCGAAGGTCCGCTCGCTCACTCGCCTCAACGCCACAAGGGCAAGGGGTTGGTCTTGGTGGAACCTAAATCACGGACCAGCCGGCGCCCGCTCGCTCTCCCCCACTTTCACGATGGAGAACGGCCGGCCCGTAAGCCCGGACTACACCAGCAAGAGCTTCCCCGGCTTTCTCCGCGAGGTCTTCACCCGCTGCCCCCACTGCGACGATGGGCACGTCCTCGAGGGGCGCTGTAACGAGTGCGGGGAAGAGGCTGAAGTGAGAGTGCCCACGATCACCTTCCACGGGCTGCGCCACAGCTGCGCCAACCTCCTATTCGCGCAAGGGTGCAGCCTGCGCCTGGTTATGGAGATTCTGGGACACTCTCAGATCGCTTTGACGGCCAACACGTACACGCACTTGTTGCCGGAGGCGGACCGGGAAGCGGCTACGGCCATGCAAACCCTCCTCGGATCTGAGAAGTGATCGGGTTGCTACCAACGTTGCTACCACTCGGCTTAAACCCGAACCTGGCCCAAAAGAAAACCCCGCCATTTGGAGGGGTTTCAAGTGGGCCCAGTAGGACTCGAACCTACGACCAGCCGATTATGAGTCGGCCGCTCTAACCAACTGAGCTATGGGCCCGCGAACCTAGTCATTTTACCGAATCGCGGGTGAGGACATAAATACCGTGCTCGGCCGTGAGGTTGGGCCAGAAACCCACGGGACCTCGTCGGCCGATGTAGAAGCTTCGCTCGGCCTTCATACCCAGGCTGGCGATGAAGAGGCGGAAGTCCGCGATCGTAAGGCTGTGGATGTTTGGCGTCTCGTACCATTGGTAGGGCAGGGCGGGCGTGACCGGCGCCCGGCCCCGGAGAAGGAGCTGAGAACGGGCGCGCCAGTGACCGAAGTTGGGAAAGCTGACCACGAGGTGCTTGGCCACCCTGAGCGCCTCGCACATCACGAGGGCCGTCGCCCGCGCCTCCTGCAGAGTCTGGCTGAGAATGACGTAGTCAAACATGCCGTCAGGGTAGTAGGAGAGGCCTTCGTCAATGTCGCCGTGGTAGACGGAGAGGCCTTTGCCCACAGCCTCGTAGACTTTCTCCTCGGAGATCTCCACCCCCGTCCCGCGAACGTTCTTCCGGTCGACCAGGAGCTTTAACAGCACTCCGCGGCCACAACCCAGATCGAGCACGCGGGAGCCCTCCTCGATGGTGTCGACAATGAAGTGGTGATCGTAGCGTATGCCGGCAGGGTCCCGCGCTATGCGGCTGGGCAGGTCTTCGGCCGGACGGCCCTGCTCGGGGTTCGCCAAGAGTTCGCGCAAATCCCGGCCCGGCCGCCTCACCAGCCGACTCCCCGCCGGTGGCCCGTGACCTCGAGGAAATGCGTGATCAGGTGCGTCTGCTGCTGCGCCTCGAGCAGGAAGGCGTCGTGACCGAAGTCGGAGCGGATCTCCAGGTAGGTGCAGTCCAACCCGTTCCCTTTGATTGCCCGCACGATCTCTTTTGATTGGTAAGGGGGATAGAGCCAGTCGCTGGAGAAGGCGATCACCAGAAAGCGCGTCTCCGCCGGCAATTCTCGGAAGGCTTCGACCAGCGTCCCATGTCCATTGGCCAGGTCGAAGTAGTCGAGCGCCTTGGTGATGTAGAGGTAAGTGTTGGCGTCGAAGCGCTGGGTGAAGACCTCCCCCTGGTGCTTCAGGTAGCTCTCGACCTCGAAATCCATGGTGAAATCGAAGCCGTAGACCTCCTTGTTCCGCAGACGCCTTCCGAATTTCTCGTGCATCGAGCCGTCGGACAGGTAGGTGATGTGGCCGATCATGCGCGCGACGGCCAGACCGGCATCGGGCGCCGTCCTGTCGTAGTAATCGCCGCCACACCAGTTGGGATCGCGCAGAATGGCTTGGCGGCCGACCTCATTTAAGGCGATCTGCTGAGGCGAATGGCGATGAGTGGTGGCTATCGATATACAGGAGTCGACCATCTCGGGATAGGCCGTGACCCACTCCAGCGCCTGCATCCCCCCCATCGAGCCACCGGCCACGGCAAGCAGACGGGGGATGCCCAAATGATCGACGAGCAGTTTCTGGGCCCTTACCATGTCGGGTACGGTCACCACCGGGAAGCGCATGCCGTAACGTTGGCCTGTCTTTGGGTCCAGGCTGGCCGGGCCCGTGGTACCTCGGCAGCCGCCAATCACGTTGGAGCAGACTAGAAAGTAGCGGTCGGTGTCGAAGGCCTTACCGGGACCGACCATGATGTCCCACCATCCGGGACGGTCGTCTCCCTCGTGGTAGCCGGCGGCATGGGCGTCCCCCGAAAGAGCGTGAAGCAGCAAGATCGCGTTCGAGCGATCGTCGTTCAGGGACCCGTAGGTCTCGTAGGCGATCTTGAGCGGCGCCAACTCGAGACCCGAGTCGAGAGGCAGGACATCGAACTCGGCGTACTGGGTTTCCACCAGCCCCACTCGGCTGGCAGCGCTGCCGCTTTCGGTCAAATAGTCGCTCATCTGTCAGTTTCTCCGACGGGGTGTTGGTGACGGACCGACCCTCCGCCGGTTTGGCTACCGTTGGGAGGCCTCCAAGGCCCGATCGAGATCCGCCAATATGTCGTCGATGTGCTCGAGGCCGATGGAGAGGCGCACGAACTCGGGCGTCACCCCCGAAGCGCGCTGTTCCTCCTCGCCGAGCTGCTGATGCGTCGTGCTCGCCGGGTGGATCACCAGCGACTTGGCGTCGCCGATGTTGGCCAGATGGCTAAAGAGCTCCAGTGAGCAGATCAGACGGCGCCCGGCCTCGGCTCCACCCTTGATGCCGAATCCCACCAGCGCCCCGAACAGGTTGCGGTAATGATAGCGCTTGGCCAGCTCAAAGCCCGAATCCGACTCCAAACCGGGGTAGGCAACCCACTCAACCGCCGAATGGCTGCTCAGGAAGCGGGCCACAGCAAGAGCGTTCTCGCTGTGACGCTCCATGCGCAGAGGCAGGGTCTCCAGTCCCTGCAGGAAGAGGAAGCTGTTGAAGGGGCTGAGCGCCGATCCCATGTCGCGCAGCGAGGTCAGCCGCAACTTGAGCGCGTAGGCGATGTTGCCCTTACCCGGATAGGAGGGGTCGCCCAGATCGGGGAAGTCGCCGAAGGCTTCGAGGAAGTTCAAGCCGTGATAGCTCTCGTCGGGCGCGGCCATTACCGGGAACTTGCCGTTGGCCCAGTCGAAGTTGCCCCCGTCAATGACTACGCCGCCGATCGAGGTTCCGTGTCCACCAATGAACTTGGTGGCGGAGTTGACGATGATGTTGGCGCCGTGCTCCAGGGGCCGCAAGAGGTACGCCGTAGGCATGGTGTTGTCTATCAGCAAAGGCAGGCCCGCTTCCTTGGCAATTGCTCCGACGGCACCAAGGTCGAGAGTGTTCAACAGCGGATTGCCCACCGACTCCGCATAGAGAGCGCGCGTCTCCTCACGGATCGCGGTCTTGAAGTTCTGCGGATCGGAGGGATCGACGAAGTCGACGGCGATGCCCAGCCGGGAAAAGGTGTGCTGCAGGAGCGTGCGGGTGCCGCCGTACAGGGTCGAGGCCGCCACCACGTGCTCCCCCGAGCGCAGGAAGGTGAGAAGCGCCAGCGTGATCGCTGCCTGGCCGGATGCCGTCGCCACCGCCGCGGTTCCTCCCTCCAAGGCAGCCATGCGCGACTCGAACACGGCCGTGGTGGGGTTCATTATGCGCGTGTAGATATTGCCGATTCCACGCAGCGCAAAGAGGTCGGCAGCGTGGTCCGGGTCGTCGAAGGTATAAGAAGTGGTCTGATAGATGGGGACGGCCCGAGCTTTGGTGGACCCTCCCCGGGGCTGCCCCGCGTGGAGCACCTGAGTCTCGAAGCGCTGATCTTGTTGGCCGCTCTTAGGCTCGCTGTTGTTCATCTTGACCCAATCCCGAGTTTGCTGGTCGACTTAGTATAGATTAACCGCTCCGCAGCCTACCGCCTACCTGCAGGATGCGCAAGGGGAACCTGAAGCGGGGTCAGCCCCGATAGCGGTTGGTGATGGGCAGACGCCGGTCTTTGCCGAAGGCTTTGGAAGTCACGCGCGGTCCCGGGGGTGCCTGGCGGCGCTTGTACTCGTTACGGTCGATCAAGGTGATCACCTGCTCTACGTCGGCCCTAGACAGCCCGCGCGCCACGATCTCCTCGATGCTCTCGTCCAGGATCACGTAGGCTTCCACTATCTGGTCGAGGATTTCGTACGGCGGCAGCGAGTCCTGATCACGCTGGTCCGCCCGCAGTTCGGCGCTGGGAGGACGAGTAATGGTCGATAGGGGAATGGGTTCCCTCCCCGCCTCCAGTCCGTTCCGGTACTCCGCCAGTTGATAGACGATGGTCTTGGGCACGTCCTTGATCACCGCGTAGCCGCCGGCCATGTCCCCGTAGAGCGTGGCGTAACCGGTGGCCATCTCGCTCTTGTTGCCCGTGGTCAGCACCAGCCAGCCGAACTTGTTCGAAAGCGCCATCAGCAGGTTGCCGCGGGTGCGGGCCTGAAGGTTCTCTTCTGCCACTCCGGATTCGGTGCCTGCGAAGTGCGGCGAGAGCATCTTCAGATAGGCCGTGAAGGCGTCCTCTATGGGGATCTCGCGAAAGTCGATTGCGTTCCGTTCGGCAAGGAGTTCGGCGTCGCTACGGGTGCTGCTGCTCGTGAAGCGCGAGGGCATGGAGACCCCGGTCACCCGCTCGGGGCCCAAGGCATCCACGGCGATGAGCGCCGTCAGCGCGGAGTCGATCCCTCCGCTCAGACCGAGAACTGCATGCTGGAAGCCGTTCTTCTCCGTGTAATCCCGCACTCCCAGTTGGAGCGCCGCATAGAGTTCGGCCAGCCGCTCTAGGGGCGGGGGCGGATCGGCGGGGGCAGAAGCCGCCCGCAGGCCGAAGAGTCTTCGCGCCAACCACGCCGGCGGCGAGAATTCGCTTCCGTCAAGCGGCGGCGGGGGCGGTCCCGGGGCTCGATTGGCCCGGGCCGGCCCTCGGTCCTCCTCTACGAAAGCCGGCTGTGCCCACTGAAGGCTCACGACATCGACCGGCCAGCGCGCCGGGGCCTCCGCCCGCCCCTGCACTCCGGCGGCCTCTTCCAGATCCACTTCCACGAACTGAACTTCTTCCGCGAAGGCCGCGAGGCGGGCCCGCAAAACCCCCGAAGGATCGAACACCAGAGATTGACCGTCGAAGATCAGCTCGTCTTGACCGCCCACTCCGTTCAGATAGACCACATAGGCACCGGAGTCGCAGGCGCGCTCGGCCAGCATCTTCTCCCTCGCCTGGCCCTTGCCGAAGTGGTAGGGCGACATGGAGATGTTGACGATGAGGCCGGCCTCTCCCCGAAGCGCAGCCTCTTCCGACGGTCCTCCCGCATCCCAGATGTCCTCGCAGATGTTGACCGCGACCCGGCCTTCGGGCATTTGCAGTACCAGCACCCGTTCTCCAGAAGCGAAATAGCGGTCCTCGTCGAAAACGGCGTAGTTGGGCAGCCGAATCTTGCGGTAGAGCGCCCGGACGCTTCCTCCGGACAGAACTGCGGCGCCGTTGTAGGCGAGACCGCCTTCCCACAGGGGGCAGCCCACTATGGCCACGAGGTTATCGCCGACGTCCGCGGCGAGCCGCCGGACCGCCTCCTCGCAGTCCCTCACGAAGTGGTCTTTGAACAGCAGGTCTTCCGGCGGATAGCCGCAGATCGCAAGCTCGGGAAACACCGCCAACCGGGCTCCTCCCTCTTGCGCGAGCTCGATCCCCCGCCGAATCAGGGCACTGTTGCCGGCCAGATCACCAACCGTCGGGTTGATCTGAGCCGCCGCGATTCTCATGCGCCCTCGCGCTCCAGGAAGGCGAGGAGTTCGCGGGTCTTCTGCTCGACCAACTCCACATCTCCCCGAGTCTCGAGGTTCAGCCGGATGAGAGGCTCGGTGTTAGAAGGCCGCACGTTAAAGCGCCAATCGGCGAATTCGACACTGATTCCATCGGTCTCGTCCACCGAGAGCGCGCGGGAGCCGTACTCCTCCTTCAGCCGAGCCAGAGCCTTGTCCGGGTCGGAGAGGCGGGTGTTGATCTCGCCGCTGATGGGATAGCGGCTCTGCATCTCGGAGACCAGATCCGACAAGGGCCGTCCGGTAGTGCTCAGCAAATCAGCCACCAGCAGCCAGGGGATCATGCCGCTGTCCGCGTAAGAAAACTCGCGGAAGTAGTGGTGCGCCGACATCTCGCCCCCATACGCGGCGTCTTCGGCCCGCATCCTCTCTTTGATGAAGGAATGCCCGCTCTTGCTCTGGACCGCCACGCCTCCCTGCTCGTTCACGATTTCGAGCGTGTTCCACACCAGGCGGGGATCGTGCACGATCTTGGCGCCCTGGTGGCGCCGCAACACGCCCTGGGCAAGCAGGCCGACCAGGTAGTAGCCGTCGACGAACTCGCCCCGCTCGTCCCAGAAGAAGCAACGGTCGAAGTCGCCGTCCCAGGCCAGGCCCAGATCGGCCCCCGCCTCCCGCACGGCGCGGGCGGTCGCTTCACGGTTCTCGGAGAGCAGTGGGTTAGGGACGCCGTTGGGAAAGGTGCCGTCGGGTTCCCCGTGCAGAATCTCGAAATCGAGCGGCAGACGCTCCCCGAGTGCCTTGACGATGGGGCCGGCCATGCCGTCTCCGCCGTTGGCCACGATCTTGAGGCGGCGAAGATCCTCCGGCTTGACGTAGCCCAAAAGGTGCTCGATATAGAGCTCCTGAATATCGCGGCCCTCGACCAAACCAGACTCGCCGACGACGACCTCGTCCAGCGCCTTGCTGTCCCCGGCCAAAGCGTCCGCCACCAGCCGTTCGATGTCGGCCAAGCCGGTCTCGCTGCTGATGGGAATCGCCTTCTCCCGCACCAACTTCATGCCGTTGTACTCGGCGGGGTTGTGACTCGCGGTCACCATGATGCCGCCGTCGAGCTCCAGCGCGAAAACTGCGAAATAGACCTGCTCGGTCCCGACCAAACCGATATCCACCACATCCACGCCGGCCGCGGTCAGTCCCTTGGTGAGCGCCTCGACGATTCCCCCACCGGTCGGGCGCATGTCTCGCCCGACCGCGACCTTCTCCGGCTTGAACAGGAGCGCGAATGCCCGCCCGATGTACTCGGCCATCGTCTCGTCGAGTTCTTCGGGAACCTTCCCCCGAATGTCATAAGCCTTGAAGCCGGTTAGCTTCTGTCTGGCCACGACCTTCACCCCTTCCCGGACGTCTCCCCCAAATCCTGGGTGAGGCGTTTGATCTCTTCCGCCCGGGAGCGATCGGCAATGAGGGTCCGATTTCCTGAGCGCACGACGATGAGGCCCTCGACGCCGAGTAGAGCGATCAACTCCTCCGTATCCTCGGCGAAGACCACGTTGCCCCGAGCCTCGAGCGCTCGAAGGCGTCCTCGGTAGCGATTACCCTCCCGGTCCTCCGGCAAAAACTCGGCCAGGGACGGCCAGCTGCCGATATCGTCCCACTCGAACGAGGCCTCGATCATGCGGATCTCCTCGGCGCCCTCCATAATGCCGAAATCGATGGAGACGGAGGGCAGTTCGGCAAATCCGTCCGATAGGGCCTGCGGATCGAGCTCGCCCCCGGACCGGATGGCAGGGCGCAGCGACTCGAGGTGGCCGGGAAGCTGGCGAGCATACTCGGCCAGGATCGTGGCGACGCTCCAGACGAACATCCCGCTGTTCCAGTAGAAGCGTCCCGAATCCAGATAGCGGCGGGCGGTCGGCTCATCGGGTTTCTCGCGAAACTGCTCCAACCGGTAGTGCTTCACCCCCCCGGGGGCCCGCACCGGGCTTCCCCGCTCCAGGTACCCGTACCCCGTGGCCGCGTAGGTCGGAGAGACGCCCAGGGTGTAGAGAGCATTACCTTCACGGGCTCCCTCCACGGCCGCCTCGACGTCTTTCGCAAAGGCAGCTGTGGGTTCGATCCGGTGATCCGCGGTCAGAACGATTATGACGGGATTCTGCGAAGCCCGCTTCTCCCCCGCAACTCCATCCGCCGTTCGCGCCTCGGCCAGTAGGGCGGCCAGCGCGACGGGGGCAGCGGTATCCCGGCGCATAGGCTCGCCGATGATGTTCCCGGGCGCCAGCTCCGGGATTTCCCTTGCGACCTCGTCTCGGAAACGAGCCGCGGTCAGCACGAGCACGTTCTCAGGCTCAGTCAGAGCTCGGGCGCGGGCATAGCTCTGCTGGAGCAGAGTGCCCTCACCAACCAGGCTGAGGAACTGCTTGGGCCTCTCCTCGGTGCTCAGCGGCCAAAAGCGCGTCCCAGCTCCACCGGCCATGATCAGAACAAAGACGTCCCCAGGGCGCGAAGCACTCATCCTGCCCTGCCAAAGTCGTCTTCGAGCCGCTCGATATCGTCCTCCCCGAAGTAGTCCCCCCGCTGGACTTCTATGAAGACCAGCTGTGCGTCACCGGGATTGGTCATGCGATGCGCTGCTCCGCGCGGGATATCGAAAGACTCTCCTTGACGCAACTCGAAGTCGTCGCCATCTCTGGTCACGACGCCCCGGCCCGAGACCACCACCCAGTGCTCAGCCCGTTGTTGATGCCGCTGGAGGCTGAGCCGCTTGCCCGGACGGACCACGATCCGCTTGACCTTGTGGTCAGGCTCATCCGAGAGCACCTCATAGTGTCCCCAGGGGCGTTCCGACCCCTCACCCAAATCTTGAGACAACTCGAGTTCCTCCTCCAACCGCGACCTCGCCCGCAACGGGAGGCGCTTTGCCTCCCTGATGATCATCCTAACAAAGGGATGGTTAGGTCCGGGATCGTTTGAGCTCGACGCTCCCCGGCGATGTTTCAGAAGATGAAGCTACTCGCTCAACCTGCCGCGGGGCACACTCGGCAAATGCGATTCGGAATCGCCCTCCTGATGATCCTGCTTGCGCTGGGGTTGGCCGGATGCCAGGAGCAGGAGAGCCCCACCGGGGCCACCCGCGAAAGTGCGGTATCGGAATCCGTGCCGAGCGACTCGAAGACCGCAGTCGCCCGGGAACCTGCCTCCGAGGACGGCCTGATTGTGGAGACGGTGACCACCGGCTTGAACGTCCCCTGGGAGATGCGCTTCTTGCCGTCCGGGGACCTGCTCGTCACCGAACGCACGGGCCGCGTCCTGAGAATCGCCCTGCCCGAAGGGGAACAGGTGCCGGTGGGGCAAATCGACGTAGCCGCCGTCGGCGAATCGGGCTTGTTGGGTTTTGACCTGGACCCGGAATTCCCCGACCGCCCCTATGTCTACGCGGCCTATACCTACTCGAATCGCGGTGCAACGGCCAACCGCCTGAGCCGCTTTACCCTCGAGGGGGATAGCCTCGGCTCCGAAAAGGTTCTCTTGGACGGGATCCCCGCGGCCAGGATTCACAACGGCAGCCGGGTGGCCTTCGGCCCCGACGGATACCTGTGGATGACCATGGGCGAGGGCGGGCGGTCCACCCTGGCGCAGGACCGAGATTCGCTGGCCGGGAAGGTGCTGCGGGTCGACAGAGAGGGCCGGCCCGCCCCGGGGAATCCGTTTGGCACAACCGTCTTCACGTGGGGACACCGCAACCCCCAGGGGCTCGCCTTTCATCCCCAGACCGGGCAGGCCTTCGTCACCGAACACGGCCCCAGCGACAACGACGAAATCAACGGCCTTGTCGCCGGGGAGAACTACGGCTGGCCCCTGGTCACAGGAGTCGCTGGGGCGGGGGAATTCCACGATCCGATCTACACCTGGACGCCCACCATCGCCCCCGCGGACGCCTCCTTCTATACGGCCGACCTGATTCCCGGCTGGCAGGGATCCTTCATTTTCGTCACGCTCAAAGAACAGGACCTGAGACGCCTGGAACCGGCGGACGAGCAGTTCACCGGAGTGAGCGACGAGCAGATACTCTTCGATGGGGCCTTTGGCAGGCTTCGGGCCCTCGCCCTCGACGACCGGGGGACGCTCTACCTCGGCACCAGTAACCGCGACGGCCGCGGCAACCCCACCGCAGAAGACGACCGCATTCTTCGGATAAGGCCGAAGGAGCCCGGCAATTAGACAGGCAGGCGGGTAGCGGGTTACGGGTAGGCGGGTTCGCGGGTTGGCGCGCGAAAACGGGGTCCGGAACCACGAAAGGCCCCAGCGAAGATGCCGGAGCCCGTCTGCAATCCAATCAGGCTCCTCGGGCAGGACTCGAACCTGCAACACCCTGGTTAACAGCCAGGTGCTCTACCATTGAGCTACCGAGGAACGTCAGATCGGCGGG
>Ga0075525_10000740_pt1 | contig 10601 bp, 13 predicted proteins | sample NGEPertwo_FD_74795 | JGI IMG/M metagenome (GOLD analysis project Ga0075525, IMG submission 74795) | Arctic peat soil microbial communities from the Barrow Environmental Observatory site, Barrow, Alaska, USA - NGEE Permafrost154B-two | ecosystem: Environmental > Terrestrial > Soil > Wetlands >...
TCCAGCCCAATATCCCTTACCATATTAATTACCTCATTCGTAAGCGATTATTTTTACGCTTTTTCTGAATTCTATTTTCGGGTTGTGAATGTAACAATCTCCCATCAACTTTAACTTTGATTTCATTTATATGAAACACAAAAACCGAGCATGATTTTTCAACCATTCTGCGACGAGTATCTGTGGGAGATTCAATCACCAACATGTTCTTTGACTCATCCACAATCATCCCGGCAATACCCACAAGATCAGAATTTGTAGATTCAACTACATCTACTCTGAGTCCTATGAGTTCATGCTGAGTTATGTTGTAGGGAGTTAGATTCATGCGGTCTCTGTCTGGATTGTTTTTATTCTTGCAATTGTTCGTCTCAACTCACCAATTCTACTTGGATTGGTGGGTGCACCACCTGCAGATTTTAGAGCTCTTTCCTTAATAAGCTCACTCTTGATATTATCGAGTTCATCGAGCATTTCAGCAGGAGTCATGTTTCTTATTTCATTGCTTCTTAATATCGCCATGAAATCACCCTTTGTGCATACGTAAAGCAGGGTGCCAATAATTATGCCCCTCATGCTTGTGTTCTTCGATATCGTCTCTTGTACGAGAATCGTCCTCGCCATCAACGTCATCATTGTGCTCTGCCTTCGATTTAACCTCTGTCGCTACAACTTCACTTGCATCTAAATGTGCAAGTCCCATTGTATGCCAGTTGTAACCATCATGGATATGCTCCCATGTGCTTCCAACAAGTCTTGTTGTGGTACCGCTTGGCATCTCTTTTGCAGCCACCTCACCTTTAGGTTTAGAAACAACTTCCTTTGCAGGAATTGCAACAGCCTTAGGTGCGGGTTTTGCGACATTCAATACCTTTTGGCCTAGCTCTGCCCTTGGAATCATCTTGAAGTTATCAGGGAGTTGTGCATCAGGCAGAACTATCTTAACCTTGCACCCAATGGTACCAAGCTTTTTGATAGCAACTGCATAACCAGTGTGAACAATCTCATCAGCAGGTTTTCCTGCATGCTTGATGTACCCCCTGAGGAACTTCTGTACCCTGGATCGGGCTCCAGTCAGCTTTCCTGAAAGGATAACTTCACAACCCAAGGCTCCGGAATCCATGATCCGCATGAGCATTGAATTTCCGGCTTTTCTGAAATACCAGCCGCGTTCCAGAGAATTTGCAAGGCGTGCTGCCATCATCTGTGCATTGAGTTCAGGCTTTAATACTTCCTGCACATCAATCTCAGGTGCTTCTATACCATACACATTCTCCAGATCCTCTGTGAGGGTACGTACTGACTTTCCGCCTTTACCGATAACTATTCCCGGCTTTTCAGCAAATATCGTTACCTTGGTACCCATAGGTGTTCTGTTAATTTCCATGCCCCCGTAACCGGCACGTACAAGTTCCCTGTTAAGGTGTTCATGTACCTGTGCCCTTGCGAGGCCATCTTTTACAAACTTTCTTTCAACAGCCATAATCACACCTCTTTAACCACTATCTCGATATTCACTGTATCAGTGTTCTTTGGTGTTGCACGACCCTGTGCCCTTGGCATAATACCACGAATGGTTCGACCCTGTGTGGTCTGTGCATGCACAAGTTTCATGCGAGCTGGTTCAAGTCCCTTGAATATTGCACTGCCCTCAATATTTTTAAGCAATTTTAGAAATTCCTTTGCTGACTTTTCAGGATATTTTCCTGCAGCCATTGGACCACGTCTGTGCCCACAACTATCATTGTGCCGCTTGAATGGTACTGCAATCTTAATATCAGATACACCTTGAAGATAGATCTGTGCTGCCTGCAATTTCATACCCTTTATAGCACGGCAGATTTCCCGGCATGGTTTTGTTGGGATATGAAGTTCGGAGCCTTTCGCTCTAGCGCTTGTTGCTGGATCAAATTCCATTGAATAATTTGTTCTTGCCATATTTGATACCTCACTTCAATGGTACGAACTTACTTGATTTTGAGGCGCCCACACCAGCACTGCCATGTCTGACCACGCTTCTGGTGGGAGCATACTCACCAAATACATGACCCAGCATCTCTGGCTGGATTGTCACATCGGTAAATACTTTACCATTATGGATGCCAATATCCATCCCCACCATCTGGGGCAATACTATCATAGTGCGTACATGGGTACGGATATTTTTCTCGCCTGCATTGATACTATCAAGTAATTTCTCTTGAAGTTCATTGAACCCGCGCTTGATTACACGGCGCTGCTTTGAAGGAATATACACTGAGAACTCTTCAAGGCTCAGATCCTTTAATTCGTCAACGGTCTTGCCATGGAAAAGGAATTCACCTTTTCGCTTTGGTAGTTGTTTCTGTTTCTTTTTTGCCATATTATCACCTGCCTACTTGCGCCCGGTCCTCTTTGAAGCAATTGAACCGACCTTACGTCCAGGCGGTGCATTCCTGCTAACACTCTTGCTCTTTCCTGGGTGTTGCCTGTGACTGTTACCATACGGATGGTCAACAGAGTTCATAGCCACACCTCGTACATGAGGCCATTTCTGTGCCCTGGTTCGCATCTTATAAAATTTGTTTCCTGCTCTGACAAATGGCTTGTCCACACGTCCGCCGCCTGCCACCATACCGATGGTTGCACGGCAACGTGGATTCAGTGCCTTGATCTCGCCGCTTGGCAGCTGGACCATTGTCTTTTTAGCATCATGTGAGAATATCGTTGCATATGTTCCGGATGCACGTGCAAATTGTCCACCGTTTCCTGGGATGGATTCGATGTTACATACTGGGACGCCTTCTGGAATTTCTGCAAGGGGCAGAGTATTACCAGGTTTAATCTCAGCTGAAATACCGCATTCGATAATTTCACCTACTGCTACGCCTTCCTGAACAAGCACAAGCCGCTCCTCACCATTGTCAAAGGCTATCTTTGCAATGGGTGCTGAACGTGCCGGGTCGTGTTCTATTCCGATAACCACGCCTGTCACAGTATCATCGCTAAGAGCGAGGTGCCTCAACTCTGCTTTATACCGATGGGATGGAGCCCTGTATGTTGGACTACCACGACCACGATTTTGTGATATTAGTCTTTTTGCCATTTTTACAACCTCACTATAGTAATCCAAGTCGTGTGGCAATCTCATGAGCCGCTTCAGGGTCTTCGAAGGATACAATTGCCTTCTTGCGACTCTTCATTGTGGTCATGGTATTGACATTCACTACTTTGAATCCATACTCTTTCTCAATATCTCTGGCGATGGTGACTTTGTTTGATCTTGTATCAACGATAAAATGCAGCTTATTACTTTCATCAATCTGCATTGTCGCTTTTTCTGTGATAAATGGATACTGAATACTCATGCTCTCTCCCCCAGTCTGACAATAGCCGACTTTGTCCACACCGTAAGGCGACCTGCATGTGTGCCTGGTGCCAGAATCTCTGCATTCAATGAGTCCGCTGTTGCGACATCGACACCTGGAAGATTACGTGCAGCCTTTGCTATATTACCATCAGCAATATCAGCGACTATAAGGATGCTCTTTCGAGTCTTGTATTTGCGACCCCTGAGCTTTCCTCTGCCTGCGCGAATTGTGCGACCGTTCTTTGCACGTATGACATCATCATACACATTCACAGCTTTTAGGAATTCTATGACATCTTTTGTCCTCAAAAGACCATTGAGTTCATCTGAGGCCACAAGTGGAAGGTTTGCAGAGAATTTATGACCGCGATTTGCGACCATATCTGCATCAGCTGTGGCCGCAATCGCTGAGTTGGTTGCCAGTCTTCGCTCTTTGCGATTTACTTTTTCTGAGTAATCGGTATCTACCTTTGGTGGGTGTGCACGCCTTCCGCCTCTTACATGGGGAACTCTAGCTGCCCTTGAACCATTGGTTATTCTTGGAACCTTTGCTACAGCCCTACCTGAGCCCCATCCTACTGCCGAGGTTTTCATGCCAGAATATTTGTTCGGCCCGTATGGCTGAATCCTGTTGCACTGTGAAGCCACAACTGCCCGTTTAATAATGTCAGGTCTGTAATCTGTCTCGAATACTGCCGGGAGAGTGATTTCTTCTACCACTTCACCTGATAAGTTTAATACTTGTGTTTGCATTCGACATCACCCCTGTTTCGACTGTGTGCTTATATGTTTTATCTGTGGTTTGGCGGGATCTACTTTATTTGACCTGATTGCGCCACGCAGTCGTATAAGTCTCTTGCTTGGGCCCGGGACACTGCCTTTGATCATTATGTATGAATTCCTGACCACGCCGTAGTTTGTGAATCCGCCAGCTGGTGTTACTTCACTGCCGTTTTCGCCTATCTTTAGCACTCTCTTATTATACTCTGTTCTCTGGTGATAACCGGTCTGGCCTAACTGTGGAACTCTCCAGCTTATGTGTGAAGGATTCCAAGGACCAAGGGTTCCGATCTGCCTCAGGCTGCCAGCACGGGAGTGCTTGTTCTTTGCAAGCTGTATACCCCATCGTTTGACAGGACCCTGGGTACCATATCCCTGCGTGATGGCTGATATGTCCACATATCCTCCATCATGTAAGGTATCTGCTGCACTGAATTCGGAGCCAATCATGGACGTAGCATACTCAAAGCTTGCAGAAATATCATTTCCGCCTACCTTAATCTCCATCACATCAGGCTTCTTTTTAGGGATGCCTGTGACTGCTGCGGGATTGGTGTATGCAACAACACGGATCTCTTCAATTTCACCGTTTGCGATGAGTTCCGCGATTTTACCTGTTGCTGCTTCAGCATCATGATTATTGGATACTGACCTGCATTTAGCAAGTGCTTCATCGATATCGCCCCAGACTTCACCAGCCGCTTTAGGGCCGAATGACGTTTTGCGATATGCCCGAACAGCAGCTACTTTCATCGGTGGTGTCTCGATAATGGTTACCGGGACTGCTAATTCCATACCTGCGGTTAGACTCTTTGGTTGATCATCGACCATCATGACATGAGTCATACCAACTTTATAACCTGCAAACCCCTGTATAGAAGGGGAATCGATTTCTAACCATGCACGAACTCTTGGGACTTCGCTTTTTGCCCTTATTCTAGGACTAAATGCGAGTGATCCACGTCGTGGCCTATGTGGATGTGACATTTTTCGTCTGCCTCCATGTTATAGATTTAAATTATCTATTTCAGATTTTGTCTGTTAGTCTATGCGTGTGAGGATGTAGAAGAGGAGTATGTCACGCGCCACAACATGATTAACTGGATTTCAACCATTAGCCTGAGAAAAACAGGTTATTACCAGGCTTACCAGATATGGCAGAATTTACCACTGCCAGAAAGATATATATAATCATGTGTCACTCAGCGCCACAAAATAGAGATATCATTGTGATATCATGTTCTGCGGTTGAGTCAAATCACATGCTTTTACGCATCATCCGACTGCATTATAACCAGCTTTTATCATTGGACTTTTTGTCGTTTTGATTATTACTGGTTTTATTGCCTTCTTTATCAGATAGTTTACCTGACACCTGCTTTCCGATTAGGGAAACGGTATGCCATCACAGCCATACAGCCCGTATATTGACACACAGGGCTTGTAGTGGGCATCGCGAAAAGATCCTGACGACATGCCATTAGTATACACCAGAATTAACTGATATCTAATGTGGGCTCTCGATTGAGATCGACCCAGGCAGTTTTGTCAGATCCGACCTTGTCACACTCCTGCTGTTATACATCCTTACGTTGTTTGTTTTGATGTAAACTTGAATTCTATTGAATTCCTTTGCAGGATTCATTATGCAATCAATCCAGTAGATACATGCCATAATGCAATATTATGTATATGCGTACTATTAGCTTGAATATGATGGTAGAAACCAAAGGTTGATATATAAAGGTATCGGACAGGAATCGGATAAATTCGGGTCGTTACAGCCATGCCCAGAAACACTGCTGAATGGCTTTTATTATTCGTGGTGACCTGTTATTATTTCAATCGATCTGAGATCGTTTTTCTCACCAAGATGTTTGAAGATGTTGATTAGTTCAGGTGCTGAATTGACACCATAGGCATGATTATGTATGGAAACTACCCAATATAAGAACAATATATACCATATTAGAAACACAGATGCAGCATTTATATGAATATTACATATGCATGGGAGAAAGATATGCAGCGATATAACAAAGAGATAAATAAAGAAGACAGGATAATTGCATACTTTTCAATGGAGATGGGGTTTGAGTCCCACCTTCCGACATACAGCGGTGGTCTTGGCATACTTGCAGGCGACACCATAAAGGCAGGTGCAGACCTTGGCGTGCCACTGGTTGGTATGACACTACTTGATGAAAATGGATATTTTTTTCAGAAACTCGATGGCGCTGGCAACCAGATAGAGATGCCTGTCCACTGGAGCAAGGATGATTTCCTAAAACTTATGCCCGCAAAAGTAATCATACAAATTGAGGGTAGAGACGTTGTGGTGCAGGCATGGGAATATACAGTTACCGGAGTTAGTGGGGCCACTGTCCCTGTTTATTTGCTTGATACAAACATCGAAGCTAATTCCGAAAATGATAGGTATATCACAAGCTACCTATATGGAGGGGATTCGCGGTATCGTTTCTCACAGGAGATGGTACTGGGCATAGCAGGAACCAAGATACTCAAAGAACTAGGCTACCTCGACATACGTAAGTATCACATGAATGAAGGGCATGCAGCCTTGTTGACTCTTGAACTCATGGAAGAGGATAAAAATGAGAACAATAAGACTGAATATGATCCGCATGCAGTGAGGCGTAAATGCGTATTCACCACCCATACACCAATTCCGGCAGGTCATGATAAATTTACACCAGATATAGTGCATAGTATGTATGGTGACATATCACGCTTCGGCATAGATGATGGCATATTCGAAGACGGTAAGCTGAATATGACTCTACTGGCACTGCGCATGAGCTATTTTGTCAATGGCGTGGCAAAAAAGCATACCGAAGTCTCAAGAAGTATGTTTCCTGGGTATAGTATCGATTCCATCACAAACGGCGTGCATTCCCCTACATGGGTTAGCGGGCCGTTTAAAAAATTGTATAATGAATTCATACCAGGCTGGAAAAAAGATCCTTTCACATTACGATACGCACTTAGCATACCGAGGCGCAGGATCTGGGATGCCCACATGGAAGCGAAAAAGAGGCTGATAGATGAGGTTAATGTCCAGACAAATATTGGCATGGATTACCATGTGTTGACAATAGGGTTTGCACGGCGGTTCACACCATACAAGCGGCCTGATCTGCTGTTTCGGGATATTGAAAGGCTCAAGCGTATTAACCGCAATGTCGGAAAAATACAGATTGTCTTTGCAGGCAAGGCGCATCCGAGTGATTTAGGTGGCAAGGATATGATTAGACATATTCATGAGAAGATCAACGAATTGAAGGATGATATTAAGATAGTTTATCTTGCCAATTATGATATGGACCTTGCCAAGGTAATGACTTCAGGTGCAGACATCTGGTTGAACACCCCCAGACGACCCAGGGAAGCGTCAGGCACAAGCGGTATGAAGGCATGTCACAACGGCGTCCTCAACCTGAGCGTGTTCGATGGCTGGTGGCTGGAAGGGCACATTGTAGATGTCACAGGATGGGGAATTGGTCCAAAACCCACTGATATAGAAACAGAGACTGAAGCAGATGATGCTGTGGATGCCGATGATCTGTACAGGAAGCTTGAAACCGAGATTGTGCCGATGTTCTATAATGAACAGCCGAAATGGATGAATATGGCACGCAGCAGTATAGCACTGAATGCGTCGTTCTTCAATACGCACAGGATGGTGCAGCAATACATCACAAATGCATATTGTCATTAATGCGCCGAGGCCGAGTTGCGTCTCGGCAGTCCGCGCCCACCGGCGGCGCTTCGCGCCTTGGCAGGGCAATTTGGTTTTTGGGGATTGTGGTGTGTCGGTACAAGGATTTGAATCGGTGCTGAAAGTGCTTGGTGAATGTATAAATTAGCGAGTTATAGTGTCGCGCAAACCAGTTTGTAAATCATAATAAGTAGATTTGGCTTTTTTGACTATATGTGCAAAAACGCTCTGGGGTGCAATTAATGCAAATCAATTTTTGAGTATCGTACACTCAAATGAGACATAAAAAAGAAAGGATGAAGCCGTTTTATTGCGGCTTCTCTGCGAGTTTCACCTTATACAAAATTCTTCCGTCTTTTGCGTGTGGCTTTCTCACTACTGTATCATTGGATTTTTCAATCTCGCGTGCTGCGATTGCAAGGTCTGCTGCTGCCCTCATGAGTTCATGACCTGTTGCAGCTGTTAATGTGACCTGCTCAATTTCTTTCATCATGAAGCATGCAGGGAAGTTGACCTTTGCCACAAGTTCTGCCATGTGCAATGCTGCAAGACCTTTTGCCTTTGCATATGGATTCTGGAAGTCTGCGAACTCGATGCATTTCTCAGGCTTGCCAAGTATCTTTGGAAGCTCAATATCCTTGCCTGACTTTCCGCTTGCGACCTGAGCAATGACATTATCCATTGCATCCTGTATCATCCTGACCACGCCGCAGGTAGAAAGAACCTTCATTGCATCGGAGTTAAATGATGCCATCTCAACTGGGTCGAGGAATTCTCTTTTTGCACCTATGAGTGGGTCAACATTCAGTACGATATAGCCGAAGCCTGCATCTGTCAGAGCCTGCCTGTCATCCTTCTTGGTTGGGCCATCTGATACAATGATTGTCGGGATGTCCTTAACAAGTTCACGTGCGGCTGTCGGGCCTGGTGCACTTGCATTTGGACTAATCATGACAATGAAATCAGGCTTCGTGTCCTTGATGTGCTGCGCGTCTTGCGCTTCTGCTGGTGACATCTTTGCACCTGTGCCCACTGATCTTACTGCGATACCTTCTCTTGCTGCAATTTCATCAAGCAAAAGATCAATCACCTGGCTCATGCCGAGGTTTCCGAGTTTAACAAATCCTATCGTGACGACCATAATTTTTCACGCTCGATAATAGGTATAAAGATATATACCTCTTTCCATTTGTACCTATGATGTGGGATATGGACTGTCGGGTAAGTGTAGTCTCTTTTTGAACTGTTCGACTCTGTTATCCTTGTCTGGGCAAGACCACGAATTTAAGATTTATTGCAATGGTAATAGCCCACTTTTGATCTGATTTTCAAAGAATCGCCAAAAACAGACTGATTACTAGCAGGTAAATCACTGACCTGTGATCTATGACTTAGCAAATGCACTTCCTTATTAACCTATCATACCCTCCAGCCTAACACCCGATCCTCTTTGTTGCACCACTCATTTCATCAAGTGCAGCCACAATCGAGATTTCCCTATTATACCCATCAACATAATCCTGCAACTTCATAGCCGGCATCTTCTGCATGCCATCTGCCAGATTTACCATATTGGGCACAGCCCTGACCACATTATCCACAATAGTTACAGTCGCGGTGCGAGAGGTCCTTGATAACGGATTCAGGTCAATCGTAATAACCTTCTTTCCCATCTTCACAAGAGCCTCGCACCGGTCGCCGTCTTCGAGTGGCACAAGCACAACATCGGCAATATATATCCCCCTGCTGTCAACAGTGCCGCGACTATGAGAGATCTCAGGAATCTTCCCGTCTTCACCTGTCAGCACATCGGATGCTCTGTGTGCAATAAGATGTTGCCTGATTTTTTCCACACGCTCCTTTGACTTATGAAATAGGTTCACCTCAAGTGGGATATCCAGCACCTTTGAGAGCTCCACAATCTCATCAGGCACAAGTGCAGCCACATTTCCGTTCACTGAAATAACAGGATACTTTGCGAGAATGAGCATTGCCACAGCCACCTTTGCGGCATATAGGGCCGATTTTGTGGTAACTTCACCCAGCAGATAATCAAACGCCTCGCCCCTACCGTGTGCAATAAGACCCTGCACACTTGTGATACCGCTATTCACACCCTCTGTGAGCTTTTCACGGGCGACAAGGGAAAAATATCTGGGATGGTCAGAAGGTATGACTGTCATACGGGATACTTGGGTAGCATTATATAAGAAGATCAGAGTTGTAGGTTATACATATTAAATAACATTCCAAAGTATATCAAACAATCTATCAAATCTCAACTCGACCTCGGAAGGGGATTTCGAAACTACTGCTGCAACCGTTAATTTAATCACAATACCCACCATTAATCCACAACAATGGATAATTTCGATAAAGCGTGTATCAAGATACTATCAATGGTAGAAAGCGGTGAAGTCACAACCCCAAAAGAACTTATCCGTGCCAAGAAAATGGCTGCCATTGAATTCAAGCTTAACGCCATACCCAAAAACTCAGACATAATCGCCCATGCCACCGACCCTGCACTCATAAAAATGCTCGTGATGAAACCCATGCGCACAGCATCAGGTGTTGCAGTCATTGCAGCTATGACCTCGCCCGCGCCCTGTCCGCATGGGATCTGTATCCCCTGCCCGGGCGGGCCTAATTCTGCATTTGGCACACCGCAAAGCTACATGGGCAAAGAGCCTGCCACCCGCCGCGCTATATACAATGAATTCGACCCATACA
>Ga0075525_10000744_pt1 | contig 10561 bp, 11 predicted proteins | sample NGEPertwo_FD_74795 | JGI IMG/M metagenome (GOLD analysis project Ga0075525, IMG submission 74795) | Arctic peat soil microbial communities from the Barrow Environmental Observatory site, Barrow, Alaska, USA - NGEE Permafrost154B-two | ecosystem: Environmental > Terrestrial > Soil > Wetlands >...
GGAACCCGAGGTTCAGGCACCCTGGCGACTGTGGCACAGACGGGGCAGCGGCAGCTGTACTGGGGCATCTCCTTCACGGACTGCTCATGACCGCCCGGATCGCGCCAGCGGCGGCGGTGCTCGGGGGTGGGTCGATGAGCTCCGGCTCCTACGCGGACTTTCTCGGGGAGGAATATCTGGCCTCGTATTTGCCGGCCGGCGGGGGGTCGGTGAAGCTCGTGGTGACCGGGGACGCCGCCGTCGCCGACCGGTTTGAGCGGTCCCTGCGCGCCGTGGCGTACCGCCAGCAGGCCCTGATGGTGTGCCTGTCCGCCGAGACGACCAAGGTGCACATGATCGACCAGGTGTTCTTCGCCGTGGCTCGACAGATCGACTGGGACCAGGTCGCAGTGGCCATTGTGCGCACCGCCTACGACAACATCGCCGTTCCCGCCGCCCCCAGCCGCCTCACCGTGGCCGAGGTGGCTGCCGACCATGACCTCGACCCGCGCGAGCTCTACCGCAGCGTGCGGCGGCAGCTCGAACACCTCCTGCTCGCCGACACCAGCCTGCCTCGCGAGCTGCGCCGCGCGCTGCTACGGCTGGCTCAGGCGCACCTGGGCAGCGGCGACGTCCACCCCGCCGAGGCCCGCGTCGTCCAGGGCTGGTTCACCGGCGAACCAGTCGGACTGCGTGAGCTGCGCGACGCGATGATCTACGCTCGGATCGGCCGCCACAACGCCAGGGCGATGCTCACCTCGGTCGGGCGCCTCCTGCTGCGCGCCGGCCACCGCGGACTGGTCTTGCATCTCGACCTGACCCGGCTGGCCGAGGCGCGCCGCCCGCCGGTGCCCGAGCGCACCGGCATCTACTACAGCAGAGCGGCGGTGCTAGACGCCTACGAGTTGCTGCGCCAGCTGATCGACGCGACAGACGACCTGGTCGGGATGCTGGTCGTGGCCGTGTTGCCACCCGACCTGATCAGCGACGAGAAGCGTGGACTGCCCTCCTATGCTGCTCTGCAGCTCAGGGTTGCCGACGAGGTGCGGGATCGACGCCGCACCAACCCCTTCGCCTCCCTGGTCCGCCTTGATGTCCGACTGGAGGCCGTGCAGTGAACCCGGAACACCATTGGGACGACGACCGCCTGGCCCGACGGCGCGCGGTCGAGGCGTTGCGCAGCGGCGTGCCCAACGCGGACGCGGTCACCGCTCTCGGCTCAGGCCAAAGCGACATCGAGGACCGGTTCACCGGGCTGCTCGAGGACGTCGACAGGCCGCGGAACGCTCGGTCCGGTCGCGCCTCGATGCTGCTCGGCGCGGGGTTCGGGGAGGGCAAGAGTCACCTGCTCACCCACCTCGGCCACCTCGCGACGTCCGCCGGCTTTGTGGTCAGCACCGTGGTGATCAGCAAGGAGACCCCGCTGCACGACCCCGCGAAGGTGTTGCGCGCGGCCGTGGAGTCCGCGGTCGCCCCCGACGGCGCCCGTGACGTCATCGCTGAGGCTGCCGCAGCGTTGGACACAGACGGCCCCGGCTACGCCGAGCTGCTGCGGTGGCTACGGGGACCCGGCCGGGACCTGAACGAGCGGTTCGACGCGACCCTTCTGCTGCACCAAAGGCTCAACAGTGAAGCGCCCGGCGCCGACGAGGAGTTCCTCGACAACATCGTCCGATTCTGGTCCGGTGACCCGCTGCTGATGCCCGGACTGCGCCGCCAGCTCAAGGCTGTCGGCGAGGCCAAGACGTTCAAGTTCTCCCCGGTCAAGGCCCGGGACCTGGCCCGCCAGCGGCTCCGGTTCCTGCCTCGGCTCCTGCGCGCAGGAGGGCACACCGGCTGGGTGGTGCTTTTCGACGAGGTCGAGCTGATCGGCCGCTACTCGCTGCTGCAACGGGGCCGGTCCTACGCCGAGCTGGCGCGCTGGCTTGACGGGGACGCCAGTGACGAAGGAGAGCCCCTAGTCACCGTCGCAGCGATCACAGATGACTTCGAGGCAGCGGTCCTGTCCGGCAAGAACGACCGCGAGGGCCTGCCCAGGCGGCTACGGGACAAACAGACCGAGGAATACGACGAGACGGCCGCCCTCGCAGAAACGGGAATGCGGCACATCGAGCGGGACCTCATACCCCTGGCGCCACCCGATGAGGCGGAGCTGGACCGCGCCTACCGCACCCTGCGCCGGCTGCACGGAGGCGCCTACGGTTGGGAGCCGCCGGACGTCGCCGGTCTCGAGCAGCTCGGCGCGACAAGGATGCGCCAATACGTACGCGCCTGGATCAACGAATGGGATCTCGTCCGTCTTGATCCCGGCTACCGACCCATCACGGACGCGGTCGACATACCAGTCGACTACCGAGAAGTCGCCGAGCTGAACGACGACACCTCCTGATCAAGGAGGGTCCATCACGGTCAGCTGTTCGACCATCACACGGGTTTTCGTGCTCGACCCGCGACCCGAGCAGCTGGACTCAACTCGTCGAGGCTGACTGGCCGTACGTGCTCGCTGCCCCAGCGACCGCGCGATACTCAGCTGCGGTGAGCAAGCGGGGTTCGCCGAGAGTCCTGGCTTCACAGTAGATACGACACACCCACTCCAGGTACACGCTCCGGGAGTATGCCTTGGCGAGGGTCTCGCCGTAGGTCGTCGCCCCATGGTTCTGTAGCAGGACGCCGTAACGGTCCTTCATCGCCACGATGCAGTTCCTCGCCAGTTTCTCAGTGCCGAACTGGGCATACGGTGCGACCCTGACAGGACCTCCCAACAGAGCCAGCATGTAGTGGATCGCCGGGATCTCCTCGACCAGAGTCCCCACAACCGTGGCGTAGACGGGGTGTGTGTGCACGACAGCCAGCGCATCGGTGAACTTGTAGACGGCCGTGTGCATCGGCACCTCCGAAGACGGGCTGTCCGGCCCATCCACATGCCTACCGTCAAGGGTGATGACACAGATGTCCTCCGGGACCAGCGCCTCGTAGTCCACGCCACTCGGCGTGATGGCGATGTTCTCGCCGACGCGAACGCTGACATTGCCCGACGTTGCCACCGTCAGTCCGTCCTTGAGCATTCGCAGGCAGTACTCGATGATGAGTTCGCGTTCCTTCTGCATGAGCATGTGGAGAGCATGCCCTATCACGACGCCCACACGCACGTCATACGACACACTGCATACCAGGCTGGAGGACGTATCTTCCGCGACCTGGGATCCTCCCGTTGGAAAGGAAGAGAGACTCGATGGTGCATGCGATTGAGTGGGTGGACGATCCGAGACCGATGATCAGGCTCATCGACCAGACCCTGCTACCGGGCTCTGAGCACTACCTCGACGTCACGACGGTCGACGTCCTGGTCGAGTCGATCCAGCACCTGGTGATCCGTGGCGCGCCTGCTCTGGGAGCGGCTGGGGCCCTCGGTGTCGCCCTGGCGATGGTCCAGGCCGGCGAGGACAACTGGGATGCGGCGAGACTCGAGAGCGAGATCAACAGGATCCGCGATGCCCGGCCCACGGCGGTCAACCTCGCCTGGGGCGTGAACCAGGTCAAAGGGTCGGTGCCGGCCGGGACCGCAACGGTCCTCCGGCTCGCCCGGCAGGTGGTGACTGACGATGAGGCGGCGAACCGCCAGCTCTCCCAACATGGCGCCGACTGGATCCTCGCGCACGTAGCGAGGGAAAAGGTGCGAGTCATCACGCACTGCAACACCGGGGCGCTGGCCACCAGCGCCTGGGGCACGGCATACGGAATCATCCACGAGCTGCACCAGCGTGGCCGTCTGGGTCTGGTGTATGCCGACGAGACGCGGCCGCTACTGCAAGGTGCCCGCCTCACGAGCTGGGAGCTCCTGCACGACGGGATCGAGCACGTCGTGCAGGCTGACAGCGCAGCCGCAAGCACCATCCTGCGAGGTCTGGTCGACGTCGCGATCATCGGGGCCGACCGCATCGCCGCGAACGGTGATACGGCGAACAAGGTCGGTTCGGTGAGTCTGGCGCTCGCCTGTCAGCGAGCGGGGATCCCCTTCGTCGTTGCCGCGCCGTCCTCCACGGTCGACCTGACCATCGCGCGAGGCGAGGACATCGTCATCGAGGAACGGCACGAGGACGAGGTGCTCGGCTTTGCCGGAGTGCGGACGGCCCCGGCGGAGGTCAGGGGCTTCAACCCGGCGTTCGATGTCACACCACATGACCTCATCAGCATCGTCGTCACCGAGCGGGGCGTCGCTGAGACGGCGACCCACGCCCATCCTGATCTGCTCACGACCATCGCGGGCTGAGGCACGAGGGTGCCAACGGCAATGAAGCCGTCTTCGCGACCAAGAGGAACGTCGTCTTGTCCGTCGGTGCATCTCGACCAGACCCACCAGCCTGCCGTGAGCATCACCGCGCCCGCCGACCGCATCACCACCGGAGCCCCGCACGCCTCTCCCTCCCCGGGGCGCCGACGAGACGCAGCGGCCCTTCGACGCGCCCGAGGGCGTGAGATCATGATTCCCGAGAGCGACCCGATCAATTCACCAAGTGAAACGGGATTCCAGTGAATGTCCTGTCAGCCCTGAGCGCCGCACGTCTCGTTCCGGTAGTCGTGCTCGATGACGCCGCCCACGCCGATGCCTTGGCCGGCGCCCTGGTCGCCGGTGGCCTGCCGGTCGCGGAGGTGACCTTTCGCACGGCAGCAGCGCAGGACTCCATCCGCGCAATGGCCGGCCGCGGCGACATCCTCGTCGGTGCGGGCACCGTGCTCACTGTGGCGCAGGTTGACCAGGCCGTGGCAGCAGGAGCGAGCTTTGTGGTCTCGCCGGGGCTCAGCCGCGCGGTCGTCGAGCGCTGCCAGGAGCACGGTGTGCTCGCGCTGCCCGGCGCGGTCACCGCGACCGAGGTCCAGGCCGCGCTCGAGCTCGGCCTGACCACGGTGAAGTTCTTCCCGGCCGGTACCTCAGGGGGCCCCGCGGCGATCAAGGCGCTTGCGGCCCCGTTCGGTGGTGTCCGGTTCGTGCCCACCGGCGGAGTCGGCCCCAAGAACCTCGCGGAGTACCTGGCCGTCCCGGCCGTCGCCGCCGTCGGTGGCTCATGGATGGTGCCGCGGGACCTCGTGAAGGCTGGTGACTTCGCGGGTATCCAACAGCTGACGGCTGACGCCGTCGCTCTCGCCACCAGTTGACCCGCCGCGCGACCAACCGACTGTGCTGACAGAAGGAGTTTGACGATGGCTGAACTGAGCATCCGACCGGCATCCGAATGCCGCTACGACGCGGTATCCCTGGGTGAGGTGATGCTCCGTCTGGACCCCGGTGAAGGGCGGATCCGCACCGCACGGTCCTTCCGGGCCTGGGAGGGCGGCGGGGAATACAACGTCGCCCGCGGCCTGCGCCGGGCGTTCGGGCTGCGCGCCGGGATCGTCACGGCTCTGGCGGACAACGAGATCGGGCGCCTCGTTGAGGACTTCATCCTGACCGGCGGCCTGGACACCTCCTTCATCAAGTGGGTGCCCTATGACGGGATCGGGCGCAGGGTGCGCAACGGGCTGAACTTCACTGAGCGCGGTTTCGGCGTGCGCGGGGCGGTCGGGGTCTCCGACCGCGGCCATACCGCGGCGTCCCAGCTGAAGCCCGGGGACGTGAACTGGGATCACCTCTTCGGCGAGCTCGGAGTGCGCTGGTTGCACACCGGCGGGATCTTCGCCGCCCTCAGCGAGTCCGCCGCCGCCACGGTCATCGAGGCGGTCACCGCCGCCAAGAGATACGGCACCGTCGTCTCCTACGACCTCAACTACCGCCCGAGCCTATGGAAGGCGATCGGCGGCCAATCCAAGGCCCAAGAGGTCAACCGCGAGATCGCCCGGCACATCGACGTGATGATCGGCAACGAGGAGGACTTCACCGCGAGCCTCGGGTTCGAGATCGAGGGCGTGGACGAGAACCTCTCCGCACTAGAGGTGGACAAGTTCGCCGCCATGATCGCCAAGGCCGCCGCGGCCTACCCGAACTTCCGGGTCATCGGCACCACGATGCGCACCGTGCGATCGGCCAGCATCAACGACTGGGGTGCCATCGCCTGGTCCCCATCCACCGGCGTCGTGCAGGCGACGCACCGCGAACGGTTGGAGATCCTGGACCGCGTGGGCGGGGGTGACTCGTTCGCGTCCGGGCTGATCTACGGGCTGCTCTCGGGCGAGCCGCTGCAGACCGCTGTTGAGTACGGCGCCGCGCACGGCGCCTTGGCGATGACCACTCCAGGCGACACGACCATGGCAGCCAAAGCCGAAGTGCTCAAGCTCGCCGGCGGCGGCGGCGCGCGCGTCGACCGCTGAGCCGACAACGACGCCAATAGGCAAGGCAGCTGCCGCCCGGAGTCGAGTCGGATGAAGCCGACTCGCGGTTCGCCGCCAGGCAACGACCAAGATCGGGGCGCGAACGAGTTGTCAGATGATCTTCCGCATCAGGAGACTCTGCTCAGGAAGGCCCGCGTTCGCTCGTGTTTGGGAGTATCGAACAGCTCGGTGGGCCTGCCCTCTTCGACGATGACTCCCTCGTCCATGAAGATGACGCGGTCCGCAACCTCTCGCGCAAAACCCATTTCGTGGGAGACGACAATCATGGTCATCCCCTCTTCAGCCAGTCGCTTCATGACATCCAGGACGTCCCCAACAGTCTCCGGGTCAAGTGCGGACGTCGGCTCGTCGAAGAGCATCACCGTGGGATCCATCGCGAGAGCCCGTGCGATCGCGACGCGCTGCTGCTGCCCACCCGAAAGAGAGCTCGGATAGGCATCTGCCTTGTCGGACAGACCCACCTTCTCCAACAATTCCCGTGCTTTCTGCTCGGTCGCCGCCTTTGTCTTCTTCCCCACCTTCAGCGGAGCTAGCATGATGTTATCCAGCACCTTCAGGTGGGGAAACAGATTGAACTGCTGGAACACCATTCCCACGTCTTTGCGCACGATGATCTTGTCAAGTTTCGGATCCGCGAAATCATGACCGTTGATGATTACAGTTCCGGCGGTGATGGACTCCAGCAGGTTGAGGCACCGCAGGAACGTGCTCTTGCCGGAACCCGAGGGCCCGATAAAGCAGACCACCTCGCTGGCCGCGATCTCACAGCTGATGCCCTTCAGCACCTCGACCTTACCGAAGGACTTGTGCAGGTCCTTGACTGAAATCATTCGCTTCCTCCAACGCCGGGCGGTGGCTCATGGCCGAGCCGGTCCGAGACCGCCGGCACGAGGATTTGCAGAGTATCCGGGGGTCGGGCAAGAGATATCGAGAGTCGCGTCTCGTACCAACGGCCAAAGCGGCCGAGCGGATAGCAGATGAAAAAGTACACCGCTCCGACGATGACGAACGCCACGAGCGGTTGCATGGTCCTGGTGCCCACGATCTTCCCTGCCTGCGTCAGGTCAACGAATCCGATCACGGACACGAGCGATGAGTCCTTGATCATTGCCAGCAGGATGCCGATCCACGGCGGCACCATGACCCTCATCGCCTGCGGCACAATGACACATCGAAACTTGTTGAAGAACCCGAGGCCTAGAGCCTCGGCGGCCTCGTACTGACCCCGCGGAACCGACTCGATGCTTCCCCGCACCACCTCGGCAATGTACGCGCTCACGAAGAGCGTCAGTCCGATCGCCCCGCTCATCAGTTGGGAGAAGACGGCGCCTGGAATCAGCAGGGGAAGCGCGAAGTAGGTGAACAGCAGAATGATCAAGAGTGGGATCCCGCGGATGAAGTTCGTGTAGATCGCGCTGATCCACCGAAGCACACTGATGCTTGACGCCCGCGCCAGTCCGATGCCGAAGCCCAGGATACTGCCCGCGACGCCCACAATTATGCACAGAACAACCGTCATCCCTGCGCCCTTGGCGAGTGCCGGCAGATACTTCAGGTAGTCACCCATCGATTTCACCTACCATGTGAAAAGCCTCTTCTCCCCGATCCTCGACCCAATGGCGAGAACGGATGAGACGGCGTAGTAGAGGAGCGCGCCGAGGGTGAACACCTCGAAGGTACGCAGCGTGTTGGAGTTCACCGTCATCAACACGTCGGTGAGTTCCGGCATCGCAATCACAGAAGCGACCGACGAGAAGAGGAACAGCAGGATGAATTGGTTCGTCAGGGCAGGGAATACCTTGCGAATGCCGGGCGTGAAGACGACATATCTAAAAGTCTGACGTGAGTTCATCCCCAGCGCCTGCGCCGCCTCGCGAAGACCCTCGGGAACGGAGTCGAAACCCGCCCGCAGGATCTCCGCGACGTACGCGCCATTGTTTATCGTGAGCGCAATCAGCGTAGACCACAGCGGATTCAGGTTGATCCCAAACTGGCCCAGGCCGAAGTAGATCAAATAGAGAACGACCAGCAACGGAACGTTCCGAATGACTTCGATGTATGCGGAGCTGATTCTTCTCAGCGTTGCTGACGGGCCTACTTTTGCGCGGTAGGCAATCAGGCCCAGAGCACTCCCGGCGAGATAACTCACGACGCTGATGTAGATACTAACCCACAGACCCTGCAGGATCTGTGGAAGGTACGGTATCAGGTCACCTGGATACCACGACATGAACATCTCTCTTCGTCATGGACAGATCGGCCAATCGGCTCACGCGACATCTGCTATTGCGGCTTTGCCCCAGAGACTCGTTACTTCTGATAGGCGATGACCGAGGGCAGGTTGGCGTTGAACCACTTCTTGTAGAGGACCGCGTTCTCGCCGGAGCTGTTCAGGTTGCGAATGAAATTGTTGAGGTAGTTCAGCCAAGTCTGGTCGCCCTGTTTCACTCCCATGGAGATCAGAGCCGGACTGATCGGTTCAACGCCAAGAACCGCGAGGGACGGGTCTTCGACGGCGGCTTTGCGCACGGTGGCAAAGCCTTCCATGACGGCATCGACCTTCTTGGACTTCAAGGCCTGGATCGCATCGGCGATCGTATCAAAGCGCACCAGCTTGGTAGCCGGGAATTGCTTCGTCATGAGCGTGTCGTTTGTGCTGCCACGCGCGACAGAGACCTTCTTGCCCTTCAAGTCGGCAATGCTCTTTATCGGGTTGTCCTTCCGGAAGAGTGGAAGAGCACCGGACGCCACGTAGGGAATCGTGAAATCAACGGCTTTGGCGCGTTCGTTGGTGGCCGTGAACGCGTCTATGTCGACGTCCACTCGATTAGAATCCAGTACCGGCTTCCGGCTCGTGCCGTTGGTGTTCACCATCTTGAGCTTGACGCCCAGCGAGTCAGCCAGCGCCTTCGCGATGTCGGGCTCGTATCCGACAATTTCGCCACTGGCCTTCTGCGAGCTGTACGGCGGGTAATCAGGTAGCACGCCCACCTGCAAAGTGCCCCGTTTGATGACCTGCTGGAGGTGGCTGTCTTGGTTGGCCTGCCCCGCCGGTTCAGACTTACTGTCTGACGTGCAGCCGGCCAAAACGATCATCGAGGTCATCGCGACCAGGACGACGGACGACCTTACGGTCTTGGACTTGTGAGTCACTGTGCTTCCCATCTTTTGATCTGCCTCAACTCTCGCAGGCTACTGAGTAAAGCCTACTTAAGCAACCATGTGATCAAAACGATATGATCTGTCGCATGACGGACCTGGCGAAGAAGACGGCCGAGCTCGACGCGCTCGCTGCCCCGCAGGCGATGCTCGCGGGCAGCGCCGCACTGACCGGCCTGCACGGCCGCGTTCTGGACCTTCTCGGGCTGGCAATCTGCGGAGGCGATCTCGCGACCGGGTCCGTGGTCCGCATCGAGCAGCTGCAGGAGCGCTACGGAGTCTCCCGCTCGGTCGTGCGTGAGGCTGTTCGGGTGCTGGCCTCGATGGGCCTGGCTGCCTCGCGTCGCCGGGTCGGCGTGCAGGTGCTACCGGCAAGCAAGTGGAACCTGTACGACCCACAGGTCATTCGGTGGCGTCTGGCATCCCCAGCGCGGATCGCCCAGCTGCAGTCCCTGACCGAGCTGCGAACCGCCATCGAGCCCGAAGCGGCCCGACTGGCGGCGCTACGAGCGCCGCTGGCCGGTGCCAGCGAGCTAATGGGACTGGCCGGCAAACTGTGGGCGGCAGGACAGGCCAACGATGCGGAAGCCTTTCTCACCCTCGACATCCAATTCCATCGTCTCGTCCTGTCGAGCTCGGGCAACGAGATGTTCGCCAAGCTCAGCACCCTCGTCGAGGCGGTCCTCACCGGGCGAACCCACTACGGGCTCATGCCGCGGCATCCGCACAAGGAAGCCCTCCAGCTGCATGTCGACGTCGCGAGCGCAATCCAGCGTGGCAACGGCGACGAGGCGCACGCGGCGATGCTGAGCATCATGGCGCGAACGTCCAACGAGATGAGCTCAATCTGGGCGAAGGGCTCGACCCACCAAGGGCGTGCGCCCACAAGAGATGACCAGAACGCCCGACCCCGAAATCAGTGAAACCCCTGCTCAACAGCGGTTTCACGTGTCACACGCCACGTGACTTCGGGTTAGTCTGCGTCACTTGAACGAGCTGGTGAAGCCGATCAGGGCGGCCAGGTAGTTCGCCCGCTCGAAGGCGGACGGGTCCGCGACGTGCCGCTGGCTGACGCTGCCCTTGAGCTGTGTCACCGACT
>Ga0075525_10000749_pt1 | contig 10545 bp, 8 predicted proteins | sample NGEPertwo_FD_74795 | JGI IMG/M metagenome (GOLD analysis project Ga0075525, IMG submission 74795) | Arctic peat soil microbial communities from the Barrow Environmental Observatory site, Barrow, Alaska, USA - NGEE Permafrost154B-two | ecosystem: Environmental > Terrestrial > Soil > Wetlands >...
AAGAAATATCTTGGTTTGAATGCTAAAATTATTGCCTTTAATGTCGATCCGAAGTTTAACGATTGTATTGACGGTTTATTGGTTCTCGATATTTTTGCAGTGCCTAAACCAACCATCGAATCGTTGTTGAAAGAGGTGAACGACATGAATTTGCTTAGCCGGTTTTTCACGATTACCGAACCTTAAATAGCAAATTGTGGAAAGCAATATAAACTGGCAGGTTATTCTCAATCCTCATGCTGGATGTGGCAAAGGACGGAGGGACAAAATCAAAATTGTTTCCATTCTCAACCATTCGGAATTACGTTATAGTTTACACGAGTCAGAATTTGCCGGTCATTCGTTCGAACTGGCGAAGGACTTGGCAATCAGAGGTGAAACTCATTTTATAGTTGCTGGTGGCGATGGCACCTTGAACGAAACAGTGAATGGTATTTTTAATGGAAAAAACAGCCAATGTGATCGTATTGTGATCGGCATGTTACCAGTGGGAACCGGGAATGATTGGATTCGGACATTTGGCATTCCCGACCATTACCAAATGGCTATGGATATTTTGCTGAAAGGGAAAACAGTGGTTCAGGATGTTGGACTTGTCGAATATAGGGAAGAAGGAAGAAACATCAGTCGGTTTTTTGTAAATATTGCAGGCTTTGGTTTCGATGCGATGGTCGCCACACGCGCCAATGATCTCAAAAACAATGGCCTGTCTGGTTTAAGAGTGTATATAGAAAGCTTCTTGTGGAGCTATTTTCATCATAAAGCAGACCAAACCAGTATTGTAATTGATGGTGAGAAATTGAGCGTGGATTTATTCAGTGCAGGTGTTGGCATTGGTAAATTCAATGGAGGAGGAATGATGCAGGTACCCGATGCGAATCCTGTAAATGGCTGTTTTCATATCACAATTATCAGGAATTTAGGTATTTGGGGAATTCTCCGGAATTTTCTGAAATTGTATAACGGAAGTTTTGTAAGCGATTATCGCGTTTCGACACATACAGGCACGCAAGTTCAGCTTACTTCCGAAAAACCATTATCGGGCGAAGTCGATGGCGAATCGATCGGCAACAGTAATTTTAATTTGAAGATCATCCCGCATCAATTGAGGGTTATATACGGTGAAGACAAGTTTAAGATGCTTGAATGATGATTGTTGATAACATTGATAAAGAAGAAAGATACAATTGACAATAAATAAAATTGCTGCTTGCATCTTTCCTCTTTATCCTTTAACCTTTATCTTTTAACCTTTAACCTTTCTGAGGGTTACCGCATATCATTGACTTGAACCTTGGGATATTTGGCTGCATCGAATTTAAAATAGTCGTCGGTTAAATTCTGATCCGTTTTCATGTTTTTCAACGAGAGTGTATAGGCATTCCCATCTTTATTAAATGTCTTTGCCTTCAATATCTGAGATTTCGCCTTGTCAACGTACAATCTTACTTTGGTGAACTCCTTGGTTTTATCAGTCGGAATCAGATCGATTACCTGCGAAGCTTTACCACCAATCGTTTCCTCTCCAATATAAGTGTAATTAAATCCTTTTTCGTAGATCGTAAAAAGATTGGCAGGATTCAGTGCCTCATCACTATCCGGATCATTTTCAGTTATATTAACCTCATTCGATTCAGTCAGATAACTCCAGGTTGCTGTGCCATCCGAAAAAACTTCCATCCCCATTGCTGGCATATGCAATCGGTAACTTTTCCCTTTTAAGGCGACACTACCTTCATTCGTTTCGGTTACACTGCCGGATTTATTTTCGAGCGTAAACGAAAAATCGATCTGAATGGTTTTATAGCTTTTGCTCGTTTGCGAAAGTTTGTCGAGTATTACTTTCGCCTTTGAATCCTGCTGTGCAAATAACGATCCGGTAAGCAAAATTAAAACACTAAATATTAAAACAGCTTTCATTCTCTACTTTATAAATTAAAAAACTCAATATTGATTTAAACCCTTCAATAATTGTTCCAAAGCATATTCGTCCTGTAATAATACCTGACGGGCTTTGCTCCCTTCGTTTTGTCCGACGATCCCTGCAGCTTCCAATTGATCCATTATTCTTCCGGCCCTGTTGTACCCAATCGAAAATTTACGTTGAATCGCAGAGGTCGATCCTGTCTGATTCATCACTACAATTCTTGCGGCGTCATCGAAGAGTTCGTCACGGTTCTTTAAATCAATTGCATTCGAGTCATCTGATCCTTCAACTTCACATTCAGGCAGTAAGTAGGCGCTTGGATAGGAAGGTTGCTGACTGATGTATTTCGCGATGGCCTCTACTTCGGGCGTATCGACGAAAGCGCATTGCACACGGATGAGGGCGCTCCCAGTCGAAACAAGCATGTCGCCTTTCCCAATCAACTGGTTTGCACCAGGTGTATCCAAAATAGTTCTGGAGTCAACCATTGATGCTACCCGGAAAGCAATACGGGCAGGGAAGTTGGCTTTAATAACGCCGGTAATAATATTTATTGAAGGGCGTTGCGTTGCGATAACCATATGGATTCCAACAGCTCGTGCCAGCTGGGCAATTCGGGCAATTGGTAATTCGATTTCTTTACCGGCAGTCATTATCAGGTCGGCAAACTCGTCGATAACCACCACAATATAAGGCTGGTATTTATGTCCTTTCTCAGGATTCAATCTTCGCGAAATAAACTTCTCGTTGTATTCTTTAATGTTCCGGGCATGTGCCTTCTTTAAAAGGTCATACCGCATATCCATCTCATGATTCAACGAATTCAGCGTATTTTTGACCCGCTGAACATCTGTAATAATCGGATCCGTTTCCCCTTCCATTTTCGCCAGGAAGTGCTTTTCAATAATCGCGTAAAGATTTAATTCAACTTTCTTGGGATCAATAAAGACAAATTTTAATTGTGCAGGATGCTTCTTATATAGGAGCGAAGAGATGATGGCATTCAAACCTACTGATTTTCCCTGTCCGGTAGCTCCGGCAACTAATATATGGGGCATCTTTGTAAGATCGACAACGAATGTTTCATTCGAGATGGTTTTTCCCAAAGCAAGCGGCAGTTCATAGTCGGTCTCCTGAAATACTTTTGAGGCAATCAGCGAACGCATTGAAACAATCTCCGGTTTACTGTTTGGAACTTCAATACCGACTGTCCCTTTCCCTGGTATAGGGGCAATGATACGGATTCCTAAGGCTGCAAGACTCAATGCAATGTCATCCTCCAGGTTTTTTATCTTCGAAATCCTGACACCCGGCGCCGGAACAATCTCGTAAAGGGTAATTGTCGGACCTGTGGTAGCCTTGATTTTTACAATCTCAATATTGTAGTTTTTCAGCGTCTGAAGGATCTTGTTCTTATTGGCTATCAATTCTTCATCCGAAACCTGGGGATTGCCGGTAGAGCGTTCTTCGAGCAACTCGATTGGCGGAAATTTGTAACGTGACAATTCGAGTGTCGGATCAAAGTCAGGCATATTTTCGTCGGCACCTTCGTATAAACCGTCATCATCAGCGCTTTTTCGCGGTTCCGTGGTGGTCACCGGTCGGTTAACAAAAGGAGCTGGTTCCTCGTGGTGAATCTCTTCGCGCTCAATTTCAAGATGGTCATCGACTTTACTACCTGCATATACAATTTCAACGTTATCTCCGACAGCAACTTTTGCAAATGCTTTTTCTTTGGTTGGAATTAAAGGAGCTTGTGGAATTGAGAAAGTATCTTCATCTGCAATTTCCTCCTTTTTAGCAGTGGCTGCTTTCAAACTCTTTAGACGTTTGTAAGTTACCCATTTCTTAAGAAGTGGCCAGGCATCTTCGAAAGCCACAATAATACAAATAAGGATTGTGGCGAGAATCAGAAAAAATGTACCCATCTTTCCGATAGTAGAATTTAATAACTGACTGATAAAATAGCCATATGTTCCACCCGGAAATAAAAAAGATTTTTCGTAAAGTGAGGAGAAGAAATATCCAAATGTAACGGATGTCCAGATGATTAAAAAAATGCTGTATGCAAAATTCCTTCTCATCGAAAATTTGCCAATCTTGCCCAGACGCAAAGAAATAATGATAAAGAGATATATAAATCCAATGGAGGCTATCCCGAAACCTTTATTAATAAACAAATTAGCCATTACCGCACCCCATCGTCCACCTGCGTTTTGAATTTTCAGATCGGGATTCGACAATAATTCCTTGGAAGTAATATTGAGGTGACTAATATCTACACCGCCTGAAATAAAGAAGGATATAAAAGAAATTAGTAGGTATATTGAAAAGAAAAACAGGAGAATTGCGAGTATGCCACCAATGCGTTCCCAGGTGTTGAGATTTCCTAACCGACCACCAATTCCGCTTTTTTTAGTTGAAGTTGTACCTGTTTTTTCGTTCTTGCTGCGGGCCATGTATTTGAGATCAAATTTATTTCTAAAAAAATTGTATTGAACTGCACTGCAAATTTAACTAAAAAAGACCAAAGGAATAATGAAATAGGAATTATGAATTGAAGATCGGCGAAAGCCAATTTGGAATTGCGAATTAGCAGGTATGAATTAAGCATTTAGGTTAGAAATGCCAAATTCCGATAATAAAAGGATAAATACCTGGAGCCTGACGTAGTCCTCATTTGGCGGCAGTCGGGATGAATACTGAGGTGAACAATTAAGGCCCCAAAATTATTGTATAGAACATGATATTATGCAGATTCAGATTCTCTGATATAGTGTTACTTTGGATCATTATTCAACCAATACTAAAAACGGATAAATTGTGAAAAAACTGGCTGTTGTAGCGCTTGGAGGAAATGCCCTTCTTCGGGATAACGAAAAGGGAACAATTGAGGAGCAGGAAATTCATACCGCAGAAACTCTTGAAAATCTGATATTTTTGATCAATGCCGGATATGATCTGATCGTCACACACGGTAACGGACCACAGGTGGGAAATATATTAATGCGTAATGATGCCGGAAAGCAACTTTATGGGATCACACCAATGCCATTGGATATTTGCGTGGCAGATACACAGGGCGGCATTGGTTATATGATAGAACGGATTTTCAGGAATATTTTAAACAAACACGGGATTAAAAGAAATGTGATTACCCTTGTTGGAATGGTTGAGGTAGATCCAGAAGATGAGGCTTTTAAGAATCCAACAAAACGAATCGGAATGTATTATACCGAAGATCAGGCCCAGATACTTTCAAAAGAAAAAGGGTGGATCTTTAAATTAAGTAAAAAAGGTGAGAAAGGGTGGCGTCGTGTCGTTCCTTCGCCTATCCCAAAAGCAATATTCAATCTTGAAGTAATTAAAGATCTTGCCCGGCAAGGGAATATCATTATCACTTGCGGAGGTGGGGGAATCCCGGTGTACCACGATGAAAATAACGATGTCAGAACTATTGACGCTGTGATAGATAAAGATCTTGCCTCATCTGTACTAGCTAACGGGGTTGGTGCAAATGAGTTTTATATCCTTACGGATGTGCCTTTTATCTTTAAAGATTATGGACTCCCGACACAGGAAAAACTTGAATTTCTGGATTACAATGATACCGTGAAATACCTTGAATCAGGTACCTTTGCTGAAGGTTCGATGGCTCCTAAAATTGTTGCTGCTTTATCTTTCATTAAAAGCGGTGGCGATAAGAGCATTATCACTGAAGCATCGAAACTTGAAGACAAATCGTACGGTTCAAAAATTACGATGAAATATGGGATGTAAAAATTATTCCAGTTAAATTCGTTGATCTGGAATGTTTTTGTCAACTTTGAAAGAATTAAACCTTAATATTGATAATATGGCTACTACGTTGCACGCCAGGCATTTTTTGAAATTACTGGATTTTACGCATGAAGAGATAGAACACTTACTTGATCTGGCGGCTGAATTAAAATGGGCAAAGTCTTCAGGAACCGAAGAACCACGGTTAACAGGCAGGAATATCGCCCTTATCTTTGAAAAGACTTCGACACGAACCCGCTGCGCCTTCGAGGTTGCAGCATATGATCAGGGTGCACACGTTACCTATCTGGGACCATCAGGTACACAAATCGGTGCAAAAGAATCCATGAAAGATACTGCAAGAGTTCTTGGCAGAATGTACGATGGAATTCAATACCGTGGATTCGAACAATCAATTGTCGAAGAGTTGGCCAAATATGCCGGAGTTCCTGTCTGGAATGGTCTGACGGATGAATTCCACCCGACGCAGATCCTTGCCGATTTCCTAACCATGCGTGAACATTGCGACAAATCACTTTCGGAGATAAAGTTTGCCTATCTGGGCGATGCCCGAAATAATATGGGTAACTCCTTGATGGTAGGAGCGGCAAAAATGGGAATGGATTTCCGTGCTGCAGCACCAAAGTCGTGCCAGCCATCCATAGAGTTACAGTTGGAATGTCAAAATTTAGCTAAAGATAGTGGTGCTAAAATCCTGATTACTGAAGATCTTGCGAAAGCGGTAAAGGACTGTGATTTTCTCTATACCGATGTCTGGGTTTCGATGGGAGAACCAAATGAAGTTTGGGCCCAAAGAATTACCGAACTCAAACCTTATCAGGTGAATAAAGAGGCGATGGAGTTGACCGGAAATCCCAAAGTCAAATTTCTCCATTGTTTGCCGGCTTATCATGATCGTAACACAATAATCGGCAAAGAAATCTTTCAAAAATTCGGACTTGAATCGATGGAGGTGACAGATGAAGTGTTCGAAAGTGAAGCATCCATTGTTTTCGATCAGGCCGAAAACAGAATGCATACGATCAAAGCAGTAATGGTAGCAACTTTAGGAAATTGAAGTTTGTTCATTAAAATAGTATTTTTATAGTCGATTGATTTAATTGAAATTAGCATGAGAAATTTTGAGTTTTATAATCCGGTGAGAATTTGTTTTGGGAAAGGCGAGATCGCCCGGCTTTCGATATTAGTTCCCAAAGGAGCCAATATCCTGCTCACCTACGGTGGCGGAAGTATCAAGAAAAATGGCGTTTACGATCAGGTCATAAGTGCATTGAAGGGTTTCAAAGTCATTGAATTCAGCGGAATTGAAGCTAATCCGCACTATGAAACACTGATGAAAGGTGTTGCCCTCGTAAAAGAACATAAAATTGATTTTTTGCTTGCTGTCGGCGGCGGGTCGGTGTTGGATGGTACGAAATTCATTGCAGCAGCCGCACTATGGGAAGGATCTGATCCATGGGAAATATTATCACGACGCAGCGAAATGCATGTTGAGAGGGCTTTGCCGATCGGTACTGTGCTCACACTTCCTGCAACTGGGTCCGAAATGAATGGAAATTCAGTAGTTACGCGTTGGGAAACACATGACAAGCTGGCTTTTGACTCCGAACATGTGATGCCGCTCTTTTCGATTCTTGATCCTGAAGTGGTCTTTTCATTACCTCAGATTCAGGTGGCTAATGGAATTGTAGATGCTTTTATCCATGTGATGGAACAATACCTCACCTTTCCGGTTAATGCTCCAATCCAGGATCGTTTTGCGGAATCGATTCTTACAACACTTATCGAAGAAGGTCCTAAGGTTCTTGCTGATCGTTCCAGTTACGATGCCGCCGCCAATTTTATGTGGGCAGCTACAATGGCTTTAAACGGATTGATCGGAGCTGGTGTACCACAGGATTGGGCTACCCATATGATTGGTCATGAACTCACCGCCTTTCATGGCATCGATCACGGACAGACACTTTGCATTGTCCTGCCCGGAATCATGAAGCTAAAACGCGAAAACAAAAAAGAGAAGATCCTTCAGTATGGTGAACGTGTCTGGAAAATTACAGAAGGAACAGTTGATGAGCGGATTGATGCCACGATACAAAAGACGGTTGAATTTTTTGAATCTGTAGGAATAAAGACCAAACTTGCAGACTATGGCGTTGGTAGCGAAATCATTAATAAAGTAGTTGATCGTTTTGCAAAAAGGGGAATTAAAGCAATTGGCGAACGTGGTGACCTTACCACTGACGATATTGCAAAGATCCTGGAACTTCAATTAAAGTAAATCATCTTCAACAGGTGGATCGCTTCTGGCAGCTTGCGATTGCCTAAAGAGCAGTTGCTGTTTTTTTAGAAAGAAAGCCGCGCCAATGAAAAGGTTTAAGCTTTAACGCATTGAAATGAAAGCACAAATTACCGCCTTTATTTCAATGCGTTGTTGTCTATAATCACTTCTCCTACCATCTCCATTTTTTTCGAAGTTGCCATTCCATTGGGGTTGCAACCAGGTTCTCCCTCTGGAATCGGTATTCCGAGTTTCTTATAATGATCAGCCCATCCGGCAAGGAACTGACCTGTTTTGGGATCCTTAAAAGTCATCGGATTGAGGGTGAAAATTGAATCTCCGGCAAAGATTTCATAAATATATTCTGAACAGTAAAGACCCGGATCTTTGAGTATATAACTGTAATTGTAGGGTTGTCCCAATAACGCATAGGCCTTTTGAATAGCAGGCGGCACGGCTTTTAAAAGTTGATCATTCAGCCGATAAATACCGATTGTAACTTTTTCCTGGTATGAGATGAAGAATTGTGACATTGTTTCGCGACACACTCCTTTTTTTGGTGCTGAATGAAGTACATAAACCGTGTCATTCTGAATGTCTACAATCCCGATATGGTCGTAATGGGTATCTTGTCCAGTCTGTGTTGACTGATCGATTGCCTTTGAGAGTTCTCCGGAAGTGGGGCTGCAAAAAAGAAGATCACCTGTTTGGAGATCGAGATTCAATTCATCCGGACTATATTGTGCTTCCGATGCAAAAACCGAAAGTAAAAGAATCCAAACACAGATCAAATATTTCATTTTTTGGATTATTTGTTCGCTTCGGCAAACGCCCGGCCAGCATGAAGAGCCTTCAAATTCAGGTTCACAATATCTTTACCTTTCCGTCCGAAGATCTCACGAATGCCATTCTCGATACTTTCTATAGCAATATCGATAAATGGGGTGGCAGCGCCCAGCATCACCATGTTTGATGCTTTTGAATTGCCAATCTCTTTGGCAATGGCTTCCGCATCGATGGCAACAGCATGCGGAAGTTTTTTGATCTCATCCATAATCAGATCAATTTCAGGATAATTCGTAACATTTTTATATGCTGTGGTATTGGTAACCACATATCCTTTGGGTGAAAGATAGGGCAAGTATCTTAATGATTCCATTGGTTCAACGGAGAGTATCAGGTCCGCTTTCCCAAAAGGGATCAGATCTGAATATACAGGCTTGTCGGAGAGACGTAAATAGGATTGAACAGCCCCGCCACGTTGACTCATTCCATGCGTTTCGGCCTGTTTGAGGTAAAGATTATTTTCGAGTGCGGCAAAACCCAGCACCGTAGCAATTGATAATATTCCTTGTCCGCCGACTCCTGCTAAAACGATATCGCACTTCATATGGTAAGCTCTTAGTTGAATAGAAATTAATTATTTGGGGATAGCTGCCCTGATCAATGATTTTTGCTTTTGCTGATCCTTCGGGCACTCTTCTGAATACACTCCCTTCGGGGAATAATAATCGAAACACCATTGTAATCAAGTTCATGTTTGATTAGGTTCACCAGCTTTTCGTGATTCTTAGGTAATGCCTCAATCACATGGATATGTTCGGGATCAACTCCGGCACCTTCACAAATCGATTCAATCCTACCAAAAGCGGATGAATTTTGACCACCTGTCATCGAAGTCGATTCGTTATCGCCAATCATGATCAGAATATTCGATTTTTCATAAACAGCATCAAGTAATCCTGTGATTCCCGAATGGGTAAACGTGGAGTCTCCAATTACTGCTACAGCTGGAAACAGTCCTGCATCTGCAGCGCCTTTCGCCATTGTAATCGATGCCCCCATATCTACACATGCATTGCCTGAATTATAGGGAGGAAGAACGCCAAGCGTATAGCAACCAATATCGGAAAATACATGACTGTAACCATAATCAGACATCACTTCAGTAAGCGCTTTAAAAGAGTCGTGATGTCCGCAGCCTTTGCATAACGCCGGAGGTCGGTTAACAAGCATCTCCGGAATAGGAGAGCCTAAAGAAGTGTTGATATTTAGTGCTTTGGCGACAATATCGGGGTTGAGTTCACCCGTTCTGGGAAGTGTTCCATCAAGTTTGCCCAATATTTTCTTTCCGTTTTCGAAAAATCCTTTTAAAAGCTCCTCAACAAGCGGATATCCTTCTTCTATAACCAGTATTTTGCCAACCTGTCGTTCGAGTTTCTTCACCATTTTTGATGGTAAAGGGTATTGGGTCACCTTGACAATAGGGAAGGGGCAACCTTCGGGAAAGTTTTCCATCAGGTAATTCATCGCGATTCCGCAACAAATAATTCCCAGTGTGTGATCAATACCTTCGATAAAGCTGTTGAAAGGCGAATTTTCGGAAGCCTCTTCAAACTTTACCTGGTTATCGAGCAAGAGTTGGTACCTTTTTCTGGCCAAAGCGGGAAGAAGTACAAACTGGCGTGGATCGTCAGGAATAGAAAGTCTGTTTTCTGCTACTGCCTTTTCAACTGGAAGAACACCGGCTCTTGAGTGT